>ERZ1669248.766-NODE-766-length-13931-cov-5.845344_pt1 | contig 13931 bp, 14 predicted proteins | sample MGYA00579296_ERZ1669248 | MGnify/ENA primary metagenome ERZ1669248 (study PRJEB41166, sample SAMN08046057) | hot springs metagenome | biome: hot spring; feature: neutral hot spring; material: thermophilic sediment; isolation source: thermophilic sediment from...
ACAGGTCTAGACTCCATATCCCTCTTCCACTTTCTCCATATGGAGTAGAATATGAGCCCAATCACAGTGAAGAAGAGGGCTATTGCACCGACAGCCCCAAATGGCACAACCCATGACATAGTATAAGCCTGCTTATAGTGCTCTCTGGAATCAGCCATCCTCTTTGAGAACCAGAGGTTCCACGCAACCTGATTGAAGTAATTCTGCGGGTCCATCAGGGAATCCACAGGAACCCAGCTCTCGTTTCCCATGTATGCAGTCCTCCATGGCACTCTGACCATCACCACTCCCTCTTTTATCATTATGTCTGATAGCTGTGGGGAGAACCACTTCTCCTCATAGGGGTCATAGTATATCGGCAGGGTTATGGTCATCTGTATGTTTGTAAGAGGCATCAGCTCAGAGGCGCTTTTATTCACAAACTTCACATAGTCAAAATATCTGTTGAATGTCCTCCCGTACTCGCTCATGAACTTGTAGAGCTCCATCCCTCTTTCTGCTTCCCTCAGCTGTCCCTGCAGATATGATATCATGTTCTGATAGTTCTTCTCCCTCCCCATGTAGCCTTGGAGCTCTGTCTTCTTGTCATTATAATCCTTCAGCAACATGTCCATGTCCACTATCACTATCTCCTTGTGCACCTTTGAGGATAGCTCTGCTGTCGTCATGTTCACAAACCCTATGTCATAATAAGACGGTGTGAATATAGAGGAGCTGTTCCACGTCTCCACTTGGATTATCCACCTCTGAATTGGATCTGCCCTGTTGACGACACCGCTTATATTTTGACTGTTGACAGGCCTTATGATCCTCTGTTCCTCAACTATGTACTCTGCTCCTATAACCCTGAGGTGTGGGCCCAAGGAAATCACATACCTCTCATCAGTTCCATTCCACACGATGGTTATCCTGAAGGTCTCTCCCATTACGTAGTTCTTCCTATCAGGCTCAACCCTCACATTCTCCCCAAAGACTGGGAGAACAGCAAGGAATAACAGGACAAGACACAACTTCTTCACTCTATCACCCCCTCACGACCAAGACAAAATTCCCTATTCTGCACAATCCATCAGCATCACCCACAACAGTTATCTCATATGGCATAAAACTCGTGTAATTCTGGGGAATATCCCCATGACAGCTCCCAGAGATAACAGGGTTTTGAATCCCCATGATCCTCACCTGATTTGGCCCCTTTCTGAGGACCAAGGGATCGACAAAACCGGGCTTTCCAGCGTTAACTCTCTCCATGTATCTCTCAAGGCTCTCTCCATCTGCTGGCAATACACCAATATTTTTCAACAGATCGTGACAGAAGGCATCCTCCTCATATCTGCTTCCGGAAATATTTAAAAACTCGCTAGCATAGAGGATTTCTGCGGGTTCAACACCTGAAAAGCCCATGAAGACAAAAAACCTGTTGTCCCTGAAGAACACCACTTCGGTATCATTCCCTCTTTTCACGATGGTTGGATCTCCAAATCCCTTTTTTATGAACATGTAGGCAAATACAGCGGAGAAGTCAGCAGATGTGCCCGAGAAGAATCCATTTTTCTCTATATCTGCTATGCAAGTTGTCACGTTCCTGAGACACATTCCAGAACTTTTATATACACCATGACTGAGAACCCAGCTTTCCAGCATCCATGGGTTATCCACTCTCTCCATTCTAGTTGTTCTGACCGGCACCTCAATAGTTGGGTGTGACATAGTGTAGAGAAAGAAGGCGGTCAACAACAGAAACATCACTACGATCCATCTAATCGTAATAAGTCACCTCCCTGAGGAACCTATCCCATGTTATCTCTCCTGCCATCACTTTCTTAACCTTGAAATATGCATCACAGAATATGAAAGCAGGAGTTCCAGCAGCACCGAATATCTTCTCTACTCCCTTGGTGTGCTCATCTGTCTCAAAGAGCATGACTGCTATTCCCTCCGGAAAGAGGTATTTTTCCATTTTTTCCAGTTTAATCCAAGATTTTCTCAAAGCTTGGCTGTGAGGGCAGTCCTTTCCCAGAATGACTATCACATTCTTTGTCCCTATTGGGTATTCCTTCTCCGGTTTCTTCTCCCATCCCATGAAGCCCTCCCCAGTTATATCCACCGGAAGCTTTGCCATGATCCTCGCAAATGGTGCCAGAGGATGTCCAGCCAGCATCTTCCCCAGTTGTTTTAGTGGGACAGATGGATCTATCCCCCTGCTAACCGCTATAGCTGCTATTCCCTGAGCAAGCATGGTGAGGGCATTCTCCTTCTTCTCCGGCTCTGCTGGTATCTCTCCCTCCGGCTCTCCCATCCTGTAGTAAGCTAACCTCCTTCTTCCCTCCTCATCATCTGGTAATTCTGCAAGAACAACACCATCATAAGATATCCTTATTGCCCCAATTTTCCCCGTTGTGCTCAGACCTCTTGTCACCACTGGTATGACTGTAGCTGTGGGCATCTCATTGAGCTCCTTTTGGAGCTCCACAGCCATTCCTGTGAGCATGTTCATGAGAAGTTCTCCCTGTTTCCAGAGCCTATTCTTCTCCCTTAGTATTCTTAGCAGTCTTACCACCTCCCAACATGAGCAACACTTGATTCACCACATGTTCCTCTACGGTTTTCAGAATACCATATTTTATCATTATAGCTAATATATTGGTTGATATTTCATCGATGAGATCCTTCTTTAGTCTCTCCTTCAGGTCATTGTAGTTTGCTTCCATCTCCTTCAGAGAGGCATTTATCCTGCTGATCTCTCCCTTTATCTCGGTTATAGCCCTGCCTCCCTCCTCTATCCACTCCTTTGCCTCCCTTATCTCGGACAGCTTGTCCTCAATATCCTCTATCTCCTGAGAGATCTCGCCAAGAAGCCTGACCCCAGCACTATAACTCTTTTTCAACTTTTCCAAGGCTTCAGGATTTCCCTGTACCTGTTCCCTCATTCCCTCGAATATCTCTGTTAGAAGATCACCAAGCCTTACGAACTGCATTCCCAAAAGGGATGCCTGCTCCTTTAAAGCTGTAGAAGCCTCCCTTCTAGCCGCTTCTCTTAGTGTTTCCTCCAGATCTCCCAGCCTCTCATCCAAGGCTCTTTCCACTACTTCCTCAATATACCTTCTTAGATAATCTTGTTCTTTTTCTGCTTCCTCTTTTCTCCTGAGCTTGGTCAGAATTCTACTCAACTTCCTCCTCCTCCCCTTCTACTACTTCCTCCTTCCTTACAACTTCCGGCATCATCGGCGGTGTAACAGTTCCCAGAGCAACTTTATACCTCTCCAGTTGGGTTCTCACCCACTCCGGATTTCTTGCTATCACATCCTGCAATATCTCTGCTATCTGCTCATCAGTCAGGGAGGGAGTGGTTATAGCCCTCACAGTTTCAGCCAATGCCTTGAACTTGGTGAAGAGCTCGGTCTCACTTTCAACTACTGCGGTTCTGCTTCTAGTCACCATCTTTATGTTGCTCTCCGCCCAGCTGGTGACATCCTCTATCACGGTCTTTATGCTGTTAAGCCTGTTCGATAGAGTTTCACCATCAACAGAATTGGAGACATCCAGCCTCAACTTCACAAGCTCCCTCTGCAAATTTCCCAGCCTCCCGACCATTTCCTCATTGCTCTTCAGCACCTTGTCAAGTGCATCCTCCAGCACACCCACCCTAGCCCTCAAATCCCTATTTTCAGCCTTTAATCTTGCTAAATCCCTCAACCTTCCCGTGATACCCCTTACTAGACCAAGCAGATGTGCAATTTTTGTGTTCAGATCATCAACCATATCCAGCGGAGGCAGGTAGAACATGCTGTACCTTCCTGTATCATAATCCCACACTATGTTCAGCCTTATCCCCATTATTCCCATCGTTATGTCCAGCTTTGGATCTGTTATCTCAAAGTATACCCTTCTTGACTCAAATATATCCGGAATCTCCTTTTTGTAGAGCTCGAATATTTTCTTCAGTGTTGTTATCCCGGTGCCCTTTTCAAACACCTCTCTGGCTAGCTTCATGTACTCTTCATACTCCTCCTTTCCCCCCTCTTTCTTGAAAAATGCATCCACTATTAGAACCAGATAGTTGTTCACAGAGACTCCTATGCCCCTTGCATAGCCCATCAGGTTCATTGCGGCATCAAAAGTTGGAATAGGGGATGAGGACATGAACTGTGTGCCAGCTACATCCACCACATTGACGACCATACCAAATGTTGTATCCTTGAAATAAAAACCTTTCTCTCCTCAAACTTTTTAAGCTGTGTTCTATGTTTAATGCTGATGATACCAGAAACAGTAAGAGATCACTTCCCCATATTGAAAAGGATGGTAAATGGATTTCCGCTCGTGTATATGGACTCAGCTGCAACTTCTCTCAAGCCGATAGAGGTCATTGATACGCTTGTGAGGTTCTACACAGCTCATGACAGCAACGTGTGGAGAAGCCCTCATGTGCTTGGTGCAGAATCAACGGATGCATTCGAGAAAGCTAGGGAGAAAGTTGCCAAGTTCATAGGGGCTAAACCCTCAGATCTGGTGTTTGTCACATCCACGACGGATGGGATAAACAGGCTGGCTGAGATGCTGATGAGGAGGAAAAAAGCTGTTATGTGCACAGTGATGGATCACCACTCTAACATGCTCCCATGGTACACTAGGGCAAGGAAATTTCTTCTCTGCAACATAACGAAGGAGGGCTTCATTGATACAGAAGATTATGAGAATAAGCTGAAAAAAGTGGATGTAGTTGCCTTCCCCATGGTGTCCAACGTTCTGGGCACGATAAACGATGTAAAGGATTTAGCTGAGAGGGCTAAAGATAGAAAGAAGATTGTGGTTGTGGATGGAGCGCAGGGAGTTCCTCATGTTCCTGTAAATGTTTACAGGCTGAAAATAGATGCTCTGGCTTTTTCAGGGCACAAGATGCTCGGCCCTCATGGCTCAGGAGGTCTTTACATATCCCCAGAGTTGCAGGATGAGCTCAAACCAGTTTTTTCCGGTGGAGACAGCATAAAGGCAGTCAGGCTTGCGGAGAAAGGGATAAAAATAGAGTGGCTTCCTCCTCCTCACTGCTTTGAGGCTGGGACACCTAGCATAGCAAACTATGTTGCCTTGGGTGTGGCTACCGACTTCCTCAGCAGGTATATAGATGATGTAATTCCTCATGAGAGGGAGCTGATAAAAGAGCTGATCAACTTCTTGGATGATGCTAAGATATCATATCTTGGTCCTCCACCGGAAAAAAGATGCGGTCTGGTAAGCATTATTCTGAAGGAGCCCGACAGGGTGGCTTACACACTATCAAAGTATGGTATATGCACTAGAGCTGGCCACCATTGTGCAAATCCGCTTCACGATTTCTTCAATGTCAGCGGAACCCTCAGATTTTCTTTATATCTATACAATACAAGGAGAGAGGTCGAGTATGCAACTGTGGTGCTGGATCAAGTGCTCACTCAGGTCAAGGAGAAGGCTGTTAAATATGTCCCTCCTGACTTTACTTTTAAGATGGCAAGACAGATTCCATGCGAATTATGTCCCTACTCCGAGCTCTGTGAAACCTCAGAACATGCAATTGAGCTGTGTCCTTATGTCCCTTCATTTGTGAAGAAGAGGCGATTCCATGCGGTTGTTCGGGAGGAGATCGCAACAGCCTAAGCAGAGGAGGCAGATCGCATTAGATAAAAACAAGGTGAGACAACTAAGGCTGATGTCCCTAGCTACCATAAGGCTGTCCAATAGGAGGCAAAACATCAGGCTTTCAATATCGAGCCGTCCTCCCTCCGTCAGGTTGCCCACTAAAGTGAAATATGAGATTCCCAACCTTCCTCCAGTAAGGCCCTTCTCCCCAGCGTACTTCTCCCCATCTGCAGTCCTGACTAGGGTTGAGCCAATAGAGAGGAATGAATTGTACATAGGGAGAATAGTGAGGCTGATTGAAGGTGAGCCATGGGTCAGGACTGTGAGCAGTGATGCCACAATAGATGTGTCTAGGCCCGCTAGAATGTTGATAGTAGGAAGCTCTGGAAGCGGGAAGACAAATTTATGCAAGGTGCTGGTAGAAGAATATTTTGATAAGACAAAGGATAGACATATATTCATTCTAGATAATGAAAACGAATACGCTCTGATGGCTAGGAAGTCCATAAACTATGAAACTCTGGCTAAATTCGGCTTGACGCCAAAAAGCTACCCCGTAAGGGTGATAGCCCCTCCTTATGTGCTCAGAGATTACAAAGAGATGTTGCTTTCAATATCCCCTCAGATAGAGCTCATGAATCTCAGAATAGACTGGAAGCTGATAAACACACCAATACTTCAGTACCTCACGGGCTTCACGGACACAAAGATAGCTCCATATCTGGCTCCAGCAATCGAGAACTACATAGCAGCTGGGGAATTCTCTCATAAGGGATTGGAAATAGCATTGGATAGTGCAGAAGCTTTATCACCAAAGATAAAGAGGGCAATGATACAGCGGATAGATATCCTAGTGAAAGAAGGAATACTTGGAGACTTCGACCCTACAGCGATATTTGCAGAGAGGAAGATAAATGTGTTCCTCATTCCAGCGGCAAAACTCTCCTTTGAGGAGATAACTCTCTGGGCTGTTTTCTTCTCAACTTTTGTCAGGAGGCTTGCTGAGGTTGAGGGAATACCCCTCTTTGTGGTTCTGGATGAGGCTAGAGAATATGCAAGAGCCGCCCATCAGAGGAAGGTGACAAAATCGGAGATAGGGAGTATATTCACAAAGGGAAGGAAGAGGGACATAGATGCAGTGATAAGCACGAATGTTGCGGAGATGCTCTCAGATATAGTGCCCAATGTGACTCACTCATTCTACCTCAGGTTCAGAGCTCCCTCCATGATAGCTGGGAAGAAGATATATCCCTCCGAAAGAGTCAGAGAGGAAGTTGAATCCCTGCCCAGATATCACGCTGTATTCGATGATTCAGAGAGGGATATAACAGCAGTTGTTGAGATAAGACCAGCTAGATCGTTTACGCCTCCGCAGAGGAGGAGCTAATTGATTTCGGGAGCAGTGCTTCTCTTATCTTTTCATCATCTGGATTTAACACTATTATGTTCCCTCCTGCTGTCTCCAGAAGTATTGAGCCATCCTCCCTCAGCATCCCTCTCTTGATCAGCTCTGTGCTGGACATCGAGCTTTTCATGAGCTCAGTCTCCCTCTCGACAGAATAGCTTACTTTTTCACCCTCCACCTTGATGGTTAGATTGTACAAGACCTTCTTTCCGTGCATCTCATAGTTGAGCTTCCCCTCGCATATAACGGAGTTATTCTCAGCTCTGAATATGCATTCATCGAACGTAGCAACGGATATGAACAGATCCGTGAAGGTGAGATCTGGCGACATGAAAACCCTGTTGTCTGTCATCAATATCCCAGCTTTTATCCTATTTCCTTCTTTCGGTATGAAGTTTATCAGGACAAACGGGCCCAATCCAGTCTGAAATATCTCCTTGTCAGCCTCCTCTCTCACCTTGCAGCCCAGCTCCTTCTCCCCGATGTACACAGAGAAGAAATTTCTCTTGGTCTTCCTAACCTTCTTGTTTGCAGTCTGCACACCATATTATGGATTCTCTCTTTAAAAAATTTGCGGGAGAAGAAAGATTTATATAGAGAACACTCTATTATTCTAACGGGTGGTTCTATGGCAAAAGAGGAAAAGGTGGATATATTCAAGGAGTGCATGGAGTCTGAGAAGGAGACGCTGGAGGATCTTGCCAAGGTTTTGGGAATAAAAGGCCTAGACTTCAACGATCCGAAGGTTAAAGAAACATTCTGCAGAATAGTGGATGGGTTAGCAGGTCCTTCTGGTACTCCAAAGGGAGCATCTCGCTTCCTCCCGACGATCTGAATTTCAAGGAAATCAGTTTCCCTCTTTGGGTTTTTATCTCCTCCAGCACTCCAATATTTTCCCTTATTTTTTTATTTTTCCTTTTTTTTGAGGAAGAATATGAGAAGAAAAATTGTGTAACGTTTCAGCATTCCTCTTTCAGCCACAAAATCCGAGCTTTCTCAACATAGTTCTTTCATTAAAAATCCAAAGAACGATAAGTTTAAATAGAAATACCCTTTATATCCTTGGGGGTGACCCTATGGGCACGACAATATTCATGTTGGGGAACAGGTTGGGAATAGCTAAGAACCCGTGGATGGCCACGAAGTTCGGCAAGAAGGAAGTGAAGATATTCCAGAAGACCGGAAGAAGGGCAAAGCTCATGCAGCATCCAAAGATAGTCGAGAGATGGGATACATTCAGGTCTGTAAGACCTGCAGCAACCACAGCATGCGCTGGAAAGGAGGGAATGGAGAAGGCTGTGTGCATAGCTGAGTACATGTCGGTCCACCTCAGGAAGTAAGGTGTCATTCATGGATAGGAGATTCTTCCCTCCCCTTCTTTTATTTTTTGTACTACTGCTTCTCCTAGTACCAGCAACTGAGGTAAGAGCTGCACCATCATTCACCTCAATGACGATTTATGTTTGGTGGCAGGGTGACGGAAACTTCACTCCATCACAAGTGCTAGTTGGAGATAGGGTAATGTTAAAGTTTACAGTAACAGGATTCACCAGAATATACAACCCAGTGGTTAAAGACCCACAGGGCAATGTATTGCCAACAAAGAACTCGACATGGACTGTATCTCCTTACTACCTCTGGTTTAACACCACCAACCTAGCGGGCAGATACACAATCTCCGTAACTGCTAACGACACATCAACAAACACAATAACCACATACAATAGTGAAGTCTTTGTATATCCATACCAGACGGCAGTAGCATTGATGAAGGGCTTGGATGTGGATGGAAATTCTGCAGATTTCTACACATTGCCAACTCCCTCGGGGAACATAAAGGTATCAGCCACATTCTTTACTGTGAATAAGAATGGCACCGTAACAGCTAGTGTGCCATGCTCTGCAGCCACGCCTTTCATGCTCCAGCTGATGTCCGGATCGAACCTGATAGCAAAAACCGATTGGATTCATCCCAAGGGAGTGCAGACAATATCTGTGACCTTCAACTATCCCGTAGCAAACAGCACACATGTATTATACGGCAAGAATGATTTCACACTTCAAGTAGTTCCCTACTATGGGACAGCTCCATCCGTAAGCTTGGGATCTGTCTACTTCGTGCCGGCAGATAGCTTCACTCCTGTCTCAGTCTCCTTTGCCGCAACTGTGCCATCCTCAGCCAAGGTTGGAGATCTGTTCAATGTTACCCCACAGATGAAGATAACATCCTCTAAAAAGCTTGTCGGTAGCACTCCTGCATACCCCGTTGTTTTGAACTTTGTATCACCGCAGAAGAGCGCTATTATGTGGCCTTCCAACTCAACTGGAGGCAAGTTGCTCCTTCTGAATAACACTCAGGCTCAGATATCAAAGTTCGTTGGGGAGCTACCTGTAATAGGTAGCAACACCTTGGAGGTATATCCGATAACGCTGAAATCCTTCTTAGCTGGACAATTTGCAAAAATTATAGATAGCAGCGGAAAGTATGTGTATGCAACTTCCTCAGTAAAGATATTACCAGATGGCACCTTCTCCATATTAGTGTTGAACTCCACAGGGAAGGAACCAGCTGAGGTTCATGCTGATGAGCCTTTATTCATGAACATAACGTGGACAAGGAACAAATACTGGATATACTCTGGTGACTCCTATTCAATACCGGTAATAGCAGATGTTGAGATATCCAGCTATGCATATCACAAGGGAATGGCGACATTAACAGCCTCAAATGGAACAACAGCCAAGCTTCAGGTGAGGCTTGATCCAGTAAATAGGACATTCTCAACATTATCTGCATCCGGCACTCCATACTTGAAGCTCAAGGCAACAGGAGATACTTTAGCAACGGGTTCATCTCTTAACTACAAGTTTGCAGGCTACAACGTGAAGTTCATGTTCCAAGGACAGCCATATACTCCATCCTCATCGGCACCAATCAACCTGAAGCTCTTCTACAACAACGAGAAGATATACGAGACAAATGTGACCTCTTCATACATCTACCTCTACACTGTGAAAGGGCCGGTATCCCTCTCAGCTGAGTGCAAGCCAACAGCCCTATCAAAGCTCTATGGTTCTACATCCCTCTCAGGCGTATATGGCTCGACAACAGATGTTGTTGTTCCATTGTCCTCTGTCTCCATACAGGTCGGTCCCTACGAATACATACCCAAGGCTTACACGGACAAGATATCCGTCGCCATAAGGGCATCATTACAGCCCGATATAGTCTACTCGCTGTACAACAACCTCACAGCCCTCACGGATGTGTTTGTGGATAGCTCTGCAGTATCAGTCTCATGGGATGCAAACAAGAAGGTGGCAACAATAACCACAACGACAGCTGGGACTTACACCTTCACGTATGATGCCACTGGTACCTATGTTGACAACATGCCAATTGCCACGATAAAGGACCAGAAGGGCGATTTGATATCACAAGTCAGGCTGAAGCTTGTTGAGGCACCGGGTTACGACATAAAGATAGAGCCAATTGGATCTGACAAAATAAAGTTATACATAGTGAAGGCAACAGGTGCATTTCCACTAGCTGCAGGCAAGAGCATAAGGCTGGATGTAGGTCCATCAGCTCTGATATTAGTCAAGGCTGTGAACGCAACGAGAGCGACCTCATTATCAGACTACTCATGGTACATAGAGCCGAGCGGATATCTGATATACCAGATACCTGCTGGCAACATTGGAGCAAAGGTTCTTGTGAGTGCTAATGCCACACTGCCTTTGGACTTCTCTCCAGCTCTCTCGCTCTACAACTGGGTGATATCCTCACAGTATGAGGTATCAGTATCTCCAACTCCAACGGTGTTGCCGGGAGTTCCCACAGGAACAGCATTATTCGTCCTAACGCTGTTGTTAGTTTTAGCGGCCATCTACGTGGCCTTCAAGAAGAAGTAACCATCCCTTTCTTTTCTTTTTTTTGAAAATAAAGTTTTTAATATTTCGCTGTTAGCTTTTAGTATGGATCTCACAGGCATGTTGGAACAACTCCTCTCAGTCCTTAGCTCTCTTCTTCAGTTCGTCGTAAAGCTCAAGGAAATAATATTTGACGTTGTTCCAAAGGAGCTCGGCCTTCCTCCAAAGATACAGATGCTATTTGTCTATCTAATAATTTTGGGAGGCTTGTATGCAATGTTTTCCACAGCCAAGACTATCTTCAAGATTATTATAGTTCTACTATCCATACTTCTCATAGTGGAGGTGATTTTCTGGCTGGCGACAGGCAGATCCCCATAAGCACCATCCCCCTTATAGCCACAGTTGTGACCATTCTATACGGAGTGCTGGGCGGATTAGCCGCAGGCCCTGCACCACCACAACAGTTCTACATCACACTAGGACCCTTCACAAGGGATGTGCTGAAGAACTTCCTCCAGCAGTTTGAGTTCTCCGCTTTGCTGGGCCAGTACATAGCAAATAACATAGGGCTGTGGGTAGTTGTGTTCTTCCTCGGTTCTCTCCTTCCTGTTTTCACGTTTGATATACTCTCATGGAACTTCAGGATGATAACACAGGTGACAATGTACTTACCACCTGAGCAGACAGCCGCAGTCTTCCTCCTTCACGGAGTATATGAGGTTGCAGGCTTGGTCTTCATCTCCTACTGCTCCTACTTCATCTTCTTCTCCATAATAAGGGAGCTCTTCCGCATGAAGAGAGAGGATTACAAGCCCTTCATAAAGCTGTCACTATTCTCCTTAATGGCTCTCTTCATGGCTGCCTTAATAGAAGCTTATGTAACTCCTCTTTTTGCTCCTTCAAGCGGAAACACATTTCTTAGAGGGGTTAATGCAACATCGCTTTATGACTTCCTCTTCTACTTGGTTTATTTCGGAGGTGCCTATGCCTTACCTCTGATAATAACTGCATCGATCTCCCTTGAGTTCTGGGAGTATGTGTTCGGAAAGGAGGCGGAATCACCCTTCCCCCTGCCTCCTGAACCGAGTTTATTCTCCACATGGATCTCCTACATAAATGTGGGTGTGATAGAAGAGCTGATGTTCAGAGCACCAGTTTTGATACTAGCCCAGTATTACTCCCCATTCTCCGTATCAGTGCTTTTCTCCATGCTGTTTGGCATAGCCCACTTCAGCTATGGGCCTGCAAAAATACCATCCTCATTCACCGTTGGGATGGTCTTCTCGGCAATTGCCTTGCACTTCGGGCTCGGCCCAGCAATAGTTGCACATGCATTTCTGGATGTCTACTTAACCCTGCTTGCATACATAGAGAAGGAGGTTCTGACATGAGATCTCTAATTTTAGGAGTGCTGGCATTCTTCCTCTGCATACATGGCTTGCTATTCGGCTTCTTTAATGAACAGGGTATTTTAACTTCCCTCTTTTTAACTGCTCTTGTGTTTTTACCGCATGAACTTGGCCACATGGCTGTGGGAAGAGGAAACTTTGTCTTCTCCCCTCTTCTAGCTGTGATGAGTCTGCTGACTTCATACATGAGGATACCCTTCGTTCTAGTTGGTTACACTGAGGTGAAGGACTTAAAGGGAGTTGTGGCTGGCCCTCTGGCAAACATCATTCTGGCATTTCTGGCAGAGATATTCAGCATGTGGGACAACAGCCTCTCCATACTTGTGTTTCCCAATGTCTACTATGCTGTATCCAATTTGCTTCCTTTTCCCCCTCTTGATGGAGGAACTATCGTAAGAGAAAAGCCGGTTCTGTGGCTTCTGATGTTTGCTCCTCTGCTGGTCCTCTGGGCCTTCCACTAACCATTTTTCTTTTTGCTACTACATCTCAAAAAGATTATAAAGAAGAAGCTGTCTAGTTTCATATGCCTGTGAGGAAGTATATAGTTGATGCTTTGGCTGGCGTTCTCGTGCTTGTAACAGCAGTATATCTCCTAGCCATAATGGGCCAAACACTGCTTGCTCTCTTCCTTGGTGCATGCGGAATCTCTGTTGTGGGGGGCTCTCTCCTATCCAGACAGCAGTTTCTGAAATACAGGATGCAACTAGAGATATTCTACTATGTGATATGGTTTGCATCCGCCCTCTTGCTTCTTGTTATAATAGATGATGCGCTAAAAGTGCTGAACATACCTGTTTCATGGCCTTCAGCATGGACACAGCTCATGGATGCGGCTAGAGGATTGGAGCTTCCTGTCCTAATATTCTCAATAATATACTTCTCCTTCAGACCCGGAAGACCGAATTACTACGCCTTTATTGCTTTTCTCATAACGCTTGACTGCTTCCTGAGGGGCTCTTTGATCATGCCATGGATAACTGGTACAGTAGAGATGATAACATATATAACGATTGCCCTAGCTTTAATATCCTTCGGCTTTTATCTGATACTGGGGAGATATGCTGGGTGGAAGCTGGTGGTTCAAGTGGCATCATTAGGGACAGCTATAGTGGCTTTAAACACAGGGCTGACATACCTGCATTCAGCCAATATCCTGACATGGCTTTCCCTACCGCCATGGTGGAACCTGCTTGTCCTTGCCTCCTCTGGCTTCATGCTTGCTTCTGTGATAACCATCCTCATAGTATATCTGGTGTCTGCATCTAGCGCTATGCTCAGAGCTCTTCTGGTGGCAACAGCTGTGTATGTGCTCACAACTCTCCCACCTGAAACAATGCAGAACGCAGTTCTGCAGTTAATGTATCTAGCAGTTTTCTCAATAGCAGTATGGGTCATAGTGGCCTTGGCAACAGGAGGGTGATCAAATGGACTTGTTCTTCTTCTTTCTTTTGGCTGTGTTCTCATTGCTTCTCATATTTGAGGTGAGAAGAGGAAGAACTAAGCATGCGAGAATAGCTGCAGCTGGAGCTATGCTCTCCGCAACGGATGCTCTCCTGACTTCAATATCCCTCCCTCCCCTCGTGATAACAATAATTCTGTTCTCAGTGATCCTAGTTGGGCTCGCC
>ERZ1669248.768-NODE-768-length-13898-cov-5.325002_pt1 | contig 13898 bp, 13 predicted proteins | sample MGYA00579296_ERZ1669248 | MGnify/ENA primary metagenome ERZ1669248 (study PRJEB41166, sample SAMN08046057) | hot springs metagenome | biome: hot spring; feature: neutral hot spring; material: thermophilic sediment; isolation source: thermophilic sediment from...
GCTTTAACAATTATAATCTTAAAGAAAGCAGGATATAGAGACTCAACAAAGATAGAAAATAGGAGACAAAAGGTAAAAGAGGTTTATATAAAAGTGCTCCCCGAAGATTGGATGAGAGAAATTTTTGATAATCTTGAAAGAGTAAGAAACTCTTCGGTGCATGGGAACATAAGAGAAACTCAATCTATCATAAGAAATTTTGAAGATTTCAATGACCTCTTTAAAGAATCCTTGAAACTATTTTACCATATCAGAAAAACCCTAAATTAACTTTAAAATTATATTAATTGACTTTTAAAGAGTTTTAAGGTAGAAATTATCTTACTATGAAGACGCGATGGGAATGTTATACTTGCTTTTTCAGACAAGCAGAATCAGCTCTAAAAAGAATAAATATACCAAATGAGAAAAAAATAGAGATTATTAAAGAAATAGCAAAGGATCTTGAGAAACTTTCTCCTGAAGATACACCATCCTACAACACTTATTTTATTTTTAAAAAGATATACGAACTTTCTGGAGTGGAAGATCCCTATTTTGAGGAAAAGAAATATTACAATCAGCAGGGATTAAAACTTTATGAAGCTCTAAGGAACATAGTACTAAGTTCAGAAGACCCTCTTTATACAGCAATAAAAGTAGCAATAGCAGGAAATGTAATTGATTTGGGAATTTTGAACATATCAAAATTAAATCTTGGGGAATACATAAAAGAGATTATAAATATTCCTCTTGCCATAGATCATTATTTCTATTTCAAAAATGAACTTTCAAAGACCAACGAAATACTCTACCTTTTAGATAATGCAGGAGAGATTGTATTTGATAAGATCCTAATTGAAGAACTATCTAAGGAAAAGGAAGTTATAGCAGTGGTAAACGAAAATCCTGTAATAAATGATGCCCTTATGGAGGACGCTATTGAAGTAGGATTGAATAAATGCGCTAAAATTATAACCACAGGTTCTGGTTCTGTAGGAAAACCTCCAGAGCTTGGAGGAGAAGAGTATCAGAAAACATTTAATAGTGCCAAACTTATCATATCAAAAGGACAGGCAAATTATGAAAGCTTAGAAGGAAGAGGATATAACATCTTTTTCCTTCTCAAGGCAAAATGTGAAGTAGTAGCAGAAAACTTGGGGGTAAAAGAGGGAGATTTGGTATTTTTATATGAAAAAGCTAAAAATAGTTCAAAATAACTAAATTTTCGTCAAGAATTATATTAATCTCTTTTTCCTCTACCTTTGCCTTAACTTTGTAAAATTTTCCATCTTTAACAACTTTATACTCCAATCCTTCCCCTTCCTTTATTACTCCTTTTGCCTTTAAAAAGCTATAAATCACATCTTTCAACAAATCTTCCCTTACCTCTACAATCCTCTCCACATCTCTTACAACCCATCCTCTCATTACTTCGTCTCCTATAAACTCAATCTCTGCCCTTACCATATCCCCTGGTTTTAAAAAATAACAAGTGTAAAGAATCCTTCGCTCAAAGTCACCAGCACTACTTATATTGGGTTTTAATGATATTGGATAAACAAGAATTATATCTCCAACTTCTGCAAAATTTTTAAATCCTTCCACATTTTCGCTTTTTAAAATTTCCAGCACAATCTCAGAAAAAGGAAAGTCTTTAAGAAAAACAGCCCTAACCCTCGCACTTACTTTGCTTCTATTTTCCACCACCGGCACCATATTAGCAAAGGTAACTTGAAAGAGGATTAAAATTAAAAGCAAAATCAAAAAATATTTTAATATATCCATAATTACCCCTAATCAAAATACATCTTTATTATTTTTTTATTGTATAATATTAGGCAAAATAAAACAAATTATAGAGGGAGGGAAATATGTCTAAAAAACTTGTACTAACCCTTAGTCTTTTTATCCTTTTAGTCCTTATAATAAACATTTCTTTTGCCCAAGTCTTCCCATTAACCAAAGTACATATAATGCCACCCCACGAAAAGCTTATTGAAAAAAAGGTAAAACTTCCAAAACTCCCTGAAATTACTCCTCAAAATATACCCCAAGGAACAAAAATCTATGGAACTATTGAAAAAGCCCAAGGTATAGGTAAAGCAATTGTAATACCTGTAGAATTTACCGATAAACCAAGACAGCCCGAAGATATTATACCTTCAAACTATTTTGACATACTTTTTAATAGTGTAAAGGCAGATTGGAGCAATATAAACCCATACAACGTAGGTAGTGTAAGAGAATTTTATTTAGAAAATTCCTATGGACAATTTGATATAACTGCAACAGTACTTCCCTGGTATACTGCCCAAAATACCTACTCCTACTATATAAACGATGGTAATAATGGATTTAATGGAGGGGTATTTGTATTAGTAAAAGAAGTACTACAGCATGCAGTAGATATTGGATATGATCTAAGAAATTATGATGTAGTTTTTGTAATTCATAGTGGACAAGGTGCCGAGTGGACAGGAGATCCAAATGATATTTGGTCCCATGCCTCTACAGTATATGTTAATATTGGTGGAAAAAATGTGCCTATAAGATATTCCATTGAACCAGAATATATGGAAGATTATGATACTCAAGGAAATCCTGTAATAATGCCTCAAACTGTAGGTGTATTTGTGCATGAGATGGGACATTCTTTTGGACACCTTCCAGATCTTTATGATAGAGACTATTCATCTTTGGGGCTTGGTAGGTGGAGCTTAATGGCAGCAGGATCTTGGAATGGGCCTCAAGGTCCAGGTGGATATTCCATAGGAGGAGGACCATCTCATTTTGATGCTTGGAGTAAGATTCAACTTGGATGGATAACCCCAACTGTTCCTACCAATGATCTAACTAATGTAAATATTCCACCGGTAGAAACAAATCCTGTAGTATATAAACTTTGGACCGATGGGGCAGAAGGTCCTCAATATTTTTTAATTGAAAATAGACAACCCATTGGATTTGATAAGTATTTAAGAGGTTTTGGCTTGCTTATTTATCATGTAGATGAAAATATGAGAAACTTTCAAAACGATAATGAATGGTATCCAGGACTTGATCCATCAAGGCACTATTTGGTAGCATTAGAGCAAGCCGATGGAAAATGGGATTTAGAAAAAAGAAGAAATAGTGGAGATGCGGGAGATCCATATCCGGGAAGTACTAATAATACAACCTTTGATGAAAATAGCACTCCCAATAGCAATGCTTATGGAGAAATTCCAACAGGAGTCGCAGTCAAGAATATAACCGCCTCAGGAGAAAATATTATATGTGATATTTATGTAAAATCTCTCAGTGCACCACAAACCACATCCTTTGTAAAGCATTTGGCATGGACAGGAGAAAACCCTCTCACTATAAGACCTCTCTTCAAATGGGAGCCTATACCTTACGCAGTGAATTACACTTTGCAGGTTGCAACAGATAGCAACTTCAATAGTATCATAATAAATGTAAGCACAGAAAAGAACGAATATAGACCTACCCTTGAGGAATCCCTTGAACCTGGCAAAACTTACTTTGCAAGGGTTAGAGCAGAAAATGCAAGTGGTGTATCTCCATGGACTACCATATCTTTTACCACACCAAATACCTTTGAAGCTCTTCTTGTCTCCGATGATGGTGGAGAGTTTGGAATAGCCCCGTACTTTGAAAAAGCTCTACAAGATATAAATGTATCTTACTTTATCGTGGATGTATTTTATGATAATGCAGTTCCACCTGCTTCTTTTATGAGCAATTTTGATTGGGTGATTTGGGGCGGAGATTGGGGAGCAATCTATGATCCATCAGTTCAAAATGAGATCATGAATTATCTTGATAATGGTGGAAAACTCTTCATCTCAAGCCAGGATTTAGGCTGGGGATATTCAGCAGGGTATATAAGTAGTACTTTCTATAACACTTACTTAAGAGCTGAGTTTGTACAGGATGATGTAGGAATCTATTCCATAAAAGGTGCAAACGGAAGTGAATTTGAGAGTTTGTCCCTCTCGTTAAATACCGAGGATTCTGCTCAAAACCAAGGATATCCTGACGAAATAGATCCCTTAGAGGGAGCAAGAGCAATCTTAGTATATACTCCATCTGGAATTTCCCCCATAACTCCAAATATTAAGCTTCCCGAAAAGATAAAAGAGCAAAAATCCATAATTATAAATAAAGAGATTGCATCCTCTGGGACAGCTGGAATATTCTATGCAGATCCTACAAAACACTATGGAGTAGTATATTTTGCCTTTGGGCTTGAAGGACTATCTCCCAATATAAGTGGAGAGGTTTTAAGCAGAGTAAGATATGCACTATTTTCATCTCCAGAAATTACCACTACAGTAACCCAAAGCTTCAACCCTAACAACAATGAAAATTGTAGTATTAAGTTAACAGTAAAAGACAATATAGGCTATTCATATCTCACAGTAAAAATCTACAGCACTTTGAATAATCAAAAGAAAGATCTTGTGAAGACTCTTGCAGATAATACAAAAGTTGACAATGGTACATATGAACTTACCTGGGATGGAAAGGACGAAAATGGAAAAGTCAATCCAGGAAGATACATGGTGGAAGTCTTTGCAAAAGATGAACTAAATAACAGCATTACAAAAACATATTACACCACAATTCCCTATGGGGTTCCATTATCTTTCATAGATGTGACTAAATTCTCAAAAGCCTTTAATCCTAACAAAGAATTTGCACAAATTATGTTTACTTTAACCCAAGATGCCCATGTAAAATTCATAGTATACAGCCTTGCTGGAGTAAAACTCTATGAAAGGGATCTTGGATATCTTCCAGCAGGAGAATACAGTATAGTATGGGAAGGAGTCAATCTAAAGGGCGAAATTCTGAAAAATGGGCTTTATGTATTCCAGCTTGTAGCAACATCCTCTCAAGGCGAAGCAAGAATAAATAGATTCATAGGAATTTTGAAGTGATAGGAGGAGAATAAAATGAAAAAGATTTTAATATCCTTTTTAACAATAACATTTCTTATCTCTCTAACCTTTGCCAGTGATACTGGGGGAGTCTTCTCCCCCTTGATCCTTGATGCTAAATCGGGAGGAATGGGAGAGGCTTTTACAGCCATATCAGAAGGATTTTCTGGACTAACTTATAATCCTGCAGGGTTAACTTATATAGATGAAGTAACCCTTGGCTTTACCCATTTACAAATTCCTCAAAGCTTTACAAGGGTAGAATTTATAGGGGGAGCAATTAATCTTGGAATTTTTAGCTTAGGAGCAGGACTCCAAGCTGTAGGGGTAACCAATCCTGATGAATTGTTATTTCCATATTATGAAGGAATAGCTCAAATTTCCTTAGCCAAAAAACTTAATAATAAATTAAGTCTTGGGACATCTCTAAAGTTATACGTAGCCAAACTAGATACCGAAGAGGCAAATGGTTTAGGAATAGATATAGGAGCAATCTATGAGATAACTCCAGTTCTAAGGCTTGGAGCAGTATGGTACAACCCTATAAGTTACATTAAATGGACCACAGGCCTCATAGAGACTCCAGGAAGACAAGATCTTGTGTTAGGCGTTAACTATAAGCTATTCTTAGGAGAATTTCCTTTAAATATTGCCTTTGATTTTAGTTTCTACGACAAAATATATTTCTATCAGAGACTTCATTTTGGCTTAGAAACCCAAATACCCAAAACTCCAGTAATTATTAGAACGGGGTACAATGGAGAGAAAAATACTTTAAGTTTTGGAGTTGGATTAAATACAAAAAATATAGAATTTAATTATGCTTTCCTTTATACAAAAGATATGTCAAATCAACACATATTTAGCCTCTCTCTAAAATATTAATAAAATTTTTGAAAAGCCTCCCCAATAAAAAGGGGAGGCTTTTTTTCTTTTATATGCTATAATTATTAATGTCATTGGAATACTCGAATTTATCTGTAATAAAGAAGAGGATATAAGTAAAAATGTGTGGAAGATTTACTCTTATTCAAATAGAAAAAATTCCTACAAGATTTAATGCCCAAATAATTGGAGAAATAAACCTAAGAAAAAGATACAACATATCTCCTAATCAACCGGTACCTATTGTTTTTCAGGAAAGTCCTAATAAAGTAGAAGAGATGATATGGGGACTTATTCCCCACTGGGCAGAGGATCCTAAAATTGGAAATAGTCTGATAAATGCCAGGGCAGAAAGTCTTCTTAAAAAACCCGCCTTTAAAGAGTCCTTTTTAAGAAGAAGATGTTTGATTCCTGCCGATGGATTTTATGAATGGAAGAAAATGGAAAAGGAAAAAATTCCGTATTATATAAAAATGAAAAATTCATCACTCTTTGCCTTTGCAGGACTTTATGACATATGGAAAAGCCCAGACGGAAAATTAATAAAGACTTTCACCATAATAACTACTGAGCCTAATGATTTGGTTAAAGAAATTCATAATCGTATGCCCGTTATTTTAAGAAGGGAATACGAGGAGATATGGGTAAATAAAGAAGAAAGTGACATTAAAAAACTCCAATCTCTCCTTGCCCCATATCCAGCAGAGGAGATGGAGGCATATCCTGTATCAAAGAAAGTAAATAATCCTTCTTATGACTCTGAAGAACTTATAAAGCCCGTCAAAATTTATATCATCAAAAAAGATCAGACCAGTTTTGATCTTTAACTATGTCTTTCTATCCAATCGTAAATATTTTTATAAAATTCATCTTTATATTCTTCATCTTCAAAAAGCTCATGATATCCACCAGGAAACTCTACAATTTTTCTATCTTCATAAGTTAGCTTCTTAAAAAATTCCCGAGCACCATTGGGATCCACATATCTGTCCTCAGTAGGAACTAGTATAAGCACTGGTACTTTAAGGTATGGAGCCTTTTCATGAGCTTTTTTAATATTTTCCATCATAGAGAGTCCTAACCTAAAGGAAATTTTGTTATGCATTAGAGGATCATTCATACATTTTTCAATCACCTTTTTATTCCTAGATAAATATTCAGGATCTAATTTATTATTTATGGTCACCCTGGGAAGAATTTTTCCAAAAGTTTTTGCAATAAAATTTGTCAAGGGATCTACTTCAACACCCAAAGCAGGAGCAGAAATAACAAGAGACTTTATTTTTTCTTGTCTTTCCTCAGCATATCTTGTGGCAATGAGTCCTCCAAGACTATGTCCAAAAAGATGAAACTTATCAATATCAGAAGTTAAATTATCAATCACTGAGATAATTTCCTCAATGGTTGTATCCCCTCTTTTACCATCGCTTCTCCCATGTCCTGGGTGATCAAATCCTATAACTCCATAACCCCTTTCCCCAAGATCATTTATTAACTTCTCATACCTTCCAATATGCTCTCCAAGTCCATGTACCACTACAACCCAACCCTTTTGTGGCTCACCTCTTCTAAAAGAATAAATCATAACCCTCTCACCTCCCTGTGAAATTTACCACCCTACGATGGGCTTAAGTAGGGAATAAACATAGAATATTCCACTTAATATATTTACAATATCCTGCCATCCCTTTACAAATACCTCAGGAACAAAAATAATATCGTTCTCTTTTATTTCAATATCAAGATTGCTCCTTCCCCTATTTATTATCTCATTCATGTTTATGGGTATAACCTTTGTCTCACCATCTACCTCTCTCACTACAGCAACCCTAGAAAGATCCGCCCTATCTTTAAGACCTCCTGCCATACTAATATATTCAGTAAGCTTTCTTCCTTCCCTATATTCATAAGCAGCAGGATTATTCACCTGTCCAAGGACATATACCAGCCTTCTTAATTCACCTATGTAGATGGTATCTCCATCCTTTAGTTCCAAATTATCCTTTTCAATTCCCTGTATAGCATTTGTCACATTAAATTTATAAACCACTTTTTTACCATTTTCTATCCTCTCCAGCTCTCCACTTTCACGAGAAGCTTTTTCAGTAATTCCACCTGCCTTAAGAAGAATATCTCTTATTCTATCTCCTGGATTTAACTCATAAATACCAGGAATCTTTACCTGCCCCAATACTTTTACAGACCTTAAAATAGGTGGTACATATATTACATCTCCAGGATTCACTTTTATCTCTTCCTCTAATTTTTCTCCCAAAACAAGTATTCTATATAGATCTACAATAATCTTGTTATTAGGATCACCTTTTATCCTCAATTCTATATTCCTTAAACTCCCATTAGGGAGTATTCCTCCAGCCTTTTGTATAAGCTCACTTATCTTTGCTCCCATAGACGCCTGTCCGGTAACTTCAATCCCTTCAGGAGTAACCTTACCCTCCTCAACAAGCTGTATAGGACCAGGATTTTTCACAAATCCAAGCACATAAACCCTCTTTATCTCGGGAAATACAGTGATAGTATCTCCAGATTGCAAGGCAATATTAGCACTTTCTTTTTTATTTTCATCTCCATAATATAAATCATATAAGTTAAGTTCAATTCTTGTGCCATCTATTCTATCTAAAGTAGCTCCAAAAAGAGATCCCTGTGCTGTAAGTCCCCCTGCCATATCAAGTACATCTTTTAATTTTTCTCCATCCTTTATCTCATATATTCCGGGATTTTTCACTTGTCCAAGCACCTTCACGCTTTTCCCCATAAGAGGTACATATATAAGATCTCCCTCCTGAATATATGGATTAGCATTTATATCTCCATACTTCAAAAATCTAAAATAATCAACTGTTATAACTTTATCTTCTCTTCTTATTTGAATATTTCTTAAAGATGCAGAGGATTTTAATCCCGCAAGTTTGATAACATCATCTAAAGTACTTATAGCAGAAACACTATATATTCCTGGATTTGTTACCTCACCAGTAATAGAAATCTTCATATTTCTTGGATATACAAGGTCCACAATAACATTACTTCGTGGATAAAATTTTAAAAGTTGTTTTGATATTTCTTTTCCTGCTTCAGATAGAGTCATATTTAAAACCTTTACACTTCCTGCTAAAGGAAGTACTACGTAACCTGTAGGAGAAACCAAAACATCAAAGCTATCAGTCTGATTTGTCTCTCTTATAATAAAAACTCTCAACTTATCTCCAGGTCCTAATATATACTTGTCAGGATCAATAATTTTTCCGAAATAAACCCCTTCTTGAGCAAAGGTCAAAGCAAAAATAAAAATCAGAAGAAAGACTGAGAAAAGTTTTTTTCTCATTATTCCCTCCACTTCCCTAATAACCTATTCACTTCTGATAGGTATATTTATTATGTCTCCATCTTCAAGAGATATATTTACACTTTCATCTCCATCTTTATAAAGCTTTGTCAAATCAAGTTTAATAATCTGCTTTTTCTCAGTAATATATCTTTCAATAGTTACATCTTTAAGGGATGCTCTCACAGTAAACCCTCCAGCCATATCTATGATATCCTTTATCTTCTCTCCAGGCTTAATTTCATATATTCCAGGATCTTTTATTTCACCAAGAATCTTAACAGTCTTCTCCACCAAAGGCACATACACTATATCTCCAGGAACCAATTTGACCTTTTCTTCTTCGGCATCCCCCTTTACAAGCACTCTAAATAGATCTACCTCTTTTATTATCTGTCCATCCCTTATAACTTGAATCCTTCTCCTACTTCCATTAGGAAGCACTCCTCCAGCCTTTTGGATAAGCTCACTTATCTTTGCCCCCTCTTTTATTTCACTTTCTCCTAAAGTAGGCTGTCCTCCAACCTCACTTTTAGATTCTCCAGATACAATAGTAAAAACCTGAGGCTTAGCTACATATCCTATTACGTAAACTTTATCAACTTTTAAAGGTATAACTATAGAATCTCCATCTTTAAGAACTATATTCTCTCTATTATCTTTTCCATACATCAAATTAAAAAGGTCTATACTTATCACTTGTTTTTTTCCATCACTTTGTCTTTCTATATATCCACCTAAAAGATCTGCTTTCGCTGTAAGTCCCCCTGCCATATCAAGTACGTCTTTTAATTTTTCTCCATCCTTTATCTCATATATTCCGGGATTTTTCACTTGTCCAAGCACCTTCACGCTTTTCCCCATAAGAGGTACATATATAAGATCTCCCTCCTGAATATATGGATTAGCATTTATATCTCCATACTTCAAAAATCTAAAATAATCAACTGTTATAACTTTATCTTCTCTTCTTATTTGAATATTTCTTAAAGATGCAGAGGATTTTAATCCCGCAAGTTTGATAACATCATCTAAAGTACTTATAGCAGAAACACTATATATTCCTGGATTTGTTACCTCACCAGTAATAGAAATCTTCATATTTCTTGGATATACAAGGTCCACAATAACATTACTTCGTGGATAGAGTTTTAAAAGTTGCTTTGAAATCTCTCTTGTAGCTTCGGTAAGAGTTAAACCAGAAACCTTTATCGCTCTAACCATGGGCAGATTAATAGACCCTGTAGGAGAGACTGTCACGTTAAAAGAAATAGGATCTTCTGTCTCCAGAATTATATAAATTCTTACTATATCTCCTACTCCAAGCACATATTTATCTGGCTCTATAACTTTTCCAAAGTATATCCTTTCTACTCCTGAGACCGTTCCTTCACCAGTCTGCGCAAAAATATTTGAGAAAAGAAATAAAGCAACAATTAAAATAATTCCCAGCCTTTTCATAAAAAACCTCCTCAAAAAGCACCTCTTTTAATTTTAGCATATTTTCAACAGAAGAATAAACCCCCTATCATCCATCATAGCCATGACATGTATCTTCTTTATTAACTAAGAAACTATTTCGTTTTTCTTGCCTTTTCATAAAAATTGAAAGTTTTTCCTAACTAAATAATTTTTTTAGTAAGTTTTTAGGGAACAACTATTTTAATTCCTTCTAATTTATCAAAATCTTCATCAAATAGGAGTAAGCAAATCTCTTATCTCTTCTTTAGATACTTTAACAGATTTTGCCTTTTCTTCATCATCCTTAGTAAACTTCAAACTTCTTTTTAGACCTCAGAATACACCAAATCTTTAAAAGTCATAAATAAAAAATCATTTCACTCCGAGAGGAAAAATCTGCTATTATAGAACCACTTTATAGTTTGGAGTTGTCTCTTGCTGATAATCTATAGGGTTGAATGCAAATCCGAGATAAAATTTATAAAAATTCTTCTATTTTACCGATATAAACAAAGTCTTTAGCCTTTTCTGCCATCTCATTATCAAGAGTTAGAAGAACAGAGTTAAATTCTTTAGCAATTTGAATAACAATTGTATCCATTCCTCTTACACTGAGTTCCTCTGCAACCTTAGAAGCCTCTTCTGCTCTGTAAGACTCAAGCTCTAAAAAATGTATTGAATCGATATCCTTTAGATAGAATCTGACCTTTTCAGCAAGTTTTTTTTGACCCGGTTCTTCTTCTAATTGCAGCCGTAACTTCAACAAGTACTATGTATGGCTCTATAGCAATATACTCACCATTTTTTATCTTTTCTAAAACTCCCAAACATATATCATGTTTTTCTTCCTGTTCTCTTAGAGCAGCTATTATAATTGAACTATCAAGAGTAAGAAACCTCATTTTTCTCTTTGATTCCTTATTTCTTCAACTGCAGAAAAACCTTCCCATCTTGCTGAAATTTCCTTAGAAAGGATTAACAAATTTCTCCATGCAACCTCGCTTTTTTCTTTATCTATAACACCTTCTAAGATCAATATCTTTTTTAATTCAGTAATCTCTCTATAGATTCTTTCAATACGACTTTTTATATACATTTTTTTCTAATTCCATATCTCTAAATTTACCTTTTAATCTTTTCAAAATTCAGAAGGTCCATGGTATCATCTTTCGTTGCCATGGCGTATATCTTTCTCTTTGTTAAGTATTTAACTATTTCATCAGAAAGGTATAAGGAGGAAAAAATAGGGATAATTTCCTTATCCTTATACTCTGGAAAATAATCGCCTATCTCCTTCAAAACTTCTATAAATTCATTTATATATTCTATTCTTGGTATTGACTTAGTCTCATTTATTATTACCTTATCATCCCATACCGCTATAACATCAAACTCCCTTATCTTACTCCTATCTTTTACATTTCTTTTCCTAACCCTTACAGCAAAATAATCTAATTCCTCAACCCCAAAATATCTTTTTGCAATCCCTGGAATGTTTGGTGCTACAATATCTTCCACTAATGTCCCCATTTTATTAGCAAGTTCTCCCCACATCTTGTTTATTCTTTTTCTGTCCTCATTTACTTCATTCCTAAATGCTATCATCTCCTCCTTAAAAACCTTCATCTCATCTTTGAAAACTTCCAAGGATGTTTCCAATCTTCTCAAAGCTACATCAGTGTTTACAATAAACTGCCCAAGCAAACTCTCAAGCCTATCTACTCTGTCACTTAGCTTTGCCAACTAACTTTCCTCCCTATGTCCTTTCTATTCACATTATATCATTTTACTGTAGCCCTGAAAGGAGCAAAAGATATTAAGAAGTCTACATCTATATTCATTTAATAAAGCTCTCTTTAATTCCTCTTCTGAAACTTCTTTTAGAATACTTATCTTTCCTCCAAGATTAATAAAATTATACTCGCCAAATAGAATTATAACCCAACTTTTCCCTATAAGCTCTAACTTTTAACCTTTTCTACTACCTTCTTGAGTGTAGAAACTACTTCATCTACCTCTTCCTCTTTCAAATTATTATGAAAAGGAAGAGCAAGAGTCCTTTTTGAAATATTTTCAGTAACAGGAAGCATGCCTTCTTTAGTTCCAAACATGTCTCTTATATACGGCTGTAAATGAATAGGTGAGAAATATCCCCTTGCGGGAATTCCTTCCTTCTCAAGTTCCCTTATAACTATATCTCTGTCAAGACCATCTTCCAATGTAATCACATAAACAAACCAACTCATTCTCACGTATGGCTTAACTGTAGGTACCCTTACCCATGAATAATTTTTTAATTTTTCCGTATACATCTTTGCAACTTTTTCCCTTTTTTCTAAAAAAGTCTCAATTCTTTTTAGCTGAGATACCCCAAGGGCAGCAGACATCTCATCCATTCTATAGTTATATCCAAGTCTTTCATGCTCGAGCCATGACCCCATCTCTCCTCTTCCCTGATTTCTCAAGCTCCTTGCAATTTTAGCAATTTCAGAGTTATTTGTTACAATTATTCCTCCTTCCCCCGTTGTCATCTGCTTGTTTGGATAAAAAGCAAAACATGCACAATCTCCAAACTGCCCAATTTTCTTACCTTTATATTCCGCTCCTAATGCCTCACAAGAATCATCTATCACTTTTAGATTATACTTGTCAGCAATCTCTAAAATTTTGTCCCACTCTGCAGGATGTCCAAAAATATCTACTGCCATTATTGCTTTTGTTTTCTTTGTAATCTTTCTTTCTAAATCATCAGGATCTAAATTGTAAGTTTCTGGCTCTATATCTACAAAAACAGGTATTGCTTTTTCATATAAAATAACATTAACCGATGCAGCAAAAGTAAAGGATGGCACCAATACCTCGTCACCAGGACCAATACCTAATGCTCTAACTAAAATATGTAGTCCCGCAGTACCAGAACTCACCGCTACTGCACACTTTACCCCAATATAATTTGCCATCATCTCCTCAAATTCTCTTGCCTTTGGACCTAAAGCAAGACGCCCTGATCTTAAAACTTCCAATACTTCCTGAATATCAGTCTCATCCAAATCAGGAGCAGACATAGGAATTTTTTCCATTTTTTTCTCACCTCAAATTAAATTATATAACTTTACTTAGACCCTTTATCCTTCCTGCTAATTAGAGCAATTTTTCTTCCACATTCCTCGTTCTAATTCTTCTAGTTTATTGTAGATTAATTCCTGTATTAGTGAGGTCTGTTTCTACCAGATTGTTTCAACTAATTTAGAATTCTGTATATCTACATCCTTAGT
>ERZ1669248.769-NODE-769-length-13874-cov-4.531442_pt1 | contig 13874 bp, 15 predicted proteins | sample MGYA00579296_ERZ1669248 | MGnify/ENA primary metagenome ERZ1669248 (study PRJEB41166, sample SAMN08046057) | hot springs metagenome | biome: hot spring; feature: neutral hot spring; material: thermophilic sediment; isolation source: thermophilic sediment from...
CGGACCAGGCGGGCAGCGTGGGCGAGCATCTGTCGCGCGTCGGTCAGGAATTCGGCACGGTCACTGGACGCGCGCGGCGCTGCGGCTGGCTGGACGTTGCGGCGCTCAAGCGCGCGGTCATCATCAATGGTGTTTCGGGCCTGTGCATCACCAAGCTCGATGTGCTCGATGGGCTGCCGACCATCCGTGCCTGCGTGGGCTATCGGCTCGACGGCGTGCGGCGTGATGTGCTGCCGCTCGACGCCGACGAGATCGAGCGCTGCGAGCCGATCTATGAAGACTTCCCCGGCTGGGCACAGAGCACCAAGGGGCTCACCACCTGGGATCAGCTCCCGGCGACCGCGCGCAGCTATCTGCAGCGCGTCGGTGAATTGATCGGCGCGCCAATCGACATGGTGTCCACCGGCCCGGATCGCGAGCACACGATTGTGCTGCGGCACCCGTTTCAGGCCTGAGTGTCAGTCGCGCATCAGGCAGATTTCCACTTCCAACACGTTCACAAAGGTTTGGCCATGCTCAGCGAGGACGGAAAGCATCTCTATGTTTCCTGGGACGAATACCACGCCCTGATCGAAAAGCTCGCGCTGAAGGTGCATGCCTCCGGCTGGGAGTTCGACCAGATTCTGTGCCTGGCCCGAGGCGGGGTGCGGCCGGGCGACATCCTGTCGCGCATTTTCAACAAGCCCTTGGCCATCATGTCCACCAGCTCGTACCGCGAAAGCGCCGGGACGGTGCAGGGGCGCCTGGACATTGCGCGCTACATCACGCTGCCGCGCGGCGAGCTTGAGGGCCGGGTCCTGCTGGTCGACGATCTCGCCGATTCAGGCGAAACCCTCAAGGCAGTGGAAAACCACCTGCGCAGTGGCAGCGGAAAAATCACGGATCTGCGCAGCGCGGTGATCTGGGTCAAGGGCATTTCCACCTATTTGCCCGAGTACTACGTGGACATGTTGCCCACGAGTCCGTGGATTCACCAGCCATTCGAAGAGTATGACGTGCTGCGGCCGGCCAAGCTGGCCGAGCGCTGGAAAATCTGAGTGCGCTGCAGATTTCGGCTCATCGGCAGTACTGGGCGATGAGTCCGGCGATGCGGGCGTGTTCTGCGGCACGCTGGGCGTCATCCATGATGGTGCGCTGTCCCTGGGCGTCGATCTGCACCATGCGTTGTCCGCTGTCGAGAATCTGAAGCTGTTGTTGCGCCTGCAGGCAGTTCTGCTGGTTCTGCAGCGCCTGCTCCTGCTGTTGCCGCAGTTTGGCCTGCTCCTGCGCGGCCTGATCCGCCGCTTTTTTCTCCGCGATCTTTTTCTCGAGCGCACTGCTCGCCTGCTGTTTTGCGCCCGCAGGCGCGGAGGACGGAGAGGCTGCGGTTTGCATCGGCGCAACCGTCTGCGCTGGCCGCTGCAGGATGTTGCGCGCCGGCACCGTGGACGGCGGGGGAACATCGCTGTAATGCATCACGCCTTGGGCATCGAGCCATTTCCACTGGGCTGCCTGGGCGGTCTGGCCGACCAGCAGAAGGGCGGGCAGAGCGAGGGCGGCTCTCAGCAGCACATGGGGGCGAGACTTGGCGGATTGCATGAAAGGGTGCATGGCGGTTGACCTCAGAACATGCCGCAAGCTTAGCGTCTTCGCGGGGGCGGCTGCGTGTTTGTCTGGCCTGCAGGCTGCCGCCCGCGTTCGACCCCTATAATTTCCTTTTGCCCGGAGGCATCTATGCGTCTTGTAGGAAAAGCGCTGACTTTCGACGATGTGTTGTTGGTCCCCGCGTATTCCCAGGTGTTGCCCAAAGACACCAACCTTGCGACTCGCCTGACTCGCAATATTTCCCTCAATATCCCTCTGGTTTCGGCCGCAATGGATACGGTGACCGAATCCCGCCTGGCCATTGCCATGGCGCAGGAGGGGGGGATAGGCATCATCCACAAAAACCTCAGCGCCAAGGCGCAGGCCACCGAAGTGGCGCGGGTGAAGCGCTTTGAATCCGGGGTGCTGCGCGATCCCATCACCATTTCGCCCATCGTCAAGGTGCGCGATGTGATGCAGCTCTCGCGTCAGCACGGCATCTCCGGTTTTCCGGTCATCGAGAACGGCAAGGTCGTGGGCATCGTCACCAACCGGGACTTGCGGTTCGAAACCCGCCTGGACACGCCGGTGCGCGACATCATGACACCGCGCGAGCGGCTGATCACCGTGCCGGAGGGCGCGCCGCTGGAGCAGGCCAAGGCCCTGATGCATCAGCATCGCCTGGAACGCGTGCTGGTGGTCAATGCCGAATTCGAACTGCGCGGGCTGATGACGGTCAAGGACATCCAGAAAGCCACGGAGCGGCCCAACGCCGCACGCGACCCGCAAGGCAAGCTGCGCGCGGGCGCGGCAGTGGGCGTGGGCGAGGGCACGGAAGAGCGTGTCGAAGCGCTGGCCAATGCCGGTGTCGACGTGATCGTGGTGGATACTGCACATGGCCACAGCCAGGGCGTGCTCGACCGGGTGCGCTGGGTGAAGCGCAACTTTCCGCAGATCGAAGTGGTCGGCGGCAATATTGCGACGGGCGCCGCTGCCCTGGCTCTGGTGGATGCAGGTGCGGACGGCGTGAAAGTGGGCATTGGCCCGGGCTCCATCTGCACCACGCGCATCATCGCGGGCGTCGGTGTGCCGCAGATCACCGCCATCGCCAACGTGGCCAAGGCGCTGGAGGGCACGGACGTGCCGCTGATCGCGGACGGCGGCATCCGCTACTCCGGCGACATCGCCAAGGCGATTGCTGCAGGTGCGTCCACCGTCATGATGGGCAGCATGTTCGCCGGCACCGAGGAGGCGCCGGGCGAGGCCATTCTGTACCAGGGCCGCGCGTACAAGGCATACCGTGGCATGGGCTCGATCGGGGCCATGAAGGCCGGCTCGGCCGATCGCTATTTCCAGGACGGCGCTGAAATGTCTTCTGCTGCGGGCAATGAGAAGTTCGTTCCGGAGGGCATCGAAGGCCGCGTGCCGCACAAGGGTCCGTTGGTCGCCATCATCTATCAGCTTGTCGGTGGCGTGCGCTCGTCCATGGGCTACTGCGGTTGCGCCAGCATCGATGCGATGCGCGGTCAGGCCGAGTTTGTGCAAATCACCGCGGCCGGCATGCGCGAGAGCCATGTGCACGACGTGCAGATCACGCAGGAAGCACCCAACTACCACGTCGACTGACGCACCTCCCATCACCGACTCCGCGACAGCGTCAGCTTTCATGCACGACAAGATCCTCATCCTCGACTTCGGCTCCCAGGTCACCCAGCTCATTGCCCGTCGCGTGCGCGAGGCACATGTCTATTGCGAAATCCACCCCAATGACGTGAGCGACGAGTTCATCCGTGAGTTCGCGCCCAAGGGCATCATTCTGTCGGGCAGCCACGCCAGCACCTACGAAGATCAGGACTTGCGCGCCCCGCAGGCCGTGTGGAATGCCGGGGTTCCGGTGCTGGGCATCTGCTACGGCATGTTCGCCATGACCGTGCAGCTTGGGGGTGAAGTCGAGCCCAGTCAGCACCGCGAGTTCGGCTATGCCGAGGTGCGCGCACGCGGACATACCCGGCTGTTCGACGGTATTGAAGACTTCACCACGCCGGAAGGCCACGGCATGCTCAAGGTCTGGATGAGCCACGGCGACAAGGTCACGGCCATGCCGCCCGGCTTCAAGCTCATGGCCAGTACCCCGAGTTGCCCCATTGCCGGCATGGCCGACGAGGCGCGCGGCTATTACGCGGTGCAGTTTCATCCCGAGGTCACGCACACCGCCAAGGGGCGCGAGATCCTGGAGCGCTTTGTGCTGCAGATCTGCGCGGCCAGGCCGGACTGGGTCATGCACGACCATATTGGCGAAGCGGTCGAGCACATCCGCGCCCAGGTCGGCAGCGAGGAGGTCATCCTTGGCTTGTCGGGTGGGGTGGATTCCAGTGTGGCGGCTGCCCTCATTCATCGCGCCATCGGCGATCAGCTCACCTGTGTGTTTGTCGACCACGGTCTGCTGCGGCTGAATGAAGGCAAGGCGGTCATGGACATGTTCGCCGGGCGCCTGCATGCCAAAGTGGTGCATGTCGACGCCAGCGCCCGTTTCATGGCTGCGCTCGCCGGAGTCAGTGATCCCGAAGCCAAGCGAAAGATCATCGGGCGCGAGTTTGTCGAGGTGTTCCAGGCCGAGGCAGCCAAGCTGAAGAATGCCAAGTGGCTGGCCCAGGGCACCATCTATCCCGATGTCATCGAGTCCGGTGGAGCAAAGACCAAGAAGGCCACCACCATCAAGAGCCACCACAACGTCGGCGGCCTGCCCGAAACGCTGGGGCTGAAACTGCTGGAACCTCTGCGCGACCTGTTCAAGGATGAGGTGCGCGAACTGGGCGTGGCGCTGGGCTTGCCGCATGACATGGTGTATCGCCATCCCTTCCCGGGGCCCGGTCTGGGGGTGCGCATACTGGGGGAGGTCAAACCCGAATACGCCGATCTGCTGCGCCGCGCCGACGCGATTTTCATCGAGGAATTGCGCAACTGGCGCGACGAGGCAAGCGGCAAGAATTGGTACGACCTCACCAGCCAGGCTTTCACCGTGTTCCTGCCCGTCAAGAGCGTGGGCGTGATGGGCGATGGCCGCACCTACGACTATGTCGTGGCATTGCGTGCGGTGCAGACCAGCGACTTCATGACCGCAGACTGGGCCGAACTGCCCTACGGCCTGCTCAAGAAGGTCAGCAGCCGCATCATCAACGAGGTGCGCGGCATCAACCGGGTGACCTACGACGTGTCGAGCAAACCGCCGGCCACCATCGAGTGGGAGTGATGCGATGCGCATGCTGTTCGGGCTCATCGGCTTGTTGCTCACTTTGCTTGTTCTGGTCTGGCTGGTGCGCACGCAGTTGACCGGACAGGTCGGTGTGTCAACACAGTCCGCGACGGCGGGTGCGCAGGGCGGTCAGGAACAGTCGGCATCGGCGGCGCTCAAGCAATTCAAGCAATCGCTGGACAAGGCGCTCAAGGCGCGTCCGGCCAGCGTGCCTGAATAGGCCGATATGCTGAATCAAATTTCTTCGGATTCCGAGGCCGACCGCGCGTTCATGCACCTGGCGCTCGATCAGGCGCAGAACGCCTGGCTGCTGGGTGAAGTACCGGTCGGTGCAGTGATCGTGCGGGCAGGGCAGGTCATTGCCACCGGCTACAACCGGCCGATCGGCGAACATGATCCCACCGCACATGCCGAAATCGTCGCCCTGCGCCAGGCTGCAAACCTGCTGGGGAATTACCGCCTGCCGGATTGCACCCTGTATGTCACTCTGGAGCCCTGCGCGATGTGCGCCATGGCCTTGTTGCATGCGCGGCTCGCTCGCGTGGTCTTTGGTGCCCGTGATCCCAAGACTGGTGCAGCGGGCAGTGTGGTGGACCTGTTTGCCGATCCCCGGCTGAATCACCACTGCAGCATCACCGGCGATGTCGAGCAGGCCGCGTGCAGCGCCTTGCTGCAAGATTTTTTCCGCGAACGTCGCCGGGCGCAGAAGTTGCCGCAAGGTTCCGCGCACGACGGGTGTCTGGCAGGCATCGAAGTCACCGAACTTGATATCGAGCCGCCCTTGGTGTAATGGCGTCTTGTCTCTGCTCTGTTTCCGCACACGTTCATGTCGACACCCGATTCAATTCCAGAACAGCACATGAAGCGCGGTCTTCTGCGCCTCGTTTCTCCCGCCGGTGCAGTGCAGGACGCCGCGCGCCTCGAACTGGCCAGAGCGCACCTGGAGGCGCTGGGTTTTCGCGTGCACGCCGGGGCGCAGGTCTTCGCGCGGGTGCAGCGTTTTGCTGGCACGGATGCCCAGCGCCTGCGTGCCCTGCACGATGCTGCGCGCAGCAAGGCTGACGTGGTGATGATGACGCGCGGCGGCTACGGCTTGAGCCGCCTGCTGCCCGTCATTGATTACCCCTTGCTGGCCGAGGCCATCAAGACGCGCAGGCAGATGTGGGTGGGGCACAGCGATTTCACCGCCCTGCAGTTGGCCCTGCTCGCCAAGGCCGGGGTGGTGACCTTCAGCGGGCCGATGGCCGCCTATGACTTTGGTGACAAGACCCCGGACGACATCACGGTCGACAGTTTTCTGGATGCCGCCGATGGCACGCTTGAAGCGGTGGGGTTTGCCTGCAACGACGCACCGCGCGGCTTCGACGTCACAGGCATTCTCTGGGGGGGGAATCTCGCCATGGTCGCCAGTCTGGTCGGCACCCCCTATCTCCCGCGTGTTGGAGGCGTGCTGTTCCTTGAGGACGTGAACGAGCATCCCTACAGCATCGAGCGCATGTTCAGCCAATTGCTCCACTCAGGGGTGTTGCAGCGGCAGAAGGCCGTCCTGCTCGGACAGTTCACGGCGTACAAGCTGAGCGCCCATGATGCGGGTTACAACCTGGATGCCGCTGTCGATTGGCTGCGCGCGCAACTCAAGCCGCACGGCGTGCCCGTGCTGACCGGATTGCCTTTTGGCCATGTGCGCACCAAGTTGACCTTGCCGCACGGGGTGCGCACACATGCCCTGCGCGATGGAAGCGAGGTTTTCCTGTTTTTCCCGCACGCCGGACACTGACGCCGCCCTGCAGGCGGGCGCTTTACCGTGACTGCCTGTGCTGCTGCTCGTATTCGCGCCGCAGGCGTTCCTGCTCGCCGGGTGGCAGGCGCTTGAAGCGCTGTTGCTCCTGCAGGATGCGATCACGCTGCTGCGGCGGCATTCTTTCCCACTGCTGATACGAACCCTGACCATCGCGCTGGTTCGCCCGTGCCGCTGGCGAGAACACCCCTGCGCTCAAGGCCGCCACAATGGCGACGGACAGGAGGCTGCGGGCAAGGGTTTGCCCGGAATGGAACCGATCAGGCCGGATTGCCATTTTGAAGTCCCTGTTGCAGCATCTGCGGATGGTTGGACAGCCACTGATAGAACTCGATGTTCTGCACCGCGTCCGCGACCTGCGGGCTGAGGCTGCCGGGATAGTTGCCTTCGTTCGAGGTGAGATGGGGCACGCTGATGAACACCGCCAGTGCCAGGGAGGCGGTTGCCATGCCAGCGGCGAACACCCGCGGCCAGCGCACGGCGCGCGGAGTGCGCCGGGGCAGACGTGCCGCAAGCTGGGGCAGGGGGCCGAGCTGGGCGCTGAGGCGCCGGCCGAACTGCAGCGCTTCCTGACACCGCGGGCAGTGCTTGAGGTGCATTTCCATTTGCGCGGCCTGTTCAGCCGACGCCAGACCACTGCGATAGTGGTCGATCTGAGCTGGGGTGAGGTGGTTTTGGGTGGTCATGATGTCACCTGATGCAGGCAAGTCAAACTTTAGCGGGATGGTCCGATTCAAGCAATTCCCGCAGACGGGTAAGGGCGCGCATGTGGTGGGTTTTCACGCTGCCTTCACTGACTTTCATCGCCATTGCGGTGTCCACGATGGACAGTCCCTCCATTTCGCGGAGCAAAAACGCCTCGCGCTGGCGTGGGCTGAGCGCGGAGATCGCATCGGCAATGCGCCCTGCAAGCTGACCGTTGGCAACTTCAGCCTCGGGGCCCATCGCGGTATCGGCCACGGATTCCCAACTGGGTGGCTGATCCTCGTCTTCGTCGCTGGAGAAGAAAAAATCGAAAATCTTCTCCACCTTGCGCTTGCGGTGCATGTCGGTGATGCGATTGCGCAGGATGCTGTAGAACAGCGGCGCCCATTCTTCTGGCGGACGATCCTGGTAATGGCTCACCAGCTTGAGCAGGCTGTCCTGCACCACGTCGGCGGCCATGGCCGCATCGCGAAGCTCGATGAGTGCCACGCGTGTGGCGCGAACACGCACCTCGGCGCAAAACCGGTTCAGTGCGCTGGAGGTGGGTGCTGTGGCGTCACTCACGCGCACAGGGGAGAGAGCGTAGACATGTTCCATAGCATAGTGGGCCAGTTCGAGCGAGTGGTCACAGGGCGAAAAAGGTGCGTTTGCCTGAAGACAACGCAGCGATCGGCGCGGTGATGACAGGCCGTTCGGGGCGTGAGCATCTTTTTTCGGCGGTGGCAACGCGACGCATTCCGAATGCGCCTTCGTAGAATGCCCGTTCCAACTGCTTGCCCGCACGGGCCCTCCAAGTGAATCCCCGCCTCGATCTGCTTCAGCCCTATCCCTTTGAAAAATTGCGCGTTCTGACGCAAGGCGTCACTCCGCCTGCGCAGTTGCGCGCGATCAGCCTGGGGATCGGCGAGCCCAAGCATCCCACGCCGCAGTTCATCCGCGATGCACTGACCGCGCATCTCGACGGCCTGGCGGTGTACCCCAGCACTGCCGGAACCACGGCGTTGCGGCAGTCCTGCGCGCAGTGGGCGCACCGGCGCTATGGCATTGCCCTGGATGCGCAGACGCAGGTGCTGCCGGTCAACGGTTCGCGCGAGGCGCTGTTCGCCATCGCGCAGACGGTGGTGGATGCCAGCCGCGACGCGGCCACCGTGGTCTGCCCCAACCCGTTCTACCAAATCTACGAGGGGGCAGCGCTGCTGGCCGGGGCGAAGCCGTATTTCGCCGCAGTGGATGCGCAGCGCAACTTTGCGGTGGACTGGGCGGCGGTGCCAAGCGAGGTCTGGCAGAACACGCAATTGGTGTACGTCTGCTCCCCGGGCAACCCGACTGGCGCGGTGATGCCGCTGTCGGAGTGGAAGCTGCTGTTCGAACTGTCCGACCGGCACGGCTTTGTCATCGCCAGCGATGAGTGCTATTCCGAAATCTGGTTTGGTGACCAGCCGCCGCTCGGGGGCCTGGAGGCAGCGTGGCGCCTGGGGCGGACGGACTATCGCAATCTGCTGATGTTCACTTCCCTGTCCAAGCGCTCCAACGTGCCGGGGCTGCGATCGGGTTTTGTTGCCGGAGATGCCGCGCTCATTGCCGCCTTCACCCGCTATCGCACCTATCACGGCAGTGCGATGAATCCGGCGGTGCAGGCCGCGAGCGCGGTCGCCTGGGACGACGAAGCACACGTCGCGCACAACCGCGCGCTGTACCGCGAGAAATTTGCCGCAGTGCTCCCCATCCTGCAGCCGGTGATGGACGTGCAATTGCCGGACGCCGGGTTCTACCTGTGGGCTGCAACACCAGGCGATGACGCGCAGTTCGCCCGCGGCCTGCTCGAAAAATACAATGTCACCGTTTTGCCCGGCAGTTATCTGGCGCGCGCGCAGGGCGGCGCCAACCCGGGCAGTGGACGCATCCGCATGGCGCTGGTTGCCTCCGTGGATGAATGTACCGAAGCGGCGCGCCGGATTGCCGCTTATTGTTCCGATCTCAACCCCTCACAGTGAACTTCACCATGACGCAACAACTGCAGACTCTCATCGATCAGGCCTGGGACAACCGCACCAGCTACAGCCCGGCCAGCGCCCCGGCCGAACTGCGCGAGGCGGTCGGCCATGTGATCGATCAGCTCAACGCGGGCAAGTTGCGCGTGGCCGAGCGGGTGAACGGCGACTGGGTGACGCACCAGTGGCTGAAGAAGGCCGTGCTGCTGAGCTTCCGCCTCCAGGACAACATGGCGATGCAGGCCGGCGATCTGCATTTTTTCGACAAGGTGCAGACCAAGTTTCACAATCTGAGTGAAGAACAGATGCGAGCCACCGGCGTGCGCGTGGTGCCGCCGGCCGTGGCGCGGCACGGCGCTTACATCGCGCCCAATGTGGTGCTGATGCCGTCCTATGTGAACATCGGCGCCTATGTCGATGAAGGCACGATGGTCGACACCTGGGCCACTGTGGGCTCGTGTGCGCAGATCGGCAAGAACGTGCATCTGTCGGGTGGCGTGGGCATTGGCGGGGTGCTGGAGCCCATCCAGGCCAACCCGACCATCATTGGCGACAACTGCTTCATCGGCGCGCGCTCGGAAGTGGTGGAAGGCGTGATCGTCGAGGACAACTGCGTCATCTCGATGGGCGTGTACATCGGCAAATCGACCAAGATCTACGACCGCGCCACGGGTGAGGTGAGCTATGGCCGCATCCCGGAAGGCTCCGTGGTGGTCAGTGGCAATCTGCCCAGCAGCGACGGCAAGTACAGCCTGTATTGCGCGGTGATCGTGAAAAAGGTGGATGCGCAGACGCGTTCGAAGACCAGCATCAACGAACTGTTGCGCACTTGAGCAAACCAGGCGCGACGCGCTGCAGTTTCAGATCACAAAGGGGGGTGTATGTCGGCAATGGAGCGTTTGTTCAAGCTGATGGCGGAGAAAAAGGCGTCTGACATCTACATCAGCCCGCATGCCCCCATTCTCATCCGCATCAACGGTCACGCGGTGGCGGTCAACCGGCAGGTGCTGACGCCAGAGGAGCCGTTTCGCCTGCTGGCCGAGGCCGTGGGGCACGAGAAGGCGGCGGAGGTCACCCGCACCGGGGAACTCAACATCGGCCTGCCGCGGCCGGGACTGGGGAGCTTTCGCATCAGCGCGTTCCGCCAGCGCGGCAGCGTGGCCATGGTGGTGCGCTTCATCCCGGGAGAAATCCCGGCGCTGGAGTCGCTCAACCTGCCCGGCGTGCTGGCCGACCTGGTCATGGAAAAGCACGGTCTGCTGCTGATGGTGGGCTCCACCGGCGCGGGCAAGAGCACCACCCTGGCGGCGATGATCGACTATCGCAATGCCAACAAGACCGGCCACATCCTCACGCTGGAAGAGCCGATCGAATACCTGTTTTCCAATCGCAAGTCCATTGTCAATCAGCGCGAGGTCGGCATCGACACCGAGTCGCTCGCTGTGGGCCTGAGAAATGCGCTGCGCCAGGCGCCAGACTGCATCATGATCGGTGAAATCCGCGACCAGACGACCATGAGCGCGGCGCTGCAATACGCCCTGTCTGGCCACCTTTGCCTGGCCACGCTGCACGCCAACAACAGCTATCAGGCGCTGAACCGCATTGTCGGTTTCTATCCGATGGATCAGCGTGCCGCACTGTTCAACGACATGGCGTCGGGGCTGCGCGGCATCGTCTCGCAGCGGTTGCTGCGCGCCAGTGCCGGGGGGCTGACGCCAGCGGTGGAAATCATGCTCAACACCCAGCTGGTGCGGGAACTGATCGAAAAGGGCGATTTCTCCGGGGTCAAGGAGGCGATGGAAAAATCCATGGCCGAAGGCTCGCAGACGTTCGAGCAGGCACTGGCGGCCATGGTGGTCGATGGCGTGGTCAGCCGCGAGGAAGCGCTGGCCTATGCCGACTCTCCCACCAATCTGCTCTGGCGGCTGGAGAACGATTCAACCCTGCGCAAGCAGGCCGCGCCGGCCGAAGCCATCGAAGACGACACCCCTTCTTTCACCGAGATCACTCTCGACCTCGATTCCCCGCGTTAAGCGCGCACACGACCGCCGCATGTCTCCCACGCAAACCCTGGTTCACGATCTCATTTCCCGCCACTCCGTCACCCCGCGCGATGCGGGCTGCCAGCAGGTCATCGGCGCACGTCTGGCCGCACTGGGCTTTGCCTGCGAGACGGTGGAAAGCGGCCCGCCGGACTTTCGCGTGACCAACCTCTGGGCGCTGCGCCCGGGCTCGGTGGACGACGCACCGGTGCTGGTGTTTGCCGGCCACACCGATGTCGTGCCCACCGGCCCGCTCGATCAGTGGCACAGCGATCCGTTCGTGCCCACCGTGCGCGAGGGGCGGCTGTACGGTCGCGGGGCGGCCGACATGAAAACCTCGCTGGCCGCGATGGTGGTGGCCGTGGAGGAATTTCTTGCCGCGCATCCGCAACCCAGGGGCGCAATCGCCTTCCTGCTGACCAGTGATGAAGAAGGCCCTGCGCGCGACGGCACGGTGAAGGTGTGCGAACTGCTGGCCGCCCGCCGTCAGCGGCTGGACTGGTGTATCGTCGGCGAGCCCACCTCCACCGCAACCCTGGGCGACGTGATCAAGAACGGGCGGCGCGGCTCGCTGTCCGGGCGGCTGACCGTGCGGGGTGTGCAGGGCCACATCGCTTACCCGCACCTGGCCAGGAACCCCATCCATCTTGCCGCTCCCGCGCTGGCCGAACTGGCGGCAATCACCTGGGACGCGGGCAATGCCCACTTCCCGCCAACGTCCTGGCAGATGTCCAACATCCACGCTGGCACCGGAGCGACCAATGTCATTCCAGGGGAGGTGGTGGTGGATTTCAACTTCCGCTTTTCCACCGAATCCACGCCGGATCAATTGCGGCAGCGCGTGCATGCGGTGCTCGACCGCCACGCGCTGGAATACGCCATCGACTGGACTTTGGGCGGAGAGCCGTTTCTCACCGCGCCGGGCGCGCTGTCCGAGGCCTTGCAGGCCGCCATTCGGGCCGAGACCGGCGTGCAGGCGCAGCTTTCCACCACGGGTGGCACGTCCGATGGCCGTTTCATCGCCAAGATCTGTCCGCAGGTCGTGGAGTTCGGTCCGGTCAACGCCAGCATCCACAAAATCGACGAATGGGTGGACGTGAGCGCGATCGACCCGCTGAAAAACATTTATCGCCGCACCCTCGAGGCGCTGGTGGCATGACCCACACTGCGGACACGCGGCCGCACGACTCTTCCCCGACGACACTGGGCGACGCGTGGGCCGAATCGGCGCACGCACTGGCCGCCGCGTCACTGGATTACGGACATGGCTGCGCCAGCGCCGAGGAAGAGGCGGCCTGGCTGGTCTTGCATGCCGCGGGGTTGCCCTCCACCGAGGCCGATCGGCTCGACATCCATGCCGCCCAGCCGCTGACCGAACGCCAGGTTCGGCAGATTCAGCAGATCACCGCACAGCGCATCGCCAGTCGCCAGCCGCTGGCCTATCTGCTCGGAGAGGCCTGGTTGGCTGGACTGCGGTTCACGGTCGATCCGCGGGTGATCGTGCCGCGTTCCTTCATTGCCGAACTGCTCGACCAGGGCGCTCTCGATCCCTGGCTTGTTGCGCCGCCGCAGCGTGTGCTGGACATGTGCACCGGATCGGGTTGTCTGGCCATTCTTGCCGCGCTGGCCTGGGAAGACGCGCAGGTGGACGCCGCCGATCTCTCGCCGGACGCCCTGGCCGTGGCGCAGATCAACCGCGCCGATTACGCGCTGCAGGATCGCGTCCGGCTCATCGCCTCCGATCTGTGGAGCGCTTTCGCCGCCCTGCCGGGCGAGGGCTATGACCTGGTGCTGTGCAACCCGCCCTATGTGCCCACCTCCAGCATGCAGGCGCTGCCCGAGGAATACCGCCATGAGCCCGCGCTGGCGCTGGCCGGTGGAGTCGATGGCATGGATCTGGTGCGACGTTTCCTGCGCGAGGCGCCAGTCCACCTCGCGCCGCACGGCCTGATCGTGCTTGAAGTGGGCAACGAGCGCGCGGCGTTCGAGGCGGCATTTCCGCAACTGCCTGCGGTCTGGCTCGAGACCGAACTTCACCTCGAGGCCGTCTGCCTGCTGCTCGCAGACGACTTGCGTGCAGCGTTTGCAGCCGGAGCCGCAGCATGATCCGCCTCACCGACATCGTGCTGCGCCGGGGCATCCAGGTGGTGCTCGACCACGCCAGCCTCACCCTGCATCCCGGCGACAAGGTGGGTCTGGTGGGCGTGAACGGCGCTGGCAAGACCTCGCTGTTTTCGCTGCTGCTCGGCAGGCTGCATGAAGACGCGGGCACTCTGGAAAAGCCAGCGAACTGGCGCCTGGCCACGGTTGCACAAGACGTGCCCGATACCGACGCCACCGCAACCGACTTCGTGCTGCAAGGCGACGTGGCCCTGTGCGCCGCACAGCGGGCGCTGCAGGCGGCCATGAGCGCGCCCGAGCACGACGAGGCGGCCAGCCACGACCTTGGCGAAGCGCAGCATGCGTTCGAACTGGCCGACGGCTACACCGCACGGGCGCGGGCCGAGGCCTTGTTGCTCGGC
>ERZ1669248.770-NODE-770-length-13852-cov-18.454954_pt1 | contig 13852 bp, 11 predicted proteins | sample MGYA00579296_ERZ1669248 | MGnify/ENA primary metagenome ERZ1669248 (study PRJEB41166, sample SAMN08046057) | hot springs metagenome | biome: hot spring; feature: neutral hot spring; material: thermophilic sediment; isolation source: thermophilic sediment from...
CCAGAGGACAAGCCATAGACGTGCCCTTCTACGGAGGAGCCATTAGATTCGTAGTGGTCCAGGTGCAGCCGGGGCCCGCGGCGTACGTCTCCATAGACACAGAGGTGACTGTGCGCGAGGAGCCGGTGAAGGAGGCTGAGCTCACAATCCCCAGAGTCACCTGGGAGGATATTGGTGATTTGGAGGATGCTAAGCAGAAGATTCGTGAGCTTGTGGAGCTTCCTCTTAGACATCCCGAGTTGTTTAAGCATCTCGGCATCGAGCCGCCTAAGGGCATCCTTCTGATTGGCCCTCCGGGGACTGGGAAGACTCTTCTGGCTAAGGCGGTGGCTAACGAGGCTAATGCCTACTTCGTGGCGATTAACGGGCCGGAGATTATGTCTAAGTACTACGGCGAGTCTGAGGCTAGGCTGAGGGAGATATTTGAAGAAGCTAAGAAAAACGCCCCCGCCATAATCTTCATCGACGAGATAGACGCCATAGCCCCAAAGCGGGAGGAGGTGACGGGGGAGGTGGAGAAGAGAGTAGTAGCCCAACTCCTAACACTAATGGACGGCCTACAAGAAAGGGGGCAGGTGGTGGTAATAGGCGCCACCAACAGACCAGACGCAGTAGACCCAGCCCTAAGGAGGCCGGGAAGATTCGACAGAGAGATTTGGATTAATCCGCCTGATTTCAAGGGGAGGTACGAAATCTTACAGATTCATACCCGGAATATGCCGCTGGCTCCTGATGTTGATTTGAGAAAGTTGGCAGAGGTTACTCATGGATTCTCCGGGGCAGACTTGGCGGCGCTTGCGAGGGAGGCGGCTATGTCTGCGTTGAGGCGGGCTATCCAGAGCGGGCTGATTGACTTGAACCAGCCGTCGTTGCCTCCTGAGGTGTTTGAGAAGATTAAAGTGACGATGGCGGACTTCACGGCGGCTTTGAAGGAGATTATCCCGTCGGCGCTGAGAGAGATCCATATAGAGGTTCCCCACGTCCGTTGGGAGGATATCGGAGGATTGGAAAATGTGAAGCAGGAGTTGAGAGAGGCTGTGGAGTGGCCTTTGAAGTACCCGGATAGGTTTAAGAAATTCGGCCTTAGACCTCCCAAGGGCTTGTTGCTCTTCGGCCCGCCGGGTACAGGCAAGACGCTTTTGGCAAAGGCGGTGGCTACTGAGTCGGGTGCTAACTTCATAGCGGTTAGGGGGCCTGAGATCTTTTCTAAGTGGGTTGGCGAGTCTGAGAAAATGGTTAGGGAGATATTTAGAAAGGCGCGCATGGCCGCGCCCTGCGTGGTGTTTATTGACGAAATTGACGCCCTGGCCACGGCGAGGGGTATCGGTGGCGATTCGTTAGTGAGCGAGCGCGTTGTAGCCCAACTGCTGGCTGAGATGGACGGGATTAAGGCTCTGGAAAACGTCGTGGTGATAGCCGCCACTAATAGGCCGGATTTGGTGGACCCAGCCCTGCTGAGGCCGGGGCGTTTTGACAGAATTATATATGTGCCCCCGCCGGACTTCAAAGCCAGGCTTGAGATACTGCTTATACACACCAGAGCCACCCCGCTGGCTAAGGACGTCGATCTAGAGGAGTTGGCTAGGAGGACTGAGGGGTACTCCGGCGCCGATCTTGAGCTACTGGTCCGCGAAGCCACGTTCCTAGCCCTGAGAGAAGACATCAACGCAAAGGAGGTCTCTATGAGACACTTCGAAGAGGCGTTGAAAAAAGTGAGGCCTTCTGTGACGCAGGACATGTTGAAGTTCTACGAGTCGTGGCTGGAGAAAGCCAGGCAGCTTACCGTCGCCACCAAGGCCAAGGCGGCGCCTCCTCTATACCTATGATTATAACCACCGTCGGCAACGTAATAGAGATGCTTTTAAAGCGGCAGGAGACGATCACAAGCGACGACGTAAAGACTTTGCTAAAACGTGCTAATGTTAACATCTCCGACGAGGAGCTTATGAAAGCCCTCCTGGCTCTGGAGATCTACAAAAAGATCCACGTTAGGAGAGTTAAGAGAGAGGGGAGGGATATCTACCAGATTTCTCGGCGTAGATAATATAAATAGCCACCCCCGTCGTTACGTGGGTGTTGTAGAGCTGGGCAAGCTCATAGGCAAGGAAGTACGCAGAGAGGTCAAGCTAGAGAACTTGGCGGGGAGGTGCGTATCCCTCGACGCGTACAACGCTCTGTATCAATTCCTGGCGTCTATAAGACAGCCCGACGGCACTCCGTTAATGGATAGGGAGGGGAGGATCACCAGCCACCTCTCCGGCCTTTTCTACCGCACCATCAATCTGCTCGAGTCTGGGATAAAGCCGGTTTACGTTTTTGACGGAAAGCCTCCAGAGTTTAAGCTAGCCGAAATAGAGTCGAGAAGGAAGACGCGTGAGAAGGCGATGGAGGAGGTGGTAAAGGCGTTAAAAGAGGGGAGGAGGGAAGATGTGATAAAATACGCCAAGAGAGCTGTTTTTATCACAAGCGAGATGGTGGAGGAGTCTAGGAAGCTGCTGTCGTACATGGGCGTGCCTTGGGTCCAAGCGCCTAGTGAGGGGGAGGCACAAGCCGCCTACATGGTTGTAAAAGGCCGTTGCTGGGCTGTCGGCAGTCAAGACTACGACGCCCTGCTCTTCGGCTCGCCGAGGTTGGTGAGAAACCTCGCCGTGTCTCCAAAACGCAGGGTCGGCGAGGAGGTGGTGGAGCTCGCGCCTGAGATAATTGAGCTAGACGCGGTGCTCAAGGCGCTGAGGCTCAAGAACAGGGAGCAACTCATAGACTTAGCCATTCTACTGGGCACAGACTACAACCCAGATGGCGTGCCCGGCATGGGGCCGCAGAAGGCGTTGAAGCTCATTTGGGAATTTGGCTCGCTTGAGAAAATGCTTGACACGGTGTTGAAGGGGGTTCACTTCCCCGTAAATCCCCTGGAGATAAAAAGATTCTTTCTACAGCCGCCAGTTACCGACGAATACACCACAGAGGTAAAAACCCCAGATGAGGAAAGGCTGAGAGACTTCTTGGTACGAGAACACGACTTCAGCGAGGAGAGGGTTGAAAAAGCCTTAGAGAGGTTGAGAAAGGCACGCGGCAAGCTTAGAACCTCTTCGCTCGATTCATTTTTCTAGCATGGCCCAGAGACTTGTGGAGGAGTTGGAGCGCGACGGTATTGTGCGGAGTGAGCGGGTAAAGAAGGCGCTGGTGGCTGTGCCCCGGGAGGAGTTCGTCATGCCTGAGTACCGAATGATGGCCTACGAGGACCGGCCCCTGCCGCTGTTCGCAGGCGCCACTATCTCGGCGCCTCATATGGTTGCCATGATGTGCGAGCTGGTGGAGCCTAGGCCCGGGATGAAGATTTTAGAGGTGGGGACAGGGTCGGGGTACCACGCAGCCATATGCGCCGAGGCTATTGAGAAGAGGGGGAAGGTTTACACAATAGAAATTGTGAAAGAGCTGGCCATATACGCGGCGCAGAACCTCGAGAGGCTGGGCTACTGGGGCGTGGTGGAGGTTTACCACGGAGATGGGACGAAAGGTCTTGAGAGGCATTCCCCGTTTGACGCCGTAATTGTAACGGCCGCCGCCAGCTCCATACCCCCGGCGCTGGTGAGGCAGTTAAAAGACGGCGGTGTTTTGGTGATACCCGTGGAGGAGCGGCTGGGCCAGGTGCTGTATAAGGTGGTGAAAAGGGGAGATAGAGTGGAGAGGCGGGCCGTGACTTATGTAATGTTTGTCCCTCTTAAAGGCGGCGACTAGGGCTCGACTCTATACCTGTCGCGGGGGTATAGAGTGGCGTGCCTCACGTTGTCTAGCCCAAGCATCGCCGTCACCAGACGGTTGAAGCCGAGGCCAAAGCCGGCGTGCGGCGGCATTCCGTAGTCAAACACAGAGAGGTGGGCTTCGAAGAGCCTCGGGTCGAGGCCCCTTTTCCTCATCTCCTCCTCCAACTCGTCACGTCTGTGTATCCTAGTGGCGCCCGACGCCACCTCTATCCCGTTTATTATAAGGTCGTACGACTCGCTCTTCTCGCCATCTCTCCTCTTGGTGTAGAACGGGCGGAGCGACGCCGGGAAGTTAACAAGAAAGTACACGGGGCCGTAGAACTTCATAAGAGCCTTCTGCATCTCCACCGTGAGGTCGTCGCCCCAGTTCACCGCAAACCCAAGCCGTCTAAGCCGATCTACCGCCTCGTCGTAGTCTACCCTCGGCACGCTTCGCACCTCCGTCACAACTGGCTTGACCCCCACTTCATCTAGCTTTGTGGCGGAAGACGCTATGGTTTTCGCCAGGTTCTTAGTCATCTTCTCCAGTATGTTCATAATGTCTGTGTAGTCCATAAAGGCGGCCTCCGCGTCGACTGAGATGAACTCGTTCAGGTGGTAATCCGTGTTGTGCTTCTCTGCCCGGTACGCCGGGCCGATCTCGAAGACCCTCTCAAGCGAGGCGGTTAGCTGCTCCTTGTAGAGTTGCGGGCTTTGGGATAGGTAGGCCACCCTCTCGAAGTACAAGACGGGGAACAGCTCAGCGCCGCCCTCGGTACTTGTGACTATGATCTTAGGCGTAAAAACCTCCACGAAGCCCTCGCCATACAGCACATCTCTAATAGTCCGCAACATGGCGGAAGCCAGAGAGAAGATAGCTAAGTTACGCGGCCTCTTTAGATCTACAGAACGCCACCTCAACCTAGTGGCTAAATCCGGGGTCTCAGACCAAACATCGATAGGAAGAGGCTTGGCCTTGTTTAAGACCCACATCTCGCGGGGGAAGATCTCCACGCCGCTCTTGGCAATTTTACTAGCCTCCACTACCCCCCTAACGACGATGACGTCCTCCCTGCCTAGTTCTGCAAAGATCTTGAACAGGTTTTCAGGTGTTTTACCTGCCTTGAGAGTGATTTGTATAAACCCCTCCCGGTCTCTCAACACGATAAACTTAATCTTCCCAATATCCCTCAGCTCCCATACCCACCCAGCAACCACAACCTCAGAGCCGTGGAGCGCAGGTGTGACGTCCACTGTCCAGTGGGTCTTTTTTGGATACACGAAGTGGAGAAAGACTTTGATAAAAAATTATGCCCTTAACTCCCTTTCCCTCACCAGCTCCACCTTTACGTTAGCCCCAGATATCTGGCCAATAATCGCCTGCAACCTCTCAGGTCTTATAGGCAACCTCCTCAACTCCCGCGAGGGGATCTTAACGACGGTCTCCGTAGTGCCGTCGGGCAACCAAGAGGTGGAAATAGTCAGCAGTCTCGCCGGCGACACCAGCTGGGCAATTACCTCATTCACGTTGCCGTGCTCCACGATCTTGACGCTTCTCCCAAGTTGCGACGACAGCTCTTTCTCAAGTTGCGCGTAGGCTCCACGCGGGATCCTCTTCACGTTTCTCATCAATACAATAACCAAGTCGTCCACTTCGTAAGACTTTACATATTCAACATCAGCCAAATTTATTTTCTTGCTCACCTTCAGCAACGCGTCTGAAACCTCTACGTCAAGCCACTGATACCTCCCGCTGTCTATAAGCGACTGGCACTTCTGGCACAACACACGCGTCTTTACACAGAATTCGCAAAATGGTATCTTGACCATCGGTAGCTATAAATAGGATGTATAAAAACCTATTAACCCACTTCGAAAACAAGGCGTGAGAATTGCCATAGTAGACGGCTACACAGACGAGCCGGCTGGCCTCGGCGTGCCGCCCTACCTCGACGTGTATGCAAGATACGTAGCCGGCGCCGCAGACCTCGCGGGGGTAGACGCCGTGCATTACTTCACGGTAGATCAACTCAGAGCCGACTGGCCGGCTCACCTGAGCCAGTTGTCTAGATACGACTTGGTAGTGGTGATAGCCGGCGTGACGACCCCCGGGAAGTATCTGGGAGGCACGCCGATTGCCCTAGACGAGCTACTTGACATAGGCCGCGTAGAGGGGCCTGTAAAGGTGCTGGGCGGGCCCGTGGCCAAGTTCGGCTACGGCATCGCGGGCGGCTCCGTGGCGGTGCCCCCCTATAAATTCCGCAGGTACTACGACTACGTCGTCAGCGGAGACGTGGATCTTGTAGTTTACCGCATTTTAAAAGACGGCGTGGAGAAGGCACACCCATCGGAAAGACACGAAGACTTCAAGCTCGTTGATATATTCGCGACGCGGGGGGCCAAAATCGCCCAGCAACACCCAAACCACGGCCGCAACCTGATCGTAGAGATAGAGACATACCGCTCATGTCCTAGGTACGTCTCAGGCGGCTGTTCTTTCTGCACCACGGTGGCCTACGGCCCCGTTGCGACTCGGCCCATAGAGGGCGTGGTGAGGGAGGTAGAGGCGCTATTCAAGGCGGGGGTTGTCCACTTCAGGCTGGGGAGACAGGCCGATTTCTACACCTACATGGCCCACGACGTAGGCCGCGACGATTTTCCAAGGCCCAACCCCGCCGCGATTGAGAAGCTACTAGTTGGGATAAGGAACGCCGCCCCCGGCTTGAAGACGCTACACATAGACAACGTCAACCCGGGCACAGTGGCTAGGTGGAAGACTGAGTCCATTGAAATAACTAAGCTCCTAGTCAGCTACGGCACGCCGGGCAACGTCGCGGCCATGGGGGTAGAAACCGCAGACCCCCGCGTCGTGAAGATCAACAACTTAAAAGTAGGGCCGGAGGAGGCTCTGGAGGCCATCGAGATCTTCACTAGGTACGGATCTGCGAGAGGCCACAACGGCATGCCGTACCTACTCGCCGGTGTAAACTTCGTCGCAGGCCTACCCGGGGAGACCCGCGAAACCTACCGACTAAACGTGGAATTCCTCAACAAAATTCTGGAGAGGAACCTACTTGTAAGGAGGGTAAATATCAGACAGCTACTCATCTTCCCAAGCTCCCGCCTGTGGCCCGAGGCGAGGAAGCTCACCGCGAGGCTCAGGGAGCACAAGATGCGGTTCCGCCAGTTCAAGAAGTGGGTGAGGGAGGTTTTCGACAGGGAGATGCTTAGGAGAATCGTCCCGCGGGGCACCGTCTTGAGAGAGGCGTACGCCGAGGTGCACTACCACGGCGGCACATATGCGAGACAGGTGGGCTCCTACCCACTCCTCGTGTACATACCTACGAGAGTTGAGCTGGGGAGGTATATAGACGTCGTCGTTGTGGACCACGGGGCCAGGAGCGTACTGGCGCTGCCCCACCCCGTAAATATAAACACGGCTGACAAGCGCGTCTTGAGACACCTCCCCGGCATGACCGGGAAAAAGCTCGAGGCCTTGATAGGGGGGAGGCCCTACAAGTCTCTGGAGGAGGTCAAGGCTAGGGTGGGGGAGGGGGAGTTTCTTAACTACGTCTCTCTGTGAGGCGGTACACCACGTAGAGCGTAAAGATCACAAAGGCCGCGGCGACTACTACGAAGAGGTTCACCCGCGCCGCCCCGATGGAGATGTCCGGCGTCCGGAGGCCCAGCGCGGTGAGCACAAGGAAGTACAGCGCCACCCCCAGCGAAAAGCCCGCATATGCGTAAACCAAGCGCATGGGCGGACACACAACGGCAAATATATACTTTACCTGTAGAGCTTAAGCGAGCCTGTGACCTTATCCACCTGCTCGTCCGGTCCCGGCCCCACGCAAATCGCCGTTGGGGTGCCAGGTGGTACCTCCGTGAGGCCGGCGTCGACAACAACAGCCGTTGGGAGGCCAAGCTCCTTCGCCTTTTCATGTAGCTGATAGAGGTGGGCAACGTCATCCACTGCCAGCACCACCTTCTTCTGTCCCTCCCCCAACCACTGATCGAGCCACCTACGCCACCTCGCATCTTCCATAGCCAGCAAGACACATTCAACCGCCGCGTGGCCCGCCTGAGCCGCGGCTTTACCACAAGAGATCTTCAAATCCTTCCTAATTACAATTGTCATCTTCACATATACCTAAAAAGAGGCCCAGTATATAAACGAGAGGTATAGTCGTAATACTTAAAAATAGTCTAAGTTTCATTGATTATGAACGGAAAATATCTACTAACAGTTCTGCTAATCACAACAGTTCTCGCATTTGCCCAGACAGTTAAAATCTCAGGGGCAAATCCAGCAATACTTGACACAAACACGCCAATCCTCGCAAAAGTCAAGGTGTCGGATGTATACACATTTGCCTCACAGTGGAGGACAACACCCAAGATAGAGACAGCCAAGATACTAGGGAAAGAAGTGAAAGTAGCGACCGTGTCCATTAACGGGTTAGAGCTCCGGGGTAGGCTAGACGGCGCCTCCGCTACGCTGTACTACAAAGGCCCGGCCAGCGCTTTAAGATCGATAGTGGACTCACCCCACGTCGAGTCCATCTTCGTGAAGGTCATACCGGAGATACCCCCGAGAGAATTCTTTACCGACGTCGCTAGCCTATTAGAAAAGGGAGAGGGCACCCCACAGCCCACTCTACCCGTAATGAGGGAGATCATCGGCGCCAGCAGAGTTGAGCAACTCTTCGGCGTGAACGGCACCGGCGTCGTTATCGCCGTCGTGGACACAGGAGTGGACTACGGACACCCAGACCTCCAAGATGCCCTAGCTTGGCTCATTAAAACCACAGACGGCAAAGAGATCATAGCCTCCGCAATTGCCCTAGCTGGAGGATCACTGCAGTACAAGACGTTACGGGGGCAGACTTCAACACTGCCACTTGTTCAGGTAGCCAGCGTCGAGCCCCTCGCCCTCGACGCAGACGAGTCACAGGTGATCCTCCTGCAGAGCTTCACAGCTTCTGGGGGCTATTTGCAGACGAGCGGCCAAACATTTTACGTTATAGACGGACCGACAATAAACGGCGTTAACGCCGCTTGTAACTACGCTGTCACCGGCTTGGTAAGTAAGAGTGGTGTCTACAAGTTTGGCATGACTTATCTCTACATACCGTGGTACGGCGGCGTCGTAAAGGTAGGTGTGGTGATGTACGACCCTGACCAGCCCGGGGTCTACACGGCGGCGCGTGTCGACTTGAACAGCAACTGCAACTTCTCAGACGACCCGGAGCTGAGGTACTTCGGGAATAGACTCATAGTAGACAGCCCAACGGCGCCGACTATTAGCCTCGGCGTCGCCGGGGGCTACTTCTACGACTGGGGGCTGTGGCTAGATGTATACGCCAAGTTCTACCCGGGCTGGGACCTCTCCGGCAACTACCTAAGCATATTCTACGACTTCAACAGCCACGGCACCGCCTGTAGCTCAGTCGCCGCCGGGAGGGGGAGGGCTGTGTACAACCTCGGCTACCTAGGCCAGCAGAGGCTCAGAGGCGTCGCTCCTGGGGCCAAGGTGCTCGGCGTAAAGGGTCTGTGGTGGGGCATGGTCGAGGCTGGCATGATGTGGGCCGCCGGCTTTGACGTTAACCAAGACGGTCAGTGGTACTGGACTAGGCAAAAAAGGGCCCACGTCATTAGCAACAGCTGGGGGATCTCTGAATTTATCTACGACTACGCCGCGTTCGGCTACGATTTCGAGTCCGCGGTGATAAACGCCCTGGCGGCGCGGGGGTTCCTTGACAGAGACTACCCAGGCATCGTGGTGGTGCATGCAGGTGGAAACGGCGGCTACGGCTTTGGCACAATTACAAGCCCCGGCGCGGCGGCGGGCGCCATTACGGTCGGCGCTGCGACAAGCGGCCACTTCTGGCTAGCCCTCGGCACTCCCTTCTACGGATTTAGATGGGGCGACATAATAAGCTGGTCCCTAAGGGGGCCAACGGTCGCGGGCTATGTAAAGCCCGATGTTGTCAATATAGGCGCATTTGGGATAGCCGCTTATCCAGTTGGGTGGGGCAGGTACTACTACGGCATACCAGAGGACTGGGACACATTCGGCGGTACTTCTCAAGCTACGCCTCTAACCGCCGGCGTAGTCGCGCTTGTGCTGAGCGCGGTGGCTGATAAGGTTGACCCAGCGGCTGTCGATCCGTTCCTCGTGAGGCAGTTCATAGCCAGCACAGCAATTGACATTGGCTACACGCCGTTTACAGCTGGCCACGGCTTTGTAAACGCAACTGCGGCCGTCATTGCCGCCCGCGCCTACTACGGCCTTCCCGCCCCCAAGACGCCGGTGGCCCTCTTCCAGACTAACTCCGTCGTTAATCTCGGCGATTCTTGGAACTTCCAGTGGAGAGTCAACATACCTCTATACTTTGGATACTTAATGAATAACGTATTAACCCCACAGTGGGCCGCGTATCTGCAGACGGGCGTCCCCCAGCCGTCCCTCGGCATGACCAGTATGTACCTCACTGCAAATCCCGGCGTACAAGCAGTCGGCACATTAACAGTAACTGCAGTAGGCTCTAGACTCGCCGTATCCGCCTCCGTGCAGACCCTTGCACCAATCTACAGGAAGACCACTACGCTGAACATACCGGTGAGGACACTTGGCGGGTACTTCACGATGCAACAACTAGGCTTTGATGAGGACGTGCTGAGACAGGCAGATCTCGTGGTGTTTAGAATTGCCTACAGCTTCTCAGCCTTTGATCCCGAGTTTAACTACGTCAACAACGTGAGGCCTGTGCTGTGGGTATTCGGCTGGACGGATCTCAACGGCGACGGCCGTATTGCTGTCAACGAGCTTACGTGGATAAACTACGGCTACCAGCGCGGCACCGCCGTGGAGGTGCCCGTGTCGAAACTCTCGGCTAAGCTAGGACCCGGCCAGAGACTCGTTTTGAGAATAGATATTAGACCTGTCACGGCGCCCTACCCAGCATCTGTGCCAGTCACCCTTGAGGTGGTGGCGTATAAGAGAGTTCCGGCTCCAGATGCGAGCATAACGCCTAGCGCCGTTACGCTTGCCCCGGGTCAGCGCTATACGTTTGTTGTGAGGGTAACTCCGCCTTCCAATGCGGCTCCCACGGTTTATGAGAGGCTAATTGTACTTAATGTCAACGGCACTTCTTATGTGGTGCCGCTGAGCTACGTGGTGCGGGCCAGCGTGCCTGTGAATACCCAGTATGTGCTCACCTCTGGGAGGTCTGACAGCTGGTACAACGCCAGCGAGGTGAGGGGAGGCAACGACTGGGCGTGGAGGTATGAGTCCGGCGACTGGAGAGTCTACTATGTCTCTACCCCAACTTTGGCAAGGGGCTTGTATGTGGACTTCAGGTGGAGATGCATCAACACGTCACTAATTCTATATACAGTTACGGACAGCGGTTTCTTCGCTGGCTACTTCTGGAACCAAGGCGTGACGTATCACAGCTATCTGGGCTCTGGCAAGTTTAACTGGACTGGCGTCGGTGGACAGGCCAAGGCACTGGCGTTGCCCGCCGCGTCTTTCGCGGTTCCTATAGTGGCGCCGGGGTTGCTGTACCAGACTATGTCTGCTTCGTATCCAGTGGTTGGCGCTAGGAGCTTCGCCATTGTCGCCAGGACTACGCTCTACGGCGGGTGCGGCACCTCTGAGGCGATAAGCGGCGTAGTGCGGCCGTTTATAGAGACTGGAGACAGCCCGATTACTATAACTACGTCTCCGTATGTCAGGGTGGTGCTGAGCAGGCCGCCTATTAGCTACCTCTTTGCTCTGAAGTCTGCCTCGGTGCTAGGCGGCGGGTTGGTTGTGCCTATGGCCACAATAAGCGACGACTTGCGGTTCAGCATGTACTTCATCAGGTTGCCAGTGTTCGTGGACTACGTGGCTCTGCTGTATTCGCCGGACAACGCTGTGTGGTCTAGGATCAGCGGTGATAAGTTCTACAGGTATCCGTGGTACGCCGTTGAGGGTGTCTCTGTAATTAGTTAATTTTTTCCATTAGCTTCTCTATTTCTAGGATTTTTCTCCACGCCTTGAGCAGGACGGCTCTTGTCTCGTCGCGTGAAATAAGTTTGAGCGCCTCTTCCTTGTTAGCCCAGATGTATGCGTCGTGTTCTTTTGAGAGAGTTACGTCTCTGTCGCTGGCGCGGGCTAAGAAGTATATTACTTCTCGGTAGATGGTGCGGCCCCGCTTGGAGTACTTATAGCGGATTTCTTCTCTAAAAGCAGGTATTAGCTCAACTTTAAGCCCGGTCTCCTCGTGTATTTCTCTGAGGGCGGCGGCTTCGTCGGTTTCGTATAGGTGGACTAGGCCGTGGGGGAAGTCCCAGCCGTATTTTCCGTGGAGGAGTAGGTAGAGTACGCCGCGGCTGTCTATGGCGTACACTACGGCGCCGGCTGAGCGTTCATAAAACTTCACATAGGTAGTGTTGTGTTTGGCTTATATGTCTTGCTTTACTATACTTTTAAACCGTATGGACAGAAATATTCTATACCCAGGTCTTTGTAGAGGGCTGACAACGCCCCGTACATTACCACGGGCTTGCCTAGCTCTTTTGCTTTTTTTACAAGTTCAGCTATGTTTACATAATGTAACGCCCCTGGCGCGATGACTACCACACGCGCCTTTTCAACCCAATTGTACGGGTTAGTTACATCTACAAATTCGTATGGGTGGAGCCTGCCCTCGGCGTCGGCGACTGCGCCATCGGCGAGAGAAAGCAACACGTTGGCAACGCTATCGCTGTACCCGACCAAGAGGATGGGCCCTCCGTATTTCAGAAGTATCTGTTCCGCGAGTTTCTTGGCACACTTAGTCGATTCTCTCTGTTTACATACCTCTATTCTCCGCAGACCTTTTTCTTTCTGTCGATTTAACACCTCGATACACGTTTTCAGACTTGGTGACTTTGCCGCCTCTTCGAGCGGATAGACGCCGGGCGCCACCTGGGCGTCTATCGGCACATCTGCACATATCTCTCCTATGCAACATCTAGCCAGCACCTGTCCCTCGCAGAGATCTACACCCTCACGTCTTATCCACACAACAGATAAAGCCACTAACTCCCCTGGATCTGTAGTTTTAAACCTTGCCGCCGTGTAGATGAATAAGCTTTGGGCTCCTGTCGAAATATAATTAATTATCTCAAACGTACTGAATTATTATGGAGGTTTTGAAGTACGACCTAATTATAGTCGGCTCTGGAATTGCTGGTTTAAGGGCCGCCACCGCGGCGGCGTGGGCCAGCGGCGGGAGGATATCAATAGCAATTTTGTCGAAGATACAGGCGATGCGTAGCCACAGCTTATCTGCAGAAGGCGGCATGTCGGCGGTTCTCTATCCCGATAAAACCGGCGACTCGCTGGAGCTACATGCCTACGACACCGTTAAGGGTAGCGACTTTCTCGCAGATCAAGACGCCGTGCAGATTCTCGTGGAGTACGCGCCTAAGGAGGTGAGGTATCTCGAGAGAATAGGCGTGCCCTGGAGCAGGGAGCCAGATGGCCGGATTTCGCAGAGGCCTTTTGGAGGGATGTCGATTCCCAGAACCACCTTCGCCGCCGACAAGACGGGGTTTTTCATAATGTCCACGCTGTTTTCAGAAACCAGGAGGTTCGACAACATCCACGTATACCACGAACACTTCGTAACTAAATTCATTATTGAAGACGGTGAATTTAGGGGCGTCACCGCGTACGACTTAAAGAGGGGGGAGTTCAAATTTTTCTACGGAAAGGCTGGGATTATCGCGACGGGGGGCGCCGGCAGGCTCTACCGCTTCACCACCACGGCGCACTCCACCACTGGCGAGACTCTGGGGTACGCCCTGAGGGCCGGGCTTGCCATAAAGGATATGGAGTTTGTCCAGTGGCACCCCACAGCCCTGGTCCCTAGCGGGATACTTGTAAGCGAGGCGGCCAGGGGCGAGGGGGGTTATCTAATAAACAAGGAGGGAGAGCGCTTTATGAAAAGGTACGCCCCCCAGAGGATGGAGCTCGCCCCCAGGGATATAGTGTCGAGGGCCATATTGACGGAGTGTATGGAGGGGAGAGGGTTCCAGCACGAGTCGGGTATGTGTTACGTCGGGCTGGATCTCAG
>ERZ1669248.772-NODE-772-length-13846-cov-4.233268_pt1 | contig 13846 bp, 8 predicted proteins | sample MGYA00579296_ERZ1669248 | MGnify/ENA primary metagenome ERZ1669248 (study PRJEB41166, sample SAMN08046057) | hot springs metagenome | biome: hot spring; feature: neutral hot spring; material: thermophilic sediment; isolation source: thermophilic sediment from...
GGTGTATATAGTATTACAGTTCTTGCTTATCATAAGGATAAGAAGGGGATTCAAAACATTAAGGCGTTTACAGCTTCAATTATTGTTTCCTCTTTCTGGAATCTTAGTGAAGTTAATAAAACTCTCACAAATATTTTAGCTAACATTACTCAACTTCAATTAAAGCTTGAAACTTATTACACTAAGGCAGAAATAAACGAAACAATCTCAAACATTATCAACCAATTAAATTCATTAAAATCTTACATTCAAGCTAATGAAGATAGATGGCTAAGGGATATTAGTGGAGTTAGTTTAGCTGAAGTAAGAAGTGAGATAGATAAAGCTGTAGAAATTCTCATAGATGTTATGGCAGAAAAAACTACCGTTGAGAGAACAATGAGCAAACTTAATGAATTAGAAAATAAAGTTGAGAACATTAAAAGTAGCTTAGAAGCTGTAGAATTCTCTTTAAAATGTGGTAATGATACTTGTGAGGAAGGAGAAAATTATGAAAACTGTCCTCAAGATTGCTTACCAAAGATTGTAGCAACACCAAAGGAGGAGGGATTGATGAAAACAGTTGGTTATTTTATTTTGGCAAATTCTCCTTCAATTCTTAGTGTTTTAATTCTATCAATACTCTTATGGTTTTACTTTAAGAAATTTAAAACAAAATAATTTTTTAGTTCCTGCTGCAGCAGGTACTAAAACAAAATTTTAACACACTAAAGAGAAGCTTGAAATTATCTCTGGTTTCTCAAGTTGTGATAGGAGTAAAGAAGAGGTTATTAAAGCTCTAAAAGAGAAAAATATTGATTGGAAGTACGCGAAATCAAGGTGGTTAAAATGCCTGGTAAAATTGAGCAGAAAGCTATACTTTTATATCTGCTCATAGTTTTTGGTTTTTCATCGTTTCTCATAACGCTCATCCACTTCTTTGGAGGATTGAAGACGCCAGCAGCGTTAGGAGTGTATGGTTTGATGATGATACCTGCCATAGGAGCATCTTTAATGCGAAAATGGATTACGAAAGAAGGTTTTGAAAATTCTGGCTTAAGGATTGGAAAAAAGAAGTATTACTTAATTGCATGGTTGCTTTCAGTAGCAACTATTTGTGCAACTTATGGTATAACAATCCTTACAGGATTTGGTAAAGTCCATTTGACAGAAGAGGAAATTGTGACGAGAATAAAAGAGTTGGGCGAAACTTATGGGGCTCAAATTTCAATTCCAACCCCGCCGCCCGGAATTAGCTTAATAAGCTTTCTAGCCTTACTTGCCATTGGGAATATCACCATCTTCTTGATTCCAGCCATAATCTTCGGTTTTGGCGAGGAATTTGGATGGAGAAGCTATTTGCTGCAGAAATTGTTGCGATTTGGAAGGCTTAAAGCATTTCTGCTCGTCGGCTTCATATGGTGGCTTTGGCATATACCGCTTACCATGCTCACGCAACTACCCGCTAAATCTGTAACTGAAGCAGTAACCCTAAGCTTGTTAGGACTTGTTTCCACCATCCTAATCGGAATAGTTTTGGCGTGGCTCTTCTACGCATCAGAAAGCATATTTCCCGCTGCCCTAGCCCACATAACCCTTAATCAAGCTAACACAGCATTAGTAGTATTCATAAGTTTCAACCCATTAGTCTTTAACATGATTTTAACAATGATTCTTTTACTCATAGCCCTCGTTCTGTATAGGCGAGGATGCATAGAAGCAGTGAAAATACCAAGGCTTAAGAACAAGTTAATTGAGTTACGGTGAAGCATAATCTAACGCGCTAAACTTCGAAAGAGGAAAAATTGATTGGGAGAAGAGATTAGAGGCGCGCACGCGCATCTTTGACTTGCCTCTAAAACGTTGCGCGAGCATGAAAAGGCGGAAATAGAGCCACTAGACTTCAGGATTCTCAAACGAAAATCACGAAATCGAAACCACAAAGCTGTTAATGAAATTCATATTCGCCAATGCGAGCGTTGTAAAGTGGGCAATAATGGACTCATTTGTCAATGATGAATTATGAAAAATTATGATTATGGAAATTTTTCATTCAAAATTTAGTGGTTCTGTGCGTATTTTTCCATAACCTTCATAAATTTTGATGAGCGCCTCTCCTTTCGCTGTTTCCTGATTGTATGTATATTCTATTTCGAAAACCTTCCTTCTCATTATCAAGTCGTAAATTTTCTGTTTACTAGTAAATGTTAGTTCATCCCATAATTCACTTTCTCTAAACTTTTCAAATTCATTTTCATCTTTAATGAGCCATTTTTTCGGTCTTTGAAACAAGTTTATACCTCTTCTTATCCTTCTCACCGCGCTTCGAACATCTTTTTTGAAATTGTTTGATATTTCCTCCTTTTTCTTTATTTTGAAACAGAACCTTACAACTTTTAGGAAATCGTCATCTTCGTCTATGTCTGGAGCCATTACCTCGGCGTTGAGCCTTTTCATGTAATTTTCAAGCAATTCATAAATGTTTTCGCCTGAAGAGCGTGCAACAGAAAGCCAATCTAACTGACCTATAATTATCAATTTTTTCCTTGCTCTCGTTAAAGCAACATTAAGCCTCCGCTCATCCCTTAATGCCGGATGAAGATTCACGATCCTCTTTTCAGATGGCACCCATGTAAGTGAATATATTATTACGTCGTTTTCTTTGCCTTGAATTGCATCCACCGTTGAGGCAACAAGGTCTTCGTAAATCGATATCACCGTGTCTTCCGGAACTGTTCCATAAATTTTCCTTATCACCTTCCTAATAATTTCCCTTTGAAGACGGAAGGGTGTGATTATCCAAATCCTCTCTGCTGGAACTCCTGCCTTCATTAAGTCATGTCTAATCTTTATGGCCACGGTGGCTTCCAGCTCGTTGAAACATGATGGAATTTTACGTCGTTGCGATGATTCAGGCTCCTTTGGGAACCACTCTATAGGATATCTTTTATAACACATGTTTACATAACAGACAGGATTCGTATTTATCGTCCCAGGAACCTGCTCATGATCTATACTCTGTAATTCAATTTTATTTTCGAGACATTCTTTTGCGGAGCGAATTCTTCCCCCATAGATGTGCCTCTGGGAAAAACCCACAATATCAGGATGGCTTCTAAATTGTAGATCCAAAATCTGATACCTTTCAGGGTAAACTTCAATTAACAATCTAAATAGGCTCTCGCATAATTTTCCACATTTCCAATGTTCAGGGCACGTCCCTGGGTAATCTGTTCTGGTTATGGGAGGAAGCTGTTTATGATCTCCCACGAGGATGAATGATTTCCCTTGAAGTATGCCTGCAAGTGTGAGGGGGATGGTGGCCATCGAACTTTCATCAATTATAACCGTGTCAAAAAATTGCGTGTTAAAGGATAGTTTGCCGTTTAAAACTAGAATTGAAAGTTTCGAAAGCGTTGCACCGACTATTTGAGAAATTTTAAGTTTTATTAATTCGCCATTGTGTGTTGGAACGAGATCCTTCAAAAACTTTGAAACTTTAGCTCTTGGACCAAGTCTTACCATTTGAGATAAAAGCGAGGGCGTTGAATTCGCCAAATTTTCCATCACATTGTTAACGGCAACGTTAGTATGCGATGTTATGAGAACTTTTTTACCTGCGTCCACTAAATGCCTAACTATTTCGGTTATCACCGTGGTTTTTCCGGTGCCCGGAGGTCCATGTATCAAGAAGAAAGAATCTTTGTTACAGGCTGCTAAGGCTTTTTCTACAGATGTTTTCTGGCTGTGATTGCGCTCCACCCGAGAATCGTAGAAACTGATTTCATGAACAAATGATGATCCCTCATCATGATAGTTACCGAAGAGAATGTCTCTTATTTTCATTGCTTGTGTGGAAGTTCCGTCAAGTAATGTTGAGAAAGCCTGTTTCTGCATCTCGAGCAATTGTAAACCATCGGCCTCGACAATCTGTAAAGCTCCACGTGAGAGCGGTTCTCCTGTTAAAAGATAGGGCTTCTCATCTTCCGTAAACCACAGGCTTCCATATTGTGAATGTCTGCCCATAGTTACTTTGACCCATGTTCCATCATCAAATTTTGATAATTCTTCACTTGGTTCAAGCCACGTATAGTAGAAATCATCTTTTTCGGTGGATTTCAAGGCATAGGCTGAAACTGGCTTTGAGTGAAGCACATATCTCCTTTCCTCCTCTATCTCTCTTGTCAAAAAGTTGTTAATCTCACTTAGCAGATTGCATGTTAGACTTGTTAAGGGCACATGAGATCACCAAGTGCCTGCACGGTCAGCTCCTAATAACCCTGCACGGCGTGCTTCTCGTACAGGGTCCTTTTCTGGGCCTTCATTACGCCATTTGTAACACAGACTCCAACATTCATGACATAGACCATTTTGGGCTCTGTATTCATTTTCGCTTATTTTGTCTCCGCACAGTTTACATTTCATCAATTTATCTATGAGTTCTTTTCGCTTTACATCGGTTTTGCTTTCAGGTTTTTTATGGTCATTGATAACCTTTGTTGGAAGAAAGTAAACAGATTCAACTTTAACAATATCTACAGATTTTATTCTCTCTTTTGGTTTGACGTCTTCAACTTTAAAATTCACGGCCACTTTTTCTGTCCCATGAAGCCTCATTTCTTGTTTCAAGAGCTTCCGATTTGCCAATTCCCAACACTCGCCTCAAAACTAATCTACAAGAATAAGAATTTATAATGTCGGGTATAAATATATTCACCATTCATCAGTTTTGTTCGTCAAGTTAAGATCCACAATGATTCTTTTCGTTTCAGAAAATTTTACGCTTCATCCAGTAGTGATATTCATAAAAAGTGAGTACCAGTCTAAACTTTACGGCTAGTCTTTGAGTTTTCCCAAGAAATTTCCTTACGATTATTGGCATGGCTTCTTTTGCAACTTCCTTCCCAAAAACTCATTGTAATTCGTGCTCTCATTTCAGTAATAATTTCCTTTTCTCGGGCCTTGAGAAATTCCTCGTAGTTATCTGTCTTCATCGATGAAAAGGCCTCATCGCTGATTAAATGGGATTTCAAGATTTCTCTAACTCTATCTTCGCCACCGAGTTTTTCTTCCATCTCTTTAATATACTGTGAAGGTTTTTTCTTGAGTATGTGTTTATTTGTCTTTTCGGCAATTAGTGTTCTATTGAGTATCGAATTTTCGTTTGTTAACTTTATTCCTGATCTTTTAGGGAATATATGGTGATCATTAAGCTTAGCTAAATCAACGTATTGTCCTGATAAAAAGTCTTTTGCACCTTTAAGTGCAATAAGATTCAGTATTGCCTTACACAATGCACCTTTTTCGCTTTTCCTCAGGTCCATTTGACCAATTCTGTTTTGCGCATCAACAATTACTGCAGGAATTTTGCTATCGTCAGCCAGCCACTCTTTAACGTTTTCAAAATCTTGCTTAATGGCGGTGTCACTTGCTCCTGCATACCTTTCGGTAAATACGGAACTCCAATACCAAACATCTAATTTTTTAAAATCTTTATCAGTCTTGCAGTATTTCAATAGTCCTGCGAGTGTAGTAATTATTGGCTTATAAGGAAGCATATCAGGTTTAATCACTCCGTAACCCGAAATTGTATTTTGCACTCTCCTTAATGCATTATCAAGCAATTGGCAAGCTTCATCCCACTTTTGCCTATCAACTTTTAGTTGTTTTGCATCGACAAGCACTCTTTTCTTCACTTCTTTACCCTGTAGCAAAGCCATTATTTGCAATATTATTTTTGGGAATTCCTCATCATCTTCGTTGCAGAAGTTTCGAATTGGAGATTCAGATTCGTAGTAGCCTTTCCACCAATCTCTCAGGTTTATGCCTTCTTTGAAAAACACTGCGGTAGCAAGTGCGAACACGGACAACTCGACACCAGTTCTGTTGATACGTTCAAATATTTCCGCGACTTCTGGAAGCGATTTATTCTCCAGCGTTAGAGTGGGAACTTTGAACTTAAACCATTCGTCAAAGAGCTCTTTTATTTTTCTTTTCAGCTCTTTTATTTCTTCATAAGATTTGCTCTTTTCATTGTAAAGGTAACTACCAAAATCTTCGAGCCAATCATCTAATTTAGCTCTGTCTTTTAAGATTGTAAACGGAATTAACCAGTTTTCAAAGCACCATTGCTTAAATTCTTGTCTTTCGAGTAACGCATTAAAGTTGCCTGCCAAATCCAAAAGTTCTTTAAAGGAAATTTTCCTCCGCTCTCCACCCAAATTTACTTCGATGTTTCTTGTTCTGTCATTTTCAGAATACGGTTTTATGCACTCTTCCCAGTCCTCTCCGTTAAGCCTATCATATACATTTACAAAATAACGTATTGGGTAAGTGCTACCTTTAGGTGCAACGCTTTTAGGAGCATATACAGCGTAAAATAAAGCAGATAGCCTTTGTTGTCCATCAAGCACCGCGCGGTCAACACTTTTTTCAATTGGCTCTTGTGGTAATGTTTCGTTAACATCGTTTACACCCTCAAAATAGCGTATTTTAAAGTCAAAGGATTCGCCTCTTCTAACAAAAAGTAATGTACCTATGAAGTAGCCGTTTAAAAGAGATACCAAAAGACTTTGAATATCCGGGTTTGCCCAAACGAAATTTCTTTGAAACTCAGGAAGCACCAGTTTCCCTTCATGGATATCTTTGACAAGACTTAACATCTCATCTAGCGTTGGGTATGGATCAACCATGTGATTCAACCCTCATTTTCATCTTCAGAAGTGACAATCCATAAAATAATTATTTTTCTCAAAGTTTATATAAGTAAACATAACGTGCCATCTATATGGGGTGAAAAATTTACAACATGAAGGGATTTCTGCATTCCAGCCTTTTCTGCGAAGGATGTTGCATTTCGCCATAATCGCTGGGATTTCCACATAATGCATTCCAGCCCTAGCCAAGGATTCACTAGAAACTTTAGCGAGCTTATCTGCTGCATCTTTGATGGGAATATTTGTTTATGCCAAAAGAAAGAATTTTGTTGAAGCTATTTTGTCAGCTTGCATTAGTGGCATCCTAAGTTGTGGCATCGTAAAATTGGTTAAATAATGAAAAAGCTAGTCAGAAAACACAAATAATCTTCAGTCAAATTTTTGGAAGTATTTTTGAGTATTTTTCCATCCTTACCATTCTACCTTCAGGTTGGATTAGCCAAGTCATCCAGCAAAGCTCTATCGGCTTGTATCCACAAGCTAAAGCTATTTCCTCAGCTCTCTTAATAAATTCCATATCATCGTTTATGGGCTCTAATCCAGCTTTAACCAAAATCTCGTTTATCACTCTTTTAACAATTTTATCCGGCATAACAGTATCAATACCACCCATCATTCTTAAATACTGAAAAGTAATCAACCCAACTCCTTTAATTCTTCCAATAGGATCTTGCTTCCAATTTTCAAGACTAGCATTCTTAGCCCAAGTTCTAAGAGCTTCTCTATCATCATCGCTTAACGTTGAAAGGTAAGAAGCAATTTCTTTAGCTGTAATCCAAGACCTTCTATTTTTCCAAACACTTCTTAGCCCGTTAATATCGGCCTTAGCAAGATCTTTAAGATTCTTTATCTTTCCACTTTCAACAAACTTTTTTCTAAATTCTTCAACTTTTGGAACAACCGCAGCAAAATAGTTTAAGCCAATAGAAGTGAAAGCAGCATCAACAACCATTAGAACAACGCTTCCTCCCCATCTTTCTGTTCTAAGGCATCTTTCACAATGCTCTCTTAATCCTGAAACTTTCTGCATATAACTATTGACTATTTTCTTCAGCGATGACATTTGATTTACCTGATATTATCATTATTTTATCATTATTCTCTTGGGTAAACATATGAGTGATGGTTGCTCGAATTGCAGTTAGAATAGGAAGAAAGCTTTGAAGAAAAGAGGGTTAATTGGAAAAATGTTAGAAGAACTAAAAACATAAAAATAAAAACATAAAAACAAGAACTCCTAACCATGATTACACTGAAATTCAAATATAAGCTTAAAGGTTTTTTAGGTAATTACTAATAATTATCTCTAGTGTTGAACGCTAGTAACGCTTATATATGTTAAACATTAATATTTAACTATGTCCCAGGGACGGGAAATTAAACAGAAGATTCTAGAGTTCTTAATGAAAGAATTTCCAAAAGATTTCTCAATAGGTGAAGTCGCAAAACAACTCGGGATAGCTAGATCTACAGCATCTTCATGGTTGAGAGTTCTTGTAGCAGAAAAGAAGATAGAAGTTTCGAGAAAAGTAGGAAACGCCATTTTTTATAGGTTTAAGAAGGGGAGGGATACCAATGTTTAATCTCCATACCCTAATAAAATTTTGGGCAAGAAAAGAGCCTGAACTTATACTTGAGGAGATGAGGGGATCTAAACTAATTGCTGATCCATTTTGCGGTTCTGGTTCATCAGGATTTTCAGCCCTCTTTGTTGGTGCTTCAGGTTTTCTTTCTGATATAAATCCAGTATCTGTATTTATAGCTCACAACATTCTAAATAATGAAACTTTGAAGATTGAAACTGTTGAAACTATGAAAGAAGTTTGTTCTGAAATCGATGAGGAGATTTATACTCTAAGCAATTTAAACAAAGTTAATTTCGCTGTATGGAATAGCGATAAAGTTATTTTACTTAAGTTTACTTCAGGGAAAAATACTCGAGAGAGAAGTCTAATTAGAGAATACATGGCGATAGAAGAAAATCTTAAAACAAGATTCTGGTATCCAAAAGGAAAATTTGTGTATCCTGGGACTAACATTAATTTTAGAGATGGTCCACATAGGTCAATTGAAATCAAAGATTTATTTACTAAACGCAACCTTTATGCCGCCTCTAAGTTGTACCATTACATTGAAAAAATTTGGAAAAAAGATAAGTCCCAAGGAGATCTACTGAAGTTCGTATTCATAGCTTCTTTAGCTAATGCGACAAAAATGATACCCCACACTGAAAGTAGTGGTCCTTCTTGGAAAGTACCTAGATATTGGATTCCTGGCCTAAGAGAAGAAAGAAATCTCTGCAGAACATTCCTAAGAAGGTTGTTACTTTTATATTCGTTTAAAGAGAAATGGTCAGCTATTGCTTCAAATTATCAAATTACAGTATCTTTCGATGGAGAAATAATTACACCACAAAGGAAATTCATCCACATATATAAAGCTGATTCGTTAGAGAGATATTCTGAATTGCCTAAATTGGACTTTATTATATTGGATCCTCCACATTATGATGAGATAAATTACTTTGAACTTACCTATCTTTGGCAAAAATGGTTAGAGGGTAATTATAATGATGCGCGGTTTAAATGTTACGATTACTGGAATAAGGAAATATGTGTTAACAGGAAGATTGGTAAAGGCTTAGAGTGGTACAATACAAAGCTCTCTGAAGTTGTTTCTTGTTATGTAAATCATTTACGTAATAACGGTAAATCCATCTTAATTCTCCACAATAAAGATAGAAATTTATTAAGAAGAACTGTTAGAAAAATAAAGAAAGTTGTTGGGAATGGTTTTATGTTTAAAACTAGTTATAAATTTCCAAGAATACCTTCTTCTACTCAAGGATTGCATGGACGTAGAAAATATTTATGTATTCTGAAAATAAGTCGAGCTAGTTGAGCTTATAACTTGAAAGATCCGTAGCTCTCTTCCACAATTCCTCGTATTGATTCTTTTCAGTTCTAATAGTTTGTGGATGAAGTTTTATCTCGGCTCTTTCGAAGTTACCATAAAATGCGCTCTCGGTTAGATTAAATGATCCCGTAAGAACAATGTTATCTACAATGTAGGTCTTATCGTGGATTAGCTTAATCTTTGGTTCATCTTCTACCTTTACCGAGAGATTTTCTAGGCTCAAATTTTCTTTCAAAATTTTAAGAGATTCTTGTTGGAATGCATATTCTTCATCTTCTTTTTTGGGCATCCAGGTTATTACCCTCACTTTTACCCCTTTTGATGCTAACTGAACTAATTTATTAGCATAGGTTGGTGAAATGTATGGGCAAAGAACATCTAAACTTTTCTTCGCATTAAATAATATGGGCTCTAAGTATTTTCCTAGCTCATTAGATCTTTGGGTTAGCCCACGTATTATAATATCCTTTAGATATTCAGTAAATTTGTGAAGTAGTATTCTGCTGGTAGTTAATATCTGTTGAATTCCCTCTCCACAGTATCTCTCTAATCTAACACATCCATTACATCCATCTAAACAAAGTTTAAACCCATATTTTTCAAGTATGTCGTCAAAATAGTCACCTATTTCTTCTACATCAGTTTCGCTTACAATCTCACCTGCTAATAATACGGTTCTAGCAAGAGTTATGTCAAGCTCTATATTAGAGTCATTTAACGCTTTTCTGAATTCCTCAACTTTATTACACACTTTCTTAATCTTCTTGGCTATATCCTGCTCCCTTGAATTTCCTCTCTCTAATCTACTTATTGCCTGATTTAGGGTTCTTTCTGCTTCTTTCATTCTTAACAAGGTTAATCTATCAAAGTTGTTACTGTGGAGAGCAAGATAGTTAGATAACCAATCAGTAAAGTAATAGATGAAGGTATGTAGTCCATTTTCCTTTATTACTCTGGTGATAGTATCCATAATACCTATTCTACCATTTTTAGCATTTTCAGCTAAGATTATCCCATCACTATATTTGTAGTAATACTTAGTAAGAACAAAACTCATATCAACACCAGCAAATTTCTCTAATATGTATTGAGTTAGATTATGCTCCATTGAATGTAGGAGTACTCTCTTAGCAAAGTTTATTAATTCATCATCAAGATATGAGTTTTCTACATATTTAGTATACTTTTCCGCTAATTCATTTTCTTTAATCATTAATTTTTGAATAGTTTTACTGAGCCGTTTATAATCGAGAGTTTTACCCAGCTTTTTATGAAGAATGAATTTAAGAGCTATACTTTTTCTTATATCCTTTTCTTTGCTTAAGATTTCTTTTATGACATTATTTAGCCAATCTCTTTCAAACAAGATATCCATGACTGATGTTGGTATAGCATAGCCGATCTCTGTATCAAAGAATATTCTTACAGTGGGCCTTGCGTTAATAAACCATGTACCAATCTCAACAGCATACCACCTGGATTCAACTCTTTTCTTTTCGTATGCTGTGAAGTTAATAAGAGAAAGCGGGAATTTTTCCTCGTATACTGATAAACCTCCTTTTCTTTCAATACGCAACCTTCTTAGAGGATAGGATTTAGGATAAAACCTTCTTCTATAGTATTTTCCACTCCAGAATATTTTTCCATCACACGGACCGCTCCGGTCTGAACCAAGTCTGCATTTACTCTTAAATGGGCAACTAACATCAAATGGATCAGTTGATAGCCCTAAACCCTTATAGCAAAAGTATGGATAATCTAACCTTAGCTTCCAAGATGCTAGTATAGGTCCTATACTCTTTGCAATAGTAGTAGATCTTTCTTTTAAGTAGTGAAGTAACTTCTGCTTAGTTCTCATTGAAGTTGCTTCTTTTTCTATTGTGGAACTCCCTAGTTTCAAGAAAAATGGATATCTTCCTCCAACTTCTACAATTATGCTTTTTGCCGACAAATCAATTAATTCTATGAGTTTAGGAACAATCAATGCCCCTTCATAAGTGTATTTTCCTCTAATCAATGAAGTTGCTATACCATCTGTTGTTTTCCTTAAAATTTCATTCCAAGAATCCCAAGATACTTCTTCAGGCTTTAAAAGCCATACGAATCGAGATCCAAGTATGTCGGTTATTTCTTTATCGCTTTCTGTTTCGTATATGCATTTTGTTAATTCAAAAGGAGGAATTCTATACATGAAACTTGTTATAGAGACCTCTGATAATGGATGCTCTCCTTCCTTTAAGAAAACGTTTTCATATTTTATTTCGTCAATCTTGTGATCTATGGTTTCTATTCCAAGACCTCTAAAACCAGCTATGGCTTCTGCTATTTGTTTTCCTGATCCAGCTATAGCTGGTATGTCGGGTAACGACAAAAGGTAGATAAGTTCTTCAGGAGAATCCTTAAACTTCTCAGAGAGCTCTATAAATTTAAGTAGCTTAACCTTATTATCTTTAATTTTACTTCGTGCATCATGAATATTTGTTAATATCGAGCTAGCAACTCTGGCTCCTTCGATTAATTCTTTTTCGTAGAGTTCTTCTTCTCTTGTGAGAATTCTTTTCCTAAGTTCATCCAACCTTGCTCTTAAATTTTCTATGATTTCATTTGCTCGATCGCTCATGGATACACCCTCCTTAACAACCCAAACAACTCCCTGGCGAGATTCTTCATTTCCTCATCTCTAACTCTCTCCCCAAACTTCCAGGCTCTTCTAGCAACCATCGTGATAAGGTTTATTACCTCTCCAGCAATGAAAGCATATTCACTTAGCCTCTTCCATTCATCCACTCTCTTTGGCAACTTTTTAAACTCTTCATTCAGCTCCTCAAGTAAGAGTTGAGCATCTATGTCTTCTTCTTTCCTAACTTTTGCATTGAGTTTATTTAACAGTGGTTTGGCTTTAATCATTGTTTTCATTATTTCATCAAGAAATTCTTCTAAATTCGAAAACCGCCCATCCGGGCTGAGGATGTAGGTACTTTTTCCTTCTCTACCCATTTCATCCATAAGCAATGAGAACGTATGATATCTTTTCACAGCCGCATTTTTCCAAGCAACTGGAATGTCTTTATTTCTAAAACCTTCTATGAGATCTTCTGGATTATACAAGTAATAGAGCTCCATAGGTGTATTTCTAAGCATTATAACAGCTAAAGTTGTATAAAGGGTCTTTTCAATGTTCCTTCCAGCACGTCCTATTCGTTGGGGTATGCTTTCCAGCATGAAGGGTACTCCTACTATCCCTATGAATGTTACATTAGGATAATCAACTCCAAGCTCAAGGGTTGAGGTTGAGATTAGCACGCCAAGCTTACCATCTACAAATTCCTTCTCTATCTTTTCCCTATCCTTCACCCCGGCATGGTGCAACCTTATTTTTTGAAATATCTCATGTGGAGTCTTTATAGGATCAAAATTGGAATCCAGCATATAAGGCCAGTAAGCATATGGATCGAAAGGATCGGAAACTAGCTTCGAATTGAAATGGTCTTTCGGCTCATAATAATAAGTGGCTGCTACCCTCGCTTGGTGAAATATTCTATAGAGTTCTCTTATACTATCAATGAATATGACGCCCTGCATCTTTCTATAGTGGTAAATTGTGCTAAGAAGCAGAGCAAGTTCATAAACAACGGTTTCCCAGGACCTTAATGGATTCACCGCTAAGATTAAGTAAATGACTTTTTTATTCTCTCCCGCCTCTTTAGATTCAACAACAATAAAATCTTTATCTGGCTCTAGATCAAGTAAATCTCTAGCAAATTCTTTTGGCTTAGATATAGTTGCGGAGGAAAGAACAATTAACGGCTCTGTTTTGGAGCTTATTTCTAACCTTTTTAATATATATCTTAAATTTCCTCCAAGCAAGGATTGATAAACATGAGTTTCATCTAACACAACCATCTTCAGATTTTTAAATACCTCATAGTCATGTTGGATTGTTTTACTCGGAAGTCTCCAGTCAAGGGTCCAAACATTAGTCAGTAGAATGTCGGGTTTTTTCTCCCAAATCTCTTCCCTATATCCATAAATCCAATCGAAGGTAGCCCCGCAATTAGAGCATCGAATCCATATATTTTTAGCGGTTCTTGCATATACTAATTCTCCCCCTTCCTTTCCACCACTTCCACATGCTGGACAAATGGCTCCTCTAAACGACGAGCCAGATTCTATACCCTTCTTCCATGGAGTTTCGCCGTCATCTATACCGATAGTTATTTTTACATCCTTTGGAC
>ERZ1669248.773-NODE-773-length-13797-cov-41.718964_pt1 | contig 13797 bp, 15 predicted proteins | sample MGYA00579296_ERZ1669248 | MGnify/ENA primary metagenome ERZ1669248 (study PRJEB41166, sample SAMN08046057) | hot springs metagenome | biome: hot spring; feature: neutral hot spring; material: thermophilic sediment; isolation source: thermophilic sediment from...
AGCCGTTTAGGCGTTGAAGTTCTTTCGCCAAACGAGTTTTATAAGGTGGTAACCGGAGTTGGCTCAACCTAGCACCTTCGTAAGAATTCCAAAGGAGCGTGTCGGCGTGCTAATAGGCCCTAAAGGGGAGACTAAAAGGGCTATTGAAAGGATGCTCTCAGTTGAGCTTCAAGTAGAAAGTGACACGGGTGGCGTAACAATCACATTGGCTGAGAACGCTGAAGATCCATCCGTCCTTTTAAGGGCAAAAGATGTTGTAACAGCTATAGGCAGGGGATTCTCGCCAGAACGTGCTTTTAGGTTAATTCATGACGAAGAGGCTGTCTTGGACATAATAGACCTTCGAATAATTTTTGGAAGGTCGGAATCGGACATAAGGCGTGTGAAGGGTCGAATAATTGGAATGGACGGCAAAACAAGAAGAATAATTGAGGAGCTAACGGACACCAACATAGCCGTTTACGGACATACTGTAAGCATCATTGGAAAAATTGAGCAAACTCAAGTGGCAAGGGAAGCTATCCAAATGCTCATTGAGGGGCGGCAACACGCAACAGTATACAAATTCCTCCATAGAAAACGCAGAGAGCTTAAAAAGGGAATGTTGGAACTCTGGGAGAAACCAGAAGACTTCGAATAGAGCCCGCAGTGTTAGGCTGTTTCCTTCAAAACTTTAACGTTAAATTCCAAGCCTACTTTCGCGGCTTCCTCTCTTATTTCCTTTAAAATATTTTTATGGATGGGTATCCCTATCTTCTTCCTTGTTTCCATGGTTAGCCATGCCTTTTCTCCGGGTATCCAAACCTCGGTATTTTCCGATATTTTTGTTAAGTTTTTCAAGTAATTCTTGTATTCTTCTATTCTTTCTAGGAAAGTTTCTATTGGTGTTAGCTTGTCTATGTTTATGGCTATCATGAAGTGTCCAACGTTGGCATGGTTCTTTTCCGTTGTGTGTTTTACATTTTTGCCATAATTGGCTCCCGTCAAAACGCCGCACAACAAATCTACAACAAGTGCCAAGCCAGCTCCCTTGTGTCCACCGAAGTCTTCGCCAAGCCCGCCCACCGGAAGCAGAGCACATTTTTTGGCTAAAACTTCCATTGGATTGTCTAGAAATTTGCCTTCAGGGGAAATGGCCCAGCCCAATGGTATCTTCTTTCCCTCTTTGGCGTAGACTTCTATCTTTCCTATTGGCACAACGCTTGTGGCTGCATCAAATAGTACCGGCGGCGGCTTTCTAGTTGGAAAGCCTACTGCTATTGGGTTTGTACCAATATTTCTGCCAATGGTGTGCGTGTAAGCCACTAAAGCTTCTGAATTGGTCATCACAATGCCTATCATGCCACGTCTAACAGCCTGAAGCGCATAATACCCGGCTATGCCGAAATGATGGCTGTTTCTAACACCTACAGCTGAAACGCCAACTTCGCCGGCTTTCTTGACAGCGATTTCCATGGCCTCGTGGGCGACCACTTGGCCAAGCCCAGAGTCTCCATCAATTAACGCCGTTGAAGCTGACTCGCTCACAACCTTGATGTTAGGCTTGGGATTTACAGAGCCCACTTGAATGCCCGTGGTGTATCTTCTAAGCCTTTGAACCCCGTGGCTTTCAATGCCCATAAGGTCGGCGGTCACAAGTACATCAGCAACTATTTGTGCATCCTCTTTAGGCACATTGTAGGAGGCTAAAACTGTAGCAACATAGCTTTTCAGAGATTCATGGTCAACCCTCACATACTCTTCTGGCGGGATTGGAGCCGTCTTCTCGTACAGCCTAGTCAATTTTAAACACCGAGAAAATGTTTGCTTACTAAGATTTCACATTTGCCATTGCCGTTTGCCAGAATTTAAGGGCGGGCTCGCGCACTCAAGATCCCAATCATGCTTCAGTGGGGCCAGAGTCGTCATCGCCCACCATGCAAAACTAAAATGCTTGACTTGGATAAAAAGTTATAGCTGAAGCCTTGTTCGGCTGTTGAAGAGCTATGCTTAAGCACATTAAGGTTGTGCCTCTTGCCGCTGAAAGTATGGGCGTTCGTTCCATGTGCACATATGTAGAGACACGAGATGTTAGGATTTTATTGGATGCCGGGGTTTCCCTCTGCCCAAATCGTTACGGTTTGCCTCCCCACCCATTAGAGTATAAGGCTGTAATTGAATCGAGGAGAAGGATAGCTGAAGCGGCTGAGAAAGCCCATTTGGTGACTGTCAGCCACTACCATTTTGACCATCACACGCCCTCCTATGAGGACTGGCTATGCAACTGGACGGAGAAAGATGAAACGGCCAGACAAATATACCAAGATAAGGTGGTTTTAATGAAAAATCCAAAAGAGAGAATCAATTTCAGTCAGAGGAGGAGAGCGTGGGTTTTTCAGAAAACCGGCGGGAAATATGCGAAAAAACTTGAAATTGCAGATGGAAAAACCTTCAATTTTGGAGAAACCGAAATTAGGTTTTCTGAGCCCGTTCCACATGGGCCAGACGACTCTGCTCTAGGGTGGATTTTAATGGTTACCGTAGAGTATGATGATGAAAAGTTCATGTTCGCCCCAGACGTTCAAGGACCAATGTCAAATCAAACGCTAAGCATAATTGCCAAGGAAAGGCCTCAATTGCTAATGATTGGCGGACCACCATTATACTTGGCTGGCTTTAGGGTTAATGGAAAACTTACCCAAGCGGGTTTGGAAAACCTTGGGAAAATTGTGGAATTTGTGCCATGCACCATCTTAGAACACCATATTTTAAGGGATGAGCAGTGGCGGGAAAAGACTGAGGTGGTTTTTAAGAAAACCGAAAAGGCTGGAAACATTGTCTTAACCGCGGCTGAGTTTCTCGGCAGAGAAAACATTTTCCTAGAGGCCAGAAGAAAGGCGCTATATACTGAGCATCCACCTTCAAAGGATTTTGAGAAGTGGACCCGTCAAAGCGTAAATGTTAGGAAGAAGACTAAACCGCCAGTTTAGTTTGCCCGTCTGTAACGGGCCTCTCATAAATTATTCTCTTCTCGTCCTCCTTTAGCTTTGTAATCATGTTTTTGACCATCTCAGTTTTTGTTGTTAGTTTACCAATCGTATGGTGGCTCCCCATTGTGATTAAGGCGATGGTCTCCGTAACTATAAATCCATAAGTTTCACGCCCATAAAAATGCGGGTTTGTGTTTATAACAATTGTATGTATGCCCTCCCGCCTAATCATTTTAGAAACAGTTATCACATCTTTGACTGCTAGGTCTTCGTACTCCCTAACGATTATACGGACCTCATCTATTTGCCTAAATTCACCAGTTTCCAAGGCTCTTTTAAGGGGGACATTTGCACCTCCATCGGTTATTATAACCATGACAGGGATTGTTGACGGATCCCTTCGCTTAGCCTCCTTCAAAACTTCTAGGGCTTTAAGCATCCCAGCAGCTAAAGGTGTGAAACCGCTTATTCTGAGGTCTAAGAGTTTTTTGGCTACAACCCTCAGGTTTGTGATTGGATGCTGAACGACAACAGCCCCTGTGTCTTTTAGGGCCACTATCCCAACACGATCACGAAGCCTGTAGGCATCGCTATGAAGCCTTAAAAGAGCCTCTTTAACAGCCTTAACATTCAAAAGCATTGAACCGCTTAAGTCAACAACAAAAACCATTGTTACCGGAGCTTTATAAATCCTCAACTTTTCTCGGATATCCTCCAAACATAATGTTAGGGCTAAGTCTGAAGTCTTCTCTCTGATTTTCTGTTTCCTGGCAGCTGCACGGATTGATGCAGGAAAGTGGATGTCGACGGGCTTTCCTTTGGGAAATTTCCAACCGTATGGTTTTCCCCTATGAGTGGCTGTCACACTTTTGGCATGCTTACCAACGGGCGGATGTGCTCCCTTAGACCTCACTCCTCTCATTTTAATGAAGAATTTTGATGGGGAAGATGCTTTGCTGGCTAAGCTGGAAAGTATTTTGTGTCCTACTGAGACGTTAGGTTCTTTGATGGCGTAGCTGACTGTTGGAATACCCTTCAGCTCGCCCTTTTTCTTTTCAAGGCTTTCTTCATAGATTTCTCCTTTAAGGGTGTTTGAGCCTACGTGAAAGCCCTCCGTCATCGAAGCGTTTTTTGGGCTTTTCCTCAATTTTTTCCCTATTCCGAAAAAAACACCGCCTAAAAGTCTGTTAAGGCGAAAAAGAAGCTCAAACCATTTCGCCCTCGCCTTGTTTATTAGGCTTTGTTTTGTTGCCTTCTCTTCCTCCTTTTCTGTGGCTTCCTTTTTAGCCCAAAATACCGCTTTCCCTTTTAGAAACTTCCTTTTCTTTACTTCTTCTTTGGGGGTTCCTACTGTTTTCTCAAACTCGAAAACTTTCTTGAGGTTGGCTGTGAAAACTTCTCCAATTTCCTGTGGCGATGCTGGTTCTAAGAAGCCTCCCTCTCTTGTTCTATGGCTTAGGGCGAGCTCAGCAGCCACCAAAACATCATTCATTGTTACTTCTGTCCTATTTTCGAAGGCTGCTAGGGTTGCAGCTGCCTTCGCTATGACGATGTCTGGACGCAAACCGTCAACTTTAAGTTCTAAGCATGCCCTGCATATTCCTTCTAAAACTTTGTCTGGAATGACGACTTTTTCAAGAATTTTTCTGGCTTGGATTATCCTTCTTCGGAGTTCCTCTTGTAAGGGCTTATATTTCTCATAAAATTTTTCGGGGTTGGCCTCAAACTCCATGTTTCTTTTAACTATTTCCATTCGATCTTCAACGGACGTTATTCTCTCAACGGTTATGGAAAGAGGAAACCTGTCCAAAAGTTGTGGTCTTAACTCGCCCTCCTCGGGGTTCATTGTTCCAACAAATATGAAACGTGATGGGTGTTGAACGGATATTCCCTCCCTTTCAACCACATTCCATCCTGTGGCAGCAGCGTCAAGTAGGTCGTCGGCTATGTGGTCTGGTAGGAGGTTCACCTCATCCACGTAAAGGATGTTCTGGTTTGCTTCAGCAAGGATTCCGGGGTCAAGGGCTTCTATACCATATTTTATGGCTTTCTCAACGTCTAAGCTCCCAACAACCCTGTCTTCCGTTGAGCCCAAGGGCAGGTCAACAACAACCATGTCCCTTTCTTCAACAGGCAAGTTTTCACCATTTTTCCATTTTTCACGGCATTTTGGGCACATGTTGGAAGGGTCGTAGGGGTTGCAGTTGAACGGGCATCCCTTAACAACACTTATTTTTGGAAGGATATCAGCCAAAGCCCTAACAATAGTGCTTTTTCCAGAACCCTTCGGCCCCCTAATCAGCAAGCCACCAATCTTGGGGTTTATTGCATTAATTAATATTGCCAGTTTAAGCTTGTCTAGGCCTACAATGGCCGAGAAGGGAAAGACAAGCCTTTTTCTTTCCGCCACCTCTATTCAACCATTATTACTAATTAGGAATTCTAACCTATTAGTCTTAACTAAGGCACCGTGTATGGGGCCGAGGCCGGGATTTGAACCCGGGCGCCGGGCTCCACAGGCCCGTAGGCTTCCAGGCTACCTCACCTCGGCCACTTTTTTGGTGACTTCGGTTACTTTTTACGTTTGCCTTGCTCATTTCCTTTTCCTTAGGAAGACTAATCCGTCTTTTTGGCATACGTAGTCGAAGCCTACTTCCAGCAGTGTTTTAATTTCTTCGTCTGTCTCCCATTCCAATTTAAATTCGTCTCCGCGTGGCATCATCGCTTTTCACTTCACCAAGTTCTATTATTTTTAGTGTACTTAATTTTTGCCAGAAGAGATAAAGCTTCACGGAAAAATGGCTGTGGCCTATTCAACATGAACTATGCTCTGCTGATAATATCATAACACGCGGAACGGAACAAGGTTCACGAAAAGAACTTAAGCAATAAGCCACCACTAAAACATATGCCGTGAGCTGACGTCATACTTCGGCTCTAGGCATGCATGAGGGGGAAACGATTGAAGACCATCTTCACTCCCTTAGACACAATTCGATACGTTGCAGAGAAAAGAAAAGTTCCAATAGAAGCCCTAAGGATTCCAAAAAGATTGCTGATAATCTATTAGAGGAGGACTTACGGAAGCGCAAACAATCTGATAAGCGGAAACTTTGTTGAATGGATTTACGGCGAATTTGCACCATTCTGTATTGGGCAGTATAATGATGTGGAAATTGGTGTTGGACGCCACTGTATTAGCGCACCCGCTGCCACCATGATATTTGAGGAGGCAATTGCTTGTGGTGCAGCTAAGGTGTTTGAAGTTGGCTTATCTGGAGGGTTACAGACGTTCCTAAAACCTGGCGACATGGTGGTTGTTACCAAGGCTATCCGAGATGAGGGGACCTCTTATCATTACCCTCCGCCAGGAGTGAAAGTTGAATCTTCCACGAGACTAAGAGAGTTGCTAATTAAATGCTCAAATGAGGGGAAAATCAGGCATTTCGTTGGTCCCGTTTGGTCAACAGACGGCGTATATAGAGAAACGCTTAACAAGTTCCGCCAATTTAGGGATGGGGCGTCTTAGCCGTTAACATGGAAACTTCAGCCATATTCGCCGTTGCTAAATATAGAGGCGTTGAGGTTGCCTCAGCGCAAATCATATTTTCTAACCGAAGATGGATGGTTACAAGCCTTCCATGAAAAATCTGTCAGAAGAACACCGAGATTTTATTAAAGGCCGTGCTAGAAGCCCTTTCTAAAAGCTGAAAATCATTAAATTCTAAAACCCTACACTAACGAAATGCAGTTACAAAATTTTGCCAAATTTCTTATCATTCAATCTTGTCTCCCCGCTTCCCCGTCTTCGGGACACTCCCAAATTCTGCTTCAGCTTCTTAGCGTCTTTCGGAATTGGCGCTTTAGGCCAACATTATGTAAAAACGCGGCTATGAAATCATTAAGGAGACCACCAATAGAATGCATAATCAAAAAGAAAATTCCAGCTATATATTTTCGAGAAAAATGAAGTAACAATAAAGATTTTAGACGCTTTAAAGAAATTTAAAGTTGGGTGATAAGAATTAGCAGAGCAATATTAAATGCAATCCTTAACGAGATGCAGATTTGTTAAACGAAATCGATAGAGAACAGCTTTACCATGAGCTGACAGCCTATTTTGGGCTAATAGGAGCAACAAACGAGTGCACAGCCTATGAAGCTACATGGAAAGATCCGTACAACCGCCACGAAATAGAAGAATTCATAAAAGCATGGCTAAAAGAAGACGTAAGAGTGTTGAGAAAATAGAAGGAGTTGTATAGATGGTTAAAGTTATTCCGCTCCAGGGCTTTTATCGCATATAAGAAAGAGTATCATTGAAGGCATTCCGCTGAAAGATCTGACAATTAAAGATAGTCCTTAAACGAATTTGTTTAACGTTATTATGCCTCGGCGAAGGTTTACATTATGGGATTTTAAGGAAGCGTTTAAGGGTTTATGGTGTAAAACAAAACCAGAAGATTATGTATTATTTTATCATGCTGGTATGTTTCCATACATTAGCAAAATCTCGTTTTCATAAGCCGAAAAGCGTGGGGGGTAAATGAAAAGGATATGGGTAGGTTTAGAATGCCAAATAAGAAGTGCATCGTGAAGATAGGTGAAACGGTCATCCGGATAAAGAATCTGTGCGAAGTTAAAACTCAGGAGCTTGCAAGGCTTAAGGGCTTAGCCAACGGCGTCTTCCTCGTCTCTTCATAGACCACCTTATGGCGCTTGGGCTTTCCTGCGGGATGGTTGCGGAGTACGCGAACCACTTGTGCTCATTGATGAGAAACAAAAACAGCAATAGAAAATGGAAACGCTTGAAGACCTCGCAAAAATAGCAGAAATCCTTGCAAAACCAATACTCCACAACAACAGGCAAAGAACACACCTTCTACATAATAGACTACAACACGAAATAGCCTCGAAGTCGGAAACCTCGTCAACGTTTAAGGAGTCCCAGCGTCAGAAATAAAAGAAGGAGACATAATCGTTTTCAACAGGTCAGGCGAAAAACCTACAATCCACAGAGTAACCACAATAGAAACCTTAGCAAACGGAACAATCAAATTCAAAACTGAAGAGACGCAAACCCAACCGAAGACCCATGGACAATAACACATCATAACATACATGGAAAACTCCTATACCGAATACCATACATAGGATACATGGCGCTCTCACCAGCAATACCCATAACCATAGCCATACTCATAATAATCATAATACTACTTTGGCCAGGAAAAACCAAAAGATTCCGCCACAAATAAGGAGAACCTCGCGCCCATTAAAACAGGTGGCCAAATTATGTCGGAGCTTAGGGTCGATGTGTCCGATTTGAAGGGTGAAGGCAGTTCACCACTTCGGCGGGAAGCCTTATAAAAAGGCAGAGAGCTGCTTCATTAGGGATGAGAGAATTATGGCCAGCCTTGAAAGGGTTAAACTCATCGAGCGCTTACTCAGCGAAGCCAACGGTTATCTGGAGAAAGGCGACGCTGTCTAGTCGTCTGAGAAGCTCTACAAGGCAGCTGAGGAGTGCATAAAAACCCTTGCAGAGCGCCTAACAGAGCGCCTAAAACTAAAAGAGGTTAAGGAGGCCGAAGAGAAAGGCCGATGGACAGTGACGCTTTTCGAAAAAGCCGTTGGAAAACTCGCAGACAAATTAGGCATGGACGTGGAAATCGGATGGGACGCAGCAAACTACCTCCATATGGGGGTTCCATGAAACAAAGCTTGACGCGGAAGACGTTAAGAGAAGACTGCCCATAATAATAGGACTTAAAGAGCTGGCACAGAAAACCTAAGCCAAAATGCAAAATGGTGGACCACACCTCGTTTCGCCACTAAACCAGAACATACTTAATATCAGAATATGCTTTTTATTAAAGGGTCACGTTGAAATGCCGAGAAATTAAGCCTTTTTCAGCTGAAAATTGTTTATATCCGCCTTCTATTATTTTAGAGCCAAAAACGGAGTTAGCGAGTTTGGAAGCTTTTCGGCTGACCGGGTTAGTGTTAGGCTTGGCATAAAACGAGGAGGGAGGGGGTAGGTCTGAAATGCCTGATTTTTAGTTTAAAATTTTATATTAAAAAATTTGTAAAAAGAGGCGCAAAAATGTTTAAAAACGCTTTGTGAAAGCCTTAGATTGCACACCCACAACACAATTATAGCTGAAAACTTAAAGCCCACTTAAACCGCCAACAAAACTGAACCACTAGTTGGCTTCAAAAGCCCGCAAAGAATGTTTATAGTTGTGGTCTTACCTGCACCATTAGGACCAAGCAAGCCGAAAAGCGCGCCCTTAACACTTTAAGGCTAACATTATTCACGGCAACAATATTTTCCATTACAACGCAAATTCGCCCATGACCAAGCATCCAACACCGCGCCATTACTTTGGACTAAAGCATACCTATAAAATTTTCACAAAGAAAGTTTTTGTTGGCGGGCCCGCCGGGAATTGAACCCGGGACCCCCGGGTTTCTTTAACCAAGCGTTTTATGGCTTTAAAAGCCCGGTGCTCTATCCTTACTGAGCTACGGGCCCGTGTGTTTCGTTTTAGAGAATTTGGGAGGATGCTATTTAGTATTTCGTTTAATCTTGATTTACTCTTCTCCGTCAAAGCATTAATGCGGGGGTATAACTGTAATTTTGAAGAAGCCTATATGTTTGCAAGCCTCGTCGTCGACTTCAAAATTAATCAGGTTGTAGACCTAAAAAGGGGGGTCATGGTAACGATTCCAAAAGAATTTGTTTCACTCAGGGATCACGTAGCAGATTTGAGAACAGACATGTTAAAATTTCAAGGTTGTAGTATCTTTGATGAATTTTAAGCTGAAATTTTCATGTTTATTTTTCATTTATTTTTGTTGAAAAAGGCTTATTCTAACAGTTAGCGATATCTCTACATATTAAAAAACGTTATTTTCTTGCATTGCCTCTTTTAGGGCTGGTGTTTGGGAAGTGTTCTCGTGGAAGCGTTCCTTTGAGAGGTTAAACAGCGAATATGAAACTGTTGTGAAAAAGAGGCAGGCTTTGAACAGTTTACTTGAAAGCGGAAGGATATCGCGGCCAACATATGAGCTTTTTGAGAGTGAGATGAACGAGGCCATAGCCGAGATTGAGAGGCAGAGGAAGGCTTTGTTGGATAAGATGGCTGTTAAGGCGAGGGAGCTTGAGGAGCAGATTAAGACTTTGGAGAAGTTGCTGGCGAATTTTGAGATTCAGCATGTTGGCGGCGAAATAGAGGAAGAAGTCTACCAGCGGGAGATAGCCCTCCTCTCTATGGGACTTGAAAGCACAAGGCAAGAGTTAAACATTATCAAGGAAATCATAGAGAAGCTCACAAGCCCACAGGTGGCTGAAAGCCCACCACAACAAAAAATGGAACAAAAACCCGCCGAAAGCGGCGGCGAAACAGGTAATCTTGAAGTGGCTGTTGTGGAGCTCACCCAAAAAGTTGAAGCTGAGGGCACAAGCGAGAACTTGCAGCAAACCCGAGGGGAGGCAGAACCTAAAAGCGAAGCATAGTCTAGACCCCCTCCCTTTCTTTTTAGGTCTCGCAATTTAAAGGGCAAGAGAATTTTATATTTAAACAGCCCCCATCTTATTTTCGAGGCTTGCACTTGCAGAATGAGAATGTTTTGATGACCTTCCATGAAAAGTTTAAACAGTACGACCTTGGCGAGGGACACCCATTCAGGGGAGACAGATTCATAAATGCCATGAACTTCTTCAAAGAGCAAAGCCTACTCAGCCTACCACAGCTTAAAATAGTGGAGCCAAATCCAGCCTCAAAGGAAGACCTTTTGAGGGTTCACAGCAGGGACTACGTGAACCTAATTTTTCGGTTAGCGGAGGAAAGCAGACCCTACGACATTGAGACCCCGGTTTCTCCCACAATTCTTGAGGCTGCCCTGCTTATTGTTGGCGGCGCAATTGAGTGCGGAAGAGCAGTTTTCAGCGGAAAAGCGAAGCGTGCCATATCTCTTGGCGGCGGCTACCACCACGCCGGGAGAGACTATGGTGGTGGTTTCTGCCTCTTCAACGACATAGCTGTCTTGGTTGAGTTTTTAAGGGCTGAAAAAGGCGTTAAGCGCTTTCTCATATTGGACTATGATGTCCATTTTGGAAATGGGACAAGCGACATCTACTATGCAGACCCAAGCGTTCTCTTCATTTCTTTGCATCAAGACCCAAGAACAATCTATCCCGGAAAAGGTTTCACTTGGGAAATAGGTGAGGGCGAAGGGGAAGGCTGCAACGTTAATGTGCCACTACCGCCCGGAACTGGCGACGAAACGTACTTGCACGCTGTTAGGGAGATTTTTGTGCCCCTAGCCGAGGAGTTTAAACCCGAAATAATAATTGCTAATGGTGGTAGCGACTCCCACTTTGCGGATATGCTGGGCGACCTAAGCCTAACAGCCAACGGCTTCTTTAGGCTTTCATGCCTAATTAGGGAGACAGCCCAAAAAGTATGCGACGGAAGACTTGTTTTGTTGCCGGGGAGTGGCTACAATCCAAAAGTTTTGCCCATATGCTGGTACGCCATCGTCGCTGGTGTGGTGGGCTTGGAGCGAATCAATGTTAAGGAGCCTTACAATCCACCTGTTGAGCCTCCCTTTGTTAGGAAGAGGGTTGAAAGTGTAATTGACGAGTTGAAAGGCTTGCTGAAGAGAAAGTGGAAGTGCTTTAGGTAAAATTGCTTTACTCTTTCTTTTCCGCGGGTTTCACTATTACGGCTGTTCCATAGGCGGCGAAGACTGTGGCGGTTCCTTGAAGAATGTCGCTTGTTTCAAAATCTGCGCCTATAACGGCGTTTGCTCCCATCTTTCTAGCGTTTTCAATAAGCCTTCGCAAGGATTCTTGCCTTCTCACATTCCGAAGTGTAGGCGGTTACCTCACCTCCAAAAATCCCTTCGATGCTGGCGACAATTTTTCCGCCAACACCCCTCGTCCTAACGGTTATCCCATGAACTGAACCCAAAACCTTGACTATCTCGTATCCGGGCAAGTCTGGTGTTGTAACCACCATTACTTCGCTCATTATGGCACCGTGAGAGCTTATAGGTTAGTGGCCAATTAAATTATCGCACAAGCATTTCGAGGGCTTAAATTTGGAGAATATTAATGCAATTCGCGAGCTTTTCCCCATTGTTAAGAACAAAATTTTCTTAAATCATGCTGCCCAGTCTCCCCTTCCAAAGCCTGTTGCCGACGCCGTTAAAAGATGTGTGGAAGAATTTTCCATGTTTGGGAATGTTTCCACTTCAGAATGGGATGACTGCGGGAAGGCTTTGTTTGCAAGGCTGATAGGCGCAAAGACTGATGAGATAGCCCTTGTTGAAAACACTTCTGTTGGCTTGAATATAGTTGCAAATGTGCTTGAATATCCGCCAGAAGCGAAGGTTGTGACAACGGATTTAGAGTATCCATCGGTGGTTTATCCGTGGCTTAAAAGAAGACTAGGCGTAAAAATCCACTATGTTAAAAACGTCGGCGGGAAGGTTCAGATTGAAGACTTTGAAAAGGCTGTGGATGATAAGACTGTTGCCGTTGCAGTAAGCCACGTCGAGTATGCCAATGGCTTTCGAAACGATTTGAAGGCTTTAAGCCAAATAGTCCACGAACACGGCGCATACCTAATCATTGACGCCATACAGTCGGCGGGCGTAATACCAATAGACGTTAAACGCGACGGCATAGACTTCCTAACAGCAGCATGTTACAAGTGGCTCTTAAGCCCGCCTGGAGCAGCCTACCTCTACGTGCGGGAAGACCTAATCGAAAATTTTGAACCGCCATATGTCGGGTGGGCAAGCGTTAAACAAGAAATTTTCGAAACTGTGGATTTTTGGGACATTTGGAGTTTGAGGCTTTCAGAAACAGCAAGCCGCTTTGAGGTGGGCACTCCAAGCTTCTTAAGCTTTGTTGGCGCGGCTGAAGCCATGAAAATGCTATTAGGCTTTGGAATTGAAAGCATTGAAAAGCGCGTTTTGAAGCTCACCGACCACTTAATAGAGGCTGTTAAGGCTTTAGGCTTGGAGCTTCAAACACCAGAGGAACCGCAGTATCGCTCTGGAATTGTCAACTTTAAAGTGGGAAAGCCAAAAGAAATGGTGGACAACTTAAAATGCAATAACATAATTGTTTCTGCAAGAGCAAACGGGATAAGGGTTTCACCCCACTTCTACAACACGGAGGAAGAAATAGACAAACTTGTAAATGAAATTAAAAAGGTGCAACAAGGTTAAAGCATCATTTTGACAAAAACTAAAGGGGTATCCAATTTTGCAGATACCGCCACCAACAAAAATTGAAATCGATGTGCGCTTTAGTCATATTCGCTTATGAAACTTAATTCTGGGTATTGGGGCACTTGTTTACCAACGCCTTTTTCTGGTAAAATCTCCAGCCTCAAGATTTTGCATGTACCAGTAATATCTTTCTTGTTCTCTTCGAGGATTCTTGCATAGTCGTTGTTACCGGCGTAAATTTTAACCAGCTTTATTGGTGCATTTAGGGGCTTACGCTTTTCAGCCTTCTCTCTCCTAATTTCCGATATAATTGTTATTAGCAAGTCACCCTCTTTTTCAGCTCTCTCGTCAATCTTGCTCGCGTCTGCCTGTGGCCATTGAGTTTTGTGGATGCTTTTCTCGCCTATGTGTTCGGCGTACATGTGCTGGTAGATTTCCTCTGTTATGTGGGGTGTTATGGGTGCCAACAACTGCAGTATGCGGTATAAAACCTTGTATAGCGTGTGTTGGGCAGCCCTTCTTTTGGCTTCGCCGTAAACTTCTGGCTTATAGAGGCGGTCTTTCACAGCCTCAATGTATT
>ERZ1669248.775-NODE-775-length-13761-cov-4.534437_pt1 | contig 13761 bp, 11 predicted proteins | sample MGYA00579296_ERZ1669248 | MGnify/ENA primary metagenome ERZ1669248 (study PRJEB41166, sample SAMN08046057) | hot springs metagenome | biome: hot spring; feature: neutral hot spring; material: thermophilic sediment; isolation source: thermophilic sediment from...
GATGCGGTTGATGCGGTTGATGCGGTTGATGCGGTTGATGCGGTTGATGCGGTTGCCCCTGAAGCAATAAGGGTTGAATCGCGTGAACACATCGCGCCAGAGGCGCAGGCAGCCCCTGCCCGCCAGCCGATTATTCTCGATCCCGTGCTGCGTGAGATCTTTGATACCGAGTCATCTGGGTATATCCAGGCCTTACGCAATCAGGTAGATCATGCGCTGACAAATCAGATAACGATGGTCTGCGACAAAGAATTAGCGCGCTTGGTGCATACCCTGCTCGGCTCGGCGCGCACGGCTGGGGTTCAGCCCATTGCGACGATTGCACAGCGGCTTGAGGAGTGGGTTCGGTTATTGGAAGAGCAAAATACCTTGCTCGATCATGCCGATTTGGCCGCATTCCAGCGCGCTTTGCTGATGATGGATCGCCTGCGGCAGTGGGCGATTGAGCCGAGTTTTTCCGCCCCTGAGATTGACGCCGTTGAGCAGGAACTCGCGCTGCACATCGATCAAACATTGGCACGCGCCGCTCCGGTCGAGGTGGGTTCGGCGGCAATTGATGTGGATGATTACGCCGATTTGGCGTCTCTTGTCGATGCTTTAGCTAATGCAGAGGGTGAGGCTCAGCCAAAATCTGAGGTTGCGCCTATTGCAGAACGGGTGGTTGATGCGTGGCCCGCGCTGGGTGCAGAGCGCCCAGTGCTTGGCGCGGCTGATGAGCCCGTGTTTACGCGGCCTGCGGCGGCCGATTTCGAGATTGCCGTGCGCCCCGATGATCTACCCGCCGAGCAAGATGCCGACATCTTGCAAATTTTCCTGGAAGAAGCGGAAGAGTTGCTAGAAAAAGCCGATGGGTACATCGCGCATTGGCGTTCGCACCCGCATGATTTGGACTCCATCCGATTGCTGCATCGCAACTTGCACACCCTCAAAGGCGGTGCGCGCATGGCGGGTTTATTGAACCTCGCCGATGTAACGCATTTGCTGGAAGATCGCTTAGATCGTGCCCGTGACCGCGGGGGTGAGCAAACCGACCATCTGATTTATCTCGTGCAACACACCTACGATGAACTGGCGAAAATGCTGGATCTGGTGCGGCGGCAAGAGCCCGTGCCCGCGCAAGTGGCCTTGTTGGCGCAAATTGTTGATACCGAGTCCAAGCATAAGCCCGTATCTGAACCCGCATCGGCGCCCTCGGTGGTTGCTACTGCGCAGGTAATTCCACCGCAGCCCACCGAGCAAGCGGTGCCGGCCGGATCCGAGCAAGAGTCGGCTCAAGAGCCAGAGCAAGAGTTGCTATCGGCGCACGGTGCCGGCGGCTCAACCGGTGAAATGCGGCGCGAGCAAATTCGAGTCGATGCCGATCGCATTGATGCCATGGTGAACCAAGTGGGCGAGAGCGTCTTGTTGCAGGCGCGGATTGATCGTCAGGTGAATGGATTTGAGCGGCAGTTGTTTGAATTGCAGCAAACCTTAGCGCGCTTAAGAAACCAATTGCGCCGCTTGGAGATAGAAACCGAATCGCAAATGAAAGCAGAGCTCATGGCCGAGTCGGGCTTGAGCGCCGATGAGTTTGACCCGCTGGAGTTCGATCGCTTCACGCAAGTGCAAGAGTTAAGCCGCGGCATCATGGAAAGCTTGGGCGATATTTCCAGTATTGAAGAGGCCATGAGCGATTTAACCGAGCAGTCGCAATTGCTCTTGCTGCAACAGTCGCGCCTGGGGCGCAAAATGCAAGATGGCATGCTGGCGCTGCGGATGGTGCGATTTAACGATGTGGTCGGGCGTTTGCGCCGTGTGGTTCGCCAAGTGGGCGATGAAATGGGTCGCAATGCCGAGTTGATTATCCATAATGGCGAGACCGAGCTTGACCGTGTGACCTTAGTCGGCTTAATGCCCTCGCTTGAGCACATGATTCGTAATAGTTTGGCGCATGGCATTGAATCACCGGAAGAGCGCCAAGCGTTGGGCAAGCCAGAAATTGGCCAAATTGAGATCACCATTGAAAGCTTTGGCGGCAACGTAACCCTTGAATTGAAGGATGATGGCCGTGGCTTGGATTTAGACACCATCCGGCGCAAAGCCATTGAGCGCAAGGTGGTGCCTGCCGATATTGAGCTGACCGATGACGAGGCGCGCGCGTTAATTTTCCTACCCGGCTTCTCGACGGCGGGCAATGTCTCGCAAGTGGCGGGTCGGGGTGTGGGCATGGATGTTGTCGCCAGTGCCGTGCGAGAACTGGGTGGCTTTGTCGATTTGAATTCTGAGCAGGGGCACTTTACCCGCATCCAACTGAACTTGCCGCTCACGCAAGCGATGACGCGGGGTATTTTGGTGGCCCTAGGGGATGAGCGCTATGCCATTCCTTATAAAGGTGTGGTGTCTGTCACGCGGATGACCGCCGTACAGCTGGCGGAACAATACGCCAGCGCTAAGCCGGCCGTGACCTTAAATGGCGAACGTTACCCCTTATTTTATTTGGGCGAATTGCTCAACCAAACCCCGTTTAATGCCGAAACCCAAGAAGCCGGCATCCGGCCGGTATTCCTGTTTAAGTTAGGCGAGCGCCGTTTTGCGATCCAGGTTGATTATCAATTGGGCGGCATTCAGCTGTTTGTGAAATCGCTAGGACCGCAACTGGGGCGTATTCCGGGGCTGTCTGGCGCTACGATTGCCGATGATGGCAATGTAATTCTGGTGTTGGAGCTCTTTGAGCTGGTGCGGCAGTTCCAGCGTCGTGATGATCGCTCGGTTGATTTAACCCAGAGTTCGGTCGCACGCCGTCGCCCTGTGGTGATGGTGGTAGATGATTCCTTGACCGTGCGCAAAGTGACGGCGCGCACCTTGGAGCGCAATAATTTAGATGTCGTCTTGGCGCGAGATGGGGTGGAGGCGCTTGGCATTCTGCACGAGCAGCAGCCCGATGTGGTGCTCACCGATATTGAAATGCCGCGCATGGATGGGTTTGAGTTGCTGGGCGCTATCCGCAATGACCCGCAAACGCGCGCAGTGCCGGTGATTATGATTTCATCACGCACGGGGCAAAAACACCGTAATCGAGCCGAGGCCTTAGGTGTGAGCGCCTACTTGGGTAAACCGTATGCTGAGGCAGATTTGATTGCGCGAATTGAAGAGTTTTTGACGGAAAAGCGCCGCCAATTGGCCGAAAGTAATAGCCAATAGCATGAACCAAAACAGGATCAATGAGAGGATGGCATGAATAGCATAGGCGAAACCCCGCATCGTTTAGCCGATGATGCGCCCGAGGTAATGGATACCGCGTATGAGTTGGGTCATGAATTGTCCGAGGCGCAATCGGCCGCAAAAAACCCAGCCGCGCAACGAATCCGTATTGTGCGTTTGCCGACCCAAATGACGCAGATTGAGCTCATTGTGCCGTATGCGCTCGTGGCCGAAATTACAGAGGTTATTTTGCCCGAAGGGGAAACCCACCTGGGTCGGTTAGATGCGGCGTTGGTTGAGTGGCGTGGGCAGCGCGTGCCCTTGGTGAGCCTTGAAGCCATGCAGAACGAACCCTTGCCGACGATTGGCCAGCGTGTTCGTTGTGCGGTGCTTTACGGCACTCATCCTGAAATTGCGCTGCCTTACTACGCCATTTTGCTCTCGGGCGTGCCGCGCTCGGAAGAGCTCTTAGCCGACAGCTTGAGCGAAGAGAATTTTGATGCCGGCGGCTTATGGTACCGAACGGCGATGCTTGCAGGGCGGCGAGTTGCCGTGCCGGATATTCGCCAGCTTGAAACGCGCATTGATGAAATGCGCTTGCGTTTTGAGCGCGATATGAGCCACCCAAATTAACATTTAGGTCAACATTTAGGCTAACTAAACGGCTATTTTAGCCCGCCCGCGCAGGCTATCAGGATGATTTGAACCGGCTTAAAATGCGTTTTATGTTTTGAGGCCGATTAATGCGCTGCAAGTTGGGTGGCTTGAAGTTTTAAGCCATCAATCAGCATAAAGGCGATAACTACTCCGCTCACGTAAAAGCTCGTTACGCGCCAATACTGCCCAAGATAGCCGATCACACGATCGGTATAGTCACCCAGTGATAGCGCGGAAAAATGTCCTGACCAAGCCCAAAACGTTAAGTTTGATAATGCAAATGCGGCCAGAACCCCCAGCGTGAGCCAGCCGGCAATTTGCAGCATTTCAATCGCAACGCCCATAACGGCCTGATGAGCTGAACGCGGCAGGGTTTGCATGGCCGCCCAGCGCCCAGCGCCCCAAAGCGCGGCATAAGCCGCCAGCAAGCCTGGGTACGCCGGCGAGAAACAGCCGCTGATGCCGGTGCCATCCACCCATACGGCGGCCAAATCAATCGCCACTGCCAAACTGAGCAAGGCTGGAAACATCCAGCGCGGGCGCAAATAGTATCCAGCGATAAAAAACACCGCCCAAGACGTGTCTGCGAGATGGAGCAGGTTACTGAAATGGTGGTAGCGCGTAGCAGCCATCGACAAAGCCAGCAAGCCAAACACAATTAGGCCAAGTTTTGGGATGCGGCGGTCGAGGTCGGTTGAGCCAGATTGAGTCAAGCTTGGGCGAGCGTGGGGGGAAGGGTTCATGGTTTGTCCTAAATTGCACAACAGATGGCAGTATTTTAACCCTTCTACCCATCCGAGTGCTCAGTAAAATATGCGTCTGAAGCCAAGCTTTAGTTTGATCCAAAAAAAGACTCAAGTCCCGAATCAGGCTAAGCCCAGCGTGATATGCCCCCGCGCCCAACGACGCGGGGTGCGGGGGTTATCCGCCATAGCGCAGAGTAAAGAGCGCGGTGCGGCCGGCTTGGTTATAACCGTAGGCTGTTTGATAGGTTTTATCCATCAAATTGGCAAGCTTTGCCTCAACGTGCCAGTTTTTGGCAAATGCATAACTCGCGCGCAGATCGAAGGTGGCAAAGCCTGCATTGATTTGCGAGGCGGTGGATTCATGCGTGGCGGTTTGGCCGCGCAAGGTTACGCCCGCAGACCATACGCCAAATGCCCGATCCAAATCGATACGGCCACTCCATTTGGGTTGGCGAGGAATGCTTAATCCGGTTGATGTGTCGACCGCTGAAATCCAGGTGGCGCTGTTGTTGAGTGTCCAATCGGCAGTATGCCAACCCAGCTGCCATTGCGCACCTAGGGATTGCGCTTGCTTAATGTTGTAGGGCACATAGTTGGTGTTGGCGCTTGAGGCGATTAAATCATCGGTGTGCGTGCGAAAACCGGTGATGCTGCTGGTAAATCCGGCTGTGTTTTGCCAATTCAAGCCCAATCGTGCGGTGCGTGAACGCTCAGGCATCAGGTTGGGGTTGGCGTACCCTGGGTAATACAAGAAGTTAAAGCTCGGCACATGAAACGCGGTGCCGTAGCCGCCAGTGAGCGCCAAATCTGAGCTGAGCTGGTAGCTTAAATCCAACGAGCCGGTGTTGGCACTGCCAAATTGGCTGTTGCGATCGTGGCGAGCGGCCGCTTGTATCGATAACGCATCAAACGCGGTGGCATATTGCGCGAACAGGCCGTTATTATGGCGGCTATTGACGGTGTATTGCGTGCTGCTGGCGATGTGATCGTTTAAGCGATCGGCTCCCAGCGTGAACAGCCCTTGACTCAAGGTTATATCGTTGGCGAGGCTAAACGAATCTTGCCGGCTATTAAATTCAGAGACATAGGTGCCATTGTAATAATTGGTTTGCCGATCAATATTACGCCCCGCGCTGCCGCGCAATTGCCAGTTACCCATTTTCATGAGTGCGCCATCTAATCCAAAGTTTTGCTGGCGAGATTGGCGCTGATTGCCCGCATAACTGCTGCCATCGTAATCATTAAAAGCGTTGGTACCGAGCCAATGAGCGCCGATACGCGCGCCATTTTCGCCCGTGTAGTTGATGCGGCCATTGGCGGAATTATTGCGGTAGCCGTCGTTATCGGGCTGGTTTACGGCATAGGGTGAACCGGTTTTATCGGTAAAGGCATTAAAGCCGCCGGTGCCTTGATGTGATGCGCCGATGGCGTAATCAATGGGGCCTTGGCCGCCGCTTAAATTGGCTGACGTGTTAAAGGTTTTGTTACTGCCACCGCTGATGCTAAACGATGGTTGAATGCCCTCACGGCCTTTGCGGGTGAAAATCTGAATCACGCCGCCCATGGCATCGGCGCCGTATTGCCCTGAACGTGGGCCATTAATGATTTCGATCCGATCAATCAACGCGACGGGCAGGTTTTCAAGATAAGCCGCACCCGCTGTGAGTGAGCCAATACGCACGCCATCGACCAGCACTAAGGTTTGGCCACTGCTCATGCCCCACATTGAAACCGAGGTGAGTTGGCCGGCGCCACCTGAGTTCACTAAATTTAAACCCGCGCGATTTTCCAGCAAAGATAAAACTGAGGTCGCTTGCAGGCGATCAATCTCGGCGCGGGTAATGACCGTTTGCGGCACGCCGGCAAAGGCGACCGGTGCGCCGTGGCTTGCGGTTACGTTAACGTTGGGGAGCGGGGCGGCATCGGTTGCGGCCAACGTGGCAGATGCAGGAAATAGGTCGGAACATAAGGCCAGAGCCAAAAGGGACGGGCGCGCAAAGGGTCTAGTCAACATAACAATCGCTCACAAGGCCAGCACGCCCACCGCGTGCCAACAAAGAAAAAAACGCGAGGCCGGTCTCCGGGCTTAGGCTTTATGGGTAAATAAAACCAATACCGTTGCGGGGGCAGCGCAGGCTTAAAACCTGCTTCCCAGTTTCACCCAAGGCAATGGCTGCATTGGACACCTCGCACAATGCGCGCATTGTACGGGATACATGCTTCGGTCAAATGCTATCAAGTTGATAATTTGTCATAGTTAATATGAATTTTTCTAGCCTTGCGCACGGGTTGGCCTGCGCGTGCTTCGATACGAGATGCGTGGCGTGCGGTGCTTTGTACTGTGCTCCGTGCTGCGCCAAAGGGGTGAGGCAGGATTGGCCGCGCATCCCTCGTGGCTTAATCGGTATACTGGCGGCACACCCTGATTTTTGATTTAAGGTTAATCCATGCCCAGCTTGCACTTACCCAAGATTCGCGCCGTTCGTACCTTAGCTACCACGCGTTTTTTTCATATCGAAGCGGTGGATTTAACCTATGCCAACGGCGCTGAGGTAACGTTTGAGCGCTTAATGGGTCAAGGTGCGGGCGCAGTGCTTGTGGTGCCGATCACCGAAGCGGGAGAGATTGTGCTGATTCGTGAATATGCCTGCGGTACCGAGCGCTACGAGCTCGGTTTACCCAAGGGCCGCATTGAAGGCGGTGAGCCAATTCTCGCCGCCGCCAATCGTGAGCTGATGGAGGAGGCGGGTTTTGGTGCCAAGCATCTTGTTTTTCTGCGGGAATTAACCTCGGCGCCCGCCTATTCAAGCCAGTGCACCCACGTTGTTTTAGCGATGGATTTATACCCCAAGCGGCTACCCGGCGATGAGCCAGAACCGCTGGATGTGGTGCTTTGGCCATTTGCTGATTTAGATCAATTAGCCATTCATGCCGAGTGCAGCGAGGCGCGCTCGATTGCCGCATTATATTTGGCGCGCGCTTATTTAACGGCCGAGCGATTGGCGCCGGTTCAAAACTTGCCTTCTGGAGCGCCCGCGCATGATGAGTAATGCCGAATTTTCTTGTGTATTTGAGGCCGGCTCCCCGCCAGATTACCTCGCGTGGCGCGATCCGGTGCGGGCGATAGCGCACGCGGCGGGCGAGGCGATTGTGCGCATTTATGCCAGTGATTTTGCCATCGAACACAAGGCCGATAATTCGCCGGTGACCGAAGCGGACATGGCCGCGCATCACCTGATTGTGGCCGGTTTGCAGGCATTAACGCCCGATATTCCGATTTTAACCGAAGAGGGCGGCTTGCCGGATTGGGCTATTCGCCAGCATTGGGCGCGGTATTGGCTGGTCGATCCTTTGGATGGCACGCGGGAGTTTGTGAAGCGCAATGGCGAGTTTTCCGTCAACATTGCCCTAATCCAAAATCATCAGCCCGTGCTTGGCGTGGTGTATGCCCCAGCAACCGGCGCCGATTACGCCGGGGTTTTTGGCGTGGGGAGTTGGCGGTTTACGGGTGATGCCGCCTTGCCAATCAAGGTGCGCAGTGTCCCCCTTCGACCCACCACCTTAGCTTTGAGCCGCTCGCACGGTAGCCGGCGCGAGCAATTACTGATCGATGCGCTCATTAATCCTGTGGTGATTCGCTGCGGTAGTGCGCTTAAAACCTGCTTGGTGGCCGAGGGCGCGGCTGATTTATACCCCCGTTTTGGGCCAACCTCAGAGTGGGATACCGCCGCCTCGCAATGCGTGCTGGAAGCCGCCGGCGGGCGGATGATTACCTTAACCGGCGAGCGGCTGGCCTATAATCAAAAAGACTCCGTTTTGAACCCGTCTTTTTTGGCCTTTGGTGCGGCCTTGCCTTTGTCTTTGGCGCAATTGGCGCGCATTGCCGAATAACCCAACAGCTCACATTTAGAAGGAATGCGCTCATGATCCTCATGCTCGATAACTACGATTCATTCACGTTTAACCTCGTGCAATATTTGGGCGAACTCGGTGCCTCGGTTTGGGTCGCCCGCAACGATCAGGTCACCGTAGATGAAATTGCCGCCCGTGCGCCATCGCACATCGTGATTTCTCCTGGCCCTTGCGCGCCGGCGCAAGCAGGAATCTCAATTGACGTAATCCGCGCTTTTGCGGGCAAAATTCCGATTTTAGGCGTGTGCTTGGGGCATCAGGCCATTGGAGAAGCGTTTGGCGGCGAAGTGATTCGCGCACGCACGGTTATGCACGGCAAGGTATCGCCCATTTATCACGCCGGCCAAGGCGTATTTGCGGGCTTGCCGAATCCGTTTGAAGCCACGCGCTATCACTCGCTGGTTGTTGCGCAAGCCAGCCTGCCCGATGATCTGGAAATCACCGCGTGGACTCAGCACGCCGATGGCCAGATGGATGAAATTATGGGCTTGCAGCACCGTAAATATGTGGTGGAGGGCGTGCAGTTTCACCCTGAATCGATCCTAACCGAACACGGCCATCAGCAATTGCGCACGTTTTTAGCCTATACCAGCGCGCTGCGTGATCCTGTCGCGGCATGAATAATCCCGCCACGCGGGTTTGGGTGATTGTGCCGCTGGTGGCGAGCTTGCTCATGATCGCCCCATTCACGGTCGATGCGTATTTGCCCTCATTTCCTGCTATCGCGCGGGCTTTTGGGGTTGATGATGCCGCCATGCAGGCCACTTTGAGCTTATACCTCTGGTTTTTTGGCGGCATGATGCTGATTCATGGGCCGTTGTCGGATCGATTTGGTCGCCGGCGCATGGTGCTGATTTCGCTAATTATTTATGCTTTGGCCTCGGTGGGTGCCGCACTGGCCAGCTCGCTGAATGAATTAATTGCCGCGCGCATTGTGCAAGGCATTGCCGCCGGTGCGGGGGTTGTGATTGGTCGCGCTTTGGTGCGCGATTTGTTTGAAGGGGCAACCGCCCAGCGGGTGATGTCGAACATTACCTTCGTATTTGCCGCCGCCCCTGCGATTGCTCCCATCATCGGGGGTGGTTTAGATTCGATTTTTGGGTGGCGATCGGTTTTTTGGTTTTTAGCCTTGTTTGCCGGCTTATCTATGCTCGGTGTTTTAGGGTTTATGCCTGAAACGGTGGGTGCGCACAATCGGCAATCCATTGCGCCTAAATTTATTTTAGTGGGCTACCTTAAAGCTCTGCGTGATCGCTCGTTTATGGGCTTAACCCTTGTTTTTGCGCTGCTATTTGCTGGCATGTTTTTGTATATCGCCGCCGCCCCCGGGGTGCTGATGGCGCATTTGGGGCAAAGCCCGACCGATTTCTGGAAGTTTTTCGTGCCCTTAGTGGCGGGCTTGATTTTAGGCAGCCGCGTGAGCAATTTTTTAGCCAGTCGTTTTGCACCGATTCGCACCGTAAGCTTCGGCCTGAAAATTGCCGCCGTCGCAGTAGCGTTTAATCTCATGCAAAGCTTGTGGTTTATGGCGTATCCCGCACAGAATGCCATCCAAATTGGCTGGACGGTCGCGCCGATTATGATTTATGCCATGGGCATGGCGACCGCAATGCCGTCGCTCAATTTAATGGGGCTCGATTACATTCCCGCGCAGCGGGGCTTGGCCTCGGCACTGCAAGGGTTCACCCAAATGACGCTGGCGGGCGTGGTAGCGGGGTTTGCGGTGGCATGGCTGGCCAAAAACCTGCTCTGGCTGGCATTGGGTATGCTCATGCTGTGGGGCGCCGCTGCACTGATCTGGCTTTGGTGGCTGCACAACGCACCCCGCTTGGGGTTTGCCAGTGAACGCAGCCCGGCGCCACTCGTCTAGTCTCTAATTGGCCGCTCGCTTGCCGCCGACAAATCCACGTTATGCGCCGGCAAATGGCGCTGTTAGAATGCAGGCAAGCCCTCGGTATAAACGTGCCTTGAGAAAATCGAATCAGGCTCGGTTTTAAACTCACATCGCGGCTCAAACCCCGCCTAAACCCCGCCGGGTTGCGGGCGATAACGAATCAGGATAGAAGGACACAACCATGGCTGGCCACAGCAAATGGGCAAACACCAAACACCGCAAAGCCCGCCAAGATAACAAGCGCGGCAAAATCTGGACCAAAATCATTCGCGAAATTACCGTGGCAGCTCGGGTGGGTAAATCGGCCGATCCCGCCACCAACCCGCGCCTTCGCCTCGCCTGGGATAAAGCCCTTGGCGCCAACATGGTCAAAGACACCATGGAGCGCGCGGCCAAGCGCGGCGTGGGCGCGGGCGATGGTGCGGATTATGTCGAAATTCTGCACGAAGGCTATGGGCCAGGCGGTGTGGCTGTGTTGGTGTATTGTATGACCGATAACCACACCCGCACCGTGGCCGATGTGCGCCATGCGTTTAGCAAGCTGGGTGGCAATTTGGGCACCGATGGCTCGGTTTCCTACCTCTTCAAAAAAGAAGGCATGCTGTTTTATCCCCCCGGTACCTTGGAGGATGCGCTTATGGACGCGGCGCTTACCGCCGGTGCCCTGGATGTACGCAGCCATGACGATGGCGCCATCGAAGTTATCACCGCGCCCGATGCTTATATGGCCGTGAAAGAGGCGCTCATTGCCGCGGGCTTTGTGCCCGAAGCCAGTGAAATCGCCATGCACGCGGCTGTCACTGTGCCGGTTGAGGGCGAGGTGGCCGTCAAACTCGTTAAAATGATCGACCTGCTCGAAGATTTAGATGATGTGCAAGCCGTGTTCCACAACGCCGACATCCCCGAAGAGGCCTTTGCCTAAATGGCGCGCTTGCGGGTGCTGGGGGTTGATCCGGGCTCGGTAACCATGGGCGTGGCGGTGATTGATTTTGAGCGGGGCGAAGCGGTTTGCGTGCATTTAGCCAGCGTGGCGTTAAAGGCATCGATTGGTTCGCCCTTTAAGGCCGCCGGTGATTTTCACGCGCGGTTGGGTGCCGTTTTTTCTGAAATTAATCAATTGATTACGCAATTTTCGCCCGATGAATTTGCCATTGAACAAATTTTTATGTTTCGCAGCCCCGAATCTTCCCTCAAGCTTGCCCAGGCGCGGGGTGCCGCCATTGCCGCCGCCGTGCAGGGCGGCTTAAACGTGCACGAATATATGCCCGCCACCGTTAAGCAGGCCGTAGTCGGCACCGGGCGCGCCGATAAGGTGCAGGTGCAACACATGGTTAAACGCCTGCTTAATTTGAGCCACCCCCCGCCCGCGGATGGTGCCGATGCCGCCGCCATCGCCTTGTGCCATTGCTATCGGCGTACTTCGCTTGTTGCCCTGCAAACCGAACACATTCCGCCCGCCAAAGCTGAATTACTGCGCCACTTAGCGCAAAGCCGCCACCGCTCACGCAGTGGGCAAGAAACTTGGACTGAACTCGCGCTGGCGCGTGCCCGCAAAACCAAAGGAAAACCCACCCCATGATTGGCCGCATTCAAGGCACACTCATTAGTAAAGATCCCCCCCTGCTGCTCGTGGATGTGCAGGGCGTGGGCTATGAAATTGAAGTGCCGCTCTCCACCCTGTTCGACCTGCCCGCCACGGGGCAGCCTGTTACCCTCTTAATCCACACCGTGGTGCGCGAAGATGCCTTTTTGTTGTATGGTTTTGGCCGCGAAACCGATCGCCGCCTATTTCGCCATCTGCTTAAAGTTACCGGTGTCGGCGCAAAGCTCGCGCTGGCGGTACTTTCCGGCATGACCGCCGAAGAGTTTGCGAGCGCCATTGAGCGCAACGATCTTACCGCCCTTGTTCGCCTGCCCGGTATTGGCCGTAAAACCGCTGAGCGCCTCGTGATTGAACTGCGCGATCGCATCGGCGCGGGCGATTTTACGGCTGGGCCCACGGGCGGCGCCGCCTTCTCACCCCAGCCCAGCGCCAGCAGCGAGGCCATGATCGCGCTGGAGGCATTGGGCTACAAACCCGCCGAAGCCCTAAAAATGGTGAAAGCCGTGCCGGTTGATGAGCAGTTGACGGTCGAGCAGATCATCCGTCAAGCGCTCAGACCGAAGGCAGGGGGATAGCGGGATGACAGAGCGCATCATTTCTGCGGGTGCGGGGCGCGAAGAAGAGGCCATTGAGCGGGCGTTGCGCCCCAAACGGCTGGTGGATTACGTCGGCCAGCCGGCGGTGGTCGAGCAAATGCAAATTTTTATCCCCGCAGCGCGCCAGCGCGGGGAATCGCTCGATCATGTATTGATTTTCGGCCCGCCGGGCTTAGGCAAAACCACGCTGGCCAACATCATCGCCAACGAGATGGGCACGGGCTTAAAACAAACCTCGGGGCCGGTGCTGGAGCGTCCGGGCGATTTAGCCGCGCTGCTGACCAATTTAGAGCCGAACGATGTACTTTTTATTGATGAAATTCACAGGCTTTCGCCCATTGTGGAAGAAATCTTGTATCCCGCGATGGAAGATTATCAAATCGACATCATGATCGGCGAGGGGCCCGCCGCGCGCTCGATAAAGCTCGATTTGCCGCCGTTTACCTTGGTGGGTGCCACCACGCGGGCGGGCATGCTCACAGGCCCCCTGCGGGATCGCTTCGGCATTATTCAGCGGCTGGAATTTTACTCGGTGGCCGATTTAACCCACATTGTGACGCGCTCGGCACAGCTGATGCAGGTTGCAATTGATGCGGCCGGCGCGCATGAAGTTGCCGCGCGGGCGCGGGGCACCCCACGCATTGCCAATCGATTGCTGCGCCGCGTGCGCGATTTTGCCGAGGTGCGCGGTGATGGCGCCATTAATCAAGCCATGGCGCACGATGCGCTCAATTTGCTGCAAGTGGATGTACGCGGGTTCGATTTTCAAGATCGACGGCTGCTTGAGGCACTGATTCATAAATTCGATGGCGGGCCGGTCGGGCTCGATAATATCGCCGCCGCCATCGGCGAGGCGCGCGATACGATCGAAGATGTGCTCGAACCGTTCTTGATTCAACAAGGTTTTTTGGTGCGCACCGCCCGGGGGCGCATGGCCACTAAACTCACCTACGCGCATTTTGGTTTTCGCCCCCCCGCCAGCTTTCAAGCCCAGCAAGGCGCGCTCTTGCCGACAGAAGAGGATGCCCAATGACCGCCGAATTTTATTGGCCGGTGCGCGTATATTATGAGGATACGGATGCGGCGGGCGTGGTTTATTACGCTAACTACTTGAAATTGTATGAGCGCGCCCGCACTGAGTGGCTGCGTGCGCAAGGGTTTGAGCAAGATCAA
>ERZ1669248.776-NODE-776-length-13753-cov-14.506862_pt1 | contig 13753 bp, 15 predicted proteins | sample MGYA00579296_ERZ1669248 | MGnify/ENA primary metagenome ERZ1669248 (study PRJEB41166, sample SAMN08046057) | hot springs metagenome | biome: hot spring; feature: neutral hot spring; material: thermophilic sediment; isolation source: thermophilic sediment from...
CTATGTCGTTCGCCAGCCTAATGCCGTTGGTGTTTATCTCTATGTGGGTAAAGCCAAGTCTCTTAGCCATCCTCACTATCTCGGGCAGGTCGTCTCTCAGCGTCGGCTCTCCGCCAGATATCTGTACGGCGTTTGGCGGCCACGGCTTCTGCGCCCTAAGCGTCCTTAGCATGTACTCTATCTGCTCCAGCGTCGGCTCGTAGACGTAGCCGGCGGCCCCCGCATTTGCGAAACACACCGGGCAGGCCATGTTGCACCTATTAGTTACGTCAATAATTGCGAGCACCGTATTTGATTTATGCACGGGGCACAGGCCGCACCCCTCTGGGCACGCCCCCATGTCCTTGTAAAACTCCAAATCTGTGTAGGGGTTGGCTAGCCCCTTGGCGATGTACTCAGGCCTGTCCCACTGGAGGAAGTAGTAGTACATCTCGGCGTCGCCCCAGTAGAGATCCTCAAATACCCCGTGCTCGGGGCACCTCTTCTTCAGCCATATAGCCCCGTTTTCCTCATAAACCACAGCTGGAATCCTCGCGTTGCAGACAGGACACAGCGAGAGCGTAGCCTTCACAACTCTCGTATTTTCGTGAAGCCCAAACTGCCTCTTCAAAGCCGTCTGCCACTTCTCGTTGAGAAGAGTGGATTTGTACCTCTCGGCTAGGTTATACCTGGAGAGATCCACCAGCCTCCTCGGCGCCTCAGCCACCTCCAGCACCTGCTTGCTCATGCGGCCCATTGCGCACTAATATTTAAGTTTTTTAACAAAATTCTGAGAAAAACGTTAAAAATCAGAGACGTGGAGGCGCCGTGGAGAACCTACTGGATCTCGTGGGTCTCAGTAAGAGGGAGGTGGATATATACACAGTTTTGGTGGAAAGCGGCGAGCTTTCGGCGCGTGAGCTAGCCGAGAGGCTGGGCATCCCCTACACAAAGATCTACACACACCTAGAAAAGTTGCATAAAATGGGCCTTATTGCGCCAGTAGGGGGACGCAGGCCGCTGAAGTACAGAGCAACGCCGCCTGCGGAGGTTTACAAAAGCCTCGTAAACCGCGCCTCGGAAATCCTCAAGTCGTTGAAGCCTCTCTTCGACAGTCTCCAGCTAATATACGAGAGCAAACATGCGACGGCGGCGCCGACCTTCCTCACCCTCATCCGCGGGGCGGAGAGAATTACTGATTTGATAAGCGAGATACTGTCAGCATCAGACGGGGAGGCCTACCTAGCGGTCCCCTTCCCGGAGCTGGTTACCTACCGCCTACTCGCCACCATAGCTGAGGAGTCGAAACGCATCAAGATAATGGTGCTGACCACGGAAAAGCTGAAGGACAGGTTCCAGCTACCGCCGAGAGTCGAGATAAGGGCTCTGCCGGAGATGTTCGGCGGGGGTGCCATCGGCAACTCCGTCCTCATATATGTAAAATACGGCGGGGAGATCTCCGGCGTATACTCCAACGAACGCTTCATAATAGAGATAGCCAAGACATACTTCCACAACGTGTGGCAAAGAGCTAAAATATAGGTGGCACCACTCACATGTGATGAATTCCAAGTGGGGCCACCGAGCCGTGAGGAGGGTCTGGAGCACTGAGCTGTGACTCACTGAGGCAACTCGGAAACAAGCCTCGCCACGGAGCTCTCTCCCTTCTCTATGGCGAACAAGTTGCACCTCGGCACCGCGGCCTTTACGATCTCCGCGAATTCTCTCGACTGCGTCGCTATGACTATTTGGAACTTTTTAGCCAGCTCCTCCACGAGGTCTACAAAAGCCTTTCTAATATTTACATCGACATACGGTATCGGCTCGTCGAATATGATGAAGCCGAGGTTAATCTTGGAGATATCCCTAAGGGCTAGGGCCAGGGCCAGGGCTATGGAGAGCCTCTGGCCGTCGCTCAGCTTAGAAATGCCGTACCTATCGCCGGAGGGGGTCACGGCGACGAAGTCGTAGTAGCCCTTTCGCTGTTCTAAATCGGCATCTACTCTCACAATATCTCCATATTTGTACAGGGAGGTGAAGACCTCGTTAAACCGCGTCTTCGCCACTTCTAGAAGTCTCGCCCTGGTGTTTACCTTCACCAACTCAAGCTTCGCCTTGAAGTCTTGCAACCTTCCGTAGGCGTAGAGCACGTCGTCCAGCCTCTTCTTAAGCACGTCGGCGTCCTCCCCCACCTCCCTAACCACCTCCTCCAACATACCTCTCTCTCTATACGCCTCAGACAGCTTGGCGGAGACCCTCTCCAGCTCCTCCGCCACCTCCCTCCACCTCATGTCGAGGTCGAGGATCTCCCCAGAGACGCCTGCCCTCCTCAACGCGTCCTCAAGCTCTCTCAGCCGTCGGCGTAGCTCCCTAGCCCTCAGCGCCCTCCCGTATTTAGATAGAGCATCGGAGATGGTGCGCCTATCCACCCGCGTCAGCAACTCCCGCAGCCTCTCCAACTTCTTTTCCAATTGCTTAACAGATTTCTCAGCCTGCAGAGCCCTCTTAACCACCTCTTCTCTCTCCAGCCTCAGCTCCTCCAGCTTGGTTTTCGTAGCCATGTACTCAGCCACGTCGCCGCTCAGAGCCTCCATCTCCTCCACAGCTCTCTCCAACTCCCGCATCTTCTCTCTAAGCGCCTCCGCCTCTTTTATCAAGGAGCCGTGCCTCTCCTCAACCTCCTCAGCTACCCGCAGGGCGTCGTCTCTCTTCAGCGGCCCTCCACAGACGGGGCACTTCTTGAGATCTGCCTCGGCGGCGTACATCGCCACGGTCCTAAGCGCCGAGGAGAAGGCCACGACTCTCTCCACCTCCTCAAGCCTCTTTCTGTGCTCCGCCAAGGCCGACCTCGCCTCCTCAAGCGACTGGAAAGCCCTCTGCAACTCCTTAAAGCGTTGATACGACCGCTCTAGCCTCTTCAGCTTAGCACCAGCCTCGGCCTCCTCCCCCTCCAGCTTTCTAGCCCTGGCGAGGTACTGCTCGTATAGCCGCCTCGCATCCTGTATCTGGCCCTCCAGCTCCCTCTGCAACTTCACAAGGGCGTCGTAGGCCTCGGCCATAGTTGCAGACAGCACATCGAGATCGCCGGCTTTCTCCAGCCTCTCCGCCAAATCCCCGCCTAGCATGTGTTCAAACTCCTCCACCGCCTCCCTCAACGCGTCTCTAAGCCTATCTACGGCGGTGATGTCCACCTCGCCGCCGGCGGCCGCCTCCTCAAGAACCTCCAGCTCAGATTTCGTCTTGTAGTACTCCAGGAGGAGAGCCTCGTTCTCCCTAAGCTTTGTGAGGTGCTCCGCCCTCCTCCTCGCCAGCTCCTCCGCCGCCTTTGACAGCGCCTCCTCCCTACTCTTCAACGCCTCCACCTCGCCGGCCAGGCCCTCCAGCCTCGACTTCACATTGGCAATCCCCCCGTAGCGCCTAATCACCTCTCTATACTTCTCATACGCCTTCAGCCTCCTCCTCAACTCCTCGGCCTTCTCCATAAGCGCCTTATCCACGCCGGAGATAGCCCTAACGACGCCGTCTACCACGTCTATACCAAATAGCCGATCTATGGCGATGGATCTCTTCTGCGATGTGCCGTAGATAAACCCCTCCAGCGATCTGTGAGACATGTAGACCAGCCTCTCGTAGACGTCCTCGTCGGCCCCCACAAGCTCCATCAACTTCTCCTCTGCCTCCCTCCCCCTGACCTCCACCCCGTCGACGTAGAGGAGGAGCCTCTCGGCGCCTCTCCTCCCCAGCCTCCTCTCCACCCGCAACACCCTATCCCCGCCACGCATCGTCAAGGCCACAGACATTTCATGAGCCTCTGTGTTGATCAAATCGACCAGCCTAGCTACCCGCTCCTTAACCTCTAGCTGCCTCCCAAACAACGCGTATTCGATGGCGTACAGCACAGAGGTCTTCCCCGCGCCTATCCTACCCCACAGAATGTTCACATCTCCAAGAGCAATGACGTGCCTCCCTCTGTATGACCGGAAGTTCTCCAGCTCAATCTTCTCTATCCTCCACATCTACCCCCAGCCTCTTGAGGTATTCCAAAACGACGGTCCTCACGGCGCGGGCGCCCCCCTCCCTATATGACTGTATAAGCCTCTCCGCAAACCTACCCTCGTCAGAGTTGCCAAACACCCTCCTAACCTCCTCTATCAAGATGTCCACACCACCACTGGAGCGGGGTAATTTAAATTCTCTCCTATCTACCCCGGCTCCTCAGTATTCTCACCCACTCGTTATCCAGCACGGCGGACCCGCCAGCCTCCTGCACGGCCCTTGGGGGCTCCTGCGCAGGCGGCGCGGCACGTCTAAGCTCTTCAAGTCTCTGGTCTATATACCTCTTCACTTTCTCAGTAATAGAGGCCTCGAGAGCCTTGAGCTGTTCCCTTAGGTACTCAGCTACGGATGCCTTAACAGCCTCCGCCAGCTTCCCGGTGTCGACGCCGGCGGCTTGGAACTGGCGGGCTTTTGCGTATATCCTCACCTCAACCCCGTCGACGCCCCTGGAGGGGTCCACAACCACCAGCCCCACCCCCTGGCTTTTGAAAAAACGGGGATCTACAAACACGGCCCCCTCCGGCAGGACGGCGAGGTATATTTTGGAGGCCTCCAACCCGGCCAGGGCGGCTACCCGCTTGTAGAGCTCCCCCTCCTCGTAAAGCTCAGAGAGGTAGAGCCCCACGGCCACCCTATTCATCCCATCCTCGAACCAGAGGACCTCGCCCTGCTCGCCGGTGTACCTCATGCCGAGTACCTCAGTGAAGTGGCGGATCACCAATACTTTGGGGAATTCCACGATTGTCTATGTTGCTATATATTTTTCTTTGGGTAGTACCAGCCCTCCCTTGTCGAGTCTGACCACTCAAGCGTCAGCGGCAGGGCGTAGCCGTAAATCACCGCGCCCCTCCAGACGGAGTACTGCGGCTCGGACACCAGCCTCACGTTGACTCTAGAGGCCAGCACGGGGTTCCTCTCCTCAAGCGCGATCTTCACCCTCGTCACGCTGTCCACGGCGACGTCCTCCAGACCCGGCGGCACCCGCCAGCTGAAGGCCCCTCCGCTTAGGATTATCTGGGAGGCCACCCTCTCCTGTATCTCCACGGAGACGTTTTTCAGCGAGGTTACTACAGCAGTGGCTATGTCCATCTCGCCGTAGAGAGTAACGTCGCCGATGACGGCGTTTTCAATGCTCAGCCGCGACTGCTCGATATAGCTCTTAATCTCCTCGTGGTTGGGGTCGAAGACTATTTCGCCGATGAGAAACCGCGTCCATGCGTACTCCCTTGGGAACTCCACCTCAACTACGGGTGACAGCCTGACCTTGGCGACGAAGCGGTCTGGGCTGGACTTGGCGGCTCTCACGGCCTCTTTTAGATTCCTCGGCACGAGGCCCACGGCCCTCTTCACCACCTCCACGGCGTACTCCTCCCTGGCTATGTCGCTGTACCCCATGTCTTTTAAAATCTCCCGCGTAATGGCGTTGGCCTCGGCGCCGCCTCTGTTCAGCGCCACAAGCCCCTCTCTAATCAAGGCGAAGCTAATGGGAGCCACCTGTATATTGCCGTGGCCCCCCTCCACGATGATGCAGTTAACGGCGTTTTCCGCAATGGCGACCGCCAGGGGCTGGGGGAGTATAGTCACGGCGTGTATTTTAAACTCATCTGAGAGCTCTGTATATATGTCGAAAATGGACCTGTACATATAGTCAGGTGCCAGGGCGGAGAGGGCGATTGACACTATCCACCCCTTGAAGTCCGGCTCCGACACTGGGAACTGCGCCAGGGTGTAGCGCGCCAGCTCCCTCAACACGCGCCAGGCGTCTTCGTCGTCTCTCCTAGCGATGCCGTCTCTCAGAGGGTACTTCAAGTTGCGCTGCACGTCTCTGACGCTGGAGAGGTATTTCCTCACCTCCTCGTCGCCCACCACCAGCCCCCTGGACAAGACGTCGGGGGGGATCCTCATCTTTACAGACTCCGGGAGGTCTCTCAAGAAGAGGCCGCGGGTCTGCACGACCCTCGGCTCGTTTAGCGAAATAGGGCCGTACTTCACATAGCTGGTGCCGTAATCCACGCCGAAGGTGTACTTCAACCTATAGGCGTCCGTGATCACGAACGCGACGGGGACCCACTTTTTTAACTTTCCGGCTTGATGCTAATAACCCCGCCCTCTACACTAATTGTAATGGTCTCCCCCACGTCGATGTCGCCGAAGATCTCAACCTCCTCGTCTGTGAGCCACAGCGTGACCCTCGGCACAGATATCTTCCCACCGCCGAAGGGCAGCGACCTCACTATCTGAGTAACCAGCGGCATAACCTCCCTCATCAACTGCGCCGCCTGCTCGTCCTGCGCCGAAAAAGCCGCAACCGGCCCGGGTAGCTCCTTCTCCTCGATAATATCGATTTTTATATACCTAGTCCCGGTGGGGTCGTACACCAACTGTTTCGACACCACCACGCCTCTAATAACGGCCACGGACCCGAGACATGGGCCAGATATAAATATTTACATAACCCCCATCTTCCTCAACACCGCCGTCATCAACTCGCTACGCCTGTCGAAGTAGCCACCCGCTCCGGCGTAGCGCTCCAGCAACCTCAGCCAGTCGCCGGATCTCGTAACCTTAGCCATAACCTCGTATGCGGCGGCCAGCGACTCCTCGGAATATGGCCTATACTCCTCTCTGTGAAACAGCATGTCCAGGGGGAGCCTCGGGCGCGGCGGCGGCTCCTCGTCGGGCACGCCAACGACTAGGCCGAAGAGTGGATAGGCGAGGCGGGGGAGGCGCAGTAGCTCGGCCAGCTCCTCCACCGCGTTCTGCACAGCGCCTATGAAACAACTACCGTAGCCCATCGCCGTGGCGGCGAGGGCCATGTTCTCGGCGGCCAGCGCGGCGTCCACCGCCGCGAATACAAAAAGGGCGAGTCTATTAGAGGCGAGCTGGCGCCTCCTGTACCTCAGCAACTCCTCTAGCCTGTAGAGGTCAGCCAGAAATACAAAGAAGTCGGATCCCTCCTCGACGTGGGGCTGGCCGATCAAATTCGCAATCTCCGCTTTCTTTGCCTCGTCTCTTACCCAGACGGCGCTCCAGAGGTGTAGAGTTGCGTCTGTCGGCGCGGCCCGACCAGCCTCCATAATCCGCCTGACGGCCTCCTCGGGGATCTTCTCCCGCTTAAACCTCCTCACCGACCTCCGCCTGTAGACGGCTTCGAAGAAATCCACCGAGGCGGAGTAAAAGCATTTATATTAATACTAACTGAGGCGCCTATGGTGGCCCAAGAATTCCCAGAAGATTGGGAATACTCAGGCGGGGAGCTGGAGAAGACGCTGAAGGTGCGGGTAACATGCCCATACTGCAAACACAAATTCGAGGTAGAGATAGGCGAGAGCTGGTACAACATAGGCTTCTCAATTAACTGCCCCAAGTGCGGCCGGTCGTTCCCCATAAACGCCTACGGAGAGGTAATAGGTGTAGTTGGCCAAAAATAGTTTTTCAAGACCCCCTTTTAGACGGCGGGTCGCCCGCTTTCCGGCGCTAATCTTCTGGTAATACCCATGCCAGTTTTTTAGAAGAGAGGTTAGACTCACATGGAACCCATTAAGAAAATCGAAGAGGGGCTAAAGGAGCTGTACGACTCCAACGCCGGCAAGGTAGAGAGGCAGCCGGATGTCGATATCTACGACGTCGGCGAAAACCTCGTCTTCTACATCGACATGCCCGGGGTGAGGAAAGACAGCATAAAGGTCAGGGTTTACGACAAGGCCGTGGAGGTATTAGCCTCACCCACCCAGCCTGACGGCGGGGGGAAGCCGATTAGGCGGGAGAGGATATCTAACTTCCCCATCTCGAGGAGGATAGAGGTGCCGTACCGGCTGAGGGTAGACAGCGCAAAGGCGGTGTACCGAGACGGGGTGTTGCAAATCGTGGTGAGCAAGGCGGGGGAGTACGGAGTGGCCGAGCTTAAAATCGACTAGTTTTCTAAAGCTTCGCCCAGGTAAACCCCAGAAGCGTAACCTCGCCCGTCTGTTTCAACACTGTGGCTAGGGTAAACGTCTTCTTGACACTATGCCCAAGCCTGCCCCCCCGCGTGATGTCCGTGGCGGATATCCCCTTGTCCGGCTCTAGAAAGACAACCACCATAGGCGCGTGGTCAATCCCAGGCCCCTTCTCGTACACAGAGAACAACGCGCCGAATTTCAATCCGCTCTTCACCACGTAGCCCAAGTCGCGGAAGTATCTATATATCTTGTAAATCTCGTCGAAGTTCTTCAGCCTAGATCTCCCCAGCTCCGCCAGCTTCTCCGGCGGCACCTCCTCTCCCCCCTCGGCCACGACTCTCAGCCTCCCCCTCTCGGCGAGGTACAGCGCCTCGTAAAGCGCGAGCACGAGGGGGGCGTTTACGCGGTCTACCTCATCTCTCTTAACCTTGTCGTAGCCTAGAAACCGGCCGTAGAACCCCTCTCTGTAAAGACTCCTGGCCGACTCCACGTCTTCAACCACTACGGCAAGCCCCCGCAGTATCCCAATCATTTCTTTCTAACAGTCACCACAGTGCCCTCTGCAATACCCAGGGCCCTCAAGTCCTCAGCCGAGACGTGGATCTCCCCACTCGGGATCTTCTCCCCCAGAACGGCCCTAAAGACCTTCTTCTTCTCGTGGGAGGACCCCCCAGGCGCCACTATCTCCACCTCGGCTGGCTTGTCCAACTCCTCGTAAACGTCGGGAGCCAGCTTAGCAACGCCATCCTCAACGCCCTCCGCGTGCCTTATCTTCGCCCTGCGCTCAGACCTCTTCTGCTCCCTCCTCTCCTGTTGCGGAGACAGGTATGGAGGGATCAATAACCTCTTCCCCCTCTCCACCTCCCTCCTCTCAGCCATAGCTACTCAATACCCACAGATTATAAAACGTTTCCCCCAAGCCCGCGCCGAGGGCGCCCTACCTGCGTCAAACAGGCGCGGCGTTCAGCTCCCTGGCAACCTCGTCGAAAGACAGCCCCCGCCTCACCATAGAGACGAAGGCCGACACCTCTCTAAGCTTGACGCGAACCTGTCTACGGGAGTCGCGATCCCTAACAGTCACAGTCCCGTCCACCGGCGTCTTCTCGTCTATTGTGACGGCTAGGGGGGCTCCGATCTCGTCGCACGCGGCGTACCTACTGCCGATCGTCCCCTCGTCCTCGTAAATGGCTACGTAGCCCTCACCAGCCAAGTTCCTCCACAGCGAGCGGCCGATCTCCACGTAGTCGCCTCTCTTCACAATCGGAAGGATGCATACATTAACCGGCGCCACGTCGGGGGGCAGTCGGAGGTAGACACGGCCACCCTCCTCCACAACTGCCGACTCCAGCGTTACGTACATAATCCTGTCGAGGCCGAAGGAGGGCTCTATGACGTGGGGTATGAACTTCTCCAGGTCGGTCTTGCGCCGCTCGGTCTTTATATACACCATGTCCCGCGTCACCACGTACCCCCCAACCTCGACCTGGGGCTCCCCCCTCCTAAAGGCCGCCAGCACAAACTCCTCGTTTTCCTTAAGAGCCTTAACCACCTCCCCTATCTTGTCCCCGTACTTTTCCCTAATCGCCGTGGGGTTGGGGTAGAGCCTAGCCACCTCCACCTCCCTCGGCTCCGGGAGCCGCCTCTCCAGATACATCTCCCGGCCGCTGTACTTGCTGTGTCCAGAAAGGTCGTAGTCTGTGCGGTAAGCGTGGCCGGACACCTCCACCCAGCCGAAGCGCTCAGTCAACACCATCTGGTCATAAGACTTCGCAGAGTAGTGGGCCCTCTCGTGCGGCAACTTGCCCAGGAACTTCTGCCTATCCAGGGGCACCCCCAGCTCCCTTAGGAACCTGGCGGCGAGGGCCATGAAGAACGCCATCCACTCGTTGGCGTAGCCCCTCTCCACCACCTCCCGAGCCGTTGCAAAGACGGGGTCCGTGACGCCCTTGGCCACCAGCTCCTCCGGCACTATGGGCACCTCCATGTTTTCAACCTCTGCGAAGTAGGGGCACCTGGGGTTCTGTGGGTCGAAAAACAGCTCAATCTCCATCTGGGTAAACTCCCTCAGCCTCATCAAGCCGCCTCTCGGCGAAATCTCGTTACGCGCAACCCTCCCTATCTGGGCGACGCCGAAGGGGTGGCGCCGCCCCACGTACTCGGCGAGGCGGGGAAACGCCACGAACATCCCCTGCGCCGTCTCCGGCCTGAGGTAGCCGGCGCTGTCGCTGTATGGCCCAATGGTGGTCTTAAACAGCAGGTTGAACGACTCCACCCGGCCCAGCGGCCCGCCGCAGTTGGGACACACGATTTTATGCTCGGCGATGAGCCGCTCCAAATCGGCGGCGGAGAGGCCCTCGGTGGAGATCTTCAGCCCCCTCCTCCCCAGCTCCTCCTCCACGAGGTGGTCAGCCCTGTACTTCCTGCCGCATTTTGTACACGTCACGAGGTAGTCGGTGAAGTGGTCGAGGTGGCCAGACGCCTTGAAGACGGGCTCCGGCATCACGACCGGCGTCTCCACCTCGATAATGATGTCTTGATACGGCAGGACGAACATCCGGCGCCACTTCTCTACTATGTTACGCCTCAGCTGGACCCCCAGGGGGCCGTAGTCGTAGAACCCCCCCACCCCTCCGTATATCTCCGCCGACGGCCAGTACAGCAGGCGGCGCTTCACAATCTCCTCCAACAACTCCGCACGGCGCATTACCGCAACCACTACTTAATTTTTTAAGTCTTTACAAATCGGAGGCGTGAGGCCCTACATCAGGCTGTGGCTGGCGTCGCTCTACCTCTTCATAATGGGGACAATAACACTGGCCTTCACAGTGGTGGAGCTGTTCCTCGGCGTCATTTACCAAAGCCTGCTGGTCACCAGCGACGCCCTCCACGGCTTCATGGACTCGGCCATTGCGTTTATCTCAGGCTTCGGCCTCTACTACGCGTCGCGGAGGGGGAGGGCCTTCCCCTGGGAGATATACAGAGTGGAGAGCCTTCTGACTCTACTCGCGGTGCTGGCGGTGCTGGGCTTCTACACATACATCCTCGCCACCTCGATAGAGCTCAGCCGCGAGCCGACACCGCTGTGGATGACGCTGCTCCTGCTAGCCGGGGGTGCGGTAACCTACGCAATGTACCTCTGGGAGAGGCGCAACTACGAGACCCTCCGCCTAGAGATTCTAAAGGCGGACGCGGCCCACGCCAAGGTAGACGCGGCCCTCTCCACAGCGGCGGCCGGGGCCGTCGTGTTGAGCAACCTCTCTGGCCTCATCGCCGCCGAGACGGCGGCGGTCGTCGCCATATACCTCTACGTCCTCTACGAATTCTCTAAACTAGCTAAAGACGCCGCCTACGGCATCGTGGGCGCCCTCTACAGAGACGCCTCCCTACAGGAAAAGATAAGAGAAGCCCTCGCCGAGCTGGGCACCCCCCTAGACGTAAAAATTAGAAGAGCCGGGAGCTTCCTCGTCGTCTACTCGCTGGTGGGGGTCAGCCCCGACATGACCGTGGGGAGGCTACACGCCCTGAGGACCAGGGCGATTAGAGCCATCTCTAAACTACACCCCCTCATAGTCCACGTCGACATAAAAATTGTGCCGCGGCGCAAAGAGTATAAACGGGTCGAAAGAGAAAGGCGTGCTTAAGCACGCCTGCCGCGAAGGAGACGTCAAGCTGGTGGGAGTCCCCATGGAGGACACGCTCAGCTTCAGACCCGGCACCAGATTCGCCCCCCAGAAAATTAGGCAGATACTCCCCTACCTAGAGTACACCACGCTGTTCGGCAACGTGGCTAAGCCCCTCTGCGACCTCGGCGACGTGGACCTCCTCCAGGGCAGGCCCGAGGAGAACCTGGCGAGGATAGAGGCGACACTCCAGAAGGTAGGTCCGCCCTTCATCATGCTCGGCGGTGAGCACACCGCCACCCTCGCCGCGCTGAGCGTCGTCAAGCCCGACGTATACGTCCACGTAGACGCCCACTTCGACCTCCGCGACGAGTGGCCCCCCGGGCAGAGGCTCTCCCACGCCACCTTCGCCCGGAGAGCCCACGAGAGGCTCGGCTTCCACGCAATATACATAGGCGTGAGGGCCTACGACGACGAGGAGAGGAGATACGCAGAGGAAGCCGGCTTCTACGTAGTAGAGGGGAGAGACTTCACCAGAGAGGCAATCGCAGACGCCGTGTCGACGGCCTCGGGGAGGGTATACCTAACCCTAGACATAGACGTGCTAGACCCCTCGGAGGCCCCCGGCGTAGGCACGCCGGAGGCGGGGGGCTTGAGCTTCCGCAAGCTGGAGTACCTACTCGCCGACCTCATACTCACGCTGAAGCCCGCCGCCGTCGACATAATGGAGTACTCCCCACCGAACGACGTGTCGGACATAACGGCGACTAAGGTGGTGAGGTTGCTCCTCCACGTCGCGTCTATGCTACAGAGCCGCGCCTAGTTGCCTTTACCCACTTCGAGCCTGTAATAGGGCGTAAGGGCCAGAGCCGCGGCGGTCATAACAACGGCGGCCGCGGCAAAAGCCCCCTCCACCGAAAGAGACACCACGGGATACACCAGAAAAGCCCCCGCCAACCTCCCCACTTCTGCCGTAAAGCCGTCGGTGGTGAATATAGCCATTAGATCACCCCTCCATCTGGTCTGTATAAACGTGGCGAGGGAGACGCCGAAAGACATCATGAAAAGCCACCGGGCGAGAGCCAAAACCCACGCGGCGGCTGGGTCCTTCACAAAGCCGAGGAGACCTGTGGCGAACGCCATCGCGACATTGCTTAAGACGGCCAAGGCCAGCTCCCGGCCGGGCTTGAGCAGAGCCCGGGTGAAGAGGCCCCCGGCGAGGCTACTGAACGAAGGCGCCGTGTATATAAAAGCCAGGAGGAGGGCATCGCCAGAAGCCCACTTAGCCAGCAACGCCGGCGTTAAGCTGAAGGCCACGCCCAGGAGAAGCGAGTTGGCATACACCAGACGGGCGACTGAAAAAGCCCACCTCCAGCCAGCCGACTTCTGAGGCCGCGGGAGGAGAAAAGCCAACAGGAAAAGGGCGGCGGCTGGGTACAGCCACAACCCCGGTACGAAAAGCGCCGCGGCGATCCCCGCCAAGTCCCCAGCGGCGCCGATTATAGAACTGTTGGAGTTTATACGCCCCAGAGCCTCCTTTTCGAGAAGCGTCGGCAGTACCGAGGAGATGTGGGCGCCGAGAAGCCCCGTAATATACGTAACGGCGAAGAGCCGCACCTCCGGTATATCTATAAACAGAAGGGGGAACAACAGAGGGTAGTACAGCCTCACAAGCCTAAACCTCGCCGTTATAAAAACGGCAAAGCTCGCCAGAGAATACGCCACAGAGAAAAACAGCAACCTAGCGCTGTCCGCCCCCGCCGCAAACAACGCAGACATAAAAACAAAGGCGGAGAAAAACCGGCCGACAAAACTCAGGAAATATATTGGAGCAATTTTTTGATACACCATCAAACAGTAATAAAAATATGAACTTTTTTTACTTTTTTAAGAAGAATACGAGCTACACCGTGCCTCCCTACTGCTCTGTGCCGCTTCATAATATAACGCCTTAATTACAATAAGCCTTAGGAAATCATTAATATGGAAAATTGCCGTGGGAACCGCAGTCGTTTACACCTGCGTTTTAAGCCTCATGTAGGCTTTCACTACTTGCTGTATTACAGGGTATAAAGTGTTTCGGAGGTGTGTGCCGAGGCACTGATATGCGACTGCGCGGCATGTTTTTGTCAGCCAGTATGCCGCTCGTCACGGTCA
>ERZ1669248.778-NODE-778-length-13730-cov-6.206947_pt1 | contig 13730 bp, 18 predicted proteins | sample MGYA00579296_ERZ1669248 | MGnify/ENA primary metagenome ERZ1669248 (study PRJEB41166, sample SAMN08046057) | hot springs metagenome | biome: hot spring; feature: neutral hot spring; material: thermophilic sediment; isolation source: thermophilic sediment from...
CCATGAAGCTGTGTTTTGTATCCACGGGTGGTGTAGTAAGAGGAGCTATGGCTCAAGCTATTGCAAGAAAGATATCAAGAGACGTTCTTTTAAACATACAGATCTACTCTGCAGGAGTGGAGCCTTTACCTGATGTTCCCCAAGAGGTCATACAAGTACTTGAGGAAAAAGGCTACCCAATAGAAGGCATAAAGCCTAAAGGTATTGAAGAAATACCTTACGAAGAAATGGACATTATAATAACCCTTTCTCCAGAAGCCAGAGACAGATGCCCTTATGTACCCTCTCACAAAAGACGGGAACATTGGATGTTAGAAGAAATAAAAGACACAAACGATCTTAATGCCCTCAGAAGGTTAAGAGATCAAATAGAGGAAAATGTAAGATCTCTTTTCAAAATAAGGTAGATTTATGCTTGTCACAAAGCTTTTTTATACATATAATTTAAAAAGGAATGATAGACATCACCAAATTGAAAACCTTTGTAGCGGTTGCAGACTTAGGAAGCTTTTCAAAGGCTTCGGAAATACTTTATATAACACAACCAGCGGTTACCCAGCAGATAAAAGCTCTTGAAAAAATGGTGGGGGTATATCTATAAGGATGTTTGTAGAAAACTCCCAGCAGATAGAGGATAGCCTCCTTTCAGGAGTGCTCCATGTGGGCATTATAGAGAGAACACCCTCAGAGAAGTTTCAGTCCATTAAGTGGCTCATGGATGAAATCATATACTTTACGCATCCAGAACACCCCTTTGCCAAGGAGGGTGAGATAGAACCCGAAAGACTTTACGAAACGGACATTATATTCAGAGAGGTAAGTTCAGGTACAAGAAGGATAGTAAGAGAAGAACTTGAAAGGCTTGGTGTTGTTTTTGAAAAGCTAAACATAAAGATAGAGGTAAATTGTGGAAGGTCCATACTTAACATGGTCAGAAGTGGTTATGGCACATCTTTTCTCTCAAAGGGCATGTTGGAAAGAGACTTGCAAGAAGGAAGTATAGTGCAGGTAAAGATAAAAGGCTTTAGTGCCAAAAGGTGGTATTACATTGTATATCCGGAAAATGCTAAACTTAGCTTTTTGGCAAGTAGGTTCATAAAGTTTCTACTCTCTAAGTCTGAGAGAGAGATAACTGTATGAAAGGCGTAATTTTTGATGTGGATGGTGTTATAGTAGATGTTAGAGAATCTTACCACTATGCCATAAAGCTTACTGCGGAAAAGTTCTTAGGTTTTGATGTTCCCATAGAAAAGGTCAGGTTCATAAAGTTTTCAAAGGGTATAAACAACGACTGGATAGCCACAAAGGAAGTCATCAGACACTTTGGCAGAGAAGCGGACCTTGATCACATCATCAGCGTTTTTAACGAGATTTATAAAAGCCTTCGGGATAAGGAAAGGTTGATACTGGATGAAGATTTTTTTGCTCACTTGAAGGCTCAGGGTATTCCTTTGGGTGTCTTGACAGGCAGACCAAAAGAGGACCTCAGCTACACCTTTGAAAAGTTTGGACTTTTTAAGTACTTTGACTTTCTGCTTGATGATGATGACATACCCCTAAATGATCTTAAAAAACCTCACCCTTACGCTCTGCACTTGTGCATAGAACATATGAATCTATCCGCTTGTGTGTATGTAGGTGATAGTTTGGCAGACTGGGAGATGGTTGCTTACTACAGGAAGATGTACGACAAGCCTGTGGAATACATACACTTTGGCGATAACATAAAACTTGATAATGTAAAAAGTGTAAACACACCCCAAGATCTTAAGTTAGCTCTTCAAGAGGTCTTGAAGCATCTATAAGTAGCACTGGTATGCCATCTTCTATAGGGTAAAAAATCTTGCAGTTTTCACATATAAGCACTTGCTTTTCATTATTGTAGATAAGATCACCTTTGCACTTGGGACAGGCAAGAATTTTCAGAAGTTCTTCATCTAACATAGCCGTCTTCCTTTATGTATTCCCACAGTTCCTTCATAAGGTTAACAAACTCCTCGTATCTGCTTTCTAACTTCCTTTTCAATTCCTTCTCATCAAAGAGAAGGCTTCCATCTACAGGTGAGTAATCCACATACTGAAGGTCCGAAATGTTAAGGTCAAATATACACATGTACTGCTGTGCATACCTTTTGAATTTTACAAACTCCTCTTCGTAGGGAGAAGACATTTTGGTAGTCCACATATAAGCACCACCAAAAGGATTAAGCCAGTACTGTTCGTTGTTCTCTATGCAAAAAACAGCCCTTTTAACTGAGATAATGTCATCTAAAAGCTCACCGTCAGGCATGCTTACCGCCCAGACTCGGTTTTTTAAAGGATTAATAAGAAACTCAACTTGTTTTTCTTCATGCGCCATACTACATATTATAAATCACCCACCTACCTTAAACATCTCCACCTTTTTTAGAACTTCTCCCCTCTTTATTAGCTCAAGTCTTTCTTCCGAGTATCTGTCTTTTCTTGAGTACCACACTCTTTTTATAAAGTCCTCTATATCCTTGTCCTTTGCGCCGTTTCTTAAGAGTGTCTTTATATCATAGCCTTGTGTTGCAAAAAGACATGTGAGAAGCTTTCCATCTGCAGTTAATCTTAGTCTGTTGCAATCCCTACAGAAGGGTTGAGTTATAGAAGATATAACTCCAAACTCAAGCCCATCATCTTTGTATCTGTATCTATCCGCTACTTCGCCCCTGTAGTTTTTCTCTACTGGCTCTATTGGAAACTCCTTAGATATAATTTCCACTATTTCTTTTGCGGATACCACCTTGTCCAAAGACCAGCCATTTAAGTTTCCCACATCCATAAACTCTATAAACCTAACTACCACCCCCATCTCTTTGAAAAACTTTGCTATGGGAAGTATTTCCTCATCGTTGAGCCCTTTTACCACACACACATTGACCTTGACGGGATACAAACCTGCTTTTAGAGACGCCTCTATGCCTTTTATTATCTGACTTACCTTTACGCTCCTGCCTACTATTTTGGAAGACACCTCGTCCTTGAGAGAGTGGAAACTAACCGTTATACGCTTAAGACCTGCATCTTTTAGCCTTTGTGCCATTTGCTCCAGTAAAAATCCGTTGGTAGTCATACCTATATCTTCTATGCCTTCTATCTGGGAAAGCATGCGTATGAGCTTTTCAATGTCTCTTCTTAGAAGGGGCTCACCTCCTGTTATTCTCACTTTTTTTACGCCAAGCCTTGTGGATATTTTTACTATTCTAGTTATCTCCTCAAAGGTAAGTATCTCAGAGTGCGGATAAAACTCGTACTCTTGTCCTTCTGGCATGCAAAACTGACACCTAAAGTTGCATCTATCTGTGACGGAAATCCTAAGGTCACGAAGTTCTCTTCCGTAAGCATCTTTAATCACGCTCCAAGTACCCACTGCCCTCTGCCGTCAGAAAACACCTCCTTTTTCCATATGGGAGCTCTCTTTTTCACCTCGTCCACCACATACCTGCACGCCTTGAAAGTCTCATCTCTGTGTCCTCCAAAGACACAAACCAAGAAAGAAGGCTCACCTACCTTCACAACACCAAGTCTATGGTGAATAAATATCTCCTTTACTGAAAAGAGTTTAATGGCTTCCTCTCTTATTTCTTGCATAACCTTTATAGCCATCTCAGGAAAGGCTTCGTAATGCAGTTCTTTTACATCGCCATCCTCTGGAGCGGACCTTGCTATACCTAAGAAAATGACACTTGCTCCACAATCCTGAGGAACCCTATAGTGAGCTAAAATTCTTTCCGCACCTATCCATTCAACACCTATATAAACATTGGGAACCATAAACCTTAAATATATACCAAATCGGGGTGAGGGGACTTGAACCCCTGACCTTCGGCTCCCGAAGCCGACGCTCTGCCACCTGAGCTACACCCCGTATTTAGGTAAATAAGCGTTCGCAGAGTTCCACACCATCAACGGATCTTATCGCTTCCATAACCTTCAAAAACTCCGCATAATTACCCACTTCTATAAGAAATTCCATAAAGGCTTTGCCCGTAGATGTGCTCTTAGTTTTTGCCTCTAATATGTTGGCTCCTGCTTTTGAGATGCTTGAGGTTATATCCGCAAGCACGCCCAACCTGTCTTTGACAACCACCCTAAGTCTTGCAGGATGCTTTCCCGTAGATACATTCCACACAACGGGAATTACTTTATCAGGAAGGTTTCTTTGTATGTAGTGAAGGTTTGGACATGATTTGGAATGTACCACAATGCCTTTACCCCGAGTTATCACACCACAGACCTCCTCTCCCGGCAGAGGAAGACAGCATGTTCCTATGGCATGAAGCACACTACCCAAACCCTCTATCAAAAGCACATCTTCTCCCTTCTCTTCTCTGTGTTTTTCTTTTACCTTCTGTTCAAACAGTGAATAAATCCTTTCCTTGCTTACCTTACCACTACCTATAGCTATAAGGGCTTCTTCTTCACTTTTGAGGTTTAGCTCTTGGATAAGTCTTTCAAGCAGGACTTCTTTGGGCAGGTCTAATCTGGATGATAGCTTTTCAACTATCTGTCTTCCTTCGTGAAGGTATCTGTCTTTTTCAAGCTCCTTGAGATAGGCTTTTATTTTGTTTTTTGCTTTTGATGTCACTACAAACTTTAGCCATTCGGGATTTGGCTTTTTGTTAGGATGGGTAATTATCTCTACCATATCACCGTTTTGTAGCTTGTAGTCTAAAGAAACTATTCTACCATTTACTTTTGCACCAGCACAGTGATTGCCTATGTCTGTGTGTATGTGATACGCAAAATCTACAGGAGTAGCTCCTTTGGGTAGGACAAGGAGGTCTCCCTTGGGTGTGAAAACAAAAACCTCTTCTGAGAAAAGTTCCAACTTCATATTCTCTATAAGCTCGTGGGGCGTTTTGCTACCCTGAATGCTTTCAACCAAGCTTTTGAGCCACGAATAGATACTGTTATCCTTAATACTTTTACCCTCCTTATAAGCCCAGTGTGCAGCTATACCCTTTTCTGCCCTTTCGTGCATTTCCCAAGTTCTTATCTGCACCTCTACCATCCTACCTTTTGGACCTATTACTGTGGTGTGTAAAGATTGGTATAGGTTAGGTTTTGGCAGGGATATATAGTCGTCAAATTTACCCGGCACTGGTTTAAAGGTGCTGTGTATAATGCCAAGCACCGTATAACACTCCTGAGGCGTGCCTAATATAACCCTTACACCCAATATGTCATGCACATCCTCAAGCTTTATACCCTTCCTGATGGTTTTCTGCCATATGCCATAAAGATGCTTAGGTCTGTATGTGATGTGTGCGTTGATACCTGAGAGTTTTAGTGCTTCTTTGAGTTTTGGTATAAATATCTTTTTCAGATACTCTTCCAATTCCTTTTTGCTTTCACCTACAAAATTCTTGACCTTTTCGTACTCAGAGGGATATAGATACATAAAGCAAAGGTCTTCAAGCTCTGTCTTTATATTCCACAAACCCAACCTATTAGCTATAGGCACATACACCTCAAGGGTTTCCCTTGCTATTCTGATCTGTTTGTCCTTTCTGAGGTATCCTAGGGTCTTCATATTGTGAAGACGATCTGCCAACTTGACAAGGATTACTCTAAGATCCTTTGCGGTAGCCAAGATGAGCTTTCTGTAATTCTCCGCCTTTTGCTCTTGAATGTCCTTGAACTCAAACTTGCCCAACTTAGTAACACCTTGAACTATACTCGCCACCTGTCTACCAAACTTTTCTTCAAGTTCCTGATAAGTAGTTTGCGTATCTTCTAAAACATCGTGAAGAAGTCCTGCTATAACTGTGTCTATATCAAGCCCCATTTGAGCAAGAATGAGAGCTACCTCTATGGGATGGGTGATGTAGGGTTCTCCTGATGCCCTTACCTGATTGCCGTGTTTTTCTTCTATAAAGTCTATAGCTTTTCTTAAATTTTCTCTTTCCTCTCCTTCAAATAGTCCCAACAGCTTTTCCGCCTTTGACTTTACTGCTATGCTGTGCATACTTATAAATTAACGCCTTTTTGATAAAATGTATGTACAGAGGAGGAGATATGCTCGGAAAGCTTGGATCCTTTTTAGGTTTTTTTTCAAACAACATAGGTATTGATCTGGGTACTGCCAATACGGTGATATATTCGGAAGAAAAGGGTATAATACTGCAGGAGCCTTCCATTGTAGCCATAGACACAAGAACTAAAAGGGTCATAGCGGTAGGAAAAGAAGCAAAGGAGATGTTAGGAAAAACACCAGAAAACATACAAGCCATAAGACCCCTAAGGGATGGTGTCATCACAGACTTTGAGGCAACGCAAGTTATGCTTTCTTATTTTATAGAGCGAGCCATCGGTGGAGGCATTTTCAGACCTAAACCGCGCATCGTCATAGGAGTACCCTCTGGTGTGACGCAGGTGGAAAAGAGAGCGGTTATTGATGCAGCCAAAGGAGCGGGTGCAAGGGAGGTGTATCTCATACCAGAACCCATGGCAGCAGCTATTGGAGCAGGGCTTCCAGTAGAGGAACCTGTAGGAAGTATGATAGTGGATATAGGAGGAGGGACTACAGAGATAGCGGTCATATCCCTTGCGGGCATAGTGGTCTCTAACTCCATAAGGATAGCTGGAGATGAGATGAATGAAGCCATAATACAGTACATAAAGAAGAAGTTTCACATGTTTATTGGAGAGCAAACAGGAGAGAAAATAAAGATAGAGCTGGGAAATGCCATCTACGAAGATGAAGAAAAGGAAATGGAAATAAAGGGTAGGGATATTACGGGTCTGCCCAAAACGGTGAGAATAACCAGCAGAGACATAACTGAAGCTCTTGAAGACGTTATCGGTTCCATAATAAACGCTATAAGGTTAACCCTTGAAAGGACACCACCAGAGCTGGCATCTGACATAGCAGAGAGGGGAATTGTGCTTGCAGGTGGAGGCTCTCTTTTGAGAAACCTTGATGTAAGAATAGAGAGAGAGATTGGCATAAAGACATACTACTGCGAAGACCCTATAACCGCAGTAGCCAGAGGAGTAGGAAAGGTATTGGACAAGATGGACCTTATAAGAAGAATCTCTATAGAATGAAGAGCTCACTTTTTAGCACTTTTGTATAACCTTACATTTGCCAAGTGTTCTGAATATGTGGAGCTAAACCTGTGCCCACCATTTCCATCTGCCACAAAGTAAAGGTAATCTACTTTCGCTGGCTTTAGTGCGGACTCAAGGGAACTAAGTCCAGGATTACAAATGGGAGTAGGTGGAAGACCATAATAAAGATAGGTATTGTAAGGGTCTTTTATTTCCATATCCTTGGCAGAAAGCTTACCGTCCCATATGTTTCTTCTCTTCATGGCGTATATTACCGTTGGGTCTATCTGGAGTTTCATGCCTTTTTTAAGTCTGTTGTGTATGACCGCGGATACTAAAGGTTTTTCCTTTTCAAGAGCGGTCTCTTTCTCTATAAGAGAGGCAATAGTTACCCATTCTTCGAGGCTCATACCAGAACTTTTTAGATTCTCTCTCAGGCTCTTTGTCTTCCTTAAGAAGTTTCTATACATGGTGTTTATAACGGTAAGAGGGTGGGTGTTCTTAGAAAAAAAGTAAGTGTCAGGAAAGAGAAAACCCTCCATACTAAAGGTGTTCAAACCGTACTTTTCCGCGGTCTTTGGTGAAAGAGCGTATTCTAAAAAGTCCTTAGCTTTGCATATTTTGTGTTCTTCAAGGATTTTGGCTATGTCATAAAGGTCAGAGCCTTCTGGGACTGTTATCCTGTAGAGCTTTCTAAATCCATACTGTATCTTCTTATAGACTTCCCAAGGAAAAACAAGCCCATCAAACTCGTACTCACCTGCTTCAAGCTTTCCCTTTTTTATCATGTGTATAAAAAGAAAAGACAGTGGAGTCCTTATTACACCTTCCCTGTAAAGGTAAAGAGCCATCTGTGTTGAAGGCATACCGTAAGGTATTTCTACGGTTTTTTTATCAAGACGCACAGGCAGAAAGGAGTAAATGAGGAAAAGAAACACTAAGCTGAGTGGAATTAGGAACTTTAAAAACTTCATAGAGTTTCCAAGTACTCTTTAAGTATAACATATGCGGACACGCTATCTTTTAACTTTTTCCTTTTGGATGTGGGAAGGTTTTCCAAAAGCCAGTATGCTTCTCTTGTTGTGTATCTTTCGTCCCAAGTTATGACATCTATATCTTCTGGTATGTTTTCCCTTAAGTTTTTTACAAACTCCTCCACCTCCTTAGCTCTCTGCCCTAAGTTTCCTCTTGGTGTTAAAGGCAGTCCCACTAATATAACGGAAATTTGATACTCTTCTACTATACTTCTTATCTTCTTCCAGATATCCCCCCTGTTTTCTATAACCTTAAAGGGTGAAGCTATCTTGAGGTTAGTATCTCCTAAGGCAAGCCCTATGCGCTTGCTTCCGTAATCAATAGCTAGTACTTTCAACCCGTCTTAAAACCCACCACCTTGTAAAGGGGACAATAGCCTACCGCAGAAGTTCCTATAAATACAAGTCCTATTATGCCCAGTATCCACCAAGCACCACCCTTTGTGAAAGCAAGGTACAGAAAAATTATACCCAAAACCACTCTAAGAACCCTGTCCCAACCTGCCATATTCTTTTCCATGATTTTACCCTCCTTTAGGATAAATTATAGTCCCTTCTCTCCCTGAAGTTTGTATCCTCCTTCCATCCACCCTTCTGGGAAGTACCAGTTTTTCAGGTGTTTGTATCCGTGCTCTATGAGTTTCTTGCCAAGTCTTGTTTCCTCCGGAGGCAAACCCCTTTGTAATTCTATGGAAGTCTCTCTGTCTTCGTAATACTCAACAAATATCCTTCCAAAGTGTTCTGATATAAGCTTGTAAAGTTTGTCCTCAAAGGGACTTGAAAAAAAGTAAGGTTCTATGTGAAAGAGCTCTATCCACTCTTTCCAGTAGGGTTTTCTTCCGTAGAAAACCTTGGCAAACATGATTCTCTTTCCGTCAAGCTCTAAGGTTAGGTTCTCTTCTTCCGCAAACCTTCCCTTCTCTCTCTTAGACAGATATAGTCTTTTTCCTTCGTGCTTTATGCCTTGTATTAAGGTGTTCAAAAAACTTTCAAACTGTCTCATGGACAAGCTCTGGAAAGTTTATGCTTTCTTGTTTCCCTGTGCGCATATCTTTTAGGGTTATCCTGCGCTCTTTCTTTTCGTCTTCGCCTATGATTACCACAAAGTCCGCTTTGAATTTGTTAGCAAGCTCCAACTGCTTTTTCAGACCTGCCTTTTTGTAAGATAGTTCTACTCTTTTTCCCATCTCCCTTAGCTTTTTGACTACCTCAAGGGCATAGTCCATAACATCACCAAAGGGCAGAACCATATAAAGAGGCTCTTCCTTAGGAAGGTCTTTGATTAGCATAGAGAGTCTCTCTATACCTACCGCAAAACCCATGGCTGGTGTTGGAGGTCCTCCTAGCTCTTCCACAAGGTAGTCATACCTTCCACCCGCTATTAGTGTTATACCCAGTTCATCAGACACAGCCTCAAACACAGTCTTTGTGTAGTAGTCAAGACCTCTTACCAGATGGTGATTTTCTCTGTAGGGCACTGATAGCTTATCAAGATAAGACTTTAGTGTATCGTAGTGTTCCCTACACTCCTGACACAGGTAATCAACCATCTTGGGAGCATCTTTTACCGCAGATTTGCACGTTTCCACCTTACAATCAAGCACCCTCAGAGGATTCTTATCCTTTCTGTCTATGCACACATGGCACAGATGGCCAGCAACCTTTTCTAAGTATTCGGATAGAGCCTCTCTGTAAGCTGGTCTGCAAACCTTACAGCCTATAGAGTTTATCTCTATGGTTGCGGGTATGCCAAGCTTAAGGAGTATTTGGTAAACAAGGTCTATCATCTCCGCATCTACCTGTGGGTCCTGTATACCAAACACCTCTGCACCTATCTGGTGAAACTGCCTATACCTACCTGCCTGTGGCCTTTCGTACCTAAACATGGGACCCTCATAAAACAGCTTAGTGTAGGGCTTTAATGCATAGAGTTTGTTTTGGATGTAGGCTCTTACAGCTCCTGCGGTACCCTCTGGCCTTAGTGCAAGCCACCTCCCTTTTCTATCCTGAAAGACAAACATTTCCTTTTGCACTATGTCCGTTATCTCACCTATGCTCCTTTGGAACACCTCAAGATACTCAACCACTGGAAGAAGGATCTCCTCAAAGTTATAAAGCTTTAGGAGGTTTCTTATGCTATCAGATACATACCTGAACTTCTTTAGGTCTTCTCCCAATATGTCGTGAAAACCTCTTACACTTTGAAATTCTGCCATAAGAAAATTATAATTCTTAACATAATGGCAGAGAACCCAAAGCTTTCCGTTATTATTCGTACAAAGGATGAGGAAAAAAACATAGAGAGAGCTATAAAAAGTGCCAAGCCGGTGGCGGATGAGATAGTAGTTGTGGATTCAGGCTCTAAGGATAACACGGTAGAAATCGCAAGACGATTGGGTGCTAAGGTGTTTTTCAAGGAGTGGGAAAACAATGCAAGTCAGCTCAATTACGGCATTGGCTTGTGTAAAGGAGAATGGGTGTTTGTTCTTGATGCGGACGAGGAGCTAACAGAGGAGCTAAGACAATCCATAAAAACCGCTATAAATTCTGATGAGTATGAGATCTATATGGTCAACAGAAGAACCTACTACATGGGAAGGTTTTTATCACACACTTGGCAACCAGAGTGGAGGATAAGGCTTTTCAAAAAAGGTAAGGTGCGCTTTGAGGGGACTCTTCACGAGAAGGTGGTGTTTTCTGGTAAAGTGGGAAAACTAAAGGGATATCTTAACCACTACTCTTTTAAGAGTCTTTACCACCACTATGCCAAGTCCTTGGATTATGCCAGAATAATGGCAGAAAGCATGAAAAAGGAAGGAAGGAAGTTTAGAATCTACAATCTTTTGTTTAATCCCTTTTGGTCAGCTTTCAAGGTTTACTTTCTCAAGCTTGGTTTCCTTGATGGTCTGCGTGGACTTTCTGTTGCCTTTTCTACCTTCCTTTACGTTTTTTTAAAATACCTGTTTTTGCTTGAGCTGGAGCTAAAAGAAAAATACGGAGATGAGCTATGGAAGTAAAAGCCTTTTATTGGAAAGGGGATCACTTGCTTTTGCTTGATCAAAGGGAGCTTCCAGAAAGGGAAGTGTGGCTCAAGCTTACGGATCACCTACAGGTAGCTGATGCTATAAAAAGTATGGCTGTAAGAGGTGCACCTGCCATAGGATGTGTAGCAAGTTATGGCTTTGTGCTGGGCATCAGAAAGGCTGATCCGCAGGAAGTTTATCAAGTTCTTAGAAGTACAAGACCTACTGCTTATAATCTCTTTTGGGCTTTGGAGAGAATGATGAGAGCTTATAAGGAAGGAAAGGACCTAGAGAAAGAAGCCATAAGTATAGAACAAGAGGACTACAACGCCAACAGAAGGATGGGAGAATTAGGCAAAGACCTAATACCAGACGGAGCTAATGTGCTCACCCACTGCAACACAGGAGCTTTAGCAACCGCAGGTTGGGGAACTGCCTTAGGAGTGATAAGATCCGCCCATTACTCAGGTAAAAAGATACATGTATTTGTAAATGAAACCAGACCTTACCTACAGGGATCAAGGCTCACCGCATGGGAACTTCTCAAGGAAGGCATACCTCACACGGTAATAACAGACATGACCGCAGGCTTTCTTATGAAAAAGGGCCTAATAGACGTAGTTTTGGTAGGTGCGGACAGAATAACCAGAAGGGGAGATGTGGCAAACAAGATAGGCACTTACACCCTTTCAGTTTTGGCAAAAGCTCACGGAGTACCCTTCTATGTGGTAGCACCCACCTCCACCTTTGATCCCAACATAGAAAGGGGAGAGGACATACCCATAGAGGAAAGGTCAGAAGAAGAAGTAAAATCTTACAAAGGTTGCACTTTGGCACCCAAAGAAAGCAAAGCTCTCCACTTAGCCTTTGACATAACACCTGCAGAAAACATTACCGCCATAATAACAGAAGAAGGTATAAAGTACATCAAACCATAAAGTCAAGCTCTTCTATGCTATCAATACCTTTTAAAACCATAAACAACCTTTCAAGCCCTATGGAACAACCCGCGCACGGTGGAAAGTTATCGTAGGCAGAGATGAGCTCCTCATCTATGGGCATGTCCCTTCCCTGCAGGTACTGCTTCATCCTCCTTTCTATCTCACTTTTGGAGGTTTCCTCTGTCCAACCGTTTGCTATCTCCACACCTTTTATGTAAAGCTCAAACCTTTCTGCATAACCATCTTTTACCTTGGCATAAGCGCTAAGCCTCGTAGGAAAGTGAGTTATGAAAGTGGGCACATCCCAGCCCAAATGTCTTTCCACCTCTATGTATATCCTATAAAAGAGTGTCTCCCAGTCTTCTGCCTCATCAAAGGGATAGCCGTAAGATATGAGATTGTTTTTAAAAACTTCCTCATCTTCAGAAAGGATCACACCAGCGTATTCCTCAAAAGCATGTTCCAGTCTTATAGTTTTGTAGCCCTCTGAAAAACCAAGGTACTTTAAAAGCTGTCCTATCTCCTCTATAAGATAAGTGTAATCCTCACCTATCTTGTACCACTCAAGCATGGTAAATTCAGGCCTGTGGAACTTCCCGCACGGATCTTTCCTAAAAACCTTGCCTATCTGGAACATATCTACAGGATACTTGCTAAGCAGTTTCTTCATAGAGTTTTCTGGTGAGGTCCTGAGCCAAAAGGTCTTTGGACAGTTTCCTGCGCTTTCCCACTCAAGTTTAAAAGGTTCTACGTGAGGATCTATGTTGGGATACTTCTGCAGTATGCTGGTATGAACCTCAAGGTAGCCTCTTTGCTTAAAGAACTGCCTTACTTGGTCTATAAAAAGGCTCCACTCTTTCACAAGCATAATGTGATATAATGATAACGCATTTATCGGTTATGAAGCGCCTTTTTTTGGTCAGACACGCACAAAGCGAATACAACGAAAAGGGCATATTCCAAGGTAGGCTTGACAGCGACCTTACTCCCTTGGGCTTTGTTCAAGCAAGGCTCACCGCCAAAGAACTATTAGATAAAAATATACAAGTAATATACACATCACCTCAGAGAAGGGCATACAAAACAGCACTCACCATAGGAGACATACTTCACCTTGAACCCATAGTAGATGAAAGGCTAAGGGAGATGTCCTTTGGTGAGTACGAAGGAAAGCCTTTTTGGAGTTTAGTAGAAGAACATAGAGAGACATTTCTAAAATGGCTTGCTAACCCCCTTAAAAACCCCCTCCCCACCCAAGAGAGCATGGAAGAGCTTGAAAAAAGAGTAAAGAGCTTTTTAGAAGAAGTAAAAGAAAGCCCGTACGAGAACATACTCATAGTTGCCCACGGTGGGACCCTTCACGCTTTAGTGTGTCTATCCGTAGGACTTGGTCTTGAAAACCTCTGGAATATACACATGGACAATACGGGTATAACCGAACTTCGCATAAACAAAGATAGCGTGCATATAGCTTACCTAAACAGGTTATGCCATATGAGAAAAATAGAACAAAGATAAAAATCAATTGTTTTCCAGTATCTTGTTTATCAGTGATATCATTTTGCTTATAACCACCTCATCACTAAAGTTTTCCATCACCATCTTTCTCCCTCTTTCACCCATAAGTTTTAATTCTTCCTTATCCATCTTTA
>ERZ1669248.788-NODE-788-length-13627-cov-4.303566_pt1 | contig 13627 bp, 18 predicted proteins | sample MGYA00579296_ERZ1669248 | MGnify/ENA primary metagenome ERZ1669248 (study PRJEB41166, sample SAMN08046057) | hot springs metagenome | biome: hot spring; feature: neutral hot spring; material: thermophilic sediment; isolation source: thermophilic sediment from...
TACGACTTCAGTTGCAATAGATGGAACCGGTTGGCTACCTGTTAGATTAAGCTCTTCTACTTTATTAAATATTAGTCAATTACCAATAGATCCAAGAAATTCTGCTTATGATGCTGCTCCATCTTATTATTACACTTTTGCTTGCAGAACAGATTTAGGATTTGAATTAAATGCTAATTTAGAGTTAATGAAAGATCAAGCAGCAAATGATGGAGGAGATAATCCTGTATTATATGAAGTAGGTCCTAACAGAAACATTCTACCAACCGCTACTTCAGTTAATTTTTATCCTAATCCTTAATGGTTAATGGAAATTGTTGTAATTCTTGATAATATAAGATCAGGTTTTAATGTTGGTAATATTTTAAGAACAGCAGAATTTTTAGGAATAAAAAAGATAATAGGAGTAGGAATAACTCCATTACCACCTCATAAAGAAGTAGTAAAGACTTCATTAAGAGCAGAAGATAATTTGTATATTGAAAGACGACACAAATTAAAATCTTTGGTTTTGGATTTTAAAAAACAAGGATACACAATAATAGCAATAGAGCAATCAAAAAATTCAATTCCTTATTATAAATTCAATAAAAAACTTAATAAAATAGCATTAATAGTAGGTAATGAAATTAAAGGTATCAAAAAGGAAATTTTGGATTTATGTGATTATATTTTAGAAATACCTAAAAAAGGTAAAATAAAAGAATCTTTAAATGTTGGCATAGCATTTGCTATTATCGCAAGTTATTTAGTATTTGAGCTTAAATGTACCTAATCTATAACCATTTAAAAATTCTTTAGAATTCATCCTTTTTCTATCTTGAAGTTGTAACTCTTTGATTAATATAAAAGAATCTTTTAATCTTAAACCGAGCTCATTTTTGTATTGGAAAAATTCTCCTATATTTATCTTTCTTATATCTTCTTTTAAGTTTTTTTCATTTATTTTTTCAATTGAATAAATTTTTAATATCTTTATTTCGTTTTTAATTATAATTTCAATGTAAGTACCAGGCCAGGGGTTTAATGCTCTTATCTTTCTATCCCAAATTACATAATCTTCATTGATATCTAACTTTCCGTCTTCTTTATTAATTTTTCTTGTGTAAATTGCTAGTGAGTCATCTTGAGGAATAGGGTTAATTTCTCCAGCTAAATATTTTTCGATTGTTTTATTAAATAGTTGTCCTCCTAAAATTCCTAATTTTTCTTCTAGCTGTAAATATGTTTCATTTCCATTTAGTTCTATTTTTTCTTGAGCTAAAATAGGTCCATGATCCACAAATTCATCCAATAAAAATAATGTTACACCTGTTTCTTTGTCTCCATTTAAAATTGCTTCTCTTATGGGATTAGGTCCTCTATATTTTGGGAGTAAAGAAGGATGAACATTAATAATTCCCTTTTTAAATTTATTTAAAACATCCTTAGGGATTATTTTCCCAAATGCAGCCAATAAACCAAATTCAAAATTAAAATTGAATTCACCAAAATCTTTTATTTCTAAAACAGGCAATTTTTCTTTTAATGCATAAGAATAAACAACATTTGGTTCTAATTTATAACCCCTTCCTTTAGGTTTTGCAGGTAATGTAAAAATTAATTCAGGCTTATATTTTTTGATTACATTTCTTAAGACATATACAGAAAAATTACTTGAGCCAAAAAAACAAAAATTTAATTTTTTAGTCATTTTTTTCTGTTTTATAAATTTCAATAGCTTTGTCTGTAAATAATATACCCTTTAGATGGTCATATTCATGCTGTATAATATGGGCCAATAAGCCTTTTGCTCTTATAATTTTTTCTTTACCTGATAAATTTTGATATTTTAATTTTACTTCCTTAGCTCTTTTAACCAATCCCCACGTATCTTTTATACTTAGACACCCTTCTTCTTTAATTTCTTCTCCTTTCATTTCTATAATTTCTGGGTTGATGAAAACATAAAATTTATCCTTGGGTTTTGCTATAAAAATTGATAAATTATATCCAATTTGATTTGCAGATAGCCCGACTCCGCCTTCTTTTACCATTATTTTTTTCATTTCATCAATTATTCTTCTTATATTTTTGTCTATTTTATCAACTTTTTCAGTTTCTTTTTTTAAAATTTCGTTGGGAAATTGAATTATTTCCATTAGATTTATTATAATTATAAAGAAAATGAAAAAGGATATGAGTATAGAAGAATTTAAAAGAAGACACGGTTATGTTATAAACGGTATCTGGTATCCAAGAGTTACTTCTATTGTTGATATTAAAAGCAAGCCAGCTCTTTATTATTTTTATGCAAACGCAGAGAATTTTGAAGCTGCCCAGGAAAAGAAAACAAAAGCTGCTCAGGAAGGAACAATTGTTCATGAAATTTTAGAATCAATTATATCTGGTAGGGAAATAATAGTTCCTCCAGAGTTTATAGGTTTTAAAAGAGGTTTTGAGAATTTTTTAAAAGAACACTCATTTTTTTCCAAACAAGAATGGATAGAAAAAAGAATTAAACATTCAAACTATAGATACAGCGGAACTTTTGACATATTAGCAGAATTAGATGGAAAATTTTCTTTAGTAGATATTAAAACAGCTTTAGAAGTTTACGATGATTATAGATTACAAACAGCTGCATATTATTATGCTTTAAATGAGGAGCCATTTTTAATTGATAAAACAGGAAGAAAAATTGTATTACCTAAATTTATTGAAAAAAGATATATTTTAAGAATAAATCAAATTCAAGTTTGTGAAATATGTGGTGCTAAAAAATATATCAGAAGTATGGGAGATAAAATTAAAGGAGGAGATAGCAATTGTAACCATAAATTTAGTGATATCTTAGATGAATGGGAACTAAAAGAATTTGATAATCCAGAGGAAGACTTCAAAGGTTTTCTTGCTTGCAAAGATTTATGGGAATGGGAATACAGAGATTATCTAAAAGAAATAGGTTATTTGTGAAAATAATCTCTTGGTAAACTTAATTTTTCTATGGGTAATTCATTTAATTTGTCTAAGATTGTTTTAAATTTTACTTTTGCCCCTTCCCATTTTATTAACTTTTTGCCGGATAGTTTTTTTAAAATAATTTCTTCTGCTTTTTTTCTTATTTTATCTTGTATTCCTATTCGCATTCTCCAAATTTTATTGCCACATAATTTATAAATAGATTCAACGCCCTTATGCATAGAACTTGATTGGTTAAATGTAAATTTAATATACAAAAAAAATAAATCAGCCTCATCGTGTATTATTAAACAATTTTTTGTATTTATTTTTAATTTATTGATTAATTCTTTTAAGGCTTTTCCAGATTCATTCATATAAGTTTTTCCTATTGCTAAATAAATATTTTTATATTTTCCTAAAATTGAAAATGTAAATTCACTTTTTTGATCTAAATAATTTTCAATTAAATCTCTACCAAAATTATGAGGAGTATTTTTAAATTTACTTTCTGGATTACCTAACCCAAATATTAGTTTGATTTTTGTTTTATTTTCCATTATAATTATTTTAAATGAAAAAAATAGAGTTTTTAGAAATAATTGAAATTATATTGACATTTCTTTTAGTTTTTTTACCTGTAAGAATTTTTATTTTTGAACCTTTTATAGTAATGGGAGAAAGTATGGAACCTAATTTTCATACTGCTGATTATCTTATTATATGTAAAATTTGTATTAAAATTAAGGAACCGCAAAGAGGGGATGTTATTATTTTTAGACCACCAGTTGATGAAAAAAAATATTATATAAAAAGAATAATAGGATTACCTGGAGAAACATTATATCTTAAAGGAAAAGATATATATATTTATAATAAAGAAAATCCAAATGGTTTTAAGTTGCAAGAACCTTATTTAGAAGGCGAAAATTTTAATCTGGAAGAAGAAAGGGTGCAATTAAAAGAAGACGAATATTTTGTTTTAGGAGATAACAGAGAAGAGAGCTTTGATTCAAGAAAATGGGGTCCTTTAAAGAAAGATAGAATTATAGGAAAAGTAGCATTTAAATTAAGTCCCTTAGGCAAAATTATCAGAATTATAAAATTTAATAATATTTAAATGAAATTTAAAATAGCACCACAAGCACCGAGAGGTATGCATGATTTATTAAAAGATGATGCTGAATTGTTTTTAGGTATTTTTAATGAAATATTAAAACATTCTTATCTTTATGGATTTGAATATATTAGGACTCCCATAGTAGAAAAAGAAGAGATATTTACAGCTTCTTTGGGTGCATTTACAGATGTTATAGAAAAAGAAATGTTTTATATAGATAAAAAGGAAAAAGGAGAAAAATATGTTTTAAGACCTGAGGGTACAGCAGCTATAGCAAGAGCATATCTTCAAAATGGAATGCACTCTTGGCCTCAGCCAGTGAAATTATTTTACTTTGGACCTATGTTTAGATACGAAAGACCACAAGCTGGAAGATATAGAGAACATTATCAATGGGGGCTAGAAATAATAGGAACAGAAGATCCAATTTATGATGCAAAAATTATACAAACTTTTGATAGATTTTTAAGAAAATTTAAGCTTAAAGATTTTATTTTTAGAATAAACAGCATAGGTTGTTTGAATGATAGAAACAAATATAAAAAATATTTAAAAAAATATTATAAAAAATATTTAAAAAATATTTGCGAAGACTGCAAAAGAAGGTATGTAAATAATCCATTAAGACTTTTAGATTGTAAAAATGAAAAAGACCAAGAAATTAAAAAATCAGCACCTGTTATTGTTGATTATCTATGCAAACAATGCGAAGAGCATTTTAAAAAAACATTAGAATATTTAGAAGAATTAGAGATTCAATATGAATTAGATCCGCATTTAGTTAGAGGTTTTGATTATTATTCCAAAACAGTTTTTGAAATATATTTTGTGGAAAAAACAACAGCTATTGGAGGTGGTGGTAGGTACGATTATTTAATAAAATTTTTAGGAGGTAAGCAAATTCCAGGTGTAGGTGGTGCTATTGGCATAGAAAGATTGATGGACATATTCAAAATTCATCAAATTAAGTTAAATGTTTATAAAAAGCCTTTAGTTTTTATAGCATATGCTACAGAAAAAGCAAAAAAATATGCGTATTATGTATACGATTTACTTTTGAAAAATAATATAAATGTAGTAGAAAATTTCGCGAAAAATAGCTTAACTTCTCAACTAGAATATGCAGATAAAATTGGTGTAAAATATAGTATAATAATCGGACATTACGAAATGGGAAGCAAATCTGTGATTCTTAAAAATATGTTAGATAAAATACAAGAAACAATTCCTTTAGCAAACTTAGTTGAAGAATTAAAAAGCAGATTAAAATGACTTGCATATTTTGTAAAATTACAAATAAAGAAATAGAAAGTTATATTGTAGATGAGTCAGAAAAATTTATTGCTGTTTTAGATATAAACCCTCATGCGCCTATGCATACTATGATAATACCGAAAGAGCATATAGAAAATTTTGTAGATTTACCTCCTAAATATGGCGAAGAATTGATTAATTTTATGCAAAAAATAATTAAAAAAATTAGCGAAAAATTGAATACTAAAGATTTTACTATAGGCATAAATGAGGGCAAAAGTGCAGGTAGAGCAATAGATCATTTACATATTCATATAATACCCAGATTCAAAGATGATAAAGGAGGGTCGATTCATTCAGTTGTATATAATCCACCAAAAGAACCATTAGAAAAAATTTTTAAAATTTTAAAAAATGAGAGTTAAAGCAATAAGACAAAAAAAAGAATCATTACAACAATTTTTGAGAAGATTTCTTACAAGGTTCCAAAAAAGTGGAACTATAATTGAGGTAAGAAAAAATATGTTTAGAACAAGAAAAATGAATGAAAGAAGAAAATGGGAATATAGAATGTATAGATTGAAAATTAAAAGTTTTATTGAGAAAAAAATAAAAGAAGGATGGCCTATAGAAAAAGCATTAGATATGGCAAAAAGATATATTCAATATATTAAATACGAAGGATGAGGAAATTTTATTTTGGTTTAGATTTAGGACATTATGATGTTAAGCTTTCTGTTTTAGAAGAAACAACTGATGGCAGGCTAATATCTTACAATACCTCTGTTAAAAATGAGTTTTTTAGAAAAAATGACATAATAGAAACTGAATCTTTATCCAATTTATTAAACAATCTAATTTTAAATACATTGGAAACTTTCGGTTTAAAAAAAATTGATAAAATAAATCTTGCTATTTCATTAAATAGTTTTCAAAAACATATTCAAAAAGGACATGCTATATTTGAAGATAATGTTAAGCAAGAAGATATTGATAAAACAATAAGGACAGCTAAAAATTTTCTTCTTTTAAATAACCAAGAAGTTTTAATTGAAGAACCATTGAAATTTTTGATAGATGGAATTCAGGAAATAAGAGATCCTCTGGGATTTGCTGGCAAAAGATTAGATGCAGAAGTTTTATTCATAACTTGTCATAAATCTATTTATGATAAAATAAAATCTGTTTTTAAAAATTTAGGTCTAGATATTGGTAAGATAATTCCCTCTTTATATGCAGCTAGCAAGGTTTGCTTATCTAAAAAAGATAAAGAAATAGGTGTAGGATTAATAGATATAGGAGCAGAAACTACAGGAGTGGGTATATTTTATGAAGGTAAACTTTCAGAAATATCTATATTTGATTTTGGCTCCGAAATTATTTTCCAAGATTTAGCATTATATTTAAAAAATGATTTAGAAGAAATTGAAAAAATAAAATTAGAATTGCTCAAAAAAGAATCAATTTCAGATAAAAAAATCCAAAAAAAGAAAGATAAGTTCAAAAAGCAGATATTTAAATTTATTGAAAAAAAACTTAAAGAATATATGAGTGAATATAAAATAAAAGATTATTTCAAAAATATAAAAAAAGAATATAAATTACCCGGTGGCTTAATTTTAATAGGAGGATTTTCTGTGTTTGAAGAGATACCTAATATTATTAAAAATGTATTAGAAATGCCACTAAAACCTCCTAAAGATGAACTAAAAATTTTTGAAGACGAAAGCGAATTAATTAAATTTTGCGCTTCTGCTGGAGCAGCTTTAATTTCAAAAGATGAATACAAAGAATATGGATTTTTTGAGAAAATTAAAAATATTTTTTTTGGTTTTTGGGGTAAGTAATATTTTTTTATTCTTAGGTATAGCTTATTTACAAACCAGTAATTGTAGAAATGGCTATTTAATTTCTCCTGTTTTTGATTTTGGCACTACAACTAAATTTAATAAATTTCTATGGTATGGTACAAAAGAATTGGGAGAAATAGAATTTAATTTTTGTTCTTCTGATCAGCTGCCTTCAGATTTCGATAATTGTTTAAATATTGGAAATAGTGTTTCAACTACCACTAATCCAGGAGAAATTGTTTATTTAGGTAATTTAATGGGCAGATATCTAGTTTATAAAATAAAAATGGAAAGTTGTTTTTATGAGAGTATTCCTAGAGTAGAAAAAATTTTTATATATTATAATAAGAATAAATAGTTTAAGAAACGCATCTTCTACATAAATCAGTTGTAGGATCAATCTTTAAACGTACTTCTTCTATTTTATTATTACATTTTATGCAAATACCATAAGTACCTTCATCAATTCTTTTTAAAGCTCTTTGTATATCATCTAACCTTTTCAAGATAACTTCTTTCTTTGAATAAAAATCTTGCTTTTCTTCAAATTTCTCTGCCATATCAGAGGCCTCAAATTCATCACTTTCTTTGACTTTATTGAGTTCCTTATCAATTTCGCTTAAAATAAGCTCTAACTCTTCTTTTTCTTTTATTAATTTTTCTTTTACCTCTTCTAAGCTCATTCTCTTAATTTGTTAATAACAAACTTAAAAGCATTTAAGCTTGTTGAAATTATTAAATTAGAATTATAAATTGTCCATATAAATTTATAATCATTATCAAAATAAGCAATTTTATATTTTATTCCTTCATAATCTTGTGTTATTGTGTAATATCTTATTAATTTACCCTTGGGTAAACCTAAATATATATTTTTAAAATCATTTAATATACTTTCTTTGTCCCATAATCTCATAAAAGGCACCACTACATTATCATCTTTTATACTAAATATTATAACAGGGAATTTTCTTGTATAAGTATAATAAAATAAAATTAAATAATTATAACCAAGAGAATCTCTAAATGACTCTATATATTTTTCTTCTATAAAAGAAGGATTAAAGAAATATTTTTTTACAAAATCAGCAGACAATTCAGCGTTGTCATACATAAACTTAATTTTATAAATACTTCCTGCTTCTTTTTGTATTTTAATTAAATTAATCCACTTATTTTTAAAATCACTTTCTGTCAAATAATCTAATTTAATTAAAATTTCCGGCAAATTCAAATAAACAAATTTTGATTCTGAACCCTGTTTTTCAATTGGTTCAACTTTGATATTTTTTAATTCTTCTGCTTTAGGAGAAGATGGTTCTAATTTTTTTTCTGTCTCGATAGCAGTTTGTTTCAAAGAAGTAGCGATAGTAGAAGTTAGATTGGTTGAAGTTTCTGTCTTAACTACTTTTTCTCCTTCAAGAGAGGTGGTAGAAATAGATATAGAAGTAGTTGTAATAGTAGCCGAACTAGTAGGTTTTTCATTTATTTTTACTAATGTTGTGGTAGTTTCAGGTTTTGTTTCAGTTGCTAGAGCAATAGTAGATGTAATTTGAGTTGTAGTACTTTCTTGAGTTGTAGTAGTTTCTTTAAAAATGGAAGTTATAATAGGTTTAGCAGAGGTTGAAGTTTTAGACTTATCGATTTTTTTAGTATATAAATTAAATTTTGAAGAGGAGCTTTTAAAAATAACATAACCCCCATAAAAAATTAATGGAAATACTATTAAAATCCCTATGACAAGAAATATTTTGGAGGGTTTTTTTGTTTTTAATTCTGATACTGATGCAGGTATAGTAAAAGGAATTTTCGGTCTTTTATAATCTGTTTTAGCTTCTTTTTTAGGAGGTATATATTCTTCTTTTTTAATTTCAATTTCCGTTTCGATCTCTGGTTTTTTTATTGCTTCAGGTATTATGGGCCGTTCTTCTTTTATTGGAAATTTAATAGTCGGTGGCGCGTTTTTTATTTCTTGTGATTCTATTTTGCTTTCCTCGATTTTAGGAGGTTGTGGAGTTTCAACTTTGCCTTCTTTTTGCTCTCCCTTTCCTCTTATTATTATATATTTAATCTCCCCTTGCATCCTTTAAAGAAACATAAATTTTCCCATCTTCTGATATGTTTTTTATTTTTACCTTTAATCTTTCCCCTATTTTTATTTCATCTTCTATATTAGTAATTCTTTTGTTTGCAATTTCTGAAATATGAAGCAAAGCAGTTTTATTACCTCCAAGGCTTAAAATCGCTCCAAACGGAAGTATTTTAATAACTTCACCTTCTACTAATTCTCCTAATTCATAACTATTCGTATATGATTTTATTAATTTTTCAGTTTCTTTTAGAAGATATTCATTTTCTGCTGTGATATAAATAGTACCGTCTGGCTTTATATCAATTTTTGAATTAGTAGAAGCAATTATTTCGTGGATATTTCTACCACCAGGCCCTATTAAAAGTCCTATCTTAGAAGGATCTATTTTTATTATAGAAACAGCCGGAACACCTTCTTTTAATGAACTTCTAGGCTCTGGTATTTTTTCATACATTAAATCTAAAATATAATTTCTGGCCTTTTTAGCCCTTTCTAGAGCATTTTTAATTATTTCTGTATTCAAACCATCTATTTTAACATCAAGTTGAATAGCAGTAATACCGTCTCTAGTACCAGCTACCTTAAAATCCATTCCTCCATATGAATCTTCAGGTCCTTGAATATCTGTTAATAATTCATAATTATTTTCATCTTCATAAACTATGCCTATGCTTATACCTGCTATGTGTTTTTTAATAGGAACTCCAGCATCAAATAAGGCTAAAGATGAAGCACATACACTTCCCATTGATGTTGAACCATTAGAAGATAAAACATCAGAAACAATTCTTATTGTATAAGGAAAATCTTCTTCATCAGGTATTAAATTTCTTAAAGCTTTTTCAGCTAAATTTCCATGACCTATTTCTCTTCTAGATGGGCCTCTTGAAGATCCTAATTCTCCTACTGAAAAAGGAGGAAAATTGTAATGATGTAAGAATCTCTTAAATCCTTCGAATTCAATTTCCCTGACCCACAATTCTTCTCCTAAAGAAGCAAGCGTAACCACAGATAGAATATGAGTTAAACCTCTTTTGAATAAAGCAGAACCATGAGTTTTGGGTAAAACATCGACATCTATTTCTATTCTTCTTATTTCATCTAATTTTCTTCCATCTGGCCTAATTTTATCTTGTAAAACTTTTTTCTTAAAAATATTTTCAATTTTTGTTAATATCCCCTTATATAAAATTCCATAATTTTCTAAATTATCTTTTTCTTGTTTAAGTAGCTCAAACACATAAGAAACTTCAGGTCTTTCCTGAAAATTAAATAATAACTTTTCTAAATCTATATTATATTTACTTAAAAATTTTTCAGCTTCTTCAATATAATTTGTGTATTCTTCAGGTTTTATAAGATTAAAATTTTGTATATTCTCTTTAATAATATCATTCAAAAAATCGACAATTTTATTAATTTCTTTAATTGCTATTTCACATGCTTTTATTACATCTTCTTCTTGAGCCTCCTTACCATCCAATTCTATCATATTTATTTTGTTTTTAATTCCTCCTATAAACATATTAAACTCAGCAGCTTCTTTTTCTGATTCAAGCGGATACAAAAGAAAGTCCCCATTTTTTTTAGAAATTTTTGCTGCTCCTACAGGCCCCTTCCAATCAATTCCCAATAATCCTACTGCCAAAGATGAGCCTAAAAAAGCAAGAAGATCTGGATCTATATCATGGTTTAAAGATAGCACAACATTTGTAATTTGAAGATCATAATTTATATTTTTCAAGGCTGGTCTTATAGATCTATCGATTAACCTTGCATTCAAAATAGCTGTTTCAGAAGGCCTTCCCTCTCTTCTGATAAATCTACTTCCATAAATTTTACCAGCCGCATAATATTTCTCTTCATAATCAACAGTTAATGGCACAAAATCGAATCCTTCTTTTTTATCTCCCAGAACAGCTGTGGTTAAAACAACAGTGCCTCCTGATTTGGTTAAGAGAGAAACATTTGCTCTTTGAGCCCAATCATTAATTTCAAATTCTATTTCTAAATTATTTCTTTCACTTAGTTTTAATTTATAAACCTTCCTCATTTTTGTATTAAAATATAATCTTTTAATTCGTCTAAATCATAATAAAAATCGGCTAACTCTCTTAATCTTATAGAAGTATTTCTACCAAACCCTGCTATTTCCACTATATTGCCTTGATTTTTAAGAAATTCTACTAATGGAGCAAAATCACCATCTCCTGAAACTAATATAATAACATCTAAAAACTTAGAAAGCCTTATTGTATCTACTGCAATTCCTACATCCCAATCTGCCTTTTTCTCGCCTCCTGGTAAATATATTATATCTTTAATTCTCAATTCAATACCCTTTAAAATCAAAGCTTCAAAAAATGCAACCTCTTTAGGGCTCAAATCTGATTTTATCACATAAGCTATAGTCCTTATAAGATTTCTTCCTTGATTCAAAATTTCTACAAGCTTACCAAAATCTACATTTTTACCATAAAAATTTTTAGCAGAATGATAAATATTTTGAGTATCAATAAAAATACCTACTCTCTGAGAAGGAGAAGCAAAAGGATTCATAACTTCAAAATATCTTTAACTTTTTTATATCTAGTAACAGATTTTTTTTCTAAATATTTTAGTAATTTTCTTCTTTGTGCTATTTTTAATATTAATCCTCTTTTAGAATTATAATCTTTAGGATGTTTTTGTAAATGTTTAGTTAAATTCAAAATCTCTTCAGTTAAGATAGCTATTTGGACTTCCGGAGAACCAACATCTTTATCATGCTTCCCAAATTTTTTAATTATTTCTTCTAATTTGCTATTTGCCATACAATAATTTTAAAATATTAATAATGAAAAAGCAAGAAGCCAAAAATAGGGTTAAAAATTTAATTTTTCAATTTATTAAATATTTAGAAATAGTAAAAGGCAGGTCAGAATCTACTCAAAATATATATTTAAGAAAATTACTAAAGTTTTTTGAGTGGTTTGGATACAAAGACCCTGAAAAAATAGATAAAGAAACAATATGGCAATTTCGTGTATATTTATCAAACAAAAAATTAGATAAAAAAACACAAGCTCATTATTTGATAGTATTAAGAAATTTTTTGAAATTTTTGAAAAAAGAGATGAATTTAAAAGTTTTAGATTTTACTCAAATAGATTTACCCAAATTGCCTGAAAGAGAAATCAAAGTTCTTAGTGAAAACGAATTAAAAAGTTTATTAAATTCACCAAATGGTAATGATTTAAAATCTTTAAGAGATAAAGCTATATTAGAAATTTTATTTAGTACAGGCTTAAGGGTTTCAGAATTATGTTCTTTGAATAGAGATGTAGATATAGAAAAAGGTGAATTAGTTGTTAAAGGAAAAGGTAATAGAATAAGAACTGTTTTTCTGTCTGACTCTGCAAAAGAAGCTTTAAAAAATTATTTAGAAAGAAGAGAAGACAATGACCCTGCTTTATTTATTTCTTTAGCCAGAAATAAAGATCCTCAAAGAATTACCCCAAGAGCTGTTCAAAAAATTGTAAAATATTATGCAATTAAGGCAGGAATTATAAAAAATGTGCATCCACATGTTTTAAGGCATCAATTGGCAACTTTATTAGTTTCTGCTGGAGTAAATTTAAGAGTAGTTCAGGAAATTTTAGGACATAAAAACATTTCAACTACTCAAGTTTATACCCATATTTCAAAGCCTGAATTAAAAAAGATTTACGAAGAAGTTATAAATAAAAAAATAAATAATACATAGATATTGACTTTTTGCTATAATTTTTTATAATGTTTTAAATTGATCGAAGAAATGAGGCAGGGTTTAATATAACCCGTAAGGCCTCATGAGATCAAAAATGAAAACAAAAGAAGAAAAGAAAAAAATTGTAGAAGAATTAAAGGATTTATTTCAAAAATCTCAAAAATTTATATTTGTAAGTTTATTGAATATAAACTCAGAAATTCAAAATGAAATTAAAACTCAAATTAAAAAATTAGGGGGTATTTTTAAGGTTGTTAAAAAGAATTTATTGAAATTGGCAAATAGAAATATAAATATAGAGAAAGAAGAATTTAAACAACCTTTTGGGGTAATTTTTGATTTAAATGATATTAACAACATAGATATTTTTAGGACATTACTAAACTTAAAAGAAAAGCATAATATTCAATTAATTGAAGGAGTTATAAACAATAAAATATTAAGCTCTGAAGAAATTTTAGAAATAGGCAAGCTACCTTCTAAAGAAATTCTAATACAAAGAAGCATAGGAACAGTTAACGGGTTATTGGTTAAATTTATGCAATTACTTAAAAATCCACTTATAAGATTTAATTCTGTCTCTTATACACATCTGACGCTGCCGACGAGCGATCTAGTGTAGA
>ERZ1669248.789-NODE-789-length-13618-cov-8.113249_pt1 | contig 13618 bp, 20 predicted proteins | sample MGYA00579296_ERZ1669248 | MGnify/ENA primary metagenome ERZ1669248 (study PRJEB41166, sample SAMN08046057) | hot springs metagenome | biome: hot spring; feature: neutral hot spring; material: thermophilic sediment; isolation source: thermophilic sediment from...
TTTTCAGGGCCACTTGGGGATATATCATTATACATATTATAGGGAAGCATCTGCTTACCTGTATCAAAAGCTTAACTGGTAAAAACGGGTTTTTAAGACTTAAGTAATCTCCTGCGGGAAGGTCTGGGGGAAGAAGGGGCAAAAGGTGGTGCTATGAGGCTCGTCCGGATGTCCTGCCTCCCAACCCCCCTTCCCCAGAGGAGCGGGAGGGGATGTACCCCGCCTGACGGAAGGTGAGGGGATGAAGTGGTTCCCGCTCCTCCGCTAGAATAAGCAAAGTTTCCTTAAAAAGCTTTTCACTCTCTCACAAGTATTGTAACCCAATCACCAGCATAAACTATTGCAACATCCTGAAACTTAACCCCTATCTCCTGTTCGAATGCATACATGTTCTCAGATGGCTTTGCCAGATACCCGTTCTTCACTATCACAGTAAGAGGCTGGGATCCCCATGTTTGCTTCACATTTCTGTATTTGAGAAGCGCATAACCATTTGCTTTCACGTATAGAGGCCCGTGCCAAATCGTGTCAGTCTTGTTGATCAGCATCACCGCAATCTCCTCCATAGTAAATGATGAGAATCCCACCCTAGCTGGGATGAATCCAACAAGCTTGACCAGCTTGTCAGCAGGAAATCCTCTCATATCGGGGTAGGGATCTTGTATCATCACAATCTCCCCTCTTTCCCCAGCGTAGAATGTGTAGAACTTGTCATCCTTCACTGTTATCCCGACTGCATGGTAGCCACTATGCTCCCTCACTATCACTATGAACGGCTTCGATATGTTGTTTGCATACAAAAGATAAGCCCACACGGAGACTATTCCGTAGCAGTAGGATATGGCATATCCCCTCTCCCTCACCTTCTCAAGAAGAAGTGTTACGTTCTCCTCAGAGTCAGGGGATTTCCCGACAATCCATGCATGCTTTATGTGTGCAAGTGTCCAGTTCGATACCTCCTCAACCGTTGATAAGCGAGGGAATGATACCGAGAGAGGCTTTTGAACCTGCTGGATCTGTTGCTGTTGGAACATCGGAAGTGTTGCCAGTACTGCTATTATGATGAGAATTAAAGCTCCGAAGGGAGGGAAGGCATACCTGTACATCAGGGTCTCCTCAGCACGTAGTATTCAATGCCATCAACATAAACCTTGCAGATGTTTCTCATCGCTAGCTTTACCTCTGCGGAGGAGTAGAGAGGACAGGATCTATCCTCCTTCACGCTCAGGACAGGACAGCTCGATCCCTCATACCTGCCCTTTACCGTTATGATGCCATCATCAGTTATGTACGGTGATATCCTATCACTCCCTCCATTTATAATTTTAGCATAATTCTCCAGAGTAGCTGTTGTCACTTTTCTGGTTGTGGTTATCAGATCGTACAGGTAGATATCAGTTGGTTTCCTGTCTGCGCTCATCCTCAAGTAATCAGATGCAAAATATACCTCCTCGACATCCCCAGGAAGACCATAAAAGGTGTTTATCTGATCTCCATCGAAGAAGACAACTTCTGCATGCCTTGTTCCTGCTGAGAACTTAATATCATCCACAGTATAATCCGAGTTGAGCCTTATTATCACGATGAGGGGATCTCCATACCCCTGCTTGATGTAAAGGTATGCAAAAACCCTGCTCACATCATCGCATACACCCCTGAAATATCCCGTTCTGTCGATCTCCTCAACGCAGACTTCAGGATCCTTGCAGTGGCCACTATAGCCAAGATCGTATATGAAGTGATCAAGAACCCAGCCTGCGAGCCTGTACCTACCAATAACACTACCGAATGCCTTCTTTTGGTATTCCAGCTCGCTCGTAACGAGAGATCTTCCAGCGAAGAAGAGAGAGATAAATAAAACTAGGAGGAGAATAGCCAAAAGATACTCCGCTCTACTGTTGTACCTGTACATCCTCCCTCCTCATCCCAGTCAGCCTTTGGTCACATTTATATCAACTGCTGTTGTCCCCTCAGCCAACGTTCTGTTCACATCAACGTGGACATCTATCACAACATGGTGTATCGGCATGGGCGAGGGAGTTATGACTATCGGCCTCGGTATTGGAATTATGATGCACTTCGTCATGTTGAGTGTGATGTTCCAAGGTGCAAGTGACATCTCAGTTGGACTGTACGCCCTTCCCTGCCAAGGTGGTCTTATTCCCTCAGACCAGAACTGCCTTTCTTTCTCCCTGAACTCCTCTTCAAGCTTTTCAAACTCCTGAGATAGGTTTAATGACATCGAGAAGTTTCTGGAGAAGAACTTGTGCTTCGTGAAGGTTAGGTTCATCTTGTACTGCGGTGAGAACACAACAGTCTTTGTTATGCATATTATGACATGCGTTATGTTCGTTGGCCTTATCACGACAGCCCCTACGGTTCTTGATTTGTTGACAAGCTCCGTCAGGTTGAGCTCCAGAGGATTAACAGTATTGTTCAGGACGAAGTAGATGCCATGATCAGTCACTATCCCCACCTTCTCAACTGATATGTAAACATGGGGGCTCTCTGGATCCTTTATGTCAACGTAGACGGTTTGATTCTGCGTTGTTGGTTGTATCAATCCCGTTTTTCCCATCAGTGCAAGCCCTGCAAGCAACAGGATGAGAAGGGCTACAAGCAACCCCTTATTCCCGAACTCAAACCTGTATGGCATATCCTACACAGCCTTCATTCATTATTAATCCTTACATTTATGGTTATGAAACTGTTCAAGCTATATTATTCTGATTACATTTACAATGATCAGAGTGATGCCAACTAGGAACATTAGCTTTCCTGCATCCATCTTCTTCACAAGCCAAGCACCAAGAAAGGCAGATGGTAGCCCTCCCAAGAGGATGAGAAGGACAAAAAGAGGATTAGCCTTCCCGAGAGAAAGGAAAACTGCTGTCTCAGTTACTGTGACGAAGAACTCTGCCGTGTTGACGGATCCTATTGCATGCCTTGGATTCTCGCCGTTTGCCAAAAGAGTTCCCGTCACGATGGGCCCCCATCCCCCTCCTCCAACAGCATCGAGAAATCCCCCTGCTGTTGCAAGAAGGGATGGATGCACTCTGGGCAGAGATATGACCCTTCCCAGCGATCTGGCTATGATAAGCACTCCCATCAACGCTAGATAGATTGCAACTGCTTCCCTCATCCCATAAACCCTGATTGTTGAGACTGCTACTGCTCCCAAAGCTCCTGCTACAACCCCAGGGATAAGCAGTGATAGGAAGAGCTTCCTGCTGAAGTTTCCAAGCCTCACATGGGAGGCTCCGGAGGCAGCCGTGAGGAATACCTCAGCACAATGCGTTGTGGCACTAGCTTCAGCAACTCCCATGCCTGCAAGCTGAAGGAATGAGCTTGATGTCACGCCGTATGCCATCCCCAAGGAGGAATCTATTAGCTCAGTTATGAATCCAATGAGGATGAAGATAGGGAGCATGCTTTCACCCAGAGAGGAAGAATTAAAAATCTTTCTATCAATACGACTGCAGGCTCTGGATCACTTAGCGGATTTAACTATGAAGAAGTACCCATCTTCAGAGAGATCTATGTCCACGAATAGATCTCCCATTGCTCTCCACGCTTCACCTATTTTGTACTTGGATGCATTTAAGATGACCGCAAGCTCGGAAACATGCACTATTTTCCTCTCCCTGACCACCTCAGCTATTGCATTTGCTAGTGAAGCAAGCTCTGCCGTTCTATCCCTCTTTCTTGGGCTCTTCTCTTTCTCCTTCACGTAGGCCCACTCGTGCTCGTCTTCCATAATTCCACCTTTGCTACCCCCTCTTCCTGTCCTGCTAGGAGCCACTCCACAATCCTCTTTATCTTCTGTATTGCCTCGGGATCCATTCCTGAGGAGAGAGAATCCACAAGAATCCCCAGAGCTGATACTGCTTCTATGACATTTGGAATGCTGAAATCTATTCTTTTGCCATTTATCATGAGATCCTCAACAGCCTTCCTTGCCTCATCCCTGACTGCAACGGGAAGTATCGGGAGAAGCCTCAGGGAGACATCAAGCCTTCCCACACCAACGAACTCAGACACCTTGTAAACTCCATTTTCATAGTGCATCATGACCCTTCTTTTCGGATCCTGTGACAAGAGGATCTCCGCCTCTGTCCTGCTTCTGGTCTCCTTTATCGGCTTCATCACAGAATAAAGGATGTCTATTCCCCTCCCCCTTCCCAGCCTGTGTGCATGGTAGATGACCCAGAGGGGGAGTGTCATCAGAATGTAATTTATCCCTTCCCTCTCAGCAAACTCTATTATCCTCTCAGCCTTGTCAGTTGATCCCCTGTAGATCTCCAGAGCAACTGGTTCATTGAACGCTCTCTCTAAATACTCAACCACAGCTTCCAGCGGGGGGTGCTTGCTCACATAGAGCACCCTCAAGGCTTGTACCTCCTGACGAACCTCAGGATCATTTCCTCATCTGCTTCATCTTTCACTATTGCTGTCAGAACTTCTTTTTCCCTTTTGAGGACTGATATCCTCGTCATATCAGGGTATCTCTTCAGGATGATTTCATAACCCATCCCCCTTAGGGATTCCAGAAGGTTTCCATCCATATGCCACATGGGTTCGATCGCTTTTAAAGCATGCTATTTTTGCAGTAGAGGAATGAAGAGGGGAAATCTGGTGGATTTTCGGGCATGGTAAAGCAGTTGCTTATTGCTTCATTCCTTGGTATAGTTTTCGACTCAACTTTTTATAGAAGATATCCCCATGTATCATATGGCAAGTGGGAGTGAGATTGGGGCCAAGGGCCCCGTGGTTCTGTGGGTTTCTCAGGATGAAGAACCTGATTTTGAACTACTATACTGGTTCCGAGAGGAGGAATTATGGATCTCCTTCATGCTGGAGAACCTTAAGATAATCCCCCTGAAGTCAACAAACCCTGAGGAGATTGTCTCCTTTGCACAACAGAACAATGTCTACATGATAGTCCCAGCTCTTCCACTGGAGGTGGTCAACCGCATAGCAGAGCTTTGCAAACCTCTTGGCATAAAAGTGCACCAGTGCATTGCGAGAGCCTTAGCTGTGGGCGAGGATCTAGACTCAGACTGGAATTGCTGGGACTGTCTTGTGCATGACTTCCCTTACTGCAATGAGTGAGATGATAGCATGATCTACCAAAAGGGGGAAGAGAAAAGGAGAGTGAGAACATGAGCGAGGATCAGATAAGGCAAGAGATAAGGAGAGCGGTGGATGAGATAAAAGACGAGATAATATGCCTAGGCATTTTCATAACTATTTACTTCTTTGTCATGTTAATGATGGTTCTAGTGGTGCTGACAGCATGGAAGTAGCTAGGTTTGCCTTTCTAGTGCACAATAGATTGTGGAAGCCAAGAGATTGCTAGCGTTCTCCCTTTCTTTTTATCTCCTTTTTTGTGAGACCTAGGCTTATATATCCCAGAAGCTTTATATACCCTTTTTTAGAATTAATTATCTCTTTTTATTGATGGAGATTTTGTTAGACAGTTATCGAATAAAGGTAAGCAATTGCTTACAGAAACTAAGAATTTTGAGTATAAACTTCGACTCAACTTTTTATATAAAGTCCTCCTCTATATCATATGGAAAGTGTGATTGAGAGGGGGGACTCTCCCCCTGTATCCCTCTCCCTTAGTGAATTCCTGAGGGAGAGGGATTTCTTTATTCCGGAGTCTGCTTCCTTACTTATTCAGACAAAGCTTCTATCTGAGAGAAAGGCTTTCCTTCTTAGAGGCCCAGCCGGAGTAGGGAAGACAACGCTTGCCTCCCTTGTTGCACAGTACCTTGATGCAGAGACAGTCTTCTTTCAGTGCACACAGGGAACATCTGAGGAGGATCTTCTTTACAAGTACGTTCCTTCCTCAAGATCAAAGTCTGGGATAACGGTAACGCTTGGCCCTCTTCCCTTGGCTCTTTCCATAAGCAAAAAGAGAAGGGTGGTTCTAGTCATAGATGAGTTTGACAAGACAAGGCCTAGTGCTGATGCGTTGCTCTTAGACTTCCTGCAAAACTTTAGACTATCATTGTACTTGAGCAACAAGGAAACAGTAGTGACAGGTAATCCAAACAATTTAATTGTCTTCATAACGTCAAATGACATGAGAGAGTTCTCAGAGCCCCTCCTCAGGAGGGTGGTGCAGATCTTCCTCTCCCCTCTCCCAACCCATAAGATCCTTGAAATCCTTCAAAGGCATTTCAGGGAGGAAATTGCAGTCTTATTGGCCCAGATATATGATGACACAATAAATGCACACTTAAGAAAGCCTGCAACAGTGCAGGAGCTGATGGAGCTCGGTGAGATCCTCTCCTCCAATCCAAATCTCGACATTAATACATTAATTAAGTCCTTTATAGTAAAGTACGATGATGACTGGGAGAGATTCACTTCATACATCGCTTTCAGAGAGCCTTACAAGTTTAAAGTCCAAGAGAAGAAAGATGACAACAATAAAGATAATAGTGAAAATAAAAACAATGATATATCAAAACAGTACATGCCTCAAAAGCCTATTGAAATTGAAATAAGAGAAAATGAAGCAAAGAGTGATCCACAGGTAAAAACTAGTGAAATATTACACGAATTGGGAAAATTGACAGTTAAGAAAGTAAGAAAAGAAATGGATTGTATAAAAAGAATAGAGGACAGGGAGGAGGTGTGCGCAAAAGTGGAGGACAATGACTTCGATGCATACACTAAAATAATACAAACATTCCTTCCGGAGCCCGCAGATGATCCTACTAAACTTGGCAAATTCATCTTTGTGAATGATATCAAAAATTTCATTATCTCAAGAGAACCTCTTAGCATAAAGGAGGTACTCGCTATCATGAAACAGAAAATACTGGGCGAGTATTACTTTGAGGAAGAGACACTGCTCTTCAGGGAGAACATAAATGAGCTCATCAGAAATGCCTCAAAGATAAGGTATTACACAAATAAGCTGATAATGCTTGAATGCACTACTGAACGCAATAATGAAATACTTCTTCAACTTGAAATGGACTGGAGTGGAGAAATAGCATTCGTCACGACTAGAGGATACTTGAAGCTCGTCAAAGAGGTATCCCTTTACAGCGACAATCTAGAAAAGAAGGTATTTGATATTCTTCTCCAAGGATATGAGGAATATATGAAGGACTTCATTCCGGCTGAGCTTACATCCGGAAGGGGAATTGATCCCAGAGTGCTACCCTTCGTGAAGAAGATGGAGAAAACATGGTACTGGGGGTCTAGCGACAGGGATAAGATGAAAGTGTACTTAGAAAAATTAAGGAACATGGTTAAAGCGCTGAGGAAAACAGAGATGCCTGCCTTCTTTGGGAGAACGAGTAGCTCGGATGAGATGAAGCTCAGCTTGTGCAAACAGGAGTTTACAGTAAGCATAGGAGGGGAGTTTGGAAAAATAACGAAGGACGTCCTAGAAGAAGGTAAGAAGTACTCAATACATGACAGTATAGTGGACGTTGCCATTCAGAGGATAGAAAGTGCTCTTGGAGGTGGTGGAAATGCTTGAAGTGAAGAAACCCTTTGATCCATCCGAGCTCGAAGATAAAAAGAACAGCATAGAGAACAGGGAAGAGGAAGAGAAGCCCCTTGAGCAACCCGCATCACTTACAACAGAGGACGTGCATGGAGGGGAGGAGTCAACACAATCACTGCCCAATACACCCAGCTCTGGAGAGGAGAGCAGGGAGCAGGAAAGCGGAGGTCAGGGAGGGGAGGAGCAGGAAGAGAAGCATGAGGAGCAATCAAAGCAGGAAGGGAGTAAAGAGAACAAGGAGGAAGAGGGTGGAAAAGGAGATGAAGAGAATGAAGGGAACACTTCTGGGGGATCCAGCACTCATGATGAAGAGAGCAAAGGGAATGAAGAAAGGGAAGTAGGAAGTGAGGGAGGAGAATGTGAGAGGAAAAAGGAGGAAGAGAATAGGGAGGAAGAGAAAGAAGAGCAGAAGGAGGAAGATGAAGAGCAGGAAGAGAGCGGGGGACAGGGAAAGAGACACAGATACAATACTGATGAGGTGGTTGATATAGAGGGCCATGTCAGGAATGTGAAGTATTATCAAACTGAGTTCTACAGGTTCCTTGAAAGGTTTGCAGAGGAGAGGACAAAGCTGAACGACCCCTCACGCTACGAAACCTATGATGTGAAAAGGCTTATGCTCAGGCAGTACGAGAGAAAATCGCTGTCAGCATACAGGGTGGGAAAAGTGAGAGATAAGGTAGTCTTGATTCTGGACAACTCAGGCTCAATGGCATGGTGGGCTGAGAACCTCCAGCTCCTAGCAAGGCTGGCAATAAACAGGAAGGATGTGGAGATAATAATAGCCCCAAACGGGAGCATGGGGAGGTATTTCAACGGGAAGAGATGGATCGACATAAACGGGATGAAGCTTGCGGGGAGGAACATAATATACGTTGGTGACTACGATGGTGCGGACACGCCCATAACGCTCTCATGGAGCAACACAGTCGTGTGGATCTGCCCAGAGCAGAGATACAGGACGTTCAGGTCTCACGACTGGGTTCACTATGACGAAACTCAGTTTCATGGAGTATTCATAAGAGTGTATAACCTTGCGGAGCTCTTCAGATCCCTGAAGAAGGTGACCCACTACTACAGGCTCTGGATAGACTTGCATCAGAACGAGAAGTTTGAGGACGACCCAGATTATCCAAACAACGGGGATGATGAGCCATGAGCTTATATATCTCCACATGCTTTATATATTCATTTTTTGAATAAACTATTTCTTTTTTATTTATATGTTCCTGTTAGGTTAATGTCGAATAAGGGTAAGCAGTTGCTTATCTAATATCTCCTTCCAAGTATAGTTTTCGACTCAACTTTTTATATAAGGTCTTCCTACATATCATATGGAAAGCCAAGTAGTTGGTGCCCCCACGGGGGGCGGGGTTATGGGTATGGGAAAGATAGAGGTAGTTGGCCCAGAGCACATTGCAAAGAAGTTTAAGTGTAGCATAGAGGAGGCAAAGGAGGTGCTGAGAAGACTAGAGGAGGATAGGAAGAAGTATTCTAGGGACATCCTTCTGCTCTACCTACGTGAACCAGATGTGTACCTTTTGGTCGAGACTTGCGTTGACAAGGAACTTGGCTATTGGTTTACTATCTCAATGCTACATATACATACATTCATAGACCTTCTACTTGAGATCAGGGATGAGAAAAGAATAGCACGGGGGTTAAAAGTAGTTCCTTGGGGATGGTGAGAGTATGAGCAAGTTCTACAGAGAGAGTATTTCAGACTACGTCTTGGACGATCTCTTCAAACTTCGGTTGAACCAAGAGATCCATAGAGTTGACATTACTTGGCTCTACGCAAACCAGTTTATCGATGCAACGGAACTGGCAAGGTATCTTCTGGAGCATGGAAGGATCTTGGCCTTCATTGACGAGGAGGGGAAGTTCATAGAGTCGAACAGAGAATTGGAGTCAGAGGAGATCATTGAGGCAATAAGGAAAAGGAGGGTTTTCATGATCAGAGACGGCTTCACGAACGTCTATGCTATCACTGAACTACCCTTCTGGGTTCCTGAGCATGGTTGCTAATCCTCCCCTTTCTTTTTTGCTTGCTCCCAGACCCGCATGGTGGGCTGGGGGATGAGGAATGAGGCTCGAAATGATATTGATGATTAAGCCTCTATGCACCAACCTCAGCCTGCCATCGGGGGGAGGTGTGTATGATGGAAAGTGGGAGTGAGATTGGGGCCAAGGGCCCCGTGGTTCTGTGGGTCTCTAGGCACGGGCTTCTGCCCGTGCAGGAGCAGGAGCTAAAAGATATTCTGGGGGATTTCACGCTAATCCAAATTGCTGGGAAAGTACCCAGCGCTGAGTGGGTGATACAGAAGGCAAAGCAGGTAAACGCCAGCATAGTAATACCAGTATTACCATTTACAATAATAACTAAGATCTTTGAACTTGGAAAGAAGAAGAACATAGAGACATGGTGGGCAGAGATGGAGGAGGTGAAAGTGCTGTACAGGGAGCCGATGCCTAAGGTTGACTATGATCCCTTTAATGAGACTGTCGTCATTGCTGCCGGAGAGCATGAGCAGAGATCATACAAGATAATGAGATTCAAACAATTCCAGAGAATAAAGGGCATAAAAGTGGAGATGGAGCCTGTAAAGAAGCGGGTGAGAGCATGAGCGAGAAGCATGGAGTAGCATCCGGTCAGATCTCCAAGGGGATGAACTTGATTCAGGGTCTTGAGATAGAGGGCTTTGAAGGGTTCAAAATCTACAGGCTAACTGAGAAGTCAAAAGATCCGCTCGTGCAGTACATTCTAAACACACCGGCAAGAAGACTCAGACTTCTTGACTATAGAGTTGATGACGGACTTGAGTATGCAAAAGAACTTCTCCTTGCTGGAAAAGCTACTGCGATTTACTATGAGGCAAAATACCCTACTGGCGCTGTACTCATCACAAATAAAGAGATCGATGACCCCGACCAACTTCTCATAGACGCTATCAAACAGAGAAAGCTGAAAGCCATCTGGTGCCACAGGAACCCGTGCAGTGTGGTGATAGCATGATGAGTGGAAGGACTGCTCCACAGGAGCCAGTTAAGATAACAGTTGAGTGGAAGTGCAGGAAGTGGCAGGAAGGCTCTGGCACACTATACTTTTCACTTCTTAAGCGCAAGTTCATCAAACCATATATTCGCACCCATGCATGGGGTGAGGGTAGCACATTGCATTACACACTATTTCCAGGGAAGTACATAAAGTTCAGCTTCACAAAGACCGCTCATAACGACTACAGCTACACCGTAAGCCACATAATGCTCGATAGAAATGGAAAAGAGCACGTCCTTGCCGAGAAGAAAGTTAGCTATGAGGAAAAGTTCGGGGAAAACGGTCTCCTGTACAAGCCCATCCTTCAGGAATTCTTCAATGCAGTCGTTATAGGAAAGGGTCCAGCGATCTACTACGGCCGTGTCTTCAAGGAGGAGGAAGTGAGATGGCTCCTTGAATGGATTTACAGCAAAGAGAAAAGGGAGGAGAAGAAAAAAGAGGAGGAAAAGGAGACACCCGAGGAGAGGAAGAAGAGAAGGACAATGGCAAGGCTCCTCGCTTTTGCCAGTCCGCAGACGTTGCAGTACGTAGGTGAATTGCTGTCTGAGAAAAAGACAGAGATCTCTCCTGATAACGAGGAGATCAAGCAGGAGAAAGCAGAGAAAGAGAAGACACAAAAGGAGAGAGGAAAAGGAGGGGAGGTGCAACCACAGATAATTATTGGCGAGGATGTCAAGGAACTACAAAGAAAAATAGATGAGCTTGGCAGACAGATCAAGGAACTGGAGGAAGAGGAGGATCGGATACATAAGAGGATAGTGAGGTTGCAGAGCGATCTTAAAGAGCTACAGAAACCCAAAAAGAAGGAGGTTCACAAGGGCTGTGGAGGGGAGCTCTACGTTGCAGATGTGATGCACCTTGCTGATGGCATGGTGATGTACTACAAAGTTTGCAGGCTATGCGGGAAGAGAGGGCTCTTTCAGAAGAGCGGGGTAACAAGCGTCCTCCCCAGAGGAGGGGAGGAGGGATGGGATCCCTTTGTGGGACCGAGCGAGGTGGAGGTCAGTCTCTCGAAGGACTTCGAGACCGAGATTGTAGAGCTACCAGCAGACCAAGAGGAGATCGAGAAAACAAAAGCTACCGTTAATAGCCTCATGAAGGAGTCCAAAGAGCTTTTTGAGAGGAGGTTCCAGCTGGAGAAAGAGAGAGACAGGATATACCTTGAGATAGCTGAGAAACTTGGAATAAGAATAATCAGGGAGGAGGACAACAGCCTCGTATTCTCCGATGGGACGAAGCTCTACAAGGGAGACTACGACACACAGATGTACCTCTACGATACATCACAGCTCTTCAAGGAGCTTCCAAATGCCTACGAGATATACATGGAGGTCGCAAAGAAGTACATGAAGGAACACGGGGAGTGGTAAAATGAATACAACAACGTTTTTACGTATGTACATAATAGTCTATGGATTAATGCTTGCGTTTTATTTTTTAGGACAGTACTTAGGGTCAGCGGAATGGTGCAAGGAACTCGCATTATTCTTTTTCGTAATCTGGATAATTATCTGCTGGGAATATGTATTACAGTTACTCGTGAAGGAAATAAGAGGGATGGTACGAAAAAGGAATGTGAAGAAGAGAAAGCTTAGGAGGTGATAGCATGAGATATGAGATGAAATGCGGGTGGATCCCTGAGGGAACAGTATATAGTGTCATCTTTGACATTGAAAAGAGAAGGTTTGTAAAGCCAGAGGAGGATGGCTCTGTAGCATTACCACTTGGTTCCTACTTTGAGATAGCTTGGTTCTCACCGAACATAGTGGAGGTGATTCTATTCCACGTGCGGGTGGATACAGAGCACAATGTGGTGATCCGTGAGGAGGAAGCGGTACCGCTAAGAGTAACAGAGCAGGAGGTGACAAACCCAATTCTGCGGGATTTTGTCACCAGCAAGCCATCCTATCCCCATCTGCCTGCCTTGGACTTCGAGAAGGTTTATAATGAGGAGGCAGTACAGGAGATCATAGATGCAATCAAGAGGGAGTTGTCCTTGCTTTTGGATGAGGTGGGAATATGCTAAACTTGGACGAGAAAATGAAAAAGAAAATACGGGAGGTTTTGGACAACCTCCCAGACTGGGCTGATGGAGCAGTGCCAGTCAATATATCAAGCCGGCTTGGACACGGGGACGTTGTAATGTGGACAGAGTTCATGCCGGTGAAAAAATACCACGAACAGGGTCTTAGACTGTGGTATTATAACGCAGAGTGGAAGCGGATAATGAAAGGGACAACTCCCGTGTCGGCTAACAAGGACTTCCCTCTGGTCATAATCACGAGGGATGGGCAGATTATAAAGTGTCAGTTCTCCCACGAAATCATGAAATTCTCTGCAAAATTCTCCTTCGAAAACAGAAAAGGGCAACTCACAGGAGAGAGGCTGGTATTTTTCGAGGAGGTGATATGATGGGTGGCGAAATTATCATTGAAGAGAGGGAAAAGCGTGAGCTCTTAAGAACCCTTCCAGGCTGGGCTGATGCTGTCATTGTACTGCAAGGGAAAAGCGGAAAGCTTTGGTATGTGCCAGCAAAGCGGAGCCAGTATAATCCAGAGCAATACTACTACAGCTGGGAGTGGAAGTACACACCCCCTGTTATAGCTCAGCCCGTTCTTCTCATCCTTAGAAGCGGGGAGGTGAAAAAGTGCAGAGGGGAGGAAAAGGGAAAGTACGTTATTTGTACGCCCGTTTAATATTATTTTTCTTTTTGTTCATGTTCTTGTTAGCCTGATTTTGAATAGCGTGCTGGTTGCACATGCCCTCTCGCTCATACATTTAAATATACAGGAGCGATGAATCCTGAAGGGGGATTCTGGTGCAATTCATGCTGAAACGACGGGGCTGGGTCATAGGTTTATAAGATGGGTGCCCAGAAAACCCAAAGCTTTAGCTCTGGGATGAATGGGCAAAAGTTTAAATATAAGATGCAATATTGAGTAGGCCTTAAATCGGATGTTCCGAGCCCGAAAGGGTGGCCACATAAGCATAAGTATAGCCCATGCGTTAATGAGCTCTATGGGATG
>ERZ1669248.790-NODE-790-length-13597-cov-49.873800_pt1 | contig 13597 bp, 17 predicted proteins | sample MGYA00579296_ERZ1669248 | MGnify/ENA primary metagenome ERZ1669248 (study PRJEB41166, sample SAMN08046057) | hot springs metagenome | biome: hot spring; feature: neutral hot spring; material: thermophilic sediment; isolation source: thermophilic sediment from...
AGGCGGAGCTTATGAAGCATGAATGCCTTAAAGACTTAGTCTTGAAAACACTTTACTTATGTTCTTGCTTTCTAGTGTCTTGAAGACGTATTTAACCCTCATTTCAGTAACTCCCTTAATCATAGCTATCTCGTCTATGCTGGAAGAGAGTTCCTCGTTGTTAGTAGCAATTATCTTTGCTAGGAGTTGGTATTCACCACTCACTTCATAGACTTCTATAACGTTTGTTTTCTCTCGTAATTCTTCTACGACGTTCCTCACGTATTGTGGTGTAACCTTAACCTCTACGTAAGCTTGCTGTAAGAAGCCAAGCTTATTTAAGTCTACGTCCGCGGTATAACCCTTCAAGACTTTACTACTTCTCAGTCTCTTAACTCTTAAATATATTGTGGACTCACTAACGCCTAGGTCACGAGCTAGCTGCCTAAAAGGTATTCTAGAATCTTCAAGTAACTTCGCAAGTATCTTGACGTCTAGCTTATCAATCTCTACGTTCTCGGGCATCCTGCACACACCTATCACTGAGCCTGTTCTCTATCACTAGATAGTAATAGTTATTTGCTTCCTCAATATCTATGAGCGAGAGTCCAGACTTAATAATGAGTTCCACATACTTCTGTATCTCGCCTATGTTCTCAATTACTATCTTAACTCTCTCTCCACACTCTATAGTGTTACTTAACTCGGTGAGGAGTTCTTTAGCCTCCTTAACGTTCCTAATACTCTTCCAAGCTCGCAACACACATCCTCTCGTATTTATTGTGTCCCCTTATTTAATTAATCTGATGACGTAATGTTTTAGGGTGTAAATGTTTCATGAGTAAGAGTGTTGATGATATACTCAACTTGATGCTTAAGGCATCAGAAATTCTTAAGCCAGTTACTCACAGGACTCCAGTATTTCACTCAGCTTTCTTTTCTTCTCTTACAGGGAAGTGTGTGTACTTAAAGCTTGAGAACCTGCAGAAAACAGGGTCTTTTAAGGTTAGGGGCGCTTACTTCAAGATATACTCTCTGCCTGAAGACGTCAGGTCTAGAGGCGTTATTACAGCTTCTTCCGGTAACCACGCACAGGGCGTTGCGTACTCAGCTAGAGAACTAAACATACCTTCTCTAATAGTTATGCCTGAGACTGCCCCGACATACAAGGTAAACGCCGTGAAGTCTTACGGTAGTGAGGTCTTACTATACGGTCAGATATACGATGACGCCTTTAAGAAAGCTTTAGAACTTGGTGAGGAGAGAGGTATGACCCTCATACATCCATTCAATGATCCGTACGTCATAGCCGGGCAGGGGACTATAGGGTTAGAGATAGTTGAGGACGTTGGGGCGGTAGACACAATTATCGTGCCTATAGGTGGGGGCGGATTAATAGCTGGTATTGCCTTAGCTGTTAAGAAGCTTAGTAACGGGAGAGTTAAGGTGGTTGGTGTGGAGCCCTCGGCGGCAGCTAAGACTAGGCTCTCTCTAAGTATGGGCAGGCCAGTAACCGTGTCACCGCAACCCTCACTCGCTGACGGGGTTCTAACTAAGAGCTTAGGCGACTTAACTTTCGAGATAATCCGTAACTACGTTGATTTAGTTCTTGAGGTTGAGGAAGACCAGATTGCGAGAGCTATCTACCTACTGCTAGAGAGAACTAAACTGCTTGCTGAGGGTGCTGGTGCTCTCCCTATAGCAGCTCTCCTGTCTAGGAGTGAGGAAATTCCGGGTGATAAAGTTGTGGCAGTTATTAGTGGTGGGAATGCAGACCTCACAACACTTTACAGAGTCTTGATGAGGGGTCTGATACGTGAGGGTAGGGTTGCTAGAATAACTCTGTCCCTGAAAGACGTTCCAGGAAGCTTAGAGAAAGTTCTGAAGATTCTTGCCGACTTAAGATGTAATATCCTAGATATATCGCATGACAGGTTCGACCTAGACATAAAGCCTGGGTACGCTAAAGTAAAGATATTGATGGAGGTCTCGAGCGAGCAAGTAACTAAGACTGCTGTCAAGAGATTGCGTGAGTCAGGGGTTGAGGTGCTTGAGTAGCCGCCTAGTCTTTACTACTGCGTTGCTTATAGAGTCACTTCCCGAAACTTACGAAGTATTAGTCAGGGTCTTAAGTCTAGTGAAAGAAAATCTGAAGAAGTTGGGGTATGCTTGCAGTATTGAAGAACACTCATATGTTTGTGGTTCTCCTGATACCCTGGTTAAGGTTCTTCCGCAGCCTTACGGTGTTGAGGCTAGGATGCTTGAAGCACGGCACTTCATAGTTAAGGTTTCTGTAGACTCGTTAATTCCGGAAAAGCTAGTGTTAGTTAATGACTTAATTACTTCTCTACTCAGGGATGCTGGACTCAAGTATAGGAGAATAGAGTGAGTAGTGTGTAGATTGTTTTCGTAGTTATTGAGGAAAGAGCTGGAATCAGGAATATAGCGTCTCTAACCCCGTATCCACCCAATATTACCGACCTAGTCTTAAAGAATGACACGTATCTTAAGTTAAGTAAGTCTACACCTACTAGAGTAGCTAAGGCACTTACGGAGTACGCTATCATGAATAAAGTGTTTGGGTCTAGTGTGTAGTGAGTTCCTACGGCAAGCACTAGCGCAACTGTCGCGGCGATACTAGAAGCTAGCGAGACTAGTATACCTTTCTCGAAAACCATTGCTGAAAATCTGTTGTAAGTTATTGTTAGGAAGGAGAGTAGCAAGAAGTAGGTAGTGAGGCTCCCAGGTATGCGGTAAACAGTGTAGATGCCTAGAACCAGAGCCAGGATGACTGGGAAGAGCAAGCCAGACAAGCTTGCATAAACTCTTAGCTTCTGAGTAGTCCTTAACTTGACCTTCTGCAAAGTCTTTAACTTGCCGTAACTTAAGTCAATTACTTTCAGTAAGTCGCCGCTGATAGTCTTGCTAAACAAGAAAAGTCTAAGTCTGTCACCGTAGCATAGTAGTAGGGTGAGTATCGCGGACACGTAGGTCACGTAGTCAGTACTGAGACCTAACGATAGACATAACTCATGAAATAACAGGAGAGCTATTACAGGGTAAGTAGCTTCTCTAATATCCTCTCACCAAATATTGCTTAGATGCCTTTAATTCATTTTAAGACGTAACCCTTAGAATCAGCTGCTTACTGAGCTAATTTATTATTTCGAGATAGTTACATTTAAGGGGTTGGTTTTGCACGTGATTCTGCGCGCGTTGGTAGACTCTGTAGATTTAGCAGTTTATTCTTATGTAAAGCCTGGAGCGCCACACAGGTATTCTCTAAGGTTTAAAGACTTGAGGTCTTACGTAGCTTTACTGACTTCTGCTTTAAGGAATTACTTGAGATCTGCTGAGTTAGGTGTTGGCGTCGCTACAGGTTCTTCAAGCTTCTTGGATGTCGGCTTAGGGACGCTTATAAGAGATTCTATTCAAGACAACATATCTTATCTTAAGAGAGTTCAGCTACCTGAGTTCCACGTATTCATGATTCCAGCATGTATCGCAGCTTCCTATACTCTGAAAATGAGAGAAAAGTTCGTGATACAGACCTACTTAAGTGGCAGGAAATCACTCTTAAGTTACGCAGGTCCGCAGGAAGTTCTGAAAGTATATGAAGCTTTAAGAGACGCTGGTGGCGAGATAAGCAGGTCTGTTTATGAGTTGGGCGTGACTTCCAGCAAGATAGTTACTGAGGCTTTATCTCTTGAAGAATTCTTGAATCTCTTATCTACTAATTATCAGTACTTAAGTTTCGTGACTACCAAGTATGACTACGTTCTGGAAGCCTCAAATACTTTCATTAAAGAATATGAGAAAGGAAGTGACTGGAACACTTCAGCAGTTGCTTCATACGTGACTCTACTAAACGCGTTAGGAATTAATATTAAGTTTCCATATAAGCTTGAAAACAGAGAAGACTTCAAGAAATCCTTGAACCTTGACATAGAATTAAGTAATAAGAACGTAGACTACACACCACTCATACCACCACTTACTGAAGCTATACTAATAAGCCTCCTAACGATTTACCCACCTAAGTAGCAAGGAAAAAATAATTATGGTAGCCGGGCGGGGATTCGAACCCCGGTCACGGGGGCACTCCCCAGAGGACCAGAGCCCCGCATCCTTGGCCGCTAGACGACCCGGCTACTTAGGTGCCGCCGCGGGGACTCGAACCCCGGACCTCCGGATTTCCCAGGACGGGCCGTATGAGTCCGGCGCTCTGCCCGCTAAGCTACGGCGGCACCAATAACTACTATGATAACCTGCCTTAAAAATGTTCCTAGAATGCATTCGCCTCGTACACGTAGAGTACCCTAACCACAACTTATGTGGGCTTCAAAATTTGTTAAGGAAACTTGAGACTACTATTCTTCATGGATTAATCTGGGGGGCGGATCCCAGTTTGAGGGGGCTGCGAGGCCTCGCGGACCTCACTGCCCCCTCAACGCGGCCGGCTTAACTTCCGGGATCTGACGAGTCCGGGTGTTTCCCGACCGCTATGACCGGGACCGCCATAATCTTTTGTTTGTGAGGGTTTTTAAGTCTTACTCTACTATTATTAAGTTTTGTAAAAGCCTGTTAATCAGGGAGCATTCAGATGAGGTTAGGATTTATTTTGTCGTGTTTAGTCACCTTATTGATTATTGGTTACGTGCTGTTTTCTTTATATGTTCCGCAACAAGATTTAGGAGGTGTTGAGGTCGTGGGTGAGGAGTTACTTCTTCCTCTCCCTAAGAAGGTAAGTATCATAACTATTGAGGAAGCTATCCTTCTCAGGAAGAGTATCAGAGAGTGGAGAGATTCTCCAATCACTATTGAGCAACTCTCAATGATTCTTTGGGCTTCGCAGGGGGTAGTTGAGGATATTGACGGGTGGCTCAGGAGAGCTTCTCCTAGTGCTGGCGCTACTTACCCCCTAGAAGTTTACGTGGTTATTGGTGAGGGAGGTGTTTCTTTAGGTGACGGGAGTTATGTTGGTGCGGGAGTTTACAAGTATGATTACAGGAGGCACTCAATAAGATTAGTTAAGAGCGGAGACTTCAGGGACGATTTGTGGAGAGCCGCGCTAAGGCAGGACTGGGTTAAGGAAGCGCCGTTAAGTCTAGTAATATGCGCTGTCTATGAGAGGACTACTTGGAGATACGGTGAGAGAGGGATTAGGTACGTTCACATAGAGGTAGGTCACGTAGGCCAGAACATTTACTTGATGAGTACTGCTCTAGGCTTAGGCACCGTTGCTATAGGAGCCTTCCACGACGAGGAAGTAGCTAGAGTAATTAATGCTCGACGTGAGGAGCGCCCGCTGTACGTGTTCCCTGTAGGGGTTCCCTTAGAACCCCACAAGACAGACTTCAGAGAGCTTCAGGAACTCTACTCTAGGCTGAGAAGATGAGTAGAGCTAAAGAAACATACTTCTGCCTCAGACTAGTTGAGTACACCTCAATCCCTTTAACGCTTTGCTCCATACTCTACTTACTGAGTGGCTACGGCATTATTTCTCCTGTCTTCAGTTTAGTAGGACTCACATACACTATTTCAGTCAAGATTCACACACTACCTCTCCTAAGATTAGTGACTGTGATTCTAGCAATACTCCATCTTTATGGCGGTGTCGTGGTGATTTCAAGTAGGCATGTGAGAAGCTGGAAGAGGAGGAGGCTTATTAAGTCGTTTACGTTAGCGATGGTATCAATGTTTTTATTCTTAATCGCGTTAAGCGAGCTTAAGATGTTGCTGACGTGAGCGCGTGCTAGACTGTTGGCTTAGTTAAAAGCTTACTAAGTTTTTAGTCTGTAGGAGATTCCGCCTTAATGACGGCGGGTGGCTATCGGAGGTGGGAGAATCGTGCTCATAAGCCGTGAGGCAGGCTCTGTTGTGCCCGTAGAAACCAATCAAGAAAAGCTAAAGTAATGAGCGTGGGCAACCACTCCTATGTTCTCACGTTTATTAACTCCTACTAACGATTTAGTAGGTGAAGTGTTTATGGAGACAGGTAAGGCTCCTTTCGTGACTGGAGTAGCTATACTCTTAGCAGGTGTCTTGATAGTTGTTTTCGGGGCTTTCCTAGCTTTCGACGCGTACCTCAACTACAGACCTCTCTTGCCTGCTGGAGAAGACCTGCAGTCTTCTATTACTAGGACAGTGTATGAGTTACTGAATCTAGTTATTAAGTTGGGTTTTCTTGGAGCGATGATATGGGCTGGCTCAATACTTTTAGGTAAAGGCGTTGAGCTCTTTAAGACTCTCTACGTTAGAGAGAAGAAGCCTAAGGAAACTGAGGAGGTCAAGAAGTGAATACTCTGTTTAAGCTAGGTGTAGTCCTAGTAGCTTTTCTAGTGTTGAGCGGCTTAGTAACTCCTGCAGTAATCTTTACTTACGAACTACTGAGCAAGCCTGACTTAATAGATCTCAAGACTACTTACGAGCAACTCAACGAGACCTCTATTAAGTTAGTGTTTAGCGTAACTTACAGAGGTACAGTACCACTAAGTAATGTTAGGCTTGAGGTACTCAATAAGACACTATACTTTGGTGACTTACCCAGAAACACCACACTCACGAAGTACTTAGTACTCAACGTTAGCTCACTTCCTGAACACCCGGAGGTCGTGATGTACTTAGAAATTGCTAGGATCTACCGTCTTGAATTAAGGATTAAGGGTGTTAAGGGTTGAGTAAGAAAATTCTTGTTAAGAAAGTAGCGGGTTCTGTGATAGCCGGGATTCTCACGGGGTTGCTCTACTACTTTGTTTACGTGGTGCTACTCCCAATAATATTCTCTAAAATCTTTCCAGGTACTGAAGTTCTTGAAACACCTACTCTCTGGCTACTCGCTTTCATGCTCTTCACGTGCTTAGGTCTAGCAAACTCACTGCTTAGAGAACACCCGATCTCACTACCTCTTAGACTACTATCTAAGGTTTTAGGAGCCCTCATAGTACTTACCCTGCTGAATTTCGGCGTGGTTAAGGGTGAGGTCGTCATGGAGGGAGCTATAGTTGAGTACAGCATGGATCTCTCGCTACCTCTATATACATTAATACTCTTTAGCATGCTGATGTTTCCTTAAATGCCTGCACTGGCTGTTTTGGTTTCGTGAAGGTTCATGAGTGTTGGTTGATTTGTTTGTGCGGGGTTGCTCGCGACATGGGTTGGCTTGAAGACTTGAGCGAGCAGGTAATCAAGAACGCCGGGATGCTGGCCCCCCACTTGCTCACGGAGTTCATAGTAGCCTCCTTTCTCAATTATTAGCTTGTCTTTAGGTTTTAATCTCTCCCTGAACTTAGAAGGATTCACAATCCTCCATCACTCTCTATTCTTATCTCCTCTCCTACTCTTTAATCCGTAATGATGGGAACTAATATTAAGCTTTAGGAGTAACGCTTGTTTCCGATAGAAATTTGTGGCTAGATCATATTATTAATTCTTTAGGTATTGAGTGAGTAGCGATTTTCCAAGTCTTCTTACCTACTTCGTTGAGTTTTCTTACGGCTTCCGCCCCGTTAATTATTGTGCCGTCTCTAGACTCAATCCTGACTCCAACGATAACCCCGTCCTTAAGTAGTACCCTAACTTTATTACCTTCAGAGTCTGTCGCGAGTACGTAGAGATTCTTTAGTTTAGTCTCTACGTACATCTTGCTCACTCTTTTAATGAGTTCATTACCGTCTAGTTCTTCTTTAACCGTGCTTAAGATTTGAGACTTAAGTATTATCTTACTTAGTAAGACCTCGTCCTCAAACGCTGCAGGATTCTCGGCGAGACTCACACTAACTAACTTGGGCTCAGGTCTAGGAAGTTCCTCACTCTTAATTCGTTCTTTAGGCCCCGTAATTTCTGGAGGAGTTACTGCCTCCTTAATTAATCCTTTCCTTCTAAACTCGAGGACTGCAGGCAACGTGTCAATCAGCTTGTTCTGGTAAGCCTCAACGAACTCCTTGATGTAGGGCTTCAGCAATCTCTCGTTAGCTGACTTAATAGTGACTCTGCCCTTAATCAGTGTTAGAGGACTCTCAAGCAATCTCCTACCCACCACACTCAGCCTGAACTCTAAGCTTAAGTCATCACGGCCCTCAATCACTATAACATTAGCCTCGTCTTCTTTCTTAGTACTTATCTTGAAGTACACCTTACTCAGGAAATTACCTATCTTCAGGTTAGCCGAGACTTCACTATCACTCAAAACCTCAACTAGAGACTCAACGATAGGCCATAAACTAAGGTGCAACTTAAGATCTGACAAGACAGGAAGAACTTCGTTAACGTCTAGAGAGAAGACCATACTAAACTCGTTAACTATGGTCACTTTCTTGAGCCCCCGAATATCATACAGTATAAGTGTTAATAAAAACTTAAGTTCAGGGAAGAACTGAGCAAGCCTAACCCTATCGTTACGTAGGTGCTGACGCAAATTAAAAACCTCTTCTTGAGTCTTATATGGGTGTCGCGAATACCGGGAGTCGAGTACGCGTTAATCACGGCTACTATGTGGTCTCTTAACCCAGCTTTTATAAGCAGGTATAAGAACTCGCTGCAACCAGTTCTCTTCACCGGACTTAGAGCTCTGCTAGCACTACTTCCCGCACTCTCACTCAGTATCTTCACAGGCCTCAAAGCAGAGGTAACACCGCTCAGCACGCTACTATTCGTCACGTCTGCTTTAATAGGGCCTGGCTTAGGAGACACTGCTTACACTAAAGCTATTCAAGTCTTAGGTGGTGGGAGAGCTGTAGTAGTGGCTTACACCTACATATTCGTGGCTCAAGCCTTATCGGTTCTCGCAGGCGAGGTCTTGAGACCCGGTGTAGTGCTTGGTGCCGTCTTAGCGTTTCTCGGAATCGTTGTCTCAGCACCAAAGAACTCAGAATATGTGAGTGTCTCGTTAAGAGGCTTTAGCTATGCTGCGGCAGCCTCACTGTGTTGGGGAGCCGGAACTGTTTTGAGTACTGCGTCACTCCGTTATGCAGACCCAGTAACACTATTAGTGATTAGGTTAGGGATGCTAGTAGTGGTCTTCACGCCAATAGGGCTACTGAGCGTTTACGTTAAAAAGAACTACGACATACGTAGCAACGCGGGAAAACTGGTTAAGTGCGCGGGGCTCACCGGAGTAATCGGGTGGTTTGGCGGCATGTACTTCTTCCTCTTATCACTAGCTACTATAGGTACTGCAGCAACAGTTCTCGCAACAGCGTTGACCCCCATACTATCAATGATTACTACTAGAGGAGTTGCTGGGGAGTCCCATAGTATTAGGCTAGTTCTGGGTGCCGCACTAATATCTCTCGGGATAGTGGTCGCAACACTTTTTGATTAGTCTTCGTTCTTAACTTTCTGCTAGGTGCTAGGCTAGGTCTTTATGACTGGCTTTAACCAGCTTCCTCTCACTATCCACGAAAATGCTAGCAACCCAGTAATTATGTTGCTTATAGACATGCCTAACCAAAGTCCTCTCACGCCCATCCCGAGAGGTCCTGGACCGAATAAATAGGCTAGGACGTTTCTCAGAACCCATAGTCTGAGCAAGCTTAAGTACATGGTTGTCTTGGTGTGCCCGGAGCCGCTCGCGACTGAGAAAGCAGCTCTCAGTATCACGAAGAACACTATTGAGGGACCCATGTATAAGAGGAAGTCAGCCGCGTTCTGAACTACTTCAGGGTCTGAAGGAGCGAATACTGAGACTATCTCGTACCTGAAAGCTATGTAGGCTGAAACACCTAAAGCAGTTATTGAGGTAGAGTAGAGTACTGTCTTAAGAGCCGTTATCTTAGCTCTCTCATACATCCCGGCACCCAAGCTCTGACCAATCATCGTGGAAGTAGCTCCGAGCAGACTAGCAACGAAGATATCGAGTAGTCCTAGAGGTCTATCACCTATACCCCAAGAAGCTAGCGCGACACTACCTAACATGCTTATTATGGCGGTCAGGAGAGTGAAGCCTCCTGCCTCACCAACTGACGAGATAGATATAGGTAACCCTATCTTAACTAGCTTACGCAGTAACCAAGGCTTGAGTCTCAGGTGCCGTGACCGAAGCTTCTCACCTTTAACGCCCTTAGTCAAGACACGTATAGCTATGAGTGAAGCAGTAAAGTCACTCAACAGCGTAGCTATTGCTGCTCCAGCAACCCTCATAGGAGGTATGGGACCCCAACCAAATATTAAGACAGGGTCTAAGACTACGTTGAGCAAGACCCCGACAACCCTGATCTTCATCGGAGTCACAGTATCTCCCGCAGCACTAAAGATAGATGCCGTAGCGTCCATCAAGCCGAAGACTGTGAAGCCTAGTGAGAAGTACCTGCCGTAAGTCACGGCGTCAGGAACCACCTCAGCAGGCACTCCTACGAGAGCCATTATTAAGGGTAGTAAGAAGTAAGCGACTAGACTTACGGGAAGTCCTAAAAGCACCGCTACAAGCAGTAGTTGCCCGGCAGCACTCATGGCTAGCTCATAGTCTCTAGCACCCCAATACTGAGAAACTAGGGATATGCCTGCCTGAAAAACTCCCGTCAACCCGGCAACAACCAAGAAAACAACGGGCCATGTAGCGTTAACAGCTGCTAGAGCATCCCTACCTAACCTTCCCAACCAAAACATGTCCGTTATGTTGTAGACTACTTGAAGCGCCTGCATCACGCCTATGGGGAGGCCTAACCTCAACATAACCTTAACTATAGGTTCCCTCAACACCCAGTCTTTATCATCCAATCACGGCACCTAAGTAGTGAGTTACGCTGACCACGAAAATAAGCAGTAAGAACGACTAAGTAGTCAGTAAATGAGCAAGGAACGCGAGACCCCTAAACTCACGTTAGGGGAGACTTAGTAAACTCATCAACTACTAAGACTTCGTCAAAGAGTGAACTACTAGTCAGCACGTCACGTATATTCCTGGCTACAGTAGTCCATAGAGTGTGGTTTATGAACTTACAGAATGAACAGCTCGGATCACTACTCAAGAAACTCAAGTAAACAATCAGTTTTTTCCCGTCACTAGAAATCCTGAGCCTACTAACGACTCCTGAAGAAATAACGTCGACATCAAATCCTGGAACCATAACCCTACTCAACAAATCCTCAGCTAGCTTCAGCTTACTCAGCAAAGCTTCATTTCCCATCATCTCACCAACTGACCCCTTCTGTAAATAATTAAAACAATCAATGCTAATAAGAACACTAGACAGTAGTCTAGAAATATCGTAGTATCAGATACTAACACGTAAGTACAGGCTCGTGAGAGAGAATAAGTACTACACACTAAATATTTTTTAATTATGTGTTGTTAATCTACTTGGGGTGATTACGTCTCGTGGAGTCGGGCCTCTCTAGAGAAAGTGTTTTCTCGTTACTTAAGAAGTTGTCTGAGTGCGTAGGTCCTTCAGGCAATGAAGGTAGTGTTAGGGAGTTAGTGATTGATGAGTTGAGGAGAGTTGCTGACGAGTTAAGAGTTGATACGCTAGGTAACGTGATAGCTGTTAAGAGAGGTTCTAGGGGTAGCGGTAAGTTAATGCTTGCCGCACACATGGATGAGATAGGGTTGTTCGTGTCGCACATAGACGATAAAGGATTCTTAAGGATACTGCCTATAGGGGGAGTCTCAGAAAGATCGCTAGTTTATCAGAGAGTCTTGATTAAGACTAGAGACGGGAGAGTCTATAAGGGCGTGATAGGTCTTAAGCCACCTCACGTGATAAAGCCTGAGGAGCTTCGTCAAATACCGGAGATGAAGGAGTTCTTCGTAGACGTAGGCGCCACGTCAAGAGAAGAAGTGCTTAACATGGGTGTGAGGGTGGGTGACATCGCGGTGTATGATAGAGAGTTAAGCACGCTGGCCGGAGACAGAGTCACTGGCAAAGCAATAGATGATAGAGTAGGACTGACAGTCATGCTGAAGTCCTTCGAGATTATTGAGTCAACAGAACTTGACGTGTACGCGGTAGCTACGGTTCAGGAGGAAGTAGGTCTTAAGGGGGCTGAAGTAGCAGCATATTCAATAACTCCTGACGTAGCCCTCGCCCTAGACGTGACGATTGCGAGTGACTTCCCGGGAGTCTCAGAACATGAGTGGTGTACCCAGCTAGGTAAGGGCCCAGCTATAAAAGTTGCTGACGGCAGGTCAGCTTCAGGACTAATAGCACACCCGGAAGTAGTCAATATGCTGGTAAAAGTAGCTGAAGAGTCAGGGATACCGTACCAGATAGAAGTCTTAGCTGGCGGAACAACAGATGCCTCAGTCATCGCTCTGAATAAAGAGGGGGTCCCGGCAGGCGTAGTCTCAATACCCTCACGCTACATACACTCACCAGTTGAGGTCGTAGACCTTAAGGACGTGATAAACGCAGTAAAGCTAACAAAAACATTCACAGAGAAAATAAATTACGAGTGGGTGAGTTCCCTAAAAGAACGCAGAATTAAGTAGGGTGAGGAGGCAGAATAGCTTAATTCCTAAACACAACTACTTTTTGTGAGGTATCTCAAACAACTTAGGGCTTCAGTAACCACTACTTGAAGGAGTGTTTTTGTTTTGGTATGCGAGTTCTTACTCGTGACTTAAGGAAGCTAAAGACTCTCTCAATTTCTTGCTTACCTTACTTGGTTGGAGAGCTTCTCTTAAGCGCGTTACTGAGTACCCTCTCTTCACGAGTTCTCGTGTTAAGTATGAGTACTTGATTGCGTACGCTCTAGGATGTATCACTATGAAGCTAGAGCCTTTAGGCAGTCCCTGCTTTTCTAGCTCCTCAACTATGGATTCAGCCAGAGACGTGTAGTAGCTTGCTAGAGACTTGAGCGGCTCTCCAGCTTTCTCTAACTCTTCGGTAGTAGGCAGGGGCTCGCGCCTAACCCAGCTCTCGTAACTAAACCTAGACTCAATCTCCTCACTACTCATTATCGAGTCTAACGCTGTTAAGACGTCGAGTAGCTCGCCGACCACTAGGTATATCTTGCCGTTAGGTAGTCTGAGGTAGAGTATTCTGAGGCGGGCCTCAGTTAGGAGAGCTCCGTAAGTTGCTTGAATTAAGTTATCGAGCTCGATAGGGTTAGACGCGTCCCAGTCAGCCACGACTAAACTCGACCTACCCCCACCACCCTCACCACTACTTGAGAAAACCTTACTAACTAATTTACCGAGACTAACACTCTTCTTCCAGTGAATGTTTCTCGGGTGATCGCCCGGGCTGTACTCCCTAACACCAGCGTACTCTCCTACGAGAGCCCTAAGCATCAAGCGCTCAATAAACTCGAGGATCCTGGTAGCTACTACCCACCTCACCCTGTACCTGGGGAGTGGCCCCAGCTTGCGCTCGGCCCCAACACTGAGTTCTCCTGTGCCCTCCGCCACGCCTTCACCAACACCTAGAGAACCGATCCCTACTGACCCGCTACCGACCTCGCTGCCTGACTTACCTACCTCGCCGGGAGTCAAGACATTCGCAACAATCTCTAACCTACCTACATATACTGTCGGCGGCTTAACTAAGCTAACATACCTAGCCAGCAACTCCCTAACACTCCTCACTATCGAGGCAGACTTAGGGATTGTCTTAACCCTGATTAAGTAGGGGCCGTGAGTAATCCTCGAGAAACGCCTCAAGTCACTCATAACCACCTT
>ERZ1669248.791-NODE-791-length-13553-cov-15.257816_pt1 | contig 13553 bp, 14 predicted proteins | sample MGYA00579296_ERZ1669248 | MGnify/ENA primary metagenome ERZ1669248 (study PRJEB41166, sample SAMN08046057) | hot springs metagenome | biome: hot spring; feature: neutral hot spring; material: thermophilic sediment; isolation source: thermophilic sediment from...
CACACTCTTTCATGCCTTGACAATTCCTCGCCTGACGATTTCTTCGGCAATTTGAACGGCGTTGAGGGCTGCACCTTTGCGCAAATTGTCAGCGACGACCCAAAGCCAAAGCCCGTGCGGGTTAAACGGGTCATTGCGAATTCGCCCCACATAAACTGGGTCGCGACCGGAAGCATCAAGAGGTGTCGGGTAAGTTCGGTAGGAGGTTCCGTCAGGGAGTTGGGTAGGCTCGTCCACCACGACTATGCCTTTTGCGTTCCTCAAAATTTCCCGTGCCTCTTCCGCTGTCAGAGGCTTTTCCAGTTCAACATAAATTGCCTCAGCGTGAGCGTTGAAAACAGGGACGCGGACGCAAGTGACCGTGATGGGCAGATCAGGTTCGTGCAAAATCTTCCGAGTTTCACGAACCATCTTCCACTCCTCGTTTGTGTATCCCGCCTCTTCAAATCGCCAGTTTGCCCCTGCAAGGACATTAAAGGCGATTTGGAGGGGATGGACTTTAAAGTCGCCGGGTTCTTGACCGTGCAAAATTCGGTGAGCCTGACTCTCAAGTTCTTCAATGGCAGCGCTTCCTGCCCCTGAAACTGCTTGATATGTGCTGGCAATAACTCGCCTTATCCTTGCAGCATCGTGAAGGGGTTTGAGAGCGACAACCATCTGGATCGTTGAGCAGTTGGGATTGGCAACATACCTTTGCGGGACTTCGCCAACGCCGGGCAATTCAACGGTTCCGTTGCCCCGCAGAACTTCCAAATCGTCGGGGTTGACTTCTGGGACAACAAGCGGAACACCTTCAACCATTCGGAAATCCGAGCCGTTGTCAATGACGATTGCTCCCTGCTCAATTGCAGGACGGGCGAATTGCTTCGCCGCTCCCTTCTCCCCTTCCGTCCCAGCGAAGAAAACGATATCTGCGCCTTTGAAGGCGTCAGGGTTTGCCTCTTGAACTTGGACAGTTTTGCCATCAATGGTAACTTCACGGGCAGTGCGGGCAAGCACCACCGGCTCATCGCTCAAGGGAAGTGAAGATTGCCAAAGGCAACGAACCATTTCACGACCGACGGCGCCAATTCCGACGACCACTGCTCTCAAGGCTTTTCACCTCCAGCAAGGTTTTTGACAAAAATTTTGCCTCCTCGGTTTGCTTATTGACGATAGGGCAAAACCGCATGAAGGCAAGGTTATGGGCGGACATAAGGTCGGATTTGCTCCAACTTCTTTTCGCCGATACCTTTGACCTCAAGGAGTTGCTCCACACTTTTGAAACCGCCGATTTTTCGGCGATGCTCAATTATGCGCTTAGCCAGCACAGGACCTATGCCCGGCAATTGAACCAAATCAGCCTCAGTAGCAGTGTTCAGGTTGACAATCAAATTGGGGATTTTTGACCGCTTAGCACTTGGTGAAAGGGAAGGCGTCGCAGGCGAAGTCAAAGCCAATGGGCGTGGGTTGCTCAGCCACTTCTTGCTGGGCACGATCACCTCTTGCCCATCTTCCAAAAAAGCGGCAAGGTTCAGCGCATTCAAGTCCGCATCTTGGCGTGGTTGAGCGAGTTTAACTGCGTCAGCGACACGACTGCCGAAGGGCAGGGAATAAACTGCCGGCTTTTGAACTGCTCCCTTGACATGAACTTTCAGGCTCAACTTCAAGTCTTCCTGCTTTTGCGGTGGCGTTTCCAAAATCAACGCGGGCGGTTCAGTCAAGCGCTTTCCAGCCAAAATTGCAAGGCTTATTGCGATAACCACCAAACTCCCTAAAGCCAAATAACGCTCCACAGGGTGCTCCCACAAAACCATTTTTCACTTCCCCCCAGCGGATTTTTCCGGGGACGCTAACACCCGCTCAATAAGCATCAGCAATTCATCTGGGTTGAAAGGTTTCGCCAAATAACCTTCCGCTCCCTCTACCCAAGAAATGAGAGCCCCCGCATCAGATGCATAGGCTGTCAGAACGATGACGGGGATGTTGGAAGTTTCCTCAGAGTTTTTGAGCAGCCTCATGACTTCGTAGCCATCCATCTCGGGCATCAAGATGTCCAAAATGATGAGGTCAGGTTGTTCGGAAAGCGCTTTGCGGATGGTTTCAACACCGTTGCTTGCGATGACCACTTCGTAACCCTGCACTTCCAAGTTGAGCCGAATTAGTTCTTGAATTGCTGGGTCGTCATCCGCTACCAGAACCTTTGCTTTCCTCTGTGTCATCCTTCTCGCCTCCCGTCTTTCCTTCCAATACTTCAACGCCGAGCAAGCGCTTTTCTTGCTCTTCCAAATCGGAGAGCAATTCCTCCATCCGTTCAAGTTCCCTGCGAGTCCACAAGTCCCGAGGGTTGCTTGCCAGTTTTTGCGTCAATATGCGAATGTGCCGTTGACATTCCAACTTCCTCAGCCGAATTTGCTGCAACTTTGATTTCACCGCTTCGTGCACGGGACATCACCACTTTGAAATCATGCCAGAAAACTTGCACTTCTCCCGCCTTCCATTATGTCGCGTCAGGGCGGGATAGGCGTAGTAAAGCCGTCGCACCGCTGCTCAGCAAAAACGGCGTTAAAATCAGCACAGCGAAGATTGCCCGCTCCCTCATTGTCGTTGCACCCGCTAAAATTGTTGCGCATGACATTGGAGAACCTCTAATCCTTCAACGCTTCAAGTTCGCTTTGCAAACGCTTAACTGCTTCCTCTGCTCGCTTTGCTGTTTGCTCATCGGCAGGTCTCAAGTAGCAGCGAATCATCCAGTCATAAACCTCCTCGGTGTTGCGCAGATGCGAGTTCGGGAAACATATGCGAGAGTGGCTTCTTGGGACATCGGCGTCGTAAGCCATGTAAATGCCTTTTGTTGCGGTTGGATTGAAGGCGATGACGATGTAGAAGAAATCTGGGACTTCTGTCGGCTCAACGGGAATTCGTTCCCACTTCCACTCGCCGCAATTGGCAAAAAGCGAATAAGGTGCTTTGAACTCACGGACGACATTGAACTTCTCGTCACACAGGAAGATGCTGAAGTCCTCTTTTGGCGGTTGAGTCTCACCGTAGCGAGAGCCGTAAAATTCAACCGCCACAAGTTGCCACTTGCCTTCGGGTTTGCAGAAAATTATTCCATGCCCACTGCCACCAATGCTCCATTGACCGTCTTTCGTGCCATCATCGTAGCGAAGCCTCAATAAGCCGTTCTGCCACTCCAACTTCAAGCCATAATAAAGCCGCTTGTCTGCTATGTCAGGAGAGACAGTCGCTTGGATTTGAGGTCTCAAAAACTGTTTGGGGACAAGCGCCTCTGCTTGAGGGTCACCAGTTATGACAACGAGCGCCTCAACGAACTTTGCAACTAATTCGTGCCCAGACGGTCGCTGAGCCAAAGTTCTGTTTAGGGCTTCTCCCAACTTTTCCCGCCCATACTTGCGTTCAATCTCGTAAAGGGATTTCGCTGCGAACATGTCTTGGCTCTCAGGTTTCTCAATTTGCTTCAAAAACCGAACCATGCCACTCGTCTCGTGATAATTGTGGGGGTCGGGGTAAACCTGAGCGCCAAGTTTTTCAAACAGGTAACTTGTGATGACCGACCCAAAATAGTGTGCCCAACCTTCACCGACACCCCAAGGGATTGCAGCGATTTGTCCAGATATCCGTGAGTAAATGGCGATGTGACCGAGTTCGTGGCAGATGCCGTAGACATTGTGAGCGCCACCTTTCGTCGGTGAAAGCAAAGGTTTCTCCGAGCCGACCTCAAGGAAGATGGATTTCTGTCCGTCAGTCCACAGCGCCGCAAACCTTTCGCCTTTTTCAGGGACGAGCCGAATTTGCAACTCAATCGATTCAGGCAAAACCAAGCCGTAAAGTTCGCGGTAAGCCTCCCAAGCGGCATCGCCGATTTTCAGAAGTGCCTTTGCGTAGGCTTCCAATGCCTTTGGGTAACTGACGCGGAGATGTTTGCCGGAGAGAGAAAGAGCCTTGGTCTTCTCTTCCGCAGGCTGCTGTGCTGTCTTCACTTCATCTTCTCCCATCGCGCAAAGACCGAACAAAAAACACGACACAAAAACCCAATCCAAAACCAACTGCCACTTCATCCTTGACACCCCCCTTAGGTTTTGCCTGCCCTCAACCGCTCAAAAACTTGCTTGAATTCGTCCACCGAACGGAGCAACGCTTTTAAACCTGCAGGCTTTCCACGGCAGCGGTTTCTTTTCTACCCCAAGCCTTTGGTCGGTAGATGCAGTATGGGTCGCTTCGCATATAGTCGCCCGTGACTGCGTAAGCCCGTGAACGACTTCCGCCGCAAATTTGTTTGAACTCGCAAACCCCGCATTTGCCTTTGAGTTGGGAATAATCTCGGATGCGAACGAAAAGGGGCGAGTGTCGGTAAATTTCCGCAAGCGGCTTCTCGCGAACGCTTCCGCCAGCGAGGGGCAAAAATCCGCTCGGTTGGACGATACCGACATGCGAAATGAAGACTACTCCTCTCCCGTCGTTGACACCCATTGGGGCGCGAACGATTTTGGGGCGTTCCTTTGCTGGAACGACATCTGTTGGTCGTAGGGCTTTTTGCAGCACCTCTTTCAACAACTCTTCAACGGGAACTCCCAATTCCTGTGCCCTTCTTTGCAACATGACCCGTCGGTAGTGATAACCTTCACGGGGAGTGATGTCGTAAGGTGCTGATTTGCTCAGGTCATACATCCAGTTGAACACCCGCTCAAAATCGTAGGGCGAAATGTTAAGTTTGCGGATTTCCGGACGAGCGGCGCGACCGACTGCGATCAGGAAGAAGAGAGCCCAAAGTTTAATGCCCATCTTCGCCACCATCTCAGCGACGCGGGGCAAGTCGTCAAGGCTGTGCTTTGTCACCGTCGTGTGAATCTGCGTTTCAATCCCAAACTCGTGACACCAGTCAATGATGCGAAGGGTGTGGGCGAATGAACCATCAACGCCGCGAAAACTGTCGTGAATTTCTGGTTTGCTCCCGTCAAGGCTGATTGCCAACCTAACCAGACCCGCTTCGGCAAGTTTCTTTATCGCATCGCGTGTGACCAAAGGCGTTGCCGAGGGCGTCATAGCAACGCGGACGCCTTTCTGTGTTGCGTAAGCGATGATTTCAAAAATGTCCGGTCGCTTCATTGGGTCGCCGCCGGTGAGAATGAAAATCGGGTAGGGCTGCCCGAATTCGCAAATCATGTCAACGAGTTTGAAGGCTTCCTGCGTTGTCAACTCATAAGGGTTTCGGTCAGGTATCGCATCCGCACGGCAATGCAGACAGACCAAATCGCACGCGCGGGTCGTCTCCCAAATGACGGTAAACGGTCTCTGGTTAAAGTCCACAGCCTTCACCTCCATAACGAGGCTTCCGTTCACTTCAAAAATTGCTTGCCAATTCCGAAATTGGCTGTCAGGGAAAATACCGATTGACAATCCTTGCACTTTTCCGTTGCGCTACTGGAGATGGCAAAATTTGCGGTGGCGAAAAATTGAGTTCGGAGGTGGTTTTGATGGCGTTGCGACCTTTCGCGGTTGGTATTATGCTGGGAGTTCATCAAGACCCGAGAGTGGGTGTTGAAAAGTGCAAAAAAGTGGGTGTCAACAACGCACAATTGGGAGTTCCGACGGACGAGTGGTTGACTTTGGAAGGGGCAATGGAGGTCAAACGATTGTTTGACGAGGCTGGGGTGACCATCACTACAGTTTTTTGCGGGTTTGAAGGTGAGCGATACGACGACATTGAAACGGTTCGCAGAACGGTTGGCTATGTCCCTGAAGAGACCCGTGAAGAAAGAGTCCGCAAGACCCTGCAAATCGCCGAGTGGGCTTACGCTATGGGGGTGAAGCGCATCGCCGCTCACTTCGGCTTCATCCCTGAAGACCCAACGGATATCCGATACCCAGTTTGCGTTGAGACGATGAGGCGAATTTGCGATTACTTGCTTCCGAAAGGGATGACTTTCGGGCTTGAGACAGGACAAGAAACCGCTGACACTCTCCTGCGCTTCATTCGCGATGTCGGTCGCAAAAACATCAACATCAACTTTGACCCAGCAAACATGATTCTCTACGGCACAGGTGACCCAATTGAGGCGCTCAAGAAGGTGGGCAAGTATGTCGTGAGCGTTCACTGCAAGGACGGGAAATGGCCCACAGAGCCGGGGAAACTCGGGACGGAAGTCCCGCTCGGTGAAGGGGAAGTCGGCATTGACAAATTTATAGCAACCCTGAAACGCATCGGCTTCAAAGGTCAGTTGACGATTGAGCGGGAAGTCCCAGACCCGCCCCAAACGGACGACATGCTAAAAGCGAAGGCGTTGCTTGAGTCTTTGGTCAAAAAGGTGCGAACGGGAAAGAAAACCAAGCGGTAGGACGAGTTGCATTGAGCCATTGTTTGAGGGTGCGACTTCAAAAATTGTTTGTGCGCACAACTGTAGGGGCAGGTGAAACCTGCCCGAATAAACTTGCGGGCGGATTTCATCCGCCCCTACAGGTTTAAGGTCAACAGCCACAAATGACCTTTTGAGTAAAGGGTGGCGGAAATTTTCTTGGTCGTGCAGGCACATGACCCCTCGTTAGAGTGCAAGGAGGTTGAAAGTCGGGTTGCTTTACAAGGAAGACTGGGAGCAGGCGAAAGAAAGGTTTGTCGCTTGGTGGCATGGAGAGGTTGTTGACCGGGTCGCGTTACAAGTTAGGGCTCCCCGCAAAAATCACCGTCCGAAAGTTTTGCCGACTCCACTAAAACTTGAAGACCGCTGGACAGACATTGAGTGGAACTTAATGCGGGCTGATGAGAATTTCAAGGCGACTTTCTTCGGTGGTGAAGCCTTTCCCTGCTTTTGGTGCAATCTTGGTCCGGACATAATGGCTGCTTTCGTCGGTGCCGAATTGGTTTTTGAAGAAACCACGACTTGGGTGAAGCCGTTAATCACCGATTGGGGAACTGCTCCGCCGATAAGGATTGACCCGAACAACCGTTGGTGGCGGCTCATGTTAAAGATGACGAAGGCAGCGGTTGAGTTTGGCAAGGACAAATTTTTCGTGGGGCTGACGGACATTCACGCTGGCGGCGACCTTCTTGCTGCCCTTCGCGGGCGTGAAAATTTTTGCACTGACTTAATTGATTTCCCTGACAAAGTTCGCGAGGCTATGGCTCAAATAACGCCGCTGTTCTTTGAAGTTTATGAAAGCCTTCATGCAATCACGCGAACCCACTACGAGGGCACAAGCACATGGCTCAATGTTTGGTCACCTGGGCGTTGGTATCCCGTCAGCATGGACGAACTCGCGCTCATTTCGCCCCAAATGTTCCGCGAGTTTTTCCTTGACGACATAGTTGCGCAAATCAATTGGCTTGACCACTCCCTCTTTCACCTTGACGGTCCAGACTGCATCCGCCACCTTGACATTTTGCTTGAAATCCCGAGATTGAACGGCATTCAGTGGGTGCCCGGTGCCCGTTACAAGTCAATGCTTGAGTGGATTCCTTTGCTCCGAAAAATCCAAAAGGCTGGGAAGTTAGTGCATGTAAGCGTTCACCCCAAGGAGGTTGAACCCTTGTTGAGGGAACTTTCGCCTAAGGGCTTGATGCTTGACACCTACTGCGCCACAGAAGATGAAGCGAAGGACTTGCTTCGCAAAGCCTGTCAGTGGACGCACGAAAGGTTTCAAGTAAGGGTGGCGGAAAAGGTGATGGGCGATGGTGAGGGTTGACCCAAAAACGATTTACGAGGTTGACAGGTTGTTGGCGCAAGTTTACGGCGACAAAAGGTGGCGGAAACACGCCGAGCCGATAGAGGAACTGGTGATAACTGTGCTCTCCCAGCACACAAGCGATGTCAACCGCGACAAAGCCTTCAAGCAACTCAAACGACGCTTCCCTTTTTGGGAGCAAGTTTTGCGAGCGCCTATCCGTTCAATAGCGGCTGCGATAAAACCTGCAGGTCTGTCAAATCAAAAAGCGCCGAGGATTAAAGCGATGCTGCAGAAAATCGCTGAAGCCAACGGCGGGAAACTTTCCCTTGACTTTCTGGCGGATATGCCTGTCCTGAAAGCGATGGAATGGCTTAAAAGGTTACCCGGGGTTGGACCGAAAACTGCCGCTTGCGTTTTGCTTTTCAGTTTCGGCAAACCTGTCTTCCCCGTTGACACCCACATTTACAGAATCAGCAAGCGGCTTGGGTGGCTGGATGAGAAAGTGAGCGAGGCTAAAGCGAACGAGTTGCTTGACAAAGTCGTCCCCGACGAAATCAAGTATCGGCTTCACTTGAACATGATCGCTCACGGTCGCAAAATCTGCAAGCCTCAAAACCCACGCTGTGGCGAATGCCCCATCAAGCACCTTTGCGATTACGGGCTTCAGAGGGGTTAATGGATGCCCACTTGCTCCTTACGAACTCCACCAAAGGAAGCGCATATTCGGCGCGAGAAAAAGGTGGGATGAGGAAGACACCGGGGCAGTGCTCCAATGCAACTTCAATCAACTCCCGAGCGATTGAAATCCCTTCGCTCAGTTGCTTTTCCTTCGGTGCGCTTTCCATCCGTTGCAAAATTTTGTCTGGCATTTTGACGCCGGGAACAGTTTTCCAGAAGGCTGCGTTGCGGGCGCTGATGAGGATTCCGATGCCTACGAAAATTGGGACGCCAACTTCCCTCATCACTTCACCACACGCTTTTATCCGTTCAGGTTCAAAGACCGCTTGAGTCAGGACAAACTGAGCGCCCTTTTCAACTTTCCGCTTAAGCCTCTTCGTTTCCGCCTCCAAATTGTGGACATTGGGGTTAAAGCCCGCACCGATGATGAAATCGGTTCTCTTACCGATGGGAGCGTCAACCCAATTGACGCCGCGATTGAGTTTGCTCAGCAGTTCTATGATTTGGAAACTGTTCAGGTCGTAAACGCTGCTTGCCCCGACATCAGGCGCTAACCTGGCTGGGTCTCCCGTGACAGCCAAAACAAACGAGATTCCCAAAACAGCCATGCCCATGAGCAAAGATTGAGCGCCAATTAGGTTGTGGTCGCGACCAGCAAAGTGGCAAATCGTAGGCAAGCCAGTTTCCCGTTGAATCAAATGAGCCATAACGAGGTTGCTCAGCCGAATTGATGCCAGTGAATTGTCACCGATACTGATGGCGTCAACTCCAGCATGAGCGAGCATCTTCGCCCCTTCCAAAATCGGCTCGTAATTCAAACCTCGCGGTGGGTCCAACTCAACGATGATGATGGGTTCGTTCCCAAGTTTGCTCAAAAAATTCGGCATCGGCGATTTGAGTTTCGGCTGCTCTTCGGGCTTGACTTCAATTCTGCGGGCAATGCGCAGTTGAGGTTTTTTGCCCTTCAATTTCTCTGCGAGAAGACGGATGTGCTCGGGTGTGGTCCCGCAACAGCCGCCAATCAAGTTCGCACCTGCCTGCCAAATCTCTTCGCCAATGCGGGCAAATTCCTCAGGTTCTCCGATGTAGATGAACCTACCGTCAACATACTGGGCAAAACCTAAGTTCGGCGACGCAGTTACAGGCAATTCCGTCAAACGAGCAAGGGCACGGACTACAGCCAAGTTTCGGGTAGGGGAAACACCGCAGTTCGTTCCGACAGCGTCAACACCGAGTTTCTCAAGTTCAAAGACCGCCAATGCTGCTCTTCCTTCAGTCCCGCGCCCGGCGTCGTCAATGGCAGCGAGTTGAGCGATGACGGGCAAATCAGTAACTTGTTTCGCCACTTTAACCGCTCGGAGCAAATCGTCAAGGCTGACGAAAGTTTCAAACACAAGCAAATCAACGCCCGCATCGGCAAGGGCTACGATTAACTCACGATAAGCATTGTCAAGGTCTTCGTCAGACAATTCCAGCAGGTCTTTCAATTGTCCAATCGGTCCGACAGAACCCGCAATGAAGGCATCAGCGTTCGTTTCCGAAATCGCTTCTTTTGCCAACTTAACTGCCGAGTTTACGAGTTCGCGAAGTTGTTTCTCCAACCCAAATTGCTGTAACCGAAGCGGGTTTGCTGCGAAAGTGTTCGTTGTGAGGACTTGAGCGCCAACAGCAAGGTAGTCTCGGTGAATGGATTTGACCAAATCAGGTGCTGTCAAGTTAGCCTGTTCTGGCGGCAAGCCGTGAGGGAAACCGCGTCTCCATATCTCCGTCCCCATTGCCCCATCGCCAATGACTATCGTTTCTCGCAAACGCGAAAGTAACTCTCTACCCCGCTCTGCAGGCATGAAGTCTCACCTTCTTCGCAAGAGATTTCCGTAACGGTTTTCGGCTCAGTTGGAAATTTGTGCATCACAGGATTTTCGCTATGGCTACGGTGATGTTGTCATCGCCGCCAGCATCGTTGGCGAGTTTGATTAGGGTTTTTGCGGTCGCTTCAAGGCTCGGTTCACTCAAGAGCACACGCTCAATCTCGTTATCGTCAACCATGTCAACCAATCCGTCAGAGCAAACCAAAATCAAATCGCCCCGTTGGAGGGCGACTTCAAAAGTGTCAACTTGCACCGTTGGCTCAATTCCAACCGCTTGGGTGATGATGTTCCTTTGAGGGTGCCAACGAGCCTGTTCGGGTGTCAGCAAACCGGCATCAACATATTGCTGCACGAGGGAGTGGTCTTTAGTGATTTGCCTCAACTTCCCACCTTGAAGCAAGTAACCGCGACTGTCACCCACATTAACGAAGAAAGCCTTGTTGCCGCAAATGACGGCGGCTGTCAGGGTTGTGCCCATGTTGTTTCTCATCGCTTGAGCCTCGGCGAAAACTTGACGGTTGGCTTCAAGGGCTGCAGACTTCAAAGCCTCAAGCCAATTGGGCTCGCTGAAGTTGAGCCAATCTTGAATTGCATTGAGCAAGTGGGAACTGAAAACCTGAAGGCAAAGTTTTGATGCGACTTCACCGGCAGCGTGACCGCCCATCCCGTCGGCAACTGCGAGGACAAGGAGCGTCTCCGTTTTGTCAAGGTGGCATCGTTCAAAGTGCATGGTCAGGTAACTGTCTTCATTGTGCTCTCGCCTTCGCCCCACATCCGTTGCAGCGACAAACTCAACCTTCACCGTCGGAGGTGCTTGAGTGAGTTCCAAAAGTCGTTGAAACTCTGTCGCCATTTCTCGCCAATCGGTTGATTTCTCAACGACAGCCAGCGCCTTATCAAGCCACTCTTCACCTTGAACGCTTTTAAGCCAGCGTTCAACGGTTTCCGCCAGTTCGCCCCGAACAGTTTGCCAATCTGTCGGCGTGAGGCTTAGGGCTTCTGGCACGATGAAAGGCTCACCCTTCTCGGAGAAGATGACGGCGGAACTTATTTTCCCCTTGAGCGCTAAGCCATTTTCGGAGATGTAGGCAAAAGCGTCGGCGAGCAAGTGCGCCCAAACGAGCGCAGTTGCGACATCCTCAGGTTCAACCTCAGCGAGTGCTGTCCCTTCCGATTTCGGCAGCACCACATAAACCCGTCCGTCGTAAGGCTCATCGGAGAAGGATGCGAGGGGAGAGAGGACTGCCTTGTGGTGAAGTCCCTTGCTTGCAAGGGACCAAAACGGCTCTAAACTTTCAGGCAATTTCGCTTCCAGCAATCGGACAGTCAAAGTTTCAAGTTCCGAACCCGACAAGTCGCTCCCGCACTGCTCACAAAAGTTGCTGTCGGATGCGTTCAAAGTCTGGCAAATCAAGCAACGCTTTCTCGGTTCAGTTTCAACTGCCTCGTATTCGTTCACCGAATCGCTTGAACCCAAGAAAGCGACGACCTCGTAACGCCTTTGAAACAGCAGCGCCCCTTCAGGCAAAGGTTCGGGTTTTTCGGCTTCAACTTCAAGGGAAGCGGTTTCAGTTGCATCTTTTTCTGGCGTTTCCGTTTCGGCACTTACAGTTCCCGCTTCTTGAACTTGCTCTTCCGTTTCGGGTTCTTCCGTCAACTGCTGTCCACATTGGGCGCAAAATCTTGCTTCAGCCCTGTTTTCGGCTCCGCATTTTGGGCAAACCATCTTTGACCACCCCGTTATTGACTATGTCGCAAATTTTCGCCCAATGAGCGTAACTTAGCCTTTGTCGTCGTCTTTAGCAGTGACTTTTGCTCTAAAGCCCAGTTAGGTGCTGCCTAACACAGGCGAGCCGTCGGCTTCAACTTTTTGCTCCCGCCTTGTAGGAAGTGGCAAAATTTTTTTAGACCAGACAGCAACTTGAGTGCCGAATTGGAAGTTGGTAGCAGGAAGGAGGTGACTAAGGCGATGGCTGGCTGGAGCGTTTACCCTCCAAGCGATGTTGTGCCCGATGAAGTTGAGTTGCTGGCAGCGCAAATTGAGGAGGATGGGGGCAAAGTTTTGTCAATCTACCGCGAGCCTTACGGCAACAACTGGCAGATATTTGCCTTGCTGCCATTGACAGAGGTTGAGCCAACTCCCTTCCAACGGGATTTATCACCGCAACATGTCAATCGGCTGCAAGAGGTCATAGGTGAACTTGGTCGCTTCCTTGACCCAATTGTCGTCATACGCGCCCCAAATGGCAAGTATTGGACGCCTAACGGCAACCATCGCAGAGAAGCAATGGTGCGGTTGGGAAAGGGCATGATCGCCGCTATCGTCGTCCCGGACCCCAAAGTAGCCTACCAGATTCTCGCCCTCAACACCGAAAAGGCTCACAACCTCAAGGAAAAGGCGCTGGAAGTCATCCGAATGTATAGGGGACTGCTCAGTGAAGACGGCAGTATCCGCGAGAGCGACTACGCCTTCCACTTTGAGGAGGCTTACTTGATCACGCTCGGTCTTATCTACGAACGCAGAGAGCGTTTCAGCGGTTCGGCGTATGTCCCCATCATGAGGAAAGTTGACTCCTTCCTCAACGACCCACTCCCTCAGGCGATAAAGGAACGAGAGCGGAGGGCGGAAGTCCTTGAAAGCGTTGATGCGCTCGTTGAACCAATTGTCCAAAGTTTGCGGGAACGAGGGTTCAACCATCCCTTCCTCAAGCAGGCTGTAGTCTCAAAGGTCAACCCCATCAAGCGCAAGCGCATCGTTGAAATTGACTACTACGAAGCGTTTAACCGAATGAAGCGAGCCCTTGAGCGCCTTGACCCATCAACCATCACACCAGAGGACTTGGCAGCCGCAATCGCCGAGGAAGCCTTCTGAAAATCCTGAAGGCTGAGCGGTAAGTTGGGAAAGCATCGCTCAGAAAGGCGGTCGTCACAATGTTGAAACTAAGGCGGACTTCGTTGTTTGATGCCCACAAGAAAGCAGGAGCAAAATTCGTTGAATTTGCGGGCTGGGAAATGCCTTTGCATTACGGTAGCATCTTGGATGAAGCCCGCACTGTGCGGTCGTCTTGCGGCATGTTTGATGTCAGCCACATGGGACGGTTGATGGTGAAGGGGGACAAGGAACACGGGACAAGGGACAAGCAAAGTGACGACAATGTTGCAAAAGCGCTGGATTGGCTGGTGACGATGGATGTCAGCGGGATGGCAGTCGGGCAGGTGCGCTATGGCTTTTTGTGCAACGAAAGAGGTGGCATCATTGACGACTTGACAATTGCCCGTCTGAAGGAAAACGAGTTCCTCGCCGTCGTCAATGCTGCCCGAAGAGAAACGGATTTCGCTTGGATG
>ERZ1669248.792-NODE-792-length-13552-cov-5.025932_pt1 | contig 13552 bp, 14 predicted proteins | sample MGYA00579296_ERZ1669248 | MGnify/ENA primary metagenome ERZ1669248 (study PRJEB41166, sample SAMN08046057) | hot springs metagenome | biome: hot spring; feature: neutral hot spring; material: thermophilic sediment; isolation source: thermophilic sediment from...
GCGGGTGGGACGGCTGGCGCGGGGTTGCTCCAACCGTGGGACGGGGTGCCCAAAAAGCTTGCGCTCTCGGTGCGCGGCGGATTGGTTTGGGCTTGCTCTAAGGTTTGGATGCGGGCTTGCGCATTGTGCAGCGCTTGCTCAAGCAACAAATGCCGCTGAGTGAGCAGATACGCCATGTGGGGATTGGCAGAAAACGCCTGAGTAATAAGCAGGTTAGCTTGGGAATCAACCGCATCGGGCGGCAATTGGCTGGCCGCCTGCTGTAAATTGCCAAGCAACTGGGTCACTAAAGTTTGTTCTTGAGCATTCATAGAGCGCCTCGCAAAAATTTAACGGGTAAACACACATTGGAGTGCGTTGATCGCCGCAGGTTCCCTTGTCGCTTCTCTGGCAGGTTTGCTGAAGAGAGGGCGGATTTTTAATTTGCTTGGTTGTGGTTTTTGCTTGGTTTTGGTATTTTCTGGGTGGTGGTTTTTGCTTGGTTTTGAGCGTGCGGTTTTTGAGGAGTGACATCATGGCATCCGTTGAAGCAGTGGTTTCGAGTAAGGGGCAGGTGACATTGCCGGTCGCGATGCGGCGGCAGCTGGGGATTGAGCCGGGGGCGCATATTCGCTTTGAGGTGCGGGGTGCCGAATTGGTGATTAAGCCCGAGCTACCGATGAGCACGTATCGGGGCATGCTTAAAGGCTACGATTTGGGTGATATTGAGCCGGAAAAAGAGCCGGATCGGGTTTTTGAATGAACCTTGTCGATTCATCAGGTTGGATAGAATATTTTCATGATTCGGTGCGCGCCGATTTTTTTGCAGAGGCGATTGAACATCGTGCCCATCTGCTTGTGCCGACAATTGCGCTGTTTGAGGTGCACAAAGTGCTGAGTCGCAATTTGCCGCTGGCCTTGGTGGGGGCGTGTTTGGATGTGATGCGATTGGGGCGGGTGCTTGATTTGACCGATGCGCGTGCGGTGGCGGCATCCGCCGTCGCCAAGGCGCATGGCTTGGCCATGGCAGACGCCGTGATGTACAGCTTGGCGTTAGAATTTAATGCGACGTTTTGGACGCAGGATGTCGATTACAACGGGCTGCCGCGCGTGCGGTATTGCGCGAAGGATAATTGACTGAGGTGATTGATTAGGGCGGCGCTGGTAGCATTTTTGCTGCCCTAAGGAATGGCTCTTAACACACCCGCGCAACCATTCGCGCGGCGCTTATTGAAGCGCCATAAGCATGCTTTATCAAAAAATCTTGTCGAATCAATGCGGCGCCTCTAATAACACGGCCAGCCAGTCGCTCATTAATGCGGTGCTCACGGCGGCCACCGCCGAGCGCGGTGCTAAGTTGAGCGGCGCATTGGGGGTATCGCGGCGGCCATCGAGCTCGGCGGATAGTGCGCCGGCTTCAAAGGCAATGAGCTGGCCGGCGGCGTAATCCCACGGTTTTTGCTTGCCGTGCACATACACTTGGATGCGCCCAGCGGCGAGCCAGCACCAGTCGAGCGCGACCGAACCTATGGAGCGCTGCGAGCCAAACGGTGCATCGCTCGCTAAGCGGCAGGCCAAGGGCTTGGGTAGGCGTTTGAAATCAACCGTGGCCAGACAACGCGCCAGTGGCAAATCAGGCTGGGTAGATAAATCCAGCGCGATACGATTGAGATAAGCACCCGCGCCGCGCAGGGCGTGAAATAGCTCATCGCGCACGGGATCATACACCAAGCCTGCCACCACGCGACCACGCTCAAGCAGTGCCAAGGTTAAGGAAAATACCGGAAAACCAGCGCGGAAGTTACTGGTGCCATCTAAGGGATCGACCACCCACAGGCGCTGCTCGCCCGCAAGACAGCCCGCCCACGCCGCCTCTTGCGCGGGGCGGCTCATTTCTTCACCCAAAAAGCCGGTGTCGGGAAATTGTTCGGCCAAATACTGCTGCATGGCCGCTTGCACGGCTAAATCCACGGCGGTCACCCAGCTGCCATCGGCTTTAAGTGCCACGCTGGATGCGGGACTTTGCATATGCTCTTGGGCAATGGCGCGCACCATGGCTTGGGTGGCCTGCCATTGTTCGGGGGTGAGGGCTGCCCAGGTGGGCGCGGGGGTTGGCTCTGAGATGGGCGCGGGACGCATTGTCATGGGGTTTGCCTCAAGGGAGTAGAAGGAGTGCTGTTAATAGGTCAGCACATGATAGGCGAGCGCGCGGCCGATTAAGTAAGGGTTTTAAGGCGGGTTAAGCCTTCGAGCGCGGGCTTAGCCTGATGCTGCGGATGCAGCGGGCAATCAACCGCCAAGCAGGCCATGCCGGTTTTGCAGCTTTGCGCGCAGGCAAGTAAAACTAAACGGCGGGTGAGCCGGTGCTGGCTTTGGCTGCTGGTATCGAGTAAATCCGCAGAAGAAAGCTTGCCTTCACGAATGAATTGATCGAGCAGCGGCGCGTCGAATTCGGCTAAAATTCGCCCGCTGTTATCGGTGACGCGTAAACTGGGCGCATCGCCATGCGCAGTGAGTTTTAGGTGTAGCATTAGGCACCTCGGGGTTGTTTATTGGTTAATGATAATAATTCTTGTTACGATAAACAAGGATGCTCGGTGCAAATCGCCTCGCCTAGTCAGGTTTAAATGCTTCTTTTATGGGCAAGCTTGCCCGCTGAGTTGAATGAATTCATGGGTAAATTGCTTTTTTGGGTGGTCGTAATTTTAGGCTTGGCAGGCTATGTGGCGTATCGTTTGCGCGGGCGGCCTGCGCCAAAGCAAAACGGCCGCCGGCCGGTGCAAACGCTCAATTCGGTTCGCTGCGCGCAATGCGGGGTGTATCTGCCGGTTGAGCAATCGGTTAAACGCGATGGGCAATCGTTTTGTTGCTGGGAGCACGCGCAAAAATGGCACGATCAGCACCCTTCATAAATCGGCATTCAGCGGGGCAAGAGCCGGATAACTGGCGCGGTATTCGGCTGGTTAATGCCTACCGAGTGTTTTTGGCCTTTGCCTTGGTGGCGGCCTCGATTTCGGGGCGTGGCCCGCAGGTATTTGGCCAGCAAGATATTTATTTATTTGGCTTTGTTGCCTGGAGCTACCTTGTGTTGGCGATGGGGTTCGAGTTTTTACTTGAGCTGCATGTGCTTCCCTTTCGCGTGCAAGCGCATCTGCATGCGGTAGGCGATTTAATTGTTTTGATGCTGGTGATGCACGCCTCGGGAGGGCCTGGGGGCGGCATTGCCTTGCTGATGATTATCTCGGTGGGCTTAACTTCGGTCTTGCTTGGGGCAACGGCGGCCATGGGTTATGCGGCGTTAGCCACCCTGATGGTGCTGGGTGAAGCCGTGTATGCGAGCTTAGTGGATCATTATGAGCGTCAATTTGCGGCGGCTGGCTTTCTCGGCTTTGCTTTGTTCGTGGTGGCGATTTTGGTGGCCACGTTTGAGCAACGCCTGCAAAAAGTAGAGCGACTCACCCAGCGGCGCACGCAAGAGGTTGGTTACTTATCCACCCTTGCGGTGCAAATTATTGAGCAGTCATCTAATGGCGTGTTGATTAGCGAGCCTTCCGGGCGGGTGGATTACATTAACAGCGCCGCGCGAAGTTTGCTCGCGGTGCGGCGGCAAGAGGATTTAGCGCCGCCCTTGGCCGGGGATAACACCTTGGCACGGCATTTGCGGTTGCAGGATGCGCATCCTGATTTAGCAAACAGTTTAGCGGCTTGGGTCGCGCGGCAATTGCCCGAGGCGATGGGCGGCGCCATGAGCGGAGTGATGGCGGCGGTGCCTTATCAAGCGGGTAACGTCCCGCCCGATTCAGGTTTGGTGGAGTTTGAACACCCCAACCGCTTTCGTGCTGAGTTTCATTTGCTAAACACCGAGCTTGGCCAGCGCGCGCTGGTCGTTTTGATTGATTTAACCGCCGAAGATGCCCGCGTGCAGCAAAACAAACTCGCTTCATTGGGGCGCTTAACCGCCAGTATCGCGCATGAAGTGCGCAATCCCCTCTCATCGATTCGCCAAGCCGCCGAGTTATTAGCAGATGCCCGCTCAGATGAAGAACGTCACACGTTAATCCCGATTATTTTGCGCCAAAGCGAGCGCATAAACGCGCTGGTCGAAGGGATTTTAGATGTGGCGCGTCGCCCGCAAGTGAATCCGGCTCGCATTGATGTGGCGCAATGGCTGCAAGAGTTTACCGAACTGCACCGGTTTGAGTGGGCGGCCAATCGGGTGACATGGCAAATGCAAGCGGTGCCCGAAGGTTGCCATCTTGTGTTCGATGTATCGCACCTGTGGCAAATTATGGACAATCTCGTCGGCAATGCGGTGCGGCATGGTCGCAGCATGGATGGCGAAGTGCGGCTGCAGTTAGGCGCCAAAATTTTGCCGCAGGGTTGGGTTGAGCTGATGGTCTGCGATGCGGGCCAAGGCTTAACGCCATCGGCGCATACCGCGCTCTTTGAGCCTTTTTTTACAACCCATACCGACGGGGTTGGGTTAGGTTTATATATCAGCCGAGAACTTGCCTTGGCAAACGGCGCTCAGCTTGGCGCCGATGCGCCCCCCGCGCTATCCGGGGCGGCGCAAGGCACCTGTTTTCGGTTGCGCGCCCCTGCACACGCTTCAAACCCGCTCGACTAAAAATGGATTTTGACTATGACCGCTTGTTTAATCGTTGATGACGAACACGATATTCGCACCCTAATTGCCCTATCGCTACGCCGTGAGGCGGTAACCTGCCACCTTGCCGCCAATTGTGCCCAAGCGCGCGCCCTATTGGCGGAACACGGCGCTGCGCTCAGTTTTTGCCTAACCGACATGCACCTGCCGGATGGTGATGGCTTGGATTTACTGGATGAAATTCGTGCGCAATACCCCTTATTGCCTGTGGCGGTGATAACCGCGCATGGCCAAGTGGAAGCCGCCGTGCGGGCGCTTAAAGCCGGCGCGTTCGATTTTGTCTCAAAGCCCATCGAACAACACATGTTAATGCGATTACTGCGCGATGCCTTAAAAGCCCGTGCCGTAGTGCCAGCTGAGGGCATGATGCCCATCCCCGTGCCAGCCACCCAAGCGATGGATCCAGCAGCGTTGCCTTTGGCCGCGCAACCGGGCGATTCCCCGTTAATTGGTACTTCGATGCTCATGCGAAATTTGCGCGAAACCTTGCAAAAAGTTGCAAGGTCGCAAGCGCCTGTATTTATTTGGGGTGAATCGGGCACGGGCAAAGAGCTGGTTGCGCGGCAAATCCACGCGCATAGCGGCCGCGCGGCCGGGCCGTTTGTTGCGGTGAATTGCGGCGCCATTCCCGCCGAGCTGATTGAAAGTGAGTTATTTGGCCATAAAAAAGGCGCGTTCACTGGCGCCAATGCGGCCAACCTCGGCTTGTTTCGGGCGGCAGAAGGGGGCAGTTTATTTCTTGATGAAGTGGCCGAATTGCCGCTGGGCTTACAGGTGACGTTATTGCGTGCCATTCAAGAGCGCAAAGTGCGCCCCGTGGGTGAGTCGGCGGAAGTGCCGATTGATATTCGGATACTCTCCGCCTCGCACCAAGACCTAAACGCCGCCGTGCGCGAGGGGCGGTTCCGGCATGATTTGTTTTATCGGCTTAATGTCATTGAATTACGGGTGCCGCCCTTGCGCGCCAGGCTCGATGACCTGCCCGCCCTTTGCACGCATATTTTGCGCAAACTGTGTGCCCGCGAGCAGCGCGCCCTCGTTGCGCTTACCCCCGATGCCTTAGCTTGGCTTGCGGCACAACCCTTTGAGGGTAACGTGCGCGAATTGGAAAACCGCCTAGAGCGCGCTTTGGCCTTAACCGAGGGTGCCGTGTTAAATCGCCAAGCGCTGGCCGATGAACCCCCGCTCGCCGCCGTGCAAGCCGAGCACCTGCGCCATCACTGGCCAGTGACCCCCGCCGCAAACCCCATTGAGGCAGAAGAGCAACGCCAAGTGCTGGATGCCTTGCAACACACCCGCTGGAATCGCACCGAGGCCGCCCGCCAATTGGGCTTAACCTTGCGCCAGTTGCGCTATCGGTTAGCCAAGTGGGGGGTGGATTCTTAAAATCGGCAGGCAAGCCCGCGCTTAGCCGCGAATCAGAGTGCCCACGCCCTTATCGGTGAGCAGCTCCAGCAACACGGCATGCGGCACGCGGCCATCAATAATTTGCACGGTTTTCACCCCGCCGCGCACCGCATCCAGGGCAAAGTCGATTTTGGGTAACATGCCGCCATAAATGGTGCCGTTTTCGATTAACGCCTCGACATCCTGCGCGGATAAGCCCGTGAGTAGCTTGCCTTGTTTATCCAGCACGCCGGCGGTATTGGTGAGTAGCAAGAGCTTTTCGGCGCCCAGCACTTGGGCGATTTTGCTCGCTACCACATCGGCATTGATATTGTATGCCTCGCCATCCTCGCCCACGCCAATGGGCGCAATGACAGGGATAAAGTCTTTCTTTTCCAATACCTTAAGAATAGACGGATCAATGCTGGCCACCTCGCCCACATGACCTATATCAATCAGCTCAGGCTCAAGCATTGCCTCGGTTTGGTGCGACATCTTGAGTTTGCGTGCCCGTACCAACCCCGCATCGCGCCCGGTTAAGCCCACCGCGCGGCCACCATGGCGGTTAATGAGCGCGACAATATCTTTGTTCACCAAGCCGCCCAATACCATTTGCACCACATCCATGGTTTCACGATCGGTCACGCGCATGCCTTGAATAAATTCGCCCTGTTTGCCGAGCTTCTCCAGCATTTGATTAATTTGCGGGCCGCCGCCATGCACCACCACGGGGTTTAGGCCAACTTGTTTGAGCAGCACGATATCGCGCGCGAATGCATCTTGCAGCGCTTCATCGATCATGGCGTTGCCGCCAAATTTAATCACGATGGTTTTATCAAACAGCCGTTGAATATAGGGCAGCGCTTCCATTAAGACTTCGGCGGTGATGTTCGGGGCGTAACTCATAGCGGGTTCCTTAAAATTAAAAGCATTTGGGGTAAGCGATTGAAGTGAAATTTAAGCACGACCCGTGTGGCCAAAACCACCCGTGCCGCGATGGCTGGCGCCAAACTCATCCACCGTCTCAAACGCCACCTGCACCACCGGCACCACCACGAGCTGGGCGATGCGCTCACCAATTTCAATGGTGAACGGCGTATGGCCGCGGTTCCAGATGGAGACAAACAGCTGGCCTTGGTAATCGGAATCAATCAGCCCCACCAAATTGCCTAAAACAATGCCGTGCTTATGCCCAAGACCGGAGCGCGGCAAAATCATCGCCGCCAAACCCGGGTCGCTAATGTGCATGGCCATGCCGGTGGGAATCAGCTCGGTGGCACCGGGAGCCAAAGTTAAGGGCGCACTTAAGCACGCGCGCAAATCTAAGCCCGCTGAACCCGCCGTGGCGTACTCGGGGCGGGGGATGCTTATCCCCAAGCGGGGGTCCAGCCATTTAACTTGAATGGAGTGCATAGTTAGCTCTGTTTCATAACTTGGTTAATTAATTCAACTAATTGAACGGCGAGGGTGAATTTTTCTGCCCGCATCAAGCGGTGTTCGCCGCCTGCCCAGAGCACGGTGAGCGCGTTATCGGGCTGATCGAACGCCAAACCATCGCCCACCCAATTGGCGCAGATCATATCCATCCCCTTGGCCACGCGCTTTTGGTGGGCGTAGTGATTGAGCTGCTCAGTTTCGGCGGCAAACCCCACCACGAAGGGTTTGGGCTGGCGCAGTGCCACGGTGCGAATAATATCCGGGTTTTTCACGAGCGTGAGCGTGAGTGTATCGGCATCAATTATTTTTTTAATTTTATGCGTGGCTGGCTCTGCTACTCGGTAATCGGCCACCGCTGCCGCGCCGATAAACACATCCATCTGCGCCACGCCCATCACCGCAGCCTGCATTTCAAGCGCGGTTTCAACCTCAATGCGTGTCACGCCTGAGGGGGTGGGCAACGCGTTCGGGCCACAAATCAGCGTGACGGCCGCACCGGCCGCCTGCGCGCTTGCCGCGAGTGCAAAGCCCATTTTTCCCGACGAGCGATTGGCAATAAATCGCACCGGATCAATCGGTTCGCGCGTGCCGCCCGCTGTAATTACCACCCTTTTCCCCTGCCAATTGACTGAAGAAGTCGGTGCCAGCAGCGCGCTTGCGATGGCCTCCGGTTCTTCCATCCGCCCCGCCCCCAGCTCGCCGCAGGCCTGAGCGCCCGAGGCGGGGCCAATTACGCGCACCCCGCGCGCTTTGAGCGTTGCGATGTTGACCTGCACCGCCGGATGCGCCCACATTTGCCGGTTCATGGCGGGCGCGACGGAAACCGGCGCGCTCGTCGCCAAAACCAAAGTGGTGAGTAAATCGTTCGCCATACCATTGGCCATGCGCGCCAGCACATCGGCCGAGGCAGGTGCAATAATGACCTGATCGGCCCAGCGCGCCAGCGCAATGTGATCCATCCCCGCTTCGGCGGCTGCATCAAACAAGCTCGACCGCACGGGCGCGCCGGATACCGCCTGCAGGCTGAGTGGGGTCACAAACTGGGCAGCCGATTCGGTAAGCACCACCTGCACCTCGCACCCCGCATCCCGCAGCCGCCGCACCAGCGTAATGGCTTTATATGCCGCAATGCCGCCGCTAATTCCAACCAAAATCCGCATGCGCTGCCTGCCTTCAAACCAAAGCGTTTAAGATGCACGCTAGTGTACCAGCCCCCATCAAAAAACAGGCCGTGCCCCATGCCCGATAACCCACCCATCGCCCCCGAACCACCCCCACCCGCCAAGGCAAAAAAACGCCGCCGCGGGCTATGGTTGCTGGAACTGGCTATATTTATCGGCATTTTTTGGGTCGTGCGCGCCTTGATGGCACCCAACATTCCCGCCGAGTTTGCCGCCCACCCCTTGCCCGCCATCACCGCGCCCACAGTGAATGGCGGCACCGCAACCATAGCGGCCGATGGTAAACCCACTCTGATCGTGTTCTGGGCGACGTGGTGCGGCGTGTGCCATGTCGAGCTGCCGTGGCTCAATAATTTGGCTAAAACCGAGCAGATTTTTACCATCGCCCTGCAATCAGGCAGCGCGGACGAGGTGCGGGCGTATTTGGCGCAAAATCAACTGAATCACTTAACCGTCATCAACGACCCCGACGGCCAAATCGCCCGCCAATTTGGCGTGGGTGTAACCCCCACCTTGTTTTTCTTAGGCCCCGATGGCCGTATCGCCATGGCAGAAACCGGCATCACCAGCCCCTGGGGCATTCGCCTGCGGTTGTGGTGGCTGGGGTTCTTTTAGCGGCGTCAAGGGACATTGTTTCGTTGTTATTGAACCAATGGGGCGAGTGATTCGATAAATGAACCCCGAAAGAAACCTTGGATTTTTCAAGTGCTTTTTGATTTTATAGCCCAAGTGCCGACGTGAATACGTCATAGAGCCTTCGGGCAAAACGCGTTATCCTTTCGCGCATATTTTTTCACCCAAGACACTCCCCATGATTCAACTTAAATCCGTTAGCCTGCGGCGCGGCACCCAGCTCCTTCTTGAAAATGCGAATCTCACCTTGCAGCCGGGCTACCGCTTAGGCTTAGTTGGGCGCAATGGCACGGGCAAATCCAGTTTGTTGGCGCTATTGGAGGGCAAGCTCGCGCCGGATACCGGCGAGGTGGAGCGCGCGGGCGGGCAGCGTTTATCCACCGTGGCGCAAGAGATGGACGATATCGACGTGAGCGCGGTCGAAAGCGTGCTGTCGGGCGATGCGGAATATGCCCGAATTGCCAAGGCCATTGAGCTTGCTGAACTGGCCGAAGATGGCATGGCGCTCGCCACGCTGTACCACGATTTAGATGCCATTGATGGCTTTTCTGCGCGGGCGCGGGCGGCGCGCTTGCTCGATGGGCTGGGCTTTGCGCCCGATGCGATTGATCGACCGGTGCGCTCGTTTTCGGGCGGCTGGCGGATGCGCATTAACCTAGCGCGCGCCCTGCTGGCCCCCAGCGATATTATGTTGCTCGATGAGCCCACCAACCATTTGGATTTAGATGCTGTATTTTGGCTTGAGCAGTGGTTAATTAGTTATCCCGGCAGCTTAGTGGTGGTCTCGCACGATCGGGATTTTCTCGATCAGGTGTGTACGCATATTGCGCACATTGAGAACAAAGCCCTCACGGTGTACACCAGTAATTACAGTGGGTTTGAGTCGATGCGTGCCGAACGCCAAGCGCAAAATGCGGCATTTTCAGCGAAAATCGAGCGTGAACGCGCCCATTTAAATGCGTTTGTTGATCGTTTCCGGGCGCAGGCCAGCAAAGCCAAGCAAGCCCAAAGCCGCATTAAGGCATTAGCGCGTTTGCCGATATTGGCGGCCACCCATGCCGATAGTTCGTTTAGTTTTCAGTTTAAGAAAGCACCGAATGCCCCCGATCCCTTGCTCACGATGGAACACATTAATTTGGGTTATAACGGCAACGTGTTGCTTAAAGATATTGAGCTCACGGTGCGGGCGGGCGATCGTATCGGGCTTTTGGGTTCTAATGGCGCCGGTAAAACCACACTCATGCGGGTGCTGGGCGGGGCGGAGCGGCCCATGTCGGGGCAATTGTTTGTTTCCTCGGGCGTTAAAATTGGCTATTACGCCCAGCATCAATTAGAGCAGCTTGACCCGCGTGACACGCCCATGTCGGCACTCGAGCGCATTGCCGGGCGCGCCAGTACGCAAGAAGTCCGCAGCTTTTTGGGCGGCTTTGGTTTTGTGGGTGATCGCGCGTTTGAAGTCATTGAGCCCTTCTCCGGCGGAGAAAAAGCGCGGCTTGCGCTGGCGCTGCTTGTTTGGCAAGCGCCCAATTTGCTTCTCTTAGATGAACCCACCAACCATTTGGATTTGGAAATGCGTGAATCGCTGGCCAGCGCACTGCAAACCTTTGAGGGCGCATTGGTTGTGGTATCGCATGACCGCAGCTTAATCGAGATGGTTTGCGATGGCTTTTGGCGGGTGTATGCCGGAAAGGTAGCGCCATTCGATGGCGATTTGGAAGATTATCGCCGCGCACTCACCGAGGAGCGCCGGGCGGCCAATGTGATCAATAAACCCAACGATGCGGTCAAAGCGGCGCCCGTGGTGGCAGAAAAAATCATGCCCAAAACAGCGGCAAGTTTGGATAAACGCCTGAAAAAACGGATAGAAGAAATCGAGCATCGTTTAAGTGCGCTGGTGCACAGCTTGCAGGCAATTGACGCGGAGCTTGCTGACCCCATGCTGTATCAAAACTCAAATCCCGCGCCGCTACAAGCCAAAACCCACCAGCGCGAGGCTTTGGCCGCCGAGCATTTAGCTCTAGAGCAAGAATGGCTGAGCCTTCACGACTAACCCGAACAACCCGCCCCAGCGGAGCTGGCCACACTCATCCAACGGGTGCGCGCTAGGGCATGCGGCGCGGCCTTGGCAGAAAAACAGCACAAAATGTCACGATAATGCCGAAATTTCGGTGTTAGCATGAGCCAATACCAAATTGCATCGAGTTTAAGTCGCCATGGATGTATTACTCATTCGCCACGCCCCCGCCGAAGCGCGGGAAATTTTTGAACGCACCCATCAGCCCGATGAACTTAGGCCTTTAACGCCCCGGGGTGTTGAGCGGATGCAGCATGCCGCCCGCGGTTTGATGACCCTCGCCCTGCCTGTTGAGCGCTTAATTGCGAGCCCCTTAGTGCGCGCCCAGCAAACGGCCGAGATTTTAGCGCCCACGCTTGAGATTCGGCAGTTTGAAACCGAGGCATTGCTCGCCCCCGAGGTGCCGGCCAGCCTGTTGATTGATTGGTTACGCAAGCAGCCGCGCGTGGAAGGCATGGCGCTGATTGGCCATGAGCCGAGTTTAAGCCAGCTGCTTGAAACCCTGGTTTATGGCGAGGCCAACGGCAACATGCCGCTCAAAAAGGGCGGCGCCGCGCTTATCCGCTTTACCGATGGCATCGCGGCCGGCAAGGGGCAGTTAATTTGGTTTCTCTCGCCGGGCATTTTGCGCGCGCTGGCCGATTAATCAAGAGATTCACCCTATGACCGATGCGAATCAAAAGTGGTTGATTACCTTGAGTATTATCTTAATTGCGGTCGCGATTATGCTGCTGCATTGGGGCAGCGAGCTGCGCTATGCCCGAGGCGATATTCTGCATGGGCAGCTATGGCGTGTGTTCACAGGGAATTTCGTGCATGCCAATTGGCGGCATTTGGCCTCCGATGGCGCAGGCTTGCTGCTTTGGACAGCGCTGGCCGCCTATTTAGAATCGGCTCGCAGTTACTTGATTGTGCTCATTGGCAGTGGGCTGGGTGTGGGGTTAGGCTTGCTGCTGCTCGATCCGCAGGTGGGTTGGTATGTCGGGTTATCGGGTATTTTGCACGGCCTGTTTGCGGCCAGCGCCATTCGCTTGCTCTCGCACCGCGAATGGCTGGCGGGGGTGGCATTGCTCGCCGCGCTTGCCTTAAAAATTCTTTGGGAGCAACGCGTTGGCGATTTGGGCACGGCGAAATTATTGGGCGTGCCGGTTTTGGTTGATGCGCATCTGTATGGCGCGGTGGCCGGTGGACTCATCGCTTTGGCGCTGTTATTTTTCCGCCGATAAATAACCGCTATTCGATTACGCCTTGCGTTTCGTTGATGATGGATGAATCAATTCAGGAGGAGGATGGAATGTCTCAAAATGACTTAACCCTGTTATATGCCAGCCAAGGCCAAAGCTTGTGGCTGGATAATTTATCGCGCGAATTATTGAATGAGGGGCAGTTAGCCGAGCTCATCGCTCGTTTTGGCATTCGTGGGCTCACCTCAAACCCCTCGATTTTTAAAAAAGCGATTGTGGGTAGCCCGTATTACACGGCGGATATTGCCGCGCTCAAAGAGGAATATGACGACATCGAATCGGTGTACGAGCATCTGGTGCTCAGTGATATTCAGCAAGCCTGTGATTTATTGCGCCCGATTTGGGATGAAAGTGCCGGCATGGATGGCTGGGTGAGCTGGGAAGAATCGCCGCGCATTGCCCATAATGCCGCTGCCACCGTAGCTGCGGGTAGTCGTCTCAAAGCGCTGGCCGATCGCCCGAATCTGCTCATTAAAGTGCCTGCCACCGATGAAGGCATCAAAGCGTTCGAGCAGCTCATCGGGCTGGGTATTAGCGTGAATGTCACCTTAATGTTTTCACTGGCACAAGTTAAAGCGGTGTTTGCTGCCTATCTGCGCGGCCTTAAAGCGCTCAAGACGCGGGGGGGCGAACTGCACGAGGTGCGCGCCGTGGCGAGCTTATTCATGAGCCGGGTCGATACCTTGGTCGATCAAAAGCTTAATGAGCTTGGGGGCGAGCAAGCTTTGTCGCTGCGCGGTAAAGCCGCGTTGGCGCTGGGGGGCATGGCCTATCAGCACTACAAAGCGGTATTTGAAAGCAGCGAATTTGCCGAATTGGCCAAGCTCGGTGCGCGCAGCCAATATTTGTTGTGGGCGAGCACGGGCACCAAAAATGCCGCGTATTCTGATGTGCTGTATGTGGAAAACCTGATCGCCCCCAATACCTGTCTCTTATACACATCTGACGCTGC
>ERZ1669248.793-NODE-793-length-13549-cov-52.623092_pt1 | contig 13549 bp, 12 predicted proteins | sample MGYA00579296_ERZ1669248 | MGnify/ENA primary metagenome ERZ1669248 (study PRJEB41166, sample SAMN08046057) | hot springs metagenome | biome: hot spring; feature: neutral hot spring; material: thermophilic sediment; isolation source: thermophilic sediment from...
TCCGAGACTCGCACTCATAACTACTCCTATAATCACCGGGAACACTAGAAGATACATAGCTTATAAATCCTCATCCCCGCCTTAAAAGACGAGGCTTTTAGTTGTAAAACAATATTAAGAACATAGTCCAAAAGAACGTTAGCGGCGGGATCACTCTTAACGAGTTAATCAAGCGCGTCTTAAAAGATTTAGCGCTAGTTCCTCAAACGATAATTAATTATCTTTTAGTGCTCTCGGCTCTTAAATCTTATATTGCGTGGCTAGCTGACGAAGGCTTTACAGAATTAGTTACCTCAGATAATGAGCTACGCGTCGTGAAGGTCCAGACTTAATATGTGAATTAAAAAATATAGTTCATGAACTCATTTAGTAATTCCTTCATAGACTTCACGGATTCTTCTTTTTCTTCACTTAATGGCGGTCTTAAGATGGGTTTTACAGGTGCTCCCACCACCGATAGAGCTGCTTTAACTACTGCTATAGTCGAGGCTCCCGACTCTATCAGCTTAGTGAGTTTCAGGAGCTTCATGTAGAGACTATACGACTTAACCACGTCTCCCGAAAGCCAGGAATCATAGATACTCTTATGGAGCTTTGGAGTTAAGTTAGATAGTGCTACGACGCCTCCGTCACCTCCAATCATTAAGTTGATTAAGAGGTATTGGTCTAGCCCTGAAAACACTGAGAAGTCTTTCCTAACTTCCTTAACTTCCCATATTACTTGCTTGAGGTAGGTGAGGCTATCGTAAGTTATCTTAATCCCTACTAAGTTGCTGTGCTCAACAGCTAGCTCTTTAACCGTCTGTACCGGGAGTGAGACCCCTGTTAATGCTGGGAAGTGATATATGAAGATAGGGAAATCTAGCGACTCAGCGATCTTCCCGTAATGCCTCTTAAGCTCTTCTGAGGTCGGCTTAAAGAAGTAAGGCGTTATCACTATACCGCCATCAACTCCTACATCCTTAGCAAACCTACCGAGCTCTATTACTTCTAATGTGGTGTTGCCACCAATACCTGGCAGAACCTTAGTTCTCCCATTAACTAACTCAACTACTTTCTCTATCAGCCTCTTCTTCTCCTCCAACGAGAGACTAGCCGACTCCCCGGTAGTTGAGTTCGGGAAAACACCGTCCACGCCACCCCTAACTAAGTGATTAACTAACCACTCAACAGCCACGTAATCTATCTCGTAGTTTTTATTGAAAGGTGTTATCATCGGTGTTATTATTCCTCTAAACATGTGTGAAACCCTCACTACTATAATACCACAAACCTAAAATATCTTTCCCCCACATTATGTGTGGGATGGTGTTAATGCATAGTAAACGAGATCGGGAATACCTAAGAAGATTGCTTGAGAATGCGGGCATATGGCATCACTTCTATGAATTCTCAGAGCATACTATGACTGTGGAAGCCGCTGCTAAGCAGCTGGGCATAAGTCCTGAGAAGATAATTAAGACGTTAGTAGTAATTAATGAAAGAAACCAGCCTCTCATAGCGATCGTGCCCGGTAATAAGAGACTTGATTTAAACAAGCTCCGCCTCTTGACAGGCAGTAAAGTAAGGATGGCTAAAGCTAGAGAAGTAGAAGAGATAACAGGGTATCCTGTCGGAGCCATACCTCCAGTCGGTCATGAGATAACGACGTACGTAGATAGAAACATACTGAAGCATGAGAAGGTGGTAGGTGGAGGTGGCGACACTCACACCTTAGTAGAGCTGAAGACAGAGGATTTAACTAGACTTACTAAAGCAGTAATTAGCGATATCGCAGAGCAGTAATTAGCGCTCATCTCAACCTTAAATTATATACCTAACTCTAACGTATTCTTGGTGATTATGGTGGGAGGAATCTTCGGCGTTGTGTGCACGTCTAGAGCACCGGTGGGGGTTGTTAAGGAGGGGCTAAAAAGATTAATGTATAGGGGTTATGATGGGACAGGGCTCGCATATCTCGACGAAGACGGCAATATAGTTATACGTAAATCTCCTAAATCACTGAACGAAGCTTCTAAAGAAATCGACTTAGATAATATCCCGGCTAGTATAGCGTTGGGACACGTAAGATATGCTAGTAGGGGTAGACCTGTTTACGAGAATACTCACCCACTAGCTGACTGCGTGAATAAGGTGGTTGCCGTAGGTGACGGAGTCATAGAGAACTTCGAGGTCTTCAAGGAAATGCTAGAAAAGAAAGGACACGTATTCGCTTCCAGGACAGATACGGAGGTTTTCGTACATCTAGTGGAAGACTTCTTAAGGGAGGGGAGCAACCTCCTAGAAGCGATCGCTAGAGCTGCTAGAGAGCTAAGAGGGATTTACTCTATAGCTCTACTAGTTAGGGGCGTCCGCAAGATCTACGTCGTTAATAACGAGCAATCGATAGTGGTTGGTAAGGGGGATGAGTGCTATTACGTCTCAAGCGATATGCCCAGCCTTTACGGTTTATCAGAAGATGCCCTAGTATTAGGAGACGATACCCTGGCTGAAGTAGGAGCTGACTCAGTAAGAGTTTTTGACACGAGAACGTTGAGTGAGGTTAGGGAGCTCACGCGGAAGAGAATTAAGTATTCTCCGGGAACCTTCGAGAAAGCAGGGTACCCTCACTACATGCTGAAAGAAATCTACGAGATACCTGAAGCCTTAACAAGAACTACATACACCCTCATGGACAAGTACCTCAGGCTAGCTTCAATGATAATTTACGGAGCCAAGAATGTCTACGTGGTAGGTACTGGTACTAGCCTTCATGCCGGCCTGGTTTCTGCCTACTACTTTAGTGAAATCTCGGACGTGTCTGTCAACGTTATTAGTGCTGCTGAGTTCCCCTACTACGCGTTAGACAACGTATCTACGGGGACAGTGATCATAGCTGTAAGTCAGAGCGGCGAGACCAACGACGTAATTAGGAGTATTAGGTTAGCTAAGCAGAGAGGAGCTGTCATAGTAGGGATTACCAACGTGGTTGGGTCTAGACTCTCACTAGAGTCTAACGTGTACCTACCTATTGGTGCAGGTCCTGAAATTGCTGTACCGGCAACGAAGACCTTCACATCAACCCTAGCTACACTAGCTATACTCGCTACCTACACAGGACTTCATACAGGCTTGACAGAACAGAGTGACTTAGAAAACCTATACACTAAGCTAAGGAGTTTTGCTAAGGACTTATCAAGTAGGCTACCACTAATTGATGATAATACCTCAGTAATAGCAGACAAGCTACTAGGTTGGGAGAGTCTTTACGTGTCTAGTAGCGGCATAAACTACCCCGTAGCTCTTGAAGGAGCCCTCAAACTCAAGGAGACTGCCTTAATACATGCTGAAGGACTACAGCTAGGTGAGGTTAGGCACGGCCCAATGGTTCTAGTTAGGGAAGGCTATCCAATAATAATCATAAAGCCTGTTGAAGAAACCGCGCTAGACCTCTATAATAAGGTAGCTAAAGAAGCCTTATCTAGAGAAGCCAAGGTAGTCACCATAACTCCTGACGGAAGAGGGATCGGGGACTTAATAGAAGTACCGCACGTAGATAAAGTAATATCGCCTATCGCGACCGTCATAGCTCTTCAATTACTGTCCTACAGGTTGGGGAGCAAGCTTGGAAGACCGATAGATACTCCTCCAGGACTAGTTAAAGCCTTAACTACGTAGTTTTAGACCCCCCTTGATTCATGAGGGTTCTTGAACGTGGTTATCTTATAATAGCAGGTATGACCACAGCAAAGATATTACTACCTGCGACGTTGTTGTTATGAGAGCTGTTCTGAGCCAGTAAGACCACCCTAGATTTACCTTAGCTCTCTCACAAATCCCCAAAGCTACTATATTGGCTGTAGAGCCTATTGGTGTGTAGTTGCCGCCTAGAGTTCCCCCATATAAGAGTACCCAGAATACTGCCTTAGAAGATGCAAGACTACTCAGTATCTTAGCTACCGAGCTCATAGCCACTATAACAGACAAGTTATCCAGTACTGAACTAAGTAGAACCGCTAAGAACAGGAAGACAGTGTTTAGTAGACCGTAGTTCACGCTAGAGTTACTAGCAACTACTGATAGACTCAAGTAGGCTAACTTAAGTGCTACACCACTCCAAAGTAGTGAATAGCCTAACATAAATAGTGCCACGAAGAATAGTATGGAAGGCCACTCAACACCCCTAGTTATGAAAACCTCTAGTTCCTCAGCTTTAACCCGCGTTAAAGTCAAAACTATGAAAATATAAGGAACGAATGAGAGAAGAGAATGTGGGTCCACGTAAGAACCACTAACTAACGATATTAATTCTGAGAGAGGGCCGCTTAAAGCTACCGTCATCAAGAAGCTCGCGAGCAGAACGATACCGAACCAAATAGTCCTGTACTCTCGCGAAGTTAACTCAGCAAATAATCTTGTCTTCATAATTTCTACGTCCCCTCTACGTAACCTCGTAGACAACGCTACCAAATAGCTTCTGTACAAAACACATGAAAGAAACGTCATTACTAGTAAAGTTATGAACGAGAGCGGTAGTGCTCTATAGAGAAACTCACTCATAAGTAGTTGAGCTTCATAAGATAAGTATATCCCTATAGGATTGCCTATCGGTAGAGCCATACTGCCAGTATTAGTAGCTAAGACAGCAAGTATCGCTAAAGGTCTCACGTCATACCTAGCTATTTTTCTTATATCAAGAACTAACATAATGACGTAAACTATGCTAGTTACCTCATCTACTGCTAGGGCTAAAAACCAAGCGAAGAGAGACAAATACATCACTAGTAGGTACGGTGACCCCTTACTCAAGCTCATGATCTTAACTGCTATATATCTGAACACTCCCAGCTCGCGTAATATATAGGCAAATGTCATGCTACCTATCAAGAATAAGATTAGTCTCCACTCAACACCAAGTATTAGTTCTTGAGGAGGGACCACGCCAGCAAAAACTAGCAAAGCTATTGAGAGGAAAGCAATGAAGTGCCGTAGCTTCATAGAAATTACTGTAAGACCTACTACTGTCAGGAAGAGACCGAGTGATAAGACTTGACGATAAATACCGCTAGGAGAATTTAAAATTTTTTCACACGTATCCACAGTATAGCTGCCTCTCACGCTACACCAAGTCCTGATTAGCTCACTTCCTAGTCTGGTGTTAGGTATTGTGAGTAGGCTCATAAGCAGGTACGAGAAAAGAAATAAAGTAGTAGTTAGTATTAGTGCCTTAAAAAACAGTTTCATCAGAACGCCACCGTACCTCAAGTCTTACTTGGGTGGAGGCCATCTCCTATCGAAGTATATGTTCTTGGGGTTAGCTGAGAGAGGTATCCCGAACACGTAGTCAGCTTTAATTAGTCCTAGTTCTTGAGCAGCTACACCTACAGTAAACATTACTCTGTTGTCTACGTTGTGTAGTGACGCTGTTTTGACTGCAGACCCTATAGCTATACCTAAGTTTACTAAGGAGCATACGGTGCTGGCGTCAAGCCCCCAACTCCTAGGATTTTTAAGCCCTAAGTCCATGATTCTACCGCCTACCAATACTACCGCTACACTATTTCTTACGTTCTGAGCATCCCTAATGAATAAATCTCCGAATTCTTTTGAGAGTTCCTCCATCTTGCTAGCTAGCAACTCGAGTTCTTCCCTAGTATCAAGGATCTTAACCTCAATATTATCTATGCCTCTAGCCTTAGGAGCTGTTCTAGTAGAGAGCACCATCATCCTAGCAACTTCTAGAATCCCCTCCCTCAAAGATTCCTCAAACCCTATCATCGACAAACACCGATATCTAGATACCTGGATAAGTTTAAATACTAAACACTACGTTTTGGTTAAATTCTATACAACAGCAGTACGTAATTATTTGACGTAACCTACTTGGGAGCGTTGTTTACGTGATATTGTGATAGTTATAAGGATTCAGTAGTTTCTTTTTACGGGTAGGATAGCGAGACTATGATTGAGGGTAGACTATTTCAGTTACTCGATGACCGGGAATCGGTCTTATGCCTAGTGTGTGAGAGAAGATGCTTGCTGAGGAAAAACATGAGAGGTCTCTGCAGGAATTACGTTAACATTAACGGCAAGCTGTACTCCGTAGGGTACGGAAAATTAAGTGCTGTTGAGAGCAGGCCCATAGAAATAAAACCTCTCTTTCATTACTGGCCTAACAGCACGGCACTAACTTTCTCTGGTTTTGGATGTAACTTTTACTGTCCTTGGTGCCAAAACTACTTCCTCAGCTTCAGGCACCCTAGCGAAGAACCTCTAATACAGCCTCCCTACCTAGTTAGGTTAGCTAAGTCTTCAGGTGATGAAGGACTGTCAGCAAGTTTCAACGAGCCCACAATTAATTACGAGTACTTAATAGATGTCGCCACGCTAGCTAGGCGTGAAGGTCTTTACCTAACCATAGTAACTAACGGGTACCAGACACTAGAAGCACTAAGTGAGTTAGTGGAGGCAGGATTTGACGGCTGGAGTATAGACATAAAGGGCTGCTCCAATATGAGGAGAGCACTCCCCAACATAGACCATAGCAAGATCTTCAGGAACGCAAAACACGTTCTTGATGCTGGGGGGCACGTAGAGATGGTGTACCTAGTAGTAACCAGGACTAATGATAGTGAGGAATGCGTAGAGTGGATCATAAACAAACACGTAAGTGAGTTAGGTCCTGAAGTTCCTTTACACGTGAACAGATACTACCCAGCACATAAGTGGGGAGAAGAACAAACACCACTAAAGAAGCTCCTTGAAATACGCGATAAAGCTAAGAAAGAAGGTATAGAGTACGTGTATGTCGGCAATGTAGGAATTCCAGAACTAGAAACAACTAAATGCCCTAAATGTGGCAAGACCCTCATAACACGCTATAACTACAGAGTTGTAGAGTTCAACTTACTGAAAGATGAGAACGCTTACAGGTGTCCTCGATGCGGTACTCGAATACCGATCACGGGAAATTATATAAGAAACAAATAAGCAACGTAATAAGAGAATAGCGTGCAGGGGATCCCGTGAATAAGATCTAACGTCACATAACAGCTAGTCTTTACTTTAAGACCGTTCTTACTATATAGAATCAGTGAAGAGTAGGTTAATGAGTAGGTGGTGATGGTTTGAGTGTCAGGATAGTAGTCTTAGACAAGGGGTTTTCTTTCGGTCCTGCACCAACAAATGCGGAACTAAGTAGATTGAGTAAGGAGTACACGCACGTAGTTGCTTTGACATACCCTCACGAAGTTAAGTACGACGTAAACTTATTGCGAAACTCTGGTGTTGAGGTGCTAGAGGTTCCGGTCCCTGACTTCAGGTCCCCGCCACTACTTGACTTAGTATTTGTGGTTGAGTGGGTTTTAAGTAAAATTAGCTTAGGTGGTAGGGTATACGTCCATTGTGCTAGGGGTTACGGCAGATCCGCAACTGTGGCGGCAGCATACCTCATGCGCAAGTATGGGAAGAACTGGCTAGAATCCGTTGATAAGGTAAGAAGACTTAAGGAAGGATCGCTGGAATCCGTTGAACAACTTTCTATGTTGAAAGCTTACGATACATTAATAAGGTATTTAGACCCGGCCAGACTCCTGAGCTCGCTCAAGTGTCTAGACAAGCAGGCTAGAAACCATATATCAAAGATATTACAATTAAGTCTCAGAAATTCTGACGTTATGTCATCGCTAACCAAAATACCTCAAGACCTGCTTATCCAAGAAGTCCTTAACAGCCTCAATCAATACTTCGGTTCGCAGGTAGGGTGCTTCTTCACGGAATTACCGAAAATAAGTAACTCGAGTAGACTGGTAAGTAGCGACTTAGCAGACGTGCTTAAGGCATATACCGAGTTATCTATAGTTACTGACGAACCGAAGAACCAGTGTGTTGAGGACCTAGAGATAAGAGTAGGAGAAAACGATGAAATAGAAGCAACGCTTTACTGCAGTGCTGACCTCATGTCTTCATGCAGCGTGGTCAAGAAACGCGTAGAGAGCTTGCTAACTAAGATATGCGAAGCACTTAATTGCCGCGTCAAGACAACACTAATAGGTTTCCTCAATATTCGAGCAAAGCTTCTTAGATTAAGTTAAGAGTCTTCTAAGACCTTCAGCACCGTTGATGAATGAGTAAGCCTTAAACCCTTTCTCACGCAGTTTCAAAGCCTCTATGTAGCTCCTATTCCCTTTATCACAGTACAAGACCAGAGTCTTGCCCTTGAGTTCCTCTAGATTAACGTCTTCGTAACGCAGAGCTCCCGGATAATGCCATTCAAGATATGCGTCTAAATCACGTAGATCTACTACTACCGCGTCCTCAGGTATGTAATCTATGACGACTGTCTTGTCAGGTATAACGTCATCAAGACTGGATGCCCTGACTTCAAGAACCCTGAGCGTGTTTAGAGTCTTAGTTATCAGATCTTCAGGGAGCTTCGCAAACTCACCTCGTAGCTCCTCAACAGTTACTCTAGTCCTGACGCGTGAGGGAGCTATTGAGCAGGGCTCACACATCATAGCTGATATGTCGTAGGTACCTATCCTCCTAGCAAGACCTACTATCTCATCTTTGTCGAGACCTACGAGAGGTCTTAAGATAGGGAGCTGTAAGTTGGACACTGCCTGAGCAACACTCAAGTTAGCTAGTGTTTGGCTTGACGTCTGACCAATAGACTCACCAGTTACTAGAGCCTCATAACTTCTTCCAGCAACTTTAGACGCGAGGTAATACATTAGTGTCCTCAAGACTACCTGCCTGAACTCCCACCTAACACTAGACTTGATGAAGTCTAGCGCATGAGTTAAGTCAATCACGTAGAATCTTGGGTTATGACCGAAAAACCAATTATATGTGAGTGTTTTAGCTACGGTGAGGGCTAGGCGAGTCGCGCTAGGAGACCCCATAAAAAAGTGGAGGAAATCTATCCTGACCCCTCTTTTAGCTGTGAGCCATGCAGCCACAGGCGAGTCTATCCCGCCAGAAAATAAGGAGAGTGCGTAGCCTTCAGTACCTATAGGTAGTCCCCCTACCCCCTTAATCACCCTCTTGTAGAGATATGTCTTAGGACCTCTAACCTCTAAGTAAATCTCGACATCAGGATTCTCGAGATCTACCCCTGCTGAGTGAGGTTTTAAGAAAGCACCTAACTCCCTGGCTACGTCAAGCGACGTGAACTCGTGCTTACCGAACCTCTTAACCCTGATAGCAAACTTCTTGCCAGTAACTAAGCTTACCACGCGCTCACCAACCTTACCAACGAGATCTCTTAAGTCACTGAAATCTATTACGTCAACCTCACCTACCCTCATCACGCCAAAGATTTTACTTAAGTCTTCTAGTACGTCCACATCAGATTCTAGGAAAATCTTAGCGTTAATGATCTTAAAATTATAGCTGGTAGAACCGTACTCTCGCAGAACCTCACTTATGTTCTTGATTAATGCCTTGTAAAATCTTGGTCTGCTACGCCAAGACTTGAGGGGAAGCTCCCCGGAAACAGTTATTAAGTATTTATATGACATTGGTTTTTATTCCCGGCTTAGTTGAGTTATTTTAAACACCTAAAATTTCCTTAAGTAGTGCTGCCCTAACATACATGCCGTTCTGAGCTTGCTCAAAATACTTAGCCTGCGGTAATGAGTCAACGTCCGTAGTTATTTCCCAGACTCTGGGCAGAGGATGCATTATTATCGGGATTTTCTTATGTCTCTCTAGCAAGCTCCTCGTGATTACGTAGGAACCCTTAAGCCTCTCATACTCTTGCTGGTCTTCAAACCTTTCTTTCTGTAACCTAGTAACGTATAGTACGTCAAGTTTCTCAATAACTTCCTCAACATTCTCAACTAGGTGGTAGTTAAGCTTCCCCTCAACCTTCTTAATTACCTCTTCCCTAACCTGAAGTTGTTTTGGCGCTATGTAGTAGATTGTTATGTCGTTAAATCTCGTGAGCATGTACGAGAGAGAAGGTATTGTCCTACCGTATTTTAAGTCGCCCATTACACCTACAGTAAGACCGTCTACTCTGCCGAATTCTCTCCACATGGTGTAGACGTCGAGCAACGCCTGTGTTGGGTGCTCGTTGGTTCCGTCACCGCCACTTATTATTGGTGCTCTAACAAAGTCTCTGACACTGTGTGGGAAGAAAGGCCTGCTATGCCTCACGACTATGACGTCAGGACCGTAACCGTCTAATATCCTCATAGTGTCTTCCTCAGTCTCCCCCTTCTTAAGGCTTGAGACCTCCTCTATGAAGTCAATCACTAGCCCTCCCAACCTAGTCATGGCGAACTGAAAACTTATTTTTGTTCTCGTGCTAGGCTCGAAGAACGCCGTGATCATTACTTTGCCCTTAGCGTAATCTAGCGTGCCCTTACTAGCTATTTCTTTTCGGAGTTCTTCAGCAAGCTCGAATAGTCTGAGAAGATCGTTCCTCTCGAAATCAAAAGCTGAAATTATGTCTTTTCCTTTCAGGGAACTCATGACTCACCACATGTAGTATCTTCAGTATGAGTTAAAAAATTATAGTGGGGTCTTGAGTTAGCGAGATCCTTCCTACTTAAGGAACGTGAAAGTATCTTACGTAAGATATGTAGTAGCCAGCAACTATCGCTGTTCCTATCACTCCAGCAACGTTTGGTGCTAGCGCGTGGAAAAGCACGTAAGTAGAAGGATCTACTGACTGAGCTTCTCTCTGAGCTACTCTAGCAGAGATGGGTACAGCAGAAACACCCGCACAACCGATGACGGGGTTTACCTTACCCTTAGTTACTATGTTGAGTAGCCATGCGAAGGCTATGCCGCCCACAGTAGATACCGCGAAAGCTACTAAACCCAAACCAAGAATGATGAATGCCTTACTCACGAACGCTAAGTACGCTTCAGCTGTCTGAGCCTCCACAAACTGTCCTAGGAAGTCGTAGGACAGGGTTGAGCCAACACCAATCATCGTCAATATCGTTGCGGTATCTAGGAGTGGGTCTGCTATAGTCTTGCCGTACCTCGCAACAACCTCACTAATTCCTGACTCCTTCACTATGTTACCTAAAGCTAAAGCAGCTACTAAAGGCAGCGCTGCCGGCACTAAGAAAGCAATCACTAGAAGCACTACGAACCAGAAAATTATTATCTCACTTGAAGACACTTCCCTGGGCTTAGGCATCTTCATACCTCTGACTCTGCGGGGCACGAGTGCCCTAATTATGGGTGGCTGTATTATTGGTACTAAAGCTATGTAGCTATAGACGGCTATGGTTAAGGGACCTAAGATATTGGGGGCTATGTTCGTCGCTGTGTATATGGTTGTTGGGCCGTCAGCTCCTCCCACAACGCCGATAGCCATAGACTCCGGTAACGTGAAGAGGCCTGTGGCTAAAGCTATTAGAGTCACGACAGTAATGCCTAGCTGAGCAGCCGAACCTATTAAAGCTCCTACAGGATAAGAAAGTAGTGGTCTGAAGTCTGATATAGCTCCTATGCCAACGAATATGAGTATAGGCCCTATCTCAGTTCTGACGATTAAGTGATAGATCCAAGCTAGGAGAGCTGTTGAGTCAGGAGCACACACTCTAATCACGTTGCCCGCACTCGTCGAAATATTAAGCACTTGAGCGAGTCCTGATACGCCGCTCACGCCGCTACCCACGAACTCGCTGGGCGTGAAAGTCGTACACACGTACTTAGCTAAGTGCAGGGCAGGAGCGTTAGCCAAGACCATTCCAATACCTAAAGGTATCATTAATAAAGGCTCTACCTTCTTAAGACCTAAGACGAGCAGAATAAGTCCCCATACCATGAATAATAATCTAATAGCGAGCTCTACAGGACTACCTAACTGTAAGCCCGGCAAGATGAGTGAGAGGTCTATGCTCACGTAACGTCACCAGTAGATGATAATCGTTAAGCTTATAAAAATTAAGCCAGCACTAAATAATGTTCAGGTAACTCCCTACACTAGTTGTTTATGAGCTAGTCTTAATGATTACTCTTAAAGAAACTAGAGTTGTTGCCAATATAGAAGCTAGAGTCGTTGGTAAGCCTCCTAAAGCTATTAAGTAACCAGATGTTAAGGCACCCACTATATTTGAGAACTCCGATACTACCGAGTAGGTTGATGGGTTGCTAGCTAGTGAGGCCTCTATATATAGAGAATATAGCTTAGCATCTAAGACTATATTAAACAAGTAAGTTAACGTTAGCGCAGCTATTAGTTCATAACTACGCGTTAAGAAAGAGCTCACAAGCAAAGCCATCACTAAAAACCTAACCATCAATATCGTTACAGCTAATTTCCTGCTTAGGTAGTTAGGGAAGAAGCTTAGAGAAATTGAAGCTACGATCTTAGCGACCCCGTAAATAGCTAGCGCAGAATCACTACTCAAACCTAAGATCCTAAGAAGGATAAATGCTAGAGGAGTGAAAAAGAAAGAGTTACTCAATCTAAAACCAACGACAGATACTAACACGTCGCCAACAGTAAGAGTGTACCGAGATTCTAGTATGCGCGAAACTACCCTCGCCTTGGAAGGCGCGTAGAGAGGCTCATAACCAATAGACGAGAGAATACTAATAGTTGAGAGAGAAGAGTTAACGCTTTTCTCTACCCTGAAGAGATCTCTAGATATAGATAGATTACTAGACGGCATGAGCAGAAGCAAGAAAACACCTACTGCGAGGAGAGCAGCAGAAAGAGCAGTTACTGAGTTGATTAAGGACTTTAACGTGATTACTGACGTCCCGTAAAGAAAAACTCCCTCAAAAAACATAGAAGACTGAAAGAATGCTCTATTAGCGTTATCCCACTTCTCACTCTCTAAGTTATTAAGTATGGTTATTGAGATGCCGTTCCTGACTAAAGCTACACTAAGTGAGTGGAGTATTTCAGATATGATGAGGTAATAGAAATTCCCGAGTGAAAATAAGAAAACAAAAAATGACAACATAGCTAGTATCGAGATTACTATCAGGGGTCTAGAACCCTTATTCTCAGCTATTCTTGAAGCTATTCTTGAGGATATTATGTACGTCAAGATCCACAAACTGTTGAGTAACCCTAAGATAATAACGTCAACTCTATAATAATTAACAGCTATTAAATCAATGACTACGTCACTAAGTCCTAGAAACGCGACGTATATTGCTGAGAGTAGCAGCCACACTAGTTATGACTCCCTTAATAGATCTGGAAATCCTAAACCTTTTTAAGAATCCCCCCTAAAGAGGGTTTCCTGTACAAATAAGCGTGAACCTCAACCACCCTCATATAGAGGCGGCATCAAAGTAACTCTATCATTATCTTTCAAGGTTTTGTTCAACGAAGCTTCTTCATCATTTACGAAGACCTGTATTAAGGGTACTGAACTAGCAAGCTTTCTGAAAGACGGCTTTACAGAACTTAAGAACTTGATTAACTCTTCAACGGTAGTATTATTTGAAGGTATCTCAATAACTTCTGTGTGGAGACCGACTATATCAGCTAGGAAACCTATATAGGTTACCCTCACCTTAACTACTACTCACCCCCATCATAGCCGTTTTAACGACTTCAATATTAGTTACTTAAACACGTTTTAAA
>ERZ1669248.796-NODE-796-length-13518-cov-61.054520_pt1 | contig 13518 bp, 17 predicted proteins | sample MGYA00579296_ERZ1669248 | MGnify/ENA primary metagenome ERZ1669248 (study PRJEB41166, sample SAMN08046057) | hot springs metagenome | biome: hot spring; feature: neutral hot spring; material: thermophilic sediment; isolation source: thermophilic sediment from...
TTTATGTTACAAAATTTATTTTTTGTGTCAAGGATGCCCCCTTTAATTTCATAGAATCACTTTTATAATTTTAATTAGCTGATGAAAGATACCTTTAAGAGGGTAAGTTTTTATTTAATTCTTTTTTCTTTTAGTATTTTTCTCACCCTTTCTATCTATTCCTTTGACCCTCAAGATCCTGGCTTTGGTGTCACAGGAGCTAAAGAGATAAAAAATTATGGTGGAATTTTAGGGGCCTATTTATCCTCGTTCATTTATTTAATCTTCGGATTTTCTTCTCTGTTAATACCTCCCCTTTTAATTTTAAGCTTTATTTTATATCTTCAGAAAATTTCATTAAAAAAAATCTTATTCCTATTTATAGCTATCCTTTTTGCCTTTTCTTTAACCTTTTCTCTTCTTTTTGATCTACTTCAGGTAAAGAATCAGAACCTCTGGGGAAAATTTCCCCTTGAGGGAGGGATTCTTGGGGAATTTTCCAGTGTGCTTCTTTCTTATCTTGGAATCCCAGGAATTTTTCTCCTCGTACTCCTTCTATTAAGCCTCTGTTTTTTTATTATTTTTGAAGGGTTCCCTCTTTTTAAAGCAAGAATTAAAAAAATCCTTTTATCCTCAGATGGAAAGGAAGACAACAAAGAAGAGGAAATCTCTCCTTCTCCAAAAAATAAAGAAGATCCCCTTATAAAAGGAGAAACTACCCCCATATCTTTACAAGCTTCCTTACCAGAAAAAAATCCTTTACAAGAACCTCCGAAATTTTCCCAAAAGCCCCCTCTTCAACTCCCTCCCCCTCTTGAATTATTAAATGATCCTCCACCAAGTTCTTACAAAATAAAACCTGAAGAATTAAAAGAGCGGGCCTTACTTCTTAAGGCGAAACTTAGAGAATTTGGCATTGAGGGAGAAGTCACAGGGATTAATCCTGGTCCAGTGATTACGGTTTTTGAATTTAAACCAGCTCCTGGCATCAAACTTAGCAAAATCCTTAGCCTTGTTGATGACCTTGCCCTTGGGCTTTCAGCCAAAAGTGTAAGAATAGTTGCTCCTATTCCTGGCAAGAGTGTTATAGGAATTGAAATTTCTAATCCCCAAAGGGAGTGGGTTTATCTAAAAGAAATTATTTCCCAAGAGGTCTTTAAAGCCTCTGAGTCCCCTCTGACTTTTGCCCTTGGAAAGGACCTATCTGGTAATCCTGTGGTGGCAGATCTAAGAAAGATGCCTCATTTACTTATCGCAGGAAGTACTGGATCAGGGAAGAGTATTTTTATTCACAGTATAATTTTAAGTATTATTTATAAATCTACTCCTAGGGAAGTTCGTTTTCTTATGATTGATCCTAAAAGAATTGAACTCTCTGTGTACGATGGGATCCCCTATCTTCTTCATCCAGTTGTGCTTGAGCCTAAAATGGCAACTCGGGCCTTAAGATGGGCCGTTTCTGAAATGGAGAGGCGCTATAGCCTTTTTGAAGAGTTTTCGGTGAGAAATCTTGAGTCCTACAATGAGGAGTTTGAAGAGAAACTCCCTTATATTGTCATTATAATTGATGAGCTTGCTGATTTAATGGTTGTTTCTTCAAAAGAAGTTGAGACCCTTCTTACAAGGCTTGCCCAGATGGCAAGAGCAGCAGGGATTCATCTTATTGTAGCTACTCAGAGGCCTTCTGTAGATGTTATCACAGGCCTAATTAAAGTGAATTTTCCTGCGAGAATCTCCTTTCAGGTAACCTCAAAGGTTGATTCTCGAACCATCCTTGACACTCAAGGGGCAGAAAGGCTACTTGGTGCAGGGGATATGCTTTTTATGCCACCAGGAAGTTCCCACCTTCAAAGGATTCATGCCCCCTTTGTCTCCGAAAAAGAGGTTAAACGGGTAGTAGAATATCTTAAGGCCTTAGGTGAGCCTCAATACCTGGCTGATTTTGATTTGCTTGCTGAGGAGGAGATAAAAGAAGATCTCTCAGAAAGAGACTATGAAGATGAACTTTATCAAGAGGCCCTAAAAATTGCCTATCAGTATGGAAAAATTTCTGTTTCTATGTTACAAAGAAAGTTAAGAATAGGGTATAATAGAGCAGCAAGACTTGTTGAAAAAATGGAAGAGGAGGGGATCCTTGGTCCAAGTGATGGTGTTCGTCCTCGCCCTGTTATTGGGCCTCGTAAGCCCATTTAAAGAGCTTAGAGCACAAAGCATTGATGAGGTCCTAGATCGCATTCAGAACTTTTATGAACACACAAAGACCCTTAGGGCCTCCTTTCTTCAGGAAGATGAGCTCCCTAATGGAAAAAAGATACTCCGTAAAGGCAAAGTTTGGATGAAAAAACCTGGCCTTTTTCGTTGGGAATATTATGAACCTGAAAAATTTATCATCATCTCAGACGGAAGAAATATTTATGTTTATTATCCTGAGGAGAATCAAGCCTTTGTCTATCCAAGTGGTAAAGCAGTAAGTTCTCAGCTTGCCTTAGGTTTTATGAGTGGAAGAGGAGATATAAGAAAAGATCTAAAACTTGAAAGTTTTAAGGCCTTAGGAAATAACCTCTGGCAACTCAATTTTTTGACCTCCTCTGGAGATTCTCAAATTGAGAAAATCACTCTTCAAGTTAATCTCTCAACAGGTGAGGTAAAAGAGATCTTTTTATATTATCTATCTGGCGAAAAAGTTAAAATTACCTTTAGCCAATTGGAATATAATTCAGAATTTTCCTCAAAAATCTTTCAATTTAATCCACCAGGGAGGGTAAAAATAAATTAATTTAAGTGTTTTAAGCTAAAATTTTTATGCTGTACTCAACCTTTACCTATAAGCCTTTGATTGTTCTAAGCAGATGTCTTAACAGAGAGCCTGTAAGATTTAATAGTGAAGTTATTCATGACGAATTTGTAGTCAAACTTCAAAAATATGTGGATTTTATTACCGTTTGTCCTGAAGTAGATATAGGAATGCCTGTACCAAGGCCTCCCGTTATTTTAGCTAAAATTAAAGACACTGTAAGAATGATTGAACCTGTTTCTCAGAAGGACTATACCGAGGAAATGTTAAATTTTTCCCTAAATTTTCTGGAAAAATTAGGAGAAGTTGATGGTTTTCTGCTAAAGGCAAGATCTCCCAGTTGCGGAGTTGGAGATACAAAGCTTTACAAAGAAGATTTAAAACATCTTATAGGCAAAACCTCTGGGCTTTTTGCCTTAACAGTTAAAGAAAAATATCCCTACCTTCCTGTTGAAGATGAAGGTAGGCTCCACGATTTTTGGATTAGACAAGATTTCTTAACTAAAGTTTTTACCTATGGAGAATTTAGACACCTTAAAAAACAAATAACTCACATACGGGAACTCATAAATTTTCATCAAAGGCACAAGTATCTCCTTCTCCTTTACTCACCTTCAAATCTAAAAAAGATGGGTTCAATCATTGCTAACTGGGATAAATTTGGTTTAGAAAAGACCATAGCAGAGTATGAAAATCTCTTAAAGGCTACTTTAACAAAAAAACAAAGTGTTAGAGCCCATCTGAATGTATTACTTCACCTTTATGGACATTTTTCTGACCTTTTAAAACCCGGAGAAAAAAGACAATTTCATCACTGGTTAAATAAATTAAAAAAAGATAAAGTTTATCTCCTTGTAATTCTTGAATTCATGAAGAGTTTAATTTATAGATTTGAAAACGAATATCTTTCCTCTCAAAAATATTTACAGCCCTATCCCGAGGAACTTATGAGAATTTAGAAACCAAAATTAAGAGTTCTTATGGAAAAGGTCTAGGACTTGAAAGTTTTTATTTTTGGTGTTCTTTTATATAAAGGAGTTTTAAGATTGACAGGAAGGAGGTAGGGGGTATGACCAAAAGAATTTACCAAATTTTAAGTATTTTTTTAGCCTTTTCATTTCTTATAGTTTCACTCAATGGTTGTGTATCAGAACTTGATACTAAGACAAAGGAAGGGGCAACTATTGGAGCTGTAGCGGGTGGTGTTTTAGGTGTTCTGATTGACAAAAACAATCGTTGGCGTGGAGCAGTTATTGGTGCAGCTTTAGGTGCAGTAGTTGGTGGAACAGCAGCTCATATTATGGATAGAGCCAGTAATGAGGCTGCCAAAACGAAAAAACCTGTAACCTATGTAAGCGAAGATGGAGTTCAAAAGGTTTATGCCGCACCTATTAAATCAGAGGGAAAATGCGAATGGGTAACAGTGCAATACTACGAACATGGAAAACTTGTTAAGGAGGAAAAAAGAAAAGTCTGCCCCCAAAGTTAAGCACCTATTAAATGAAACTACTACCTAAGACTACTAACTAAGTCTTAAAAGGGCCTCTTTTATCTTTTTACAGGCTAAGATAAGATTCTCTTCAGAGGTAGCAAATGAGATTCTAATGAATTCATCCTCCCCAAAGGCAACTCCTGGAACTACAGCCACTCTTGCCTCATCAAGGAGGTATTCGGAAATCTCTACCGAATTGTTAATAATTTTACCTGCTGAGGTTTTCTTTCCGTAGTAGGCTGAAACTTTAGCAAAAAGATAGAAAGCCCCCTGAGGTGGGATAAACTCAATACCAGGAATCTCCTTGAGGGCTTTACTTAAGACCTCTGCTCTCTTAGCAAAAATCATGGTCATTTTTTGAATTTCCTCCTCAGGAGTTTTTAGGGCAGCCTCTGCTCCTTTTTGGGCAAAAGAGGTGGCATGACTTGTGCTCTGGCTCTGAATCTTTACACAAGCAGAAATAACCTCCTTCGGACCAAGAGCCCAGCCTATTCTCCAGCCAGTCATAGCATAGGTTTTTGAAACACCATTTACCAAAAATACTCTATCCTTTAGCTTGGGCTGAAGAGATAGTATATTTTCAGGTCTCTTTAAATCAAAGCGAAGCTTATCATAAATGTCATCACTTATGACCCAGAGATTGTACTTCTCAACTATTTCAGCCAGACCCAAGAGAAAGTCCTTAGAATAAATGAGACCTGTAGGATTAGAAGGACTATTGAGGATGATACCTACTGTTTTAGGGCTAATTTTCGTCTCAAGGGTAGATAGCTCTGGCTCAAAACGCCTTTCAAAACTTGAGGGAACCACTTTGGGAATTCCCCCTGCACAGGTTACCATCTCTGGGTAAGAAACCCAATAGGGAGAAAGAATTAATACTTCATCTCCTTCATCAATAAGGGCAAGAAGCAAATTAAAGATAGCCTGTTTAGCCCCGGTGGTGACAATCACTTCCTCAGGACTATAATCAAGCCCGTAATCCTTCTTTATCTTTTCACAGATAGCTTTTCTTAAGCTTAATATTCCGGGAGATGGAGTATACTTGGTAAAACCTTCTTTTAGGGCTTTGATACAAGCTTCTTTAATAGGCTCTGGGGTATCAAAATCAGGCTCCCCTGCCGAAAGATTAATTACATCTATGCCCTGCTCTTTTAAAGCCTTAGCTTTAGCATCAACAGCAAGGGTAGCTGAGGGTTTTAAGGCCATTACTCTCTTTGATAGCTTAATCATCTTTGCCTCCTAAAATTTTTGCAAATTTATTTTTTCTTTCTAAAAATTTACTCTTGTCAAATTTCTACTTCAAAAGGGGGAAATCTATCTATAACTTTTATCTCTTTATACTCGATATGTTTTAAAATTAGACCTTGGGGTGGAGCTGGAGGAGGGGCTATGGTTCTATCTTTGGCCTCAAGGATCTTCTTAAAGTCCTCAGGGGTCAACTTTCCCCTACCTACCTCAATTAGAGCCCCTACTATATTTCTAACCATATATCTCATAAAGCCCTTTCCAGTTATTTCAAAAATAAGTAAATGTTTGAAACAGGAAGACCACTTAAGCTCTGCTGAATAAATAGTTCTCACTGTAGTTTTAACATCTGTTCCAGATTTACGAAAACTTGCAAAGTCCTTCGTTCCTATAATCTCTGGAAGGCAAGCTTTCATAGCTTCCACATCAAGAGGTTCTGGAACCCAATGAGAATAAAGTCTAAGAAGAGGATTTCTTACAGGATAATTGTAAATATTATATTGATAAGTTTTTTTTAAGGCATCTCTTTGAGGATGGAACTTAAAATCGACCTCTTCAACTTGCAAAACTGAAATATCTCTTGGAAGAAGAGCATTTAAGGCTCGAAAAATGGTTTCAAGAGATTTATCAGAGGTGGTTAAAAAATTAGCTACCTGAAAGAAGGCATGCACTCCGGCATCGGTTCTTCCAGCTGAGCGAATCTTGACTTTATGCCCAAGAATTTGGCTTAAAAGCTCCTGTAAAATACCTTGAATAGTTGGGCCCTTAGGCTGAATTTGAAAACCAAGATAATGAGTACCATCATAGGCAAGAATTAATCTTAGGTTTCTAACTATAGGCCCGTTCATGCATTAAAGGCTATTTTTACCTCACACAAACATTGGACTTTTGGGGAGCCCAAGATCCTCAGGCAATCCAAACATAAGATTCATATTCTGTATAGCCTGCCCACTTGCTCCTTTAATGAGGTTATCAAGTACAGAAATTATCACTCCCATTCCACGCTCTTTGTCTTCAAAGAGGGCTATCTTACAAAAATTGGTCCCCTTGACCTCTGAAAGTCTCGGATAACTTCCAAGAGGTAGAATTTCAACAAAGATTTTTTCTTTATAAAAATCCCTTAAATATTCATAAATTTTTTCAAGAGAGTTTCTAAATTTTACATAAATAGTAGAAAGTATGCCTCTATTTACTGGTAAAAGGTGAGGAGTAAAAATGAGTCTAACTTGGTTTCCTGAGGCTTCACTGAGTTTTTCTTCCATCTCAGGTGTGTGTCTATGGGTGGCAACTTTATAGGCCTTAAAATCCTCATTGACTTCGCAAAAACTATAATAATTTTCTGCCTTTCTTCCGGCCCCACTGGTTCCACTCTTGGAATCGGCAATTATTAAATCAGTATGAATTAAATGTTCTTTGATAAGAGGTATAAGAGGCAATAAAATAGAGGTGGGATAACATCCTGGATTCCCAACAAGATAGGTCTTCTTAATTTCTTCGGCATAAATCTCTGAAAGACCGTAAACTGCCCTTTTTACAAGCTCTGGAAAGCGATGCTCAATCTTATATGTTTTGCTGTAAGTCTCAAGATTTTTAAAACGAAAATCAGCAGATAAATCAATAACTTTTATCCCCTTTCTCCAAAAGAACTCTGCCACCTCTTGAGCCGTTCCAGAAGGGAGACAGAGAAAAACTACCTCGACTCTTTCTGAGATTTGTTGGGGATCGGGCTTTTCAAAAAAAAGGTCAGCCCATCTGCCTGAAAACCCAAAAACCTCTCTTAGCGTTTTTCCAGCATAATCCCGAGAGGTTATAACCTTTACCTCTGCCTCGGGATGATTCTCAAGAAGTCTTAAAAGTTCAAGACCGGTATAGCCACTTGCTCCAATTATTCCTACCTGAATCACGAAAAAAGCATCCTAACGTTTGGAGTATTGCTGACCTCTTCTTGCACCACGAAGACCGTATTTTTTCCTTTCCTTTTCTCTTGGGTCCCTGGTAATATAGCCTGCCTTTTTAAGAATTGGTTTGAGTTCTGGATTATAAGTCACCAGGGCTTTGGCTATGCCGTGTCTTATAGCTTCTGCTTGAGCACTTTTTCCTCCACCACTAACTGTACACATAACATCAAATTTCCCTAAAAGCCCTGTGACTCTAAAAGGAGCATAGATAACATCTTCAGCCACCACATGGTCCTTAAAATACTCCTTAAAAGGTTTTTCATTCACAATAACTTTTCCCTCACCACCAGGGATTACCCATACTCTTGCTACTGCAGTTTTTCTTTTTCCTGTAGCATAAATTCTATTCATAATTCTTCATCCCTCCTTTAAATTTCCAGTGGTTGCGGATTTTGTGCCTGATGAGGATGCTCCGACCCAGCATAAATCTTAAGTTTTTTAAGTAATTTATTTCTTAGCCGGTTTCTGGGAAGCATTCTTTTTACTGCAAGATAGATAAGCCTTTCAGGTTTTCTTTCAAGAAGTTGCCTTGCTGTCTCCAGTTTAAGCCCTCCCATATATCCACTATGTCTCCAATAAATCTTCTGATCAAGTTTCTTCCCAGTTAATCTAATTTTATCTGCGTTTATAATCACTAAGAAGTCTGCCTGATCCACATGGGGAGTATAATCAGGTCTGTGTTTCCCTTGAAGTAGATAGGCAATTTTACTTGCCAGCCTTCCAAGAATTTGATTTTTAGCATCAATAAGATACCATTTTCTCTCAACTTCTTCTTTTTTAACCCAGGGCGTTTGCTTAGTCAAAAAGGATGGAAAAGAAGGCATAACTAATCCCCTCCAAAAGGTTTTAGTTTAATTTACGCCAAAAATCCAATTTGTCAAGAAAAGACCATCTGAATTGGCTATTCTTACTTATACTCTCTTATACTCTCTCAAGACTAAGTCTGGGGATACTGAAGAATTATGGTTACAGGGCCATCGTTTATAAGTTCTATCTCCATATGAGCAGCAAATAAACCTTCTTTAACTGGAATTCCCCTCTCTCTTATGAAGTTGGCAAGTCTTTCTATTAAAATCTTAGCTTTTTCTGGCTCCTCGGCCAAATGAAAGCTTGGCCGTGTCCCTTTCTTTAAGTGCCCACAAATGGTAAAATTTGAAACAAGAAGAACCTCACCTGAGACATCTCTCACACTTAAATTAAACTTCCCCTCCTCATCGGAAAAAATTCTTAAATTCACTATTTTTTCAGCCATCCAAGTTAAACTCTTTTCATCATCACCCTTCTCAATACACACAAGTACAAGAAGCCCCCTCCCAATCTCCGAAAAAACCTTACTCTCTATAAAAACTTTAGCTTTTTTAACCCTTTGAATAACTGCTTTCATTCAGTCACTTCAATGGAAATTTTTTTATCTTCAGAAAAATTAAATAACAAACTCTTAGCTCTTTCCACAAAGGTAGTACCTTGAAAAAAGTAAATTAAGGTATTCTCCTCGAAATCTATAAAAGAGGATAATTTTTCCAATTCTTTACTCAAAGCAGAAGGTATTTCCTCAGATTTGATCCCCTCCAAAAAAGCCATAAGTTCAACCTTACAACCTATACGGGTTACAACGAGTTTAATCTTTGACAATTTTTTTCACCTCCTGAAAGCCCCGTTGATAAGCCTTTAAATTGGATTCGAAAAGATGGGCCTTTGAAGGGAAAAGCATTTCCTTTAGGGCTTTTTTGAAGGTACTTTCTGAGAAAATTTCAAGACATCCATTAAAGGCACCAAGAGCACACATATTTAAGGCCTGAGGTGCTCCAACCTCTTCTGCAAGGGTATTCATGGGTAAAAAAATAACCCTTTTCCCCTTAATTAGTTCTTCAAAGTTGGTAATCTCCTCTTTTTTTACTAAATCGGAATTAACTAATGCTAGTCCTCCCTTTTTAAGCCTTGGCATAAATTTTATAAAGGAAGGAAGATTGAGGAGAATAAGATACCCTGGCTCAAGCACAAGAGGGGAGGCTATTTCTTTATCTGAAAGAATAACAGTGCAGTGGCAAGTTCCCCCTCTCATCTCAGGTCCATAAACAGGGAGAAAAGTTACCTGATACCTTTGATACATTCCACAGAGAGCTAAAAGATTTCCTGCAAAAAGAATCCCCTGTCCTCCAAAGCCAGAAAGGATAACCTCAAGCCTCATTTTTTCCTTCTGAAAGTTGGTCTTTAAAAACTTTTATAGGAAAGGTTTCTGCAAGTTTATCCACGTAACGGGTGGCTGAAATTGGGTCCATCTTCCAGTTTATAGGACAGGCAGATAAAAATTCAAGATAGCTAAAACCAAGCCCCCTAAGTTGAATTTCAAAGGCGCGCCTAAGAAGTTTTTTAGCCTCAAGAACCCGTTGAGGCGTATTTACGGCTCCTCTGGCACAAAAGGCAACTCCCTCAAAGCCTGCCAAAATTTCTGCCACCTTAAGGGGATATCCCTCTTTTTTAGGATCTCTCCCATAGGGAGTAGTAGTGGTCTTTTGAAATAGAAGGGTAGTTGGAGAGACTTGCCCACCTGTCATTCCATAAACAGTATTATTTATCATAATAGCCGTGATATTTTCCCCTCTTGAGGCTGCATGAAGGCTATCTCCAAGGCCAATTGCTGCAAAATCTCCATCTCCCTGGTACGTAAAAACCACAAGATCAGGCCTTGCCCTTTTTATTCCTGTTCCAACGGAACAGGACCTCCCGTGAGGTGCCTCAAGAATGTCTACATCAATGTAAAAATAAAGAAAACAGGAACATCCGATAGAGGCCAAACCAATAGTTCTCTCTCTAATTCCTAATTCATCAATTACCTCGCAAAGAAGTCGATGAATAATACTGTGATGACATCCTGGACAGTAGTGAAAAAGGGTCTTTTTTAAACTTTTGGGAAACCTGAAGACTTCAGGCATTTTTTGAGCTCCTTTTCTATATCCTCAGGAAAGGGAAGTATACTGGGTGGATAATATCGGGATATGGCCTCGGCCCTACCGCAGAGAGAAAGTTTAACATCCTCAATCATTTGCCCACAATTGAGCTCAAAAACTACCAAGCTCACCTTTCCAAGAGATCTTTCTGCCATATTTAAAAGAGCTTTTCCAGGAAAGGGAAAAAGAGTTATAGGTCTAAAAAATCCTACCTCATAGCCCTTTTCTCTCAGATTTAAAACAGCCTCTTTGCAAATTCTTGCTATAGACCCAAAGGCTACAGCTATCACCCTTTCTTCTCCACTAAAAATAGCCTCATACCTTATCTCTTTTTCCATAGCCCTGTATTTTCTCTTTAATCTGAGATTTCTTTCAGCCAGTTCTTTAGAATCAAGAAAAAGACTCTTAATTACCCTGGAAGGTCTTCCCATAGCTCCGGTTAAAGCCCAATCTTCCTTGGGATAAGTCTTTATTTTAAGGGATTTTAAGAGAAGAGGCTCTTTCATTTGACCAAGAATAGCATCAGAGAGGATCATAACAGGGTTTCTGTATTTATCGGCCAATTCGAAGGCCTTAGCCGTAAGTTGGTAGGCCTCAGAACAACTGTAAGGTGCAAGCACAAGAAAGCGCCCATCACCGTGGCCAGGGGCCTTTACAGCCTGAAAATAATCTCCCTGAGAGGCTTCAATCCCTCCAAGCCCAGGACCTCCTCGCATAACATTTACTACCACACAAGGCAATTCAAGGGCTATAAGATAAGAAAAACCCTCACTCATAAGAGAGATCCCAGGGCTTGAAGAGCTTGTCATGACCCTTGCACCAACTGCACTTGCCCCAAGCACCATATTAATAGCTGAAGTTTCAGACTCTGCTTGAAGAAAGACCCCTCCCCTCTTAGGAAGCTCAATAGCCATAATTTCAGGAATCTCATTCTGAGGAGTTATAGGGTATCCAAAGTAGCACTGGCACCCCCCTTCAAGGGCTCCAAGTGCAATGGCCTCAACCCCTTTTACAAGCACCTTCTTTGCCATCATTCTTCAGAGACAAAAACTAACTCAGGACACATAAGAAAACATATCCCGCAGGCATTACATTTCTCCTTGGCATAAAACCCAACCACCCGATAACCCTGAAGATTTCTCTTTTCAGAAAAGCCAAGCACTTTCTTAGGACAAAACTCAATACAAAGGCCGCAGCCTTTACATCTCTCCTCAAGTATCTTTATTTTTTTCAAATGATCTCCCTTAAGACCTTTTCTATATCTTCACGGGTCTCACCAGAGTAACACCTAAAGGGCTTTCCCTCAAGAATTTGTGAAATAAGCCCTTTGAGCACCTGTTTTGGGCCAAGTTCTATAAAGGTATTTACCCCTTGAGAATAAATGTATTCCACCACCTCAATCCATCGAACAGGAGAGGTCATTTGTTTTTTAAGAAGTTCCTTTATCTTCTTTCCCTCCCTTTCAGCTCTTGCCGAAACATTGCTCACAAAGGGTATTTCTGCATCTTTAAATTCAAGAGTATCAAGAAATTCGGAAAATTCCTCTTCAGCCCTTTTCATAAGAGGACTATGAAAACCTGCACTTACTTTCAATCTCACCACTTTGGCTCCTTTTTCTTTGGCCCTCTCTGCAACCTCTGTTAAAGCTGGCTCTTCTCCGCTTATAACAAGCTGTCGAGGAGAGTTATAGTTAGAAATAAGAACAAGTCCCTTAACCCCCTTTATAAGTTCTTTAAGCTCAGCCTCAGGCATATTTATTACCGCATACATTCCTGAAGGCCTCTCCCCCCCTTCCCTCCCCATAATCTCTCCTCTTTTCTTAACTGCCTGCAGGGTATCTTCAAAGGAAAGGACTGAACTTGCATAAAGAGCACTAAATTCCCCGAGGCTATGTCCCGCGGTAAAGCGCACCTTTTCTTTAAAAGCCTCACCCAGAAGCTCCTTTAAATACTCAAAGGCGCAGATATTGACCAAAGTTAGGCAAACCTGAAGATTTTCAGTTTTAGTGAGTTCTTCAAGGGGTCCTTCCAGGGAGAGTCTTTTTACAGGAATTCCAGTAATAAGCTCAGCCCTCTCAAAAAGGGCACAATCTTTTCCCATTCCAAGATATTGAGAACCCTGCCCAGGGAACACCAAGGCAACCATTATTCTTCCTCTTCTACTCCTTTTTCCGGTAAAAGTTCTTCAAATTCTTCAGTAAGCTTTATTTCGTAATCTTCAGGAGGTAAAAGATCGTCAAGCTCAGAAAGGTCTCTCATTTCAACTTTAATAAGCCAGCCCTCCTCATAGGGGTCTTCATTAAGAATATCCACTTCATCAAGAACCTTTTCATTTACCTGAACCACTGTTCCAGAAACAGGCATAATCAGATTAAAAACCTCTTCCACAGATTCAAGACTACCAAAGACATCCTCTCTGTCGTATTCCTCTCCCTCTTCAGGCAGATCCACATTGATAATTTCAATCTCCCTTGCAGAGAAAAATTCAGTTATTCCAATTCTTACCACTTTTTTCTTTTCCTTTTTAACCCAGAGATGATTTTCACTGTAAAGCCTGTCCTCAGGAATCTTCATCCCTTCCCTCCGTAACGATTTTTTATGATCTTTATAAATAATTGCAAGTCTTTATAAACCAATTTTCCAAAATTATCAAGAGGAATTCAAAGAAAATTTCGTAAAATTTTTCTTGATTTTTTGAGAAAAAAGTTTTTAAATTACTTTAAGAGAGAAAAAGTTTGGAAGAGAAGTTTATAGTTTTTAAGGAGTTTTATCAAAGCTATTTTAGATGGCAAAAATTAAAAAAGAGCAATAATGGCTCTGAAATTTTCAAAAATTTTAGACTTGACCTTTGGCTTTTACTTTATTAAGATATGAATAATAAAAAAATTTAAGGAGGTTTGAGTTATGAGAAGATTTAGAGGAAGGGTTGCAGGTTTTACCTTAGTTGAGTTGATGATTGTTATTGCTATTATCGCTATCCTTGCAAGTATTGCTATTCCTCAGTATTTGAAATATCAAAAGAAGGCGAAGGTTTCAAGCTATGCTTTACCTGTTGCAAGAGCTTGCGCTATGGACATCGTATCCTGGTGTGTTGAAAATCCTA
>ERZ1669248.797-NODE-797-length-13515-cov-3.889079_pt1 | contig 13515 bp, 10 predicted proteins | sample MGYA00579296_ERZ1669248 | MGnify/ENA primary metagenome ERZ1669248 (study PRJEB41166, sample SAMN08046057) | hot springs metagenome | biome: hot spring; feature: neutral hot spring; material: thermophilic sediment; isolation source: thermophilic sediment from...
GCTCGGAGATGTGTATAAGAGACAGGTCATAGAAGCATGGCCCGGCGCCCAAGTCGGTCAGGCGCTGGTGGGTGAGGGTGTTGAGGTTCTTGCCATCGGGGCTGTGCTTGCGCCACCAGATGCCCAGGCCCACGACTTGCCCGGGGCGGGTGCGCGGCGTGACGCGTGCCTGCAGCTGCACGCTGCCGCGGTCGTTGCGCGCCACAACAGGAGCGCCATCGGCAATGCCGCGCGCTGCCGCATCGTGCGGGTGGATCAGCAGGGCGGGCGCGCCTTCGCTGGCGCGCAGGCTGTCGACCGCGCCGAAGCTGGTGTTGAGGAAGTTGCGCGCCGGCGGCGAAATCATCGCCAGCGGATAACGCGCGGCCAGTTCCGGCGTGGTCTCTGCGCATTCATACGGCAGCAAGACTGCGGGCAGCGGGTCGCGCCCGGCGTCGGCCTCGCGCTGCGACCAGAACTCGCACTTGCCCGAGGGCGTGGGAAAGCCGCCCTGCGCGAATGGTGCTGCGGCGCCGGGCAGCTTGGCCCAGCCGTCGCGCTGGATCTGCGCCCAGGTGATGTCGCCGTTGCGCGGGTCGGCTGCGATGGCCTGCGCGGCGATCTGCGCGTCGGTTTCGGCAAAGCAGGGGTCGGTGAATCCCATGCGCGCAGCCAGCAGCCGAAAGATGTCGGTGTTCGGCTTGGCCTGCCCGAGCGGGGCGATCGCGGGGTTGTTCGCCAGCCAGTAGCGGTGGCCGTAGGCCTTGTGCACGTCCAGATGTTCGAGCTGGGTGGTGGCCGGCAGCAGGATGTCGGCGTAGTCGGCGGTGTCGGTCTGGAAGTGGTCGAGCACCACGGTGAACAGGTCGTCGCGGGCGAACCCGCGCCGCACATTGTCGCCGTCGGGAGCGACCGCCAGCGGGTTGCTGTTGTAGACGATCACCGCCTCGATTTTCGGGCCGAATTCGGGCGAGGATGCGCGCAGCAGGTCGTCGCCAATGGTCACCATATTGATGGTGCGCGGGGTGCGCCCGGCGAGCAGATCGGGGCGCTCCAGCGCCGCGGTATCGACCTTGAAATGGTTGGAGCTGGACATCAGCAGCCCGCCCGCGGCGTGCCGCCACGCGCCGATCAGCGCAGGCAGGCAGGCGATTGCGCGCACCGCGTTGGCGCCGCCGCGCACGCGCTGCAGCCCGTAGTTCATGCGGATGGCCGCGGGCGAGGTGGTGCCGTAGTCGCGCGCAAGCGCGCGGATCTGCTCGACAGGCACGCCGCACACCTGCGCCGCGCGCTCCGGCGGCCACTCCAGCGCCCGCGCCTTGAGCGCATCGAAACCGACGGTGTGGCGCGCGATGTAGTCGTGGTCCAGCCAGTCGTTCGCGATGAGCTCATGCATCAGTGCGTAGGCCAGCGCCGCGTCGGTACCGGGGCGCAGTTGCACATGGTCGTGGCATTTTTCCGCGGTGTCGTTGCGCCAGGGGTCGATGCACACCAGCCGGGCGCCGTTGCGCTTGGCTTGCTGCGCGTAAGTCCAGAAATGCAGATTGCTGGTGATGCTGTTGCTGCCCCAGATGAGGATGAGTTGGCTGTGCGCGAACTGCTCGACATCCATGCCGAGCTTGCCGCCGATCACCGCGTTCAGCCCGGCCTCGCCCGCGGTCGAGCAGATGGTGCGGTCGAGCAGGCTGGCGCCGAGTTTGTGGAAAAAGCGCGCGGCCATGCTCTCGCCCTGCACGAAGCCCAGGGTGCCGCCGTAGGAATAGGGCAGGATGGCCTGCGGGTCGCGCGCGGCAATGGCCTTGAGCCTGGCGGTGATGGTGTCCAGCGCCTCGTCCCAGCTGATGGGAGCGAACTGCCCGCTGCCCTTGGGGCCGACGCGCCGCAGCGGTTGCAGCAGCCGACCCGGGTGATAGGTGCGCTCGGTGTAGCGCGACACCTTGGTACACAGCTTGCCGTGGGTGGTGGGGTGGTCGGGGTCGCCGCGCACGCTGATGGCCACACCGTTTTGCACCGTGACCAGCAGCGCGCAGGTGTCGGGGCAGTCGTGCGGGCAGGCGGCGCGCACCACGGTCTCCAGTGGTGGGGGGGCGAGGTCAGGCATGGCGGAACTCCGGAGCAGGGCAGTGGGCGGCAATCAGTGCGCACCGCCCTCTGAAAGTGTAGGCGGCAATCCCGTTTGCGTGATGTGTGGTTGACAAACCGCCGGGAATCAGAAATAGTACGACCGTTCGTTTTTTAATCCCGCATTCCCCAGCCCTCCGTTCCACATGAATCCCAGCCGCCCCACTGTTTCTGCACGCCGCGCGCCGCGCAAATCGCCTGCAGGCAAGCCAATCATGGAAAGTCTGGCGAAAACTTCCGTTTCCGAAACGGGCGCCCCAAGCGGCTCGGCCAAGGGACGGCAGACGCGGCAGGCGATCATCGACTGTGCGCTGCAGATGGCCGGGCGCATCGGCCTGGAGGGGCTGTCCATCGGGGTGCTGGCCGATCGCATGGACATGAGCAAGTCGGGCGTGTTCGCGCACTTCGGCTCGCGCGAGGACTTGCAGATCGCGGTCATCCGCTCGTATCACGACCAGTTCGAGCAGGAGGTGTTCTATCGCGCCATCGCGCAGCCCCGCGGTATGCCGCGACTCGCGGCCATGGTGCAGCGCTGGCTGCAGCGGGTGAGCGTGGAAATGGAGACCGGCTGCATCTACATCTCCAGCGCGGTGGAATTCGACGATCGCCCTGGCCCGGTGCGCGAGGCGCTGGTGGCGATGATCCAGACCTGGCACGATGCAGTGCGCCGCGCCATTGCCCAGGCGATCGAGTGCGGTCATCTGAAGGCCGACACCGACCCGCAGCAATTGATGTTTCAGATCCACGGCTACATCCTGGCGCTGCATCACGACGCCCGGCTGCTGCGACTGCCCAACAGCCTGGCGCTGGCCTGCCGCAGTCTCGATGCCCTGCTGCGCGCGCAGGCCACACCCGCTGGACTGGCGCTGCTCACGCCCTGCCAGGCGCATGCATCCCAGGCGGCGCAGGGCGATGTGGCGCACTGAGCCGCTCACAGAACCGTTTTGTCACCCATCCGAATTCCAAGGAGACCCCCATGCCCCAATACACTCCGCCGCTGCGCGACATGCAGTTCATCATGCACGAGGTGCTCGATGCGGTCGGCACCCTCAAGACGCTGCCGCCCTATCAGGAGGTCGACGCCGATCTGATCAACCAGGTCTGCGAAGAAGCGGGCAAGTTCTGCAGCGAGGTGCTGCAGCCGCTCAACGCCAGCGGCGATATCGAAGGCTGCCACTATGACCTGCAGTCGCATGCCGTCACCACACCCAAGGGCTTCAAGTCTGCGTGGGATCAGTTCGTGCAGGCCGGGTGGACCGCGCTGACTGCCGACCCGCAATACGGTGGGCAAGGGCTGCCGCACCTGGTGGGCAGCGCGGTGCATGAAATGCAGAACGCGGCCAATCAGGCCTGGACCATGTACCCCGGCCTGACGCAGGGCGTGGTCGAGCTGCTGACCGCGCACGGCAGCGCCGAGCAGAAAGACCTGTACCTGCCCAAGCTGGTGGCTGGGCAGTGGACTGGCACCATGTGCCTGACCGAGCCGCACTGCGGCACCGACCTGGGTCTGATCCGCAGCAAGGCCGTGCCGCAGGCCGACGGCAGCTACCGCCTGAGCGGGCAGAAAATCTTCATCTCCAGCGGCGAGCACGATCTGGCCGACAACATCGTGCACATGGTGCTGGCCAAGCTGCCGGACGCGCCCGAGGGCAGCAAGGGCATTTCGCTGTTCATCGTGCCCAAGTTCGTGCCGACGGCCGACGGCAAGGTGGGCGAGCGCAATGGCATTTTCTGCTCGGGCATCGAGCACAAGATGGGCATCCATGCCAACTCCACCTGCCAGATGACCCTGGAAAACGCCACCGGCTGGATGGTCGGCGAGCCCAACAAGGGTCTGGCTGCGATGTTCGTGATGATGAACGGTGCGCGGCTGGGCGTGGGCATGCAGTCGCTGGGGCTGACCGAAGTGGCGTATCAGAACGCCCTGGCCTATGCCCGCGACCGACTGCAGATGCGCGCGCTGTCCGGCCCGAAGGCGCCGGACAAGCCGGCCGACCCCATCCTCGTCCACCCGGACGTGCGCCGCATGCTGCTGACCGCCCGCGCCTGGGCCGAGGGCGGTCGCTTTCTCGCCTACTGGGTGGCGCTGCTGCTCGACCAGGCGCTGCACCATCCCGATGCCGAGGTGCGCAAGGATGCGGACGATCTGGTGTCGCTGCTCACCCCCATTGTCAAGGCCTTCATCACCGACAACGGCCTGCAGGCCACCAACGAGTGTCTGCAGGTGTTCGGCGGGCATGGCTACATCCGCGAATGGGGCATGGAGCAGTTCGTGCGCGACGCGCGCATCAATCTCATCTACGAAGGCACCAACACCATCCAGTCGCTCGACCTGCTGGGCCGCAAGGTGCTGATGGACGGCGGCGCACGCATGCGCAAGTTCGGCAAGATCCTCACCGACTTCATCGAGGAAGAGGGCGTGAATGAAGCCATGCAGGAATTCATCAACCCCATGGCCGACCTGGCCGACAAGATGCAAAAGCTCACGATGGAACTGGGCATGAAGGCCATGACCAACAAGGACGAGGTCGGCGCCGCCGCCGTGCCCTACCTGCGCGTGGCCGGGCATGTGGTGTTCTCCTACGCTTTCGCCCGCATGGCGCAGGTGGCGCTGCAAAAAATTGCCGCCGGAGACACCTCGCCGTTCTACCAGGCCAAGCTGCAGACCGCACGGTTTTATTTCGCACGGCTCTATCCGGAATCGGCCGCGGCCATTCGCATGGCGCGCAGCGGCGCCAAATCCCTGATGGACACCGAGGCGGTGTTCGCCTGATTCTCAAAAGGAACCGCAATGACTCAAACTCTCCCCATCCGCAAGGTCGCGGTGCTCGGCGCCGGTGTCATGGGCGCGCAGATCGCCGCGCACTGCGTCAACGCCCGCGTGCCGGTCGTGCTGTTCGATCTGCCCGCCAAGGATGGCAACAAGAACGGCATCGTCGACAAGGCGGTTGCCAACCTGAAAAAGCTCAGCCCCGCGCCACTGGGCGATGTGGCCGAAGCCAGTCTCATCACCCAGGCCAATTACGACACCGACCTCGCATTGCTGCAAGGCTGCGATCTGGTGATCGAGGCGATCGCCGAGCGCATGGACTGGAAGCATGACCTGTACAAAAAGGTCACGCCGCATCTGGAAGCCAACACCATCTTCGCCTCCAACACCTCGGGGCTGTCGATCACCGCGCTGTCCGAGGGTTTCGACGCCGATTTGCGCAAGCGTTTTTGCGGCGTGCATTTTTTCAACCCGCCACGGTACATGCATCTGGTCGAGCTCATCCCGACCGCGCAGACCGACGGTGCGATTCTCGACCGGCTGGAAACCTTTCTCACCACCACCCTGGGCAAGGGCGTGGTGCGCGCCAAGGACACGCCCAACTTCGTCGCCAACCGCGTGGGGGTGTTCTCCATTCTGGCGGTCATCAGGGAAGGTGAGAAATTCGGCCTGGGCTTTGACGTCATCGATGACCTCACCGGCTCCAAGCTCGGGCGTGCCAAGAGTGCGACCTTCCGCACTTCCGACGTGGTCGGCCTGGACACCATGGCGCATGTGATCAAGACCATGCAGGACACCCTGCCGATGGACAAAGATCCGTTTGCAGCGCTCTACGCCACGCCGCCGGTGCTGGCGACTCTGGTGGCGGGCGGCGCGCTCGGGCAGAAAACCGGCGCCGGGTTCTACAAAAAGGTCGGCAAGGACATCCTCAAGTTCGATCCGGCCAAGGGCGACTATGTGCCCAGCGGCGGCAAGGCCGACGACATCGTCGCGCGCATGCTCAAGAAGCCCGCTGCCGAGCGCTTCAAGCTGCTGCGCGAATCGAGCAACCCGCAGGCGCAGTTCCTCTGGAGCATTTTCCGCGACGTCTGGCATTACGTCGCGCTGCATCTGGGCGATATCGCCGACAACGCGCGCGACCTCGACTTTGCCATCCGCTGGGGCTTTGGCTGGAACGAAGGCCCGTTCGAGAGCTGGCAGGCCGCAGGCTGGAAGCAGATTGCCGACTGGATCAGCGAAGACATCGCCGCGGGCAAGGCGCTGTGCAGCGCGCCGCTGCCCGCGTGGGTGGGCCAGGTGGACGGGGTGCACAAGCCCGAAGGGTCGTATTCCGCGGCGAAAAACGCCTTCGTCGGCCGCTCCAGCCTGCCGGTGTATGCACGGCAGGTGTTTCGGCAATCGGTGCTCGGCGAGAACGCGCCCGAGCCGCTGCAGTCCGGCACCACCGTGTTCGAGGACGAATCGATCCGCCTGTGGACCGCGCCCGGTGCGGACGATGTGCTGGTGGCCAGCTTCAAGACCAAGATGAACACCATCGGCCCGGGGGTGATCGCCGGGTTGCACAAGGGCATCGCGCTGGCCGAGGCCGGCTACAAGGGCCTGGTGGTCTGGCAGCCCACCTCGCTGTCGGGCGGGCCGTTTTCCGCCGGGGCCGATCTGCAGTCGATGATGCCGGCCTTCATGGCAGGCGGCCCCAAGGCGATCGAACCCGAGGAAAAGAAGCTGCAGGACCTGATGCTGACCCTGCGCTATGCGCAAGTGCCCACGGTGGCCGCGGTCTCGGGCATTGCGCTGGGCGGCGGCACCGAATTGAGCGTGTACTGCGCGCGGCGCGTGGCGCACTTCGAGAGCTATATGGGCCTGGTCGAAATGGGTGTGGGGCTGATTCCGGGGGGCGGCGGCCTGACCTACCTTGCCCGCCGCGCAGCAGAAGAGGCCAAGGGCGGCGACATCCTGCACTTCCTCAAGACCTATTTCCAGGCGGCGGCGATGGCCACGGTCGGCAAGTCGGCGCTGGAAAGCCGCAACCTCGGCTATCTGCTGCCGTGCGATGCCATCGTGATGCACGGTCACGAGCTGCTGCATGTGGCCATTGCACAGGCGCGGGGCATGGCGGATTCGGGTTACCGCCCGCCGATTCCAGGGCAGACCTTCCCGGTGCTCGGCCGCAATGGCGTGGCCACCATCCAGGCGCAGCTGGTCAATCTGCGCGACGGCGGCTTCATCTCGGCCTACGACTTCGAGATCGCCAGCCGCATTGCCACCGTGCTGTGCGGCGGTGATGTGGAAGAGGGCGCGCAGGCCGACGAAGCCACGCTGATGGCGCTCGAGCGCAAGCATTTCTGCGAATTGCTCGGCCAGGCCAAGACCCAGGAACGCATCATGGGCATGCTGCAGACCGGCAAGCCGGTGCGCAACTGATCCCGCCACCAGGAGAACAACATGAGCAAACAAATCCAGGACGCCTACATCGTTGCCGCAACGCGCACGCCGGTCGGCAAGGCCCCGCGCGGGATGCTGAAGAACTACCGATCCGACGATCTGCTGGTGCATGTCATCCGCGCCGCGCTGGCGCAGGTGCCCAGTCTCGATCCCAAGCTGATCGAGGATGCGATCATCGGCTGCGCCATGCCCGAGGGCGATCAGGGCATGAACGTGGCGCGCATCGGCGCGCTGCTGTCGGGTCTGCCCGATACCGTGGGCGGCGTGACCATCAACCGCTTCTGCGCCTCGGGCATCACCGCGATCCAGATGGCAGCCGATCGCATTCGCGTGGGCGAGGCCGATGTGATGATCGCTGGCGGCACCGAAAGCATGAGCCGGGTGCCGATGGGCGGTTTTCATCCCAGCTTCAACCCGACCATCTTCGCCAACAACGAACACGTGGGCATTGCCTACGGCATGGGCATGACCGCCGAGAAGGTGGCGCAGCAATGGAAGGTCAGCCGCGAGGAGCAGGACGCGTTTGCGCTGGCCTCGCACCAGAAGGCGCTGGCCGGGCAGGCTGCGGGTGAATTCAATGAGGAAATCACCCCGCTGGACATTGTGGAGAAGTTTCCGCGCCTCGGCACCGCCGAGGTCGACATCAAGACCCGCAAGATGACCGCAGACGAAGGCCCGCGCGCCGACACCACGCTCGAAGCGCTGGCCCGACTCAAGCCGGTGTTTGCCGCCAAGGGCAGCGTGACCGCGGGCAACAGCTCGCAGACCTCCGACGGTGCGGGTGCGCTGATTCTGGTCAGCGAGAAGATTCTCAAGGCCTTCAATCTTGTGCCGCTGGCGCGTTTCGTCAGCTTCGCGGTGCGCGGCGTGCCACCCGAGATCATGGGCATCGGCCCGAAGTTCGCCATTCCCGCGGCGCTGGAAAAGGCCGGGCTCAAGCTCGACGACATCGGCTGGATCGAGCTCAACGAGGCCTTTGCGGCGCAGTCGCTCGCAGTGGTCAAGGATCTGGGCATCAACCCCGAGGTGCTCAACCCGCTGGGCGGTGCCATTGCCTGGGGCCACCCGCTGGGCGCCACCGGCGCCGTTCGTGCCGCCACCGCGATTTACGGCATGCGCCGCCGCAAGGCCAGATACAGCATGGTGACCATGTGCATCGGCACCGGGCAGGGCGCCGCCGGCATTTTCGAGAACATCTGAGATCGGCGCCAATCGGGAGACAAGGCATGGGTTCAATGCTTGTGGAGTTGCGCAGCGGCGTGCTGCACATCGTGTTCAATCGCCCGGAAAAGAAGAACGCGCTCACCCTGGCCATGTACGAGGAGGCGAACGCCGCTTTCGAGCGCGCCGCCAGCGATGCGGAGGTCAAGGCGGTGCTGATTGCGGGCGAAGGGGGCAGCTTCACCGCAGGCAACGATCTGCAGGACTTCGTCTCCAATCCGCCGCAGGGCGAGGACGCGCCGGTGCTGCAGTTCCTGCGCCATCTGGCCAGCCTGGACAAGCCGCTGGTCGCTGCGGCACAGGGGTTTGCGGTCGGCGTGGGCACCACGCTGCTGATGCACTGCGATCTGGTCTACGCGGCTGACGACGCGCAGTTCGTGCTGCCTTTCGTGCAGCTTGGGCTGTGCCCCGAGGCCGCATCCAGCCTGCTGCTGCCGCAGATTGCGGGCTACCAGCGCGCGGCGGAAAAGTTGCTGCTCGGTGAGCCATTCGACGCGGCCGAGGCCCTGGCGATGGGGCTGGTCAACCGCGTGCTGCCTGCGGATGATCTGCGCGCGTTTGCCGTGGCGCAGGCGGAAAAGTTCTCCCGGCTGCCCGGCCCGTCGGTGCGCGCGACCAAGCGCTTGCTCAAGGGGCTGGGCGACCAGGGGCCCCAGGCGGTGCTGGCGCGCATGCGCGCGGAAGAGGCGCTGTTCCAGGCCCTGCTGGGCGCGCCCGCAGCCCGCGAGGCGATGATGGCCTTCTTGCAGAAGCGCAAGCCGGATTTTTCAGCGCTTTGACGACACGGGTGACGGCTGCCGACATGGGGGTCAAGGAAACCTGGGGCGGCGCTGCGTTTCCTCGAGAGCCGTTCACTGCCGCCGCGTGGCACTCCCGAACAGAACGCTGCGCCTTCACCCCGCGCAGCACGACAGCTGGCTCACGTCCTTGGTGAAGGTCTGCGCCGCGAGCTTCAGGCCTTCGACCATGGTGAGGTAGGGAAAGAGCTGATCGGCGAGTTCCTGCACCGTCATGCGATTGCGGATGGCGAGCGCGGCGGTCTGGATGAGTTCGCCTGCTTCAGCCGCGACGGCCTGAACGCCGAGCAGTCGCCCGCTGCCGGCCTCGGCGACCAGCTTGATGAAGCCGCGGGTATCGAAGTTCGCCAGCGCCCGCGGCACGTTGTCCAGAGTCAGCGTGCGGCTGTCGGTCTCGATGGCTTGCAAGCGTGCCTGCGCCTCGCTCAGGCCGACCGTGGCAACCTGCGGGTCGGTGAATACCACCGCAGGCATCGTGGAAAGGTCGAGTCTGGCGTCGCCGCCGAGCATGTTGATTGCCGCGCGCGTGCCACCAGCGGCTGCCACATAGACAAACTGGGGCTGATCGGTACAGTCGCCTGCGGCGAAAATGTGCGGCACATTGGTGCGCAGATGGTCGTCCACTGCAATGGCACCACGCGCATCGACCTGCACGCCCGCTGCCTGCAACTGCAGGTCGCGGGTATTGGGCGCGCGCCCTGTGGCCACCAGCAGACGCTCGGCGCAGATCGCGCCCTGCTCGGTTGTCAGGGTGAACACGCCATCGGCATGCGCCACCGCGCTGGCCTGGGTGTGGGTGTGCACGGTGATGCCCTCGCCGCGCAAGGCTGCGGTGAGCGCTGCGCCGATTGCCGGATCGTCTTGCGAGAGCAGCGTGCTGCGCGCCAGAATGGTGACCTGGCTGCCCAGCCGGGCGAAGGCCTGCGCAAGCTCCACGGCGACCACGGAGGCGCCGATGACCGCCAGGCGAGGCGGGATGGCGTCACACTCCAACGCTTCGGTCGAGGTCCAGTACGGCGTGTCACGCAGCCCGGCGATCGGGGGGATCGCGGCGCTGGCGCCGGTGGCGATGAGGCAGCGGTCGAAGACAACTGCCTGCTCGGTGCCGTCGTGCAGGGCCACGGTCAGGCTGTGAGCGTCCCGAAACTGCGCGCTGCCGCGCAGGGTGGTGATGCCCGGTTGGCCTTCAAGAATGCTTTCGTACTTGGCGTGCCGCAGTTCCGCCACGCGCCCCTGCTGCTGAGCGAGCAGCCTGTCGCGCAGGATGGACGGAGCCGTGGCGGAGATGCCTGCGTCGAACGGGCTTTCGCCCCGCAGGTGGGCGATGTGCGCGGCGCGGATCAGGATTTTGGACGGCACACAGCCCACGTTCACGCAGGTGCCGCCAATGATGCCGCGCTCGATCAGCGTGACCTGCGCACCCTCGGCCGCGGCGCGGATCGCAGCAGCCATTGCCGCGCCGCCGCTGCCGATCACGGCGATGCGCAGGCCGTGGCCCGCAGCGGCGCGTCCGGTCTGCCCGGTGTCACCGGGCAGACCCTGTGCAGGGCGGAGCGTCTGTGTTGTCAGCCGGGCCGAGTAGCCAGCCTTGGCGACGGCGGCAGCCATTGCGTCCAGCGACACCTCGGCATCGGCCAGCACCTGCGCGATGCCCTGGGGATAGGACACCTGCGCGGAATGCACCCCCGGTAGATGCTCGAGGGTCTTGCTCACATGGGTTGCACAGGCGTTGCAGGTCATGCCGCCGATGTCGAACACGGCTCTGCGCGGAGGGCTGGCGAGGGACATGGTGGCGCCTTACTGGGAGACGACCGAGGGATAACCGGCGTCGGTCGTCGCCTTGATCAGGGCCTTGACGTTGGTCTTGGTGTCGTCAAAGGTCACCACGGCGTCTTTCCTGGCTTCGTTGACGCTGACTTTCTCCACGCCCGGAACGGCCGTGAGTGCCTTGTGCACCGTGATCGGACAGACGCCGCAGGTCATGCCGGGCACGGCGAGTGTCACGGTCTGCACTGCGGCCCAGGCCGGCGCGGTGAAGGCCAGGCTGAGGGCGAGGGAGGTCAGGAGTTTGTTCATGATGTGTCCTTTCAGTAAAAGAGGGGGGCGATGAAGGGGAATGACAGAGCGACGACGATCAGCGCGGCCACCACCCAGAACAGCAGCCTGTACGTGGCGTTGACCTGAGGAATGGCACAGACCTCGCCGGGCTTGCATGCTGCAGGCGCCCTGAACAAGCGGCGATAGGCAAGGAACAGCGCGACCAGTGCCACGCCGATGAAGATCGGCCGGTAGGGTTCGAGCAGGGTCAGGTTGCCGATCCACGCGCCGCTGATGCCCAGCGACAGCAGAATCAGCGGCCCGAGGCAGCAGGTGGAGGCCAGAATGGCCGCAAGTCCGCCGGCGAACAGCGCACCGCGGCCCTTGGGCTGCTGGGAGGGATGGGATTGCGACATGCTGAAACTCCAGGGCATTGACGATGACGGCACTTTAGGGCCGTACCAAAGTCCGGAGTCAAGCGGTGTTGCGCCATGGTTGACAGGCTCATGGGGCCTTTGCGCGGCATGCGCAATCAGGTGTTGCGCGGTTTGCCGTGCAGCGCCTCGATCAAGGGGCAGGACAGGGCGCCATGGCTGGAGCCGCAGGCGCGAACCATCTGGGCCAGGGCCGATTCCATGCGCTTGAGGTCGGCGAGCTTGGCACGCACATTCTGGAGCTTGCGCTCGCCCAGTTCGCGGGCCTGGTCGCAATGCATGCCGTCGTCGAGCTGGAGCAGGCCCGCGATCTCATCCAGACTGAATCCCAGGCGCTGGGCGGACTTGATGAATTGCAGGCGCGCGATGTCGTCTGGCCCATAACGGCGCACGCTGCCCTGCGGTCGATCGGGTTCGCTCAGCAAGCCCTTGCGTTGGTAGAACCGGATGGTTTCGACATTCACTCCAGCGGCCCGGGCGACCGCGCCGATGGTCAGGCCATTCGAGGGCGTTTGCATCGTCTTGTCTCCAGTCCGTGCTCCAGAAGCTCTGGTGAAATTGCCATTTTCGCTGCCGCGTCAGACCCCACCTGCATAGCCATTCTGCCGCCATGCCTCGAAGACCGTCACCGCCACGGCATTCGACAGATTCAGGCTGCGCTGCCCCTGGCGCATCGGCAGGCGCACGCGCTGCTGCGGCGGAAACTGCGCGCGCACGTCCTCTGGCAATCCGCTGGTCTCGGCGCCGAACACCAGCCAGTCGCCCGGCTGGAAACGCTGCTCGCCGATCAGTTGGATGCCCCGCGTGGTGAACGCGAACAGGCGCTCGCGGGGCGGCTGCGCGGCCTGCACGAACTGGGTCCAATCCGCGTGAATCTGCATGCTGGCGTATTCGTGATAGTCCAGCCCCGCGCGGCGCAACTGCCGGTCTTCCACCGTGAACCCCAGGGGTTCGATGAGGTGGAGGCTGCAGCCCGTGTTGGCGCACAGGCGAATGATGTTGCCGGTGTTGGGTGGAATTTCCGGTTGAACCAGTACGACGTGGAACATGGGTTTGAAAGGAGGCATCAGGGTGCGGGGTCGAGCGGCGTGCGCAGGGCGACAGCCACCCGCACGGTGGTCGCACCCTGTTGCAGCAGCACCTGGGTCGCCTCGGCCAGTGTGGCGCCCGAGGTCATGACATCGTCCACCAGCAGCACGGACTTGCCATCCAAGCGGGTCTGGCAGGCATAGGCGCCCCGGATATTGCGCTTGCGGGCGTCGAGCGGCAGCTTGCTCTGCGCGATGCCCTGTCGCACCCGCTGCAGGGCATGCGGATCTGCAGGGCGATCCAGCCGCTTTGCAATGCGCCGGGCCATCTCCCATGCCGGGTTGAAGCCGCGTTCGCGCAACCGCTCGCGCGAGAGCGGAACGGGCAGGATGCGATCGGGCAGTGGCAGCCCGGCATCCAACCAGCGTGCACCGAGCAGATCGCCAAACCAGCGCCCGATGGCGGGCTCGGCGCCGAACTTCATGCGCAGAATGAATTGATCGTTCGGAAAGCGATAGTCGCCCAGGGTCAGCGCGCCGACCCACCGCGGGGGATGGAGCAGGCAATGGCCGCAGATCTGCCCATCCTGTGCAACGCCCACGCCACAGCGCGGGCAGCGCGGGCGCAATGGCAGGTCCTGCTGCAGACAGGCGTTGCACAGCGGCTGGCTGCTGCGGGCCTCGCA
>ERZ1669248.798-NODE-798-length-13489-cov-8.211181_pt1 | contig 13489 bp, 16 predicted proteins | sample MGYA00579296_ERZ1669248 | MGnify/ENA primary metagenome ERZ1669248 (study PRJEB41166, sample SAMN08046057) | hot springs metagenome | biome: hot spring; feature: neutral hot spring; material: thermophilic sediment; isolation source: thermophilic sediment from...
GGTGCTGCACCTAATCAACCGTGAGGCGGGCCAAGCGGTGCCAGCCTATGTAGCCTCCGATGAGCCCGCGAAAAGTGAGCGGGCGTCGAGGGGGAAGCCCATGCCCATTAACTAGGTTACTTTTGTTGCTTGGGCTATCTTGGATACTGTGGACACGGGCAACCACTGTTGACCAACTAACCTCCTCCCTGCCCGAAGAGAGCCCTCGATCGCAACAAATTCAACTAATCCAATCACCAGATTCTATCTTTCTTGGCACGTACTCGTCCATTAAGAACTTCAACCCTTTGCTAGTTAATGCCTCAATTTCTAACTTTGCCTTCTTATCTAAGAAGAGGTTGATCTCATGAATCCACCTATTTTCCTGAAACCACTTATAATTTAGTAGCTCCCTAGCCCGCTTAATATCACGTTCCTTCGCCTTAATGATGTAGTTCCTTCTTTCACTTTCAGATAGGTAGGGTTTTTTATTTAAGCTACTGCTACCGAAGATATCTGATGGCATGACCCCCAAGAACTTTAGCGATGGCGTTGCAAGTCGCTCGCTCTCATATGATAGAGTTATCGATCCAATCTTAAATACGCTATATATATACCACCCGTAAGGGTCGCTATCGGTGATTATGTATATAGGTAGCTTTAGCTCGTCACTTAATCTTCTAACAAACCTCCTTGTGGCCCGATCAGGTTGCCCGGCACTAGTTATCAGTAACGACTTATACTTCCTCCAGAACCCGGCCCTATGTAGTTGTTGGAACACCGCATCCTTCTCAACTATTAGTACATGCTCCGCATCGACGTCGAGAAATTCTATGAGGTCAGGTGTAGGCTCTATCGAGTACGCTCCATGACCCATCTTACTAAGGTCTATTATATCGTCTCCTGACTTAATCTTCATATTGCCTACTACCTTACCCTTCTCTTTACTAAGTATTAGTAAATCCTCTCTAAGCATGTTTATATATACTTCAATATCACGTATTATCCCATCCGATTCCTTCTGCTCATCCCACGTGTTTTCCTCAAGTAATTTGCCGTTGATGCCCCTATACCTTATCGTGTGTTTGCCTCTATAAAATAAATCACGTATCGTCGGATATTCATTATTACTTAGTGCCTCATATATTATGCCAGCCATTAACGTCGTCTGCATGAACTTCCTTACTTCCTTTACGTCGAGAAATGATCTACTTAATTTACTAGGTCCCAGTACTAATAATTTCCTCTCCTCGTCATATATAGTGTTGCTTAACACCCTCTTAGGTATTACTATAGTTGGGTTCTCGCCGTTGATTATCTGCCTTACTAGCTCGCTAAACTTGCTCCTTAAGATCTCTAACGCCTTATCCCTAGCCTTCCTATCAACTGATGATATTAGCTGCATCTACATCGCCCTCACTCCACATTTAATACTATGTCGTTAACCGTTCTCGCCTTTAAGTTCTTAAACCGCTTAATTACTAACTGGAAGAGCATATTAGATAACGCCTCGGCAGATACCTCCCCAGTTATCTTAGACAACGAATGCGCTATATCAGGTATGTATTTTATTATGCTTACCGCCTTCTCCAGTTCCTCGGATTCCTTACGTTTCTTGACCAGATAATTCCTTAATTCCCTTGCTACCTCCCTAACCGCATTTTCAATCTCATTCTCTATCTCAGGAACTTCCGCAATGCATTCTTTGCCAACGCCCTTATAAGGTATTTTAGTGCTGCATATATGTACTAGTATTACTAAAGGCGCCGGGAAGGCGATCTCATAATTATCCCAGTTTATGTTCTGACTTACAACCTTCCACGCTACATCATTTTTCTCATCATAGAGTAATGGAATTTTATTAGCGAACCTAAGTAATATTGGTTCTTGCGATGGCTGAACGCTTCCACCGTAAGCTATGCCCGCCTCAACTACGAATGCATGACCTTCATATACTCTTGGCTTACGTGTCCTAGCGGCTATAAACTCAGGTCCTAATATAGTCTGCAGGCCTGCCTTAATTAGGTCCTCGCCTAAATACGAGAGATGGTCCGTCCTAGGCGGCTTGAACTCCTTAAAATCCTTTAGAGTCCTGGCTAGGACCTCCAGCTCGTCATTAATCAACGTCTTGGGGTCTTTATCTGGGTTTAATCCGCTTGCCTGTAGTAGCTTATTAGCTGTTGACTCGCCAACTCCCTGAAACTCCTTAATGAGGAACTCCCTTAAGGTCCTAGCATTAGTTGATGAAATCATCATCTTAAGCATCTCTATATCAATTCCTTGAGGATGAGGTTTAACTTCCCTGGGCGGCTTAGGTATTGATGTAGTACTTCTCTTGAAATATACTACGTTATTGTCTGGATCCTTAAACACTATAGTGGCGTACGGCGCGATTATGGCTGTTCGCTTGATGTACTCGCATATTCTCGACTTAGCCTTACCCCAATCTCCCTCGATAAATACCTTAACAATAGTGCCATGCCAGTCATTACTTTTCCTAAACGAAGCTCTATGTATTATTATTGGCTTATTGGCCTTAATATCTATCATTAACTTAAACAGGTAAATCCTACTTGAGTTTATAGTTGATGAAATGACTTCAACAGGCTTCCCGGTTGTTATCTGGCCATAAAGAACAGCCATCTTAGCTCCTAAGCCGAACATGCCTCTAGTCTGTCTAAGCACGTACTTAGAGCTATAGAGTAACTGAGCAAATGCCTGGGGGATGTTGTCGGGCGGAATACCTATACCGTTATCTTCAACACTTACTAAGTAAACCTCCGGTCTTTCATTAATTAGGTTAGAATCTATGGAGACCTTAATAGTAGGTAGTATGCCGTGGGCGTCAGTAGCGTCTAGTGCGTTCTCAACTAATTCCCTAACAGTCTGGTACAATGCCCTTGCCGGATTGGAGAACCCGGCTAATTCCTTATTGCGATAGAAGAACTCCGCTGGGCTTAAGCCCCTAAACTTCTCAACATCAGTTGTAGCAACTACCATCGCTAAAACCCTGCTGAATTAGCTTTAAACATGGAGTATTTAAAACGTGATGTACCAATCAAGTCATGGCTAGATTATAAGTGCTCTAGCACCTAGGAGTTGGCCTGGTATACTCCTCCTCATATATGCTATGACCTTATTATTTACTCCCTTACCATGGGTTCTAACGATCTTTCCGCTATATACATTACCCTTAGAATCCTTGATTAATATCCTACGCCCTATTAAGTTATCCACCCTAGACGTAGAGTGCTCCACAACCTTAATTATTAAGTACCTATTATACTGCCTTCCACCGCCTCTTACATAGCTCATTATAATCCCGTACCCGATCAGGGTTGATTGCTGTATACCCATCAAGGCCCTCAATAACCTATTCGCTTGGAGTTATAAATATTAAGAGGCTGTTGCCGATTTAGAGATAAACTTGAATGCTTTCGCTCGCATACGAATGCTTGACGATGGGAAGAGAAGCTATGCAAGCGCATCTCTGCGACCCGCCATGCGGTGATGGATCCTCAGATGGGAGCACCATGGCGTTGGGCTCGATGGGATCCCATGAGGTGTGGGTAGAGCTAGTGACCCTGCACCGAGGGCCAACCCCGCTCAAGGAATTAGAAATAATGAGAAACAATTAGAAGTACCGTGAGTGTGGGAACGCGAATTCGTGATGCCGTCGTAGAAAGCTTAAATTAGGGGTATTGCCTATTTAACTGATGAGATTGGTTATCGATTCAATGTTAGGTAGTCTGGCTCGCTGGCTTAGAATTCTAGGCTATGATACAATATACTATAGAAATGTTGAGGACTGGTTATTAATCAACATAGCTAAGAAGGAGGATAGGGTCTTAATTACACGTGATTTAAGCCTATATAGGAGGGCGTTAAGTAAGGGCGTGAAGAGCGTGTACATTGATGCATTTGATGATGTGGCTGATGCTTTAGCCATTTTATCTATAAGGCTAGGGATCGACTTAACATTTAAGGAATCTAAAACTAGGTGCCCTAAATGCAATACCGAATTAATGCTGGTGCCTAAGGCTGAGGTGTTGCACTTAATACCGAAGAACGTTGCTTTAAATCACGATAAGTTTTGGAGGTGTCCTAAATGCAATAAGGTTTACTGGCAGGGCGCCCATTGGAAAACCATCGACGACGTACTTAAGAGGGCGAATAATAAACGTATATCGGGGACCGAGGTGCCAAGCAATGCCTGATGAATACGTAGACCCTGACTCCGTAACACTCGATGAGGGAGCATTCCTAGTAAGGTTGGCTAGGAATGCCGTTAAAGCCTATCTAAGTGGTGGCGAAGTGATTAAGCCGCCTCCAGATACGCCAAGCAAGTTGCTACTTAAGGGTATGTCCTTCGTCACCATACGTAAGTTAGTTTTAGGTTATTACGAGCTGAGGGGTTGTATAGGGTATTTACAGCCGATTGAACCATTAGCTAATAACGTGATTAATGCAGCAATAGCCGCAGCTACCGAGGACCCGAGATTTAATCCCCTTGATATTAAGGAAATCGGCGACGTTATATTTGAGGTCTCCGTTCTTTCAGTCCCCGAGACAATAGCTGCCAAGGGTTGGGATCTACTTAAGGAGGTACGTATAGGCATTGATGGGTTAATTGCTGAGTATAGGATGTATAAAGGATTGCTACTGCCTGAGGTGCCGGTAGAGTACTGTTGGGACGTCGAGACGTTCCTTAGCGAGACCTGCTTAAAGGCTGGGATGTCCCCTGATTGCTGGCTCCATGACCATGTGAAGTTTCAGAGATTTAAGGCTGCAATATTTAAGGAGCTAAAACCCTATGGAGATATCGTTAAGGTGAATTTAATCGACGAGTATAGGAGGCTGTGTAGTCACATAAGTACCACTCCTTTTAAGTAAGATATTACGTAGATGTTATTGGGTGTTTATGGAAGTTAAGTTGCTGTCATGGAATCCCGGCTTAATGGATGTCAGGAGGTTGGTCATGCTGGGTTTTAAGATATCGGCAGGTAAAGTTAGAGAGCGCGGGCTTGAATATTATTTAAATGAATACGAAGGTGACTTGAGTAGGTGGATGTTGGAGGGCGTTAAGTATCCATCCGTGCTTGAGCATGTGGTGTTTACTTTCTATATTGATGGTATTTCAAGGGTTACTAGCCATCAATTAGTACGTCATAGGCTAGCATCTTATACGCAGGAATCTCAGAGGTATTCAGCAGTTAGTAGGGGGTATGTAATGCCTCAGAGCGTTAAAGATAAGGGATTTGAGGAGAAATTTACGAGAATTGTTAAGGAGTCCTACGACCTATATAATGAGATGGTGGCAGCCGGCGTGCCATACGAGGATGCGAGGTACATACTTCCACAAGCAGTTACTACGGCATTAATGATGACCGTTAATTTAAGGGAATTCCTGCACATAGCGTGCCTAAGGCTTTCTAAGGAGGCTCAATGGGAGATTAGGGACTTAATATCTAAGATGATTGATGAGGTAAGTAAGGTATTACCTGAAATTAAGGAATTAATTGATAGCTACTGCGGTGTTGAGAAATGATCCTCTCAGACTTTGACTTAAGGGCTTACTTAAGTAGTGGAAGATTAAAGATAGATCCGTATTCGGATGAAATAGTTAGGGAGAACGGCGTAGACCTAAGACTCGGCAGTAGTTACTGCGTACTTAAGGACGTAGATGACGTACTTGATTTGAGGGCTTCGGACGATATAAGTAAGCTCTACGAATGCGGTGAGGATGAGTACATCATCCTAAAACCTAATAAGCGGTACCTACTACATACCTTAGAATATATTGGACTTCCACCGGAACTCATGGGCTTCGTACAGCTTAGGTCTACATTCGCCAGATTAGGGCTTATGATCCCGCCAACAATAATTGACGGAGGATTTGAGGGTCAGATAACTATCGAATTGCTTACCTCATCCTTTCCAATAAAGATCTACCCCGGTACTAGATTCCTCCACGTAGTATTCGCTAAGTTAACTACCCCAGTTAATAAACCGTATAAAGGAAAGTACCAAGGACAACGCAAAGTAACCCTACCAATAATAAAGGATGGAGGAAAATAAAGTCCGTTAATAAAGATCAGGGGGCTCCTAAGTCTTCATCTGCATTATCCGTGACCGCCACACACATCATCTCATCTAAAATATGGATGTTTAAGGGCATTTAAAGTTAATTTATGGAGCTACTATAATGATCATCATTGATTATGTGCTGAAATCATCATCTGTAACGAAGAGTAATATGGGTGGTAGCGTATTTCAACTAAGAGCCCTGCCCCTTAGGGCGGGGAGGAGGTCGGATAAGCTTAAGTAATCGTAGAAGCTTAGAGTACCTAGATAAAAACTTAAAAACATCAAGGTAAATACTCAAGGGGGGCCCGTCGTCTAGCTGGCTAGGACGCCGCCCTGACGCGGCGGAGGTCCGGGGTTCAAATCCCCGCGGGCCCACTACTCCTCGATCTTATCGCGGTGACCTTATAGAGGTAGTTCCTACACTTGGCATTCATTAAAGTGTAGAACGCGTTATTACCTATCATAAAAATTCGGTATATCATCGCATGCGTAATTAAGCCGGTGATTGCATTGATTCATCGGCTCGGACCTCACCAGCGTCCACGCATTTTCGTGCTTCATTAACCGACACTGCTCAGCCGCCTTACGGGCCAGTAACGCTAGCTCCACCCCTGATAACTACCCCACAGCCATCGAGGTGCGGGATCGCGTTCAAGCACCTAGAGCGTCTAAGGGCCCTTAAAGCCTTTTCACCAAGGCGATAATCCAGGGTGGAATAAGGTTATAGAGATGCTGGGGGTGTGCGGATCAATCTAAGAATTGCTTAGTTTCTCTTTTCTTAACTCCCCTATCATGTGCTTAATCTCAGGTAGTATTAGCTTAGTTAATGCTAGCTCAACTGCTTGAGGTGATCCAGGAGTCAGGAATATTATTGAATCACCTGCTATGCAGGCGTAATTCCTGCTTAATATTGCTGCAGAACCGTATTGTAAGTAGGTTAAATACCTAAATAATTCCCCATAGCCTGGTATTAGCTTGTTGCAGTGCCTTATAGCTACGTCAGCACTTAAGTCCTTTCTACTTATTCCAGTACCCCCACTTACTAACACTACGTCGCATACCTCGAGGCTTTTTCTAATAGCGTTGGATATCGCTTCCTCATCGTTAGGAACTACCTCACTTACCATTAATTCATGACCTGACCTAGTAATTAATGATTTAACTAATGGGGTAATTAAATCCTCCTTCAAACCACTATAAACCGAGTCGCTGGTGACCACCAGGCAGAACTTAATTCTTAATTCCTTACTACCCCATAGTTCCCTATGGTCATTTACTGGCATTCTCTTTGGCGCCTCCATGCGTCTTCAGAAACTCCTCAACTATGTCGTAACCAAATAGCTGCTTAAATCTCTCCCTACCATCCTTAGTCATCTTTAATGGATTCCATGGAGGGCTAAATGTCACATTTACCTTAACGTCATTTACACCCTCTATGCTCTTAACCGAGCTAATGATCTGCTGGACTACGTAAAATGCTATAGGGCATCCCGGTGTTGTTAAAGTCATATCTATACGGACTACGCCAGCATCATCGACGCTTATGTTATAGATTAATCCTAAGTCGTATATGTTGATTGGAATTTCAGGATCATATATGGATTTTAGAACTTCGATTACTCGATCAATCAATTTGCTACTCACCTAAAGCACACCTACTACTACATGCCCGAGTTACTTATAAGTTATTCTGACCTCCTCCCGCCCTGAAGGGCGAAGTTTATCCTTCTTTTATTATAAATCATCAATCCATGTTCATCAATTGAAGGCTTTTTAACAACTCCATAAGGCTAATTAGATGTGTTCATCACTCGATGAAGCTCCGAACCCCTTTAGCTAGTGCTCTCAGAATTAGTTATAACTAGTGTTTGCTAAAGTTACTGTGGTTGAGTATTGGATGACTGTGGACTTAATTAAGTTGATATATGAGTTGAGTAAGAAGGAATTAAGCAAGCATGTTAGAGAAGCCAATGTCTATTGGGTCTCCGATCTAGTTAGATGCTTGCTTAAAAGGGACTATGAGATTAAGTATCCGGAGTTAGGCCTCAGGGAGCTCTTCACCCCTGCATTCATTTATGGAAGCATGATTCATAGGGGGTTGCAGAGCATTCTTAAGGAAATATTTGCAGACAAGGTAATGGTGGAGGTCGAATCATCTAAGGAGATCAAACTCCCGGGTAGTAGTGAGAAGGTGGTCATTAAAGGTAGGGCTGACGCGATATTAGTTACTGATGAAGGTAACTTAGGTATTGAAATTAAGACCTCTAGATCGGATATGAACCTTCCACATGATCACCATGTAGATCAGGTAATGATCTATAATTGGCTATTCAACTTAAAGTATTCACTACTGATTTACATTACCCCAGATAGGGTGACCCAGTATGAAGTGCTCGATAGGATATTAGATAGCGAGGTAGCTGATAGGGTGCTGGATACTAGGTATCCAAGATACCCTTGGGAGTGCAATTACTGTGCTTATTCGGTTCTCTGCCCATATAAGAAGACGCCCCGGTAGGGGTTGGGCATCAGTTTCGGGGATGGAATCCTTTAGGATATTCATAGGTGCTTTAGTGCTCCGGGTGCTATTAGGCATGCTCTAAGGTTTTAAGGCCCTAGAACTCGATGAACCTAACGATGACCTCGGGTTCCTGCTGCCCGCTCTACTGTTGGTAGCAAGGTAATTAGAGGAGGTCGTGGTGAACTAGCCTACGGCGATTTAGAAGGGGCGTGGGCGGGGAAGGTTTAATCGCACTAAACTATAATCTGATGACCCTATAAGGTTATAAATAAGTAATTTATAAGTAAAGATAAGTTGGGTTAGTGTGTACTTGACTAACGCTGTTGATGTACTTGATCCGGTGGTCAGCGAGGGGTACAACATAATCAGCGTTACCCCCGATTTAGCCTTAGATATCGGTTTTACCTATGCTGGGGGTCTAGGAGTACTTGAAGGCGATAAATTCTATGCCGCCGCATCATTAGGGCTAAGCTACCTTGTAATATCACTTCTATATAGTGAGGGGTATGTATCCTACGACTTTGATAATGAGTTTAATCCGATACCTAAGCCTCAGCCCCAGCCTCAGTCCTTCCTTGATTCGCTTAAAGTTGACGATAAGTTTAAGGTTAAGCTGAGGGGCGACGATGTTGAGGTGGAGGCCCTCAGCTATAGTGTGGGAAGCGCTAAGGCGATATTTATCAGGCCCACAGCGCCTCAATGGGCAGTTGAATTAACTAAGAGGCTTTACATAGAATCAAGCACTGAGGAAAGATTCTTCAAATATACGTTGCTTGCTAAGGGCGCGGCCGAGTATATAAGGAGGAACATCAATATCTACGACATAATGTTCATAGATCTTCAGGAGGCGTATACCGCATTACTTCCATTAATACTTAAAATTCCCGGCAAGTATAGATTAGTTATACATACAGCAGGCATATGGGGACATCCCACATTTCCGAGCAAGTTGATAAACTCAGAGTACGGATACAGGCTCCTGTCCCCGGATGTAGTTCTTACTGAGGTAGGTTTAGCAGCTTCTAATCAATCATTCGCGGTCTCTGCCAAGCACTTAGATGTATTGCTTAAGATCTTCCCCCACTTCAGCGATAAGCTTTCATATATAACCAATGGAGTTAATTTAGAGAGGTGGATGCACCCAGAATTGAGGAGGGCTTACGAATCACATAGCCTAACGTTAGATACGTTACCAACCATTAAATCTAGGATTAAGGGCGAATTAGAGAGCCTGCTAAGGAACTATAAGGATGTATCGATCGACGATAAAGTGGTCGTTATGTGGGGGAGGAGACTTACTATGTACAAAAGACCCGACTTCATACTTAGGTTTATCGTGGAGTCGAGGAGGGATGACGTCATATACGTATTAGGCGGCAAGGCACACCCGCATGATAACTACGGGTTAATGATAATGAAGGAGTTTATGAAGCTAAGTAGGAAGTATGATAACGTCATATACATACCTGAGTACACAGTTGACATCGCTAAGAAGCTAATATCGGGCGCCGATTTACTATTATTTACACCATTCTCTGGTTGGGAGGCGTGTGGTACTAGTTACATGAAGGCTTCTATAAATGCTGTCCCAGCGATTTCCTCAAGGGATGGTGGTGCATTAGAATTCATAGTCCATAATGTAAACGGATGGCTCTTTGGGCATGATATAAGGGATCCTATAGACCCAGCAGCCCCTGAGGCGAGGTCGATTAACGATGAGGAGTACCGCGAATTTCGTGACTTAACGCTAAAGGTTATTAACTACGTGAAGTCCGATCCAGATACGTACTTTAGGACGTCACTATCCGCCCTTAGATCGTTTATTGCAAGGGCTTCTATGGTTAGGGTTCTAAGGGAGTATTATCCTCAGCTAGTAAGGTTACCTACGATTTAAAGGATTACTTAAATGCCTTTACATCCGAAAGCCTCGCCTTTCAAGGCGGGGATGAAGATTTATAAAGTGTTTTGCTACATTTGTAGATGGGGGTAGCATTCCTGCCACAGAGCCGATCAGGATCGGTAAGGACACCAAGGAGGAGCTGAAGAAGCTGAAGATCCATCCAAGGGAGACATACGACGACGTGATCAGGAGGCTCATCGAGGAGTACAGGAGGTGCAAGCAGGAGCGGTGAAGAGGACTAACGTGGTCAAGCTCGTAGTCAGCAAAGACGCCCACGAAAAGCTGAAGGAATTAGGCGTTATTACTGCCAAATGTTGGAACGAAGTGAACTGGCTCAGAACGCAACAGTTCAAGAACGAGGAGATGGTGGACTTCGCTAAGACCGAGAAGGAGGTTTACGCCAAGTACAAGGATGTACTGAAGGTCAGTATCCAGCAAGTCGCTAGGAAGAACGCAGAAGCCTAGAGGGCATTCTTCGCCCTAATTAAAGAGGAGAAAGAGGGAAGATTGCCGAAGCGGCGAAAGCAACCTAGTTAATGGGCACGGGCAACCACCTACAAGAACCGAACAGCAGATGGGTTTTAAGTAGTTTTAAGAGGTCCCACGTCAGGGCAACCTTGCCTCAAACCCATACCAGCATACCTCCTAAGGGATTCCCTGCCGCCAGTTAATAATTTAATAAGGTTTAGTGAGTGCTTCTTAACCCTATCTACAGCTATTTCATATAGCTTTTCATCGCTGTCTGCTTCATCTTCATGTATGGTTACATCTATTACGTGTTTATTGGTCATTAACTGAACCAACTGTAATCCAACGCTTAATGCCACATAACTTAATTTATCTGTCAGAGTCTTACCTACCCAGCCTAGCGTTATGACTCCATCGCATCCTAGCTCATCTATTAATTTCTTAGCTGCCACTGGGATATCCTTAATGCCTGGGACCGTATATCTATATACGACCGAGTTAGGTAGGTTATTTCTAATGACCTCCTCAGCTATGGACCCCATATCAATTCTAGCAAATGTAGTGTCAACTATACCTACCTTAATCATAGCACATCACTTAGAAACCTGCCGTCAGAGTAGATGACATCTCCATCAGCAATTACCTTACCTTTACTCATATCCTTAATGAGGTCTAAATGTATAGCCGATTTATTTGTCCCGCCACTTCCTAAATATGCAGAACCCAACGCTAAATGTATGGTGCCACCCATTTTCTCATCAAGTAGTATCTGCTTAGTAAATCTATTAATATTGTAGTTAAGGCCGAAGGCAACTTCACCAACCCTCCTCGAGCCCTCATCGATATTAATTATCTTCTTAATGAATTCCTCGCCTTTAGTGGCTGAAGCATTAATTACCTTACCGCCCCTGAAAAATAGTTTAACACCATCAATCTCGATACCCCTCCAAATCGCTGGATACGTAAACACTACATAGCCCTCAACGCTATCCTCTATTGGTGCAGTGTAGACCTCGCCTCCCGGCATGTTCTTCCTACCGTCATCATTAATCCACGTCCTACCGTCAACCCTTAGATGTAGATCGATACCCTCACCTACGAACCTTAACTCACTAACCTTGCTTAAGACGTTAACTATCCTACTTTGTTTTTCTGCCTGTCTAATCCATGCATCAATAGGATTAGGCTCATATAGCTTTAATGCGCTGAATATGAAGTCCTTGTAAGCGATTAACGACATGCCTGCTTCTTGGGCTAGCGCCTTAGTTGGATATATCGTTGCAACCCATCTTAGATCGCCAGAGGACTCCCTATTGATGAAGATATTGCTTAATTCGCCTAATGTCTTAGCCCTAATGCTTAATTTCTCGGGAGCTACGCTAATTAAATGCTTAGTATGTGTACTGGATATGATTGATATAAATGCATTTATATTTTCATAAATAAACTTATCAACCCTCGGTACATGTTTAAGAAGTTCCTCCGAAGCATATAAGTAGAATATTTCCTCAAGTTCCTCATCAACTAAGCTTAAGTATGGGTAGGCACCTAAGCTAACTAAGCTCTTCCATAACTCTTTAACTAATGACATGGCATCATATGTAGCAGAGACCCTAACTTCATCTCCTTTAGTAGCCTTAATACAGTAGCTGACTAGTAATTCAGCTAATTTACTTAACATGTGGGCACCCACATTGATTACCTAGGTTTAATCAGTTAAATATATATTTAATTAAAGTGTGATGCATCGAATTAAAAATTCTCTTAAGGTCTAGATTTTAATGCTTGCGAGTTACTTGACTTCCTCATCCTACTGTAGTGGATGAACATACCTAAGGCGATCATCAATAAGGATATTAGATCTAGTTCCAACGTCGTAGGTGCAAATAGAGTGATACCGCCAATAAACAGTAAAGCTCTTTCAACGATATTCATAGGTCCCTTAATATACCCTTCCAAAGCAGCAGCAATGGCATATATAGCTATGAATGCTGTGCATACGTTCATTATCATTATCGACAAAGGTTTCACGGCTATTAACAGCAATTCAGGCTTAAATATTAATATAAATGGTGTAAGTATTGCAGCAATACCTAGCTTAGTTGCCTGCAGGCCGATCTTCATAGGATCATCCTTGGCTATGGAGGCTGCTGCGTAGGCAGCTAAGGCGACTGGAGGTGTAATCGCCGATATCGTGGCGTAGTAGAATATAAAGAAATGAGCTACGTAAGTATCAACACCAAGCCTAGATAAGGCCGGTACAGCTAGTGCTGCAGTCATTACGTAGGCAGCAGTTGTAGGCACACCCATACCCATAATTAATGTTAGTACTGCTACGTAGATTAACGCTAACAAGGCTATACCCATAGCTGCCTCAAGCACTAAGCCGCTTAACCTAAGCGCTGTGCCTGAGAATGATATCGAGCCAATAATCATACCTGCAGCGGCACCTATGACTAATATAGAAATTGCATCATCGGCGCCCTTAGACAACGCCTCTATTAACTTCTTAGGGGTCATCCAAGTCTCCCTCC
>ERZ1669248.800-NODE-800-length-13403-cov-51.379982_pt1 | contig 13403 bp, 11 predicted proteins | sample MGYA00579296_ERZ1669248 | MGnify/ENA primary metagenome ERZ1669248 (study PRJEB41166, sample SAMN08046057) | hot springs metagenome | biome: hot spring; feature: neutral hot spring; material: thermophilic sediment; isolation source: thermophilic sediment from...
AGTTAACGCCTTTAAGAACCCATGGCAAGTCTTTCCCATACCTGAACCAGAGATCCCTAACACTAATCAAGACGTCTTCACACGGCTTCTCAGATTCTTCTCCTGCCGGAACATAATGAAACAATGATTTTTGTTAATCCCTATCCTGCCTATGAGGCTGAGAGCCTCGCTCATGGTTATTCTGAGTCTTTACACGAACTTGATTACGTCAAGAACAAATACAACACAACACCTACAGGACTAGCGAGAAAGTTAGGAATTCTTAAAACAAAGCCTTTACTAGCTCACGCTACGTACCTAGACAATGAAGATATTAAGATATTGTCTAATCATGAGGTCTATGTGGCTTACTCACCGTTCACTATAATGAGTTGGGGTCAGGACACAGCTAGAATAGCTGAATTAGTGGAAAACGGCATAGCTGTATCTCTTGCTACGGACGGACCGGTGACAGATGGTGACTTAAGCTTCTTCAAACAAATGAAGCTAGCTATAGCAGCACAGTCAAGTCGTTATAGAACACCAGTTAAACTTCAGCCGAAAGAAGTTCTTGAAATGGCTACTAAGAAAGCAACAAAGAGCTTAGGGGTAGAAGACCTAGTCGGGGTTTTAGAGCCTGGGAAGAAAGCCGACTTAGTAGTATTGAAACCTCCTAAGACTAAGTTAATTGGGTTACTTGACGATCCTTACACTACCGTAGTCTATAACTTAGGGGATGAGAGTATTAACGACGTATATGTTAATGGAAAGAAAATAATCTCTAATAGAGTACCGCTAAGACTAGATGCGGAGAAACTTTACGAACAACTAGTAATTACTCGTGCTAAGCTCTTTGAGGAAGCTAAGTCATGCTAGGTAAATTCACGTTAGTGGAATCTACGAATCTCGTTGTTTAACGTGCCTAGGCGTGCTTCATGTTCGTGAGAACTCTCATAACGACGTCTACAGGTTTTTTAGCGCTAGTTATTGCATTACCCATTATTATTATGTCTATGCCTTCCTCGACTATTTTTCTAACGTCTTCAGGCTTAATACCTCCTGCTACCGCTACCTTGAGTGAGGTTTCCCGCTTTATTTTTACAGCTTCATTCAGTAAGTCTACTACTCTCAAGCCTCGTGCTTTCTGAACGCTTATCCCTATGTGGTACGTTACCGCATCTACGTCTAGACGATGAAGCTCGTGAGCTCTTTGGAGAGGCCTCGGATGGCTTATCAGGTCTGCTATCACTGACTTACCATAGCTACGCGCAGTATCTACAGCTTCCCTAATTACATCATCTTCAGCTACTGCTAGGACTGTGTACGCGTCAGCACCTGCCTCAAACATCATTGAGGCCTCTATTTTAGGGACGTCAATCGTTTTAGTATCTGCTACGACAAAACAACCGCTCAGGTCTTTCAGAGTCTTTACTGCTAGTCTCCCTAAAGACTTAATCAACGGCGTTCCTGCTTCAAGCCATATACTCTCACACCTAGTAATAGAAGCTATCTCAACAGAAAGCTCGAGAACCTTCGTTAAATCTGTTAAGTCAAGAGCTACCTGAAGTATCGCCACCCTAATCACCGTAGTGAATAGCTTCTAGCTTTATTTAAATATATCTTAGTACCGCGTACAGAAATGAAAACTCATGACCTGCGTAGGAGTCTTCCTGGCTTAGCCCCTGTGTGCTTGCCTCCCCTAATCACTAATCCCCCATTAACTAGCAAGTACTCTATACCTGCTGAGTACGCGTGCGGGTTCTCAAACGTTGCTTTATCTCTCACAGTATAGTAGTTAAACACAACTATGTCTGCTTTAAACCCAGGTCTCAACAACCCCCTATCATGAAGTCCTAACTTCCTGGCAGGCAAGGAAGTCATCTTCCTAATTGCTTCTGATAGACTCAAGACTTTAAGCTCTCTCACATACTTAGCTATGACTCTAGGGAAAGCCCCGTAATTCCTGGGGTGCGGCATCCCCTCACCAAACTTCATTACGCTACCGTCGCTCCCTACAGCTACTAGGGGGTGCGAGACAGCCTTGGCAACATCATCCTCGCTCATAGTGTGTACAACGACACTAGTCAGACCCTTATCTTCTATGAGTAACCTAGCTATAGTGCTTACAGGATCTACCTCCCACATCTTCGATATCTCTTCCACGCTCTTCCCTAAAACTTCCGGGTGGGTTTCTGAGTAGGAAATTCTTACCTTATCCCAATCAGTATGTCCTTCCTCAGGTATTCCATGCCTCTCAAGGAAACTCCTCAACTCATTTAGTAAGTCCTGTTTCCTTAATCTCTCAATCATTTTCTCAGGACCTCCTTCCCTAACCCAAGCAGGTAGCAGAGCTTCTAGACCTGTAGAACTAGCCGCGTAAGGATATGCGTCAGCACTAAAATCGTAACCTCTTCTAACGTATTCTTCAATTACGTGCAGAACCTTAGGTACGCTTCCCCATACCGGGGACCCAGCAGCCTTAACGTGAGATATCTCGAGACTAACGCCGCTAGCTAGACCTACCTGTATTGCCTCAATAACCGCATCAAGAAGCCCGACCCCCTCATTCCTAATATGTGTTGAGTAGACACCCCCGTATCTTGAGACCACCTTAGCTAACTCAATTAATTCGTGAGTATCGCAAAACATGCCGGGAACGTAAATAAGCCCTGAAGACATCCCGAAAGCACCCGCCTTCACTGCTTCATCTAGTAAGTACCTCATCTCACTAAGTTGTTTTTCTGAGGGCCTGGCCTCACACACACCTAGAACAGCACTTCTTAGAGTTCCATGACCAACTAAAGCAACTACGTTTAAACTCTTCTCAAGTACTTCGAGACGCTCAAGATACTCACTGAAGGAGCGCCAAGGTATGTTACCAACCTCTTTTATGAGGTTCCTCTCACTATACTCGAGAAACTCTCTGTTATTTTCTGTTAGTGGTGCGGGAGAATACCCACAATTACCTACCACGACGGTAGTAACCCCCTGAGTAACGTAGTTATCTGCTGTAGGAACTACGAAAATACTGGTGTCACTATGATTATGAATATCTATAAAGCCCGGAGCAACAAACAAACCGTCTGCATCAATTACCTCCTCAGCACCCTCACTAGATAAATCTCCTATCTTAGCTATGGCGTCACCAATAACCCCGATATCTCTCTTGTAGGGTGGTGCCCCAGTCCCGTCAATAAGTACACCATTCCTGATTATCACATCGTATACGGGCATTAAACCACCTTCATAAACAATTTAATGTTTTAGATTAAAATATTATGCGTTTAACTAGTATTAGACAAAATAACTTAAGCAACTATCTTAGTTTGTGTTTAGGGATGTCAGAATGACTTAAAACCTTGGTGAATGTTTATTAACTGAGCTACTAGTATTTTTTGGTGTGCTGTAATGCGATGTAGTAGAGCAGTATCTAAGCTTGTCGTAACGGTGTTAGTCTTAGTTGTGGTTATTGCTTTGGTAGCTACTTACTACATGTTAATGCCTACACCTACTCAAACCCCTACTGCGCCACCTACAGGAACTACTACTCCTCAACTAAAGAAGACTTTAGTTATTGCGATACCTGAGGAGCCTATGGGGCTGGACGTGCAGCAAGTAACTTGGTCTAACGAGGTTCACGACCTCGTCTTTCAACCCCTAGTAGTTTTAGGACCGAACATGACCATAGTTCCTGACCTCGCGTTGAGTTGGGAGGTTTCTGAGAACGGTACCGTCATAATCTTCCACTTACCTAAGGGAGCTAAGTTCTCTAACGGAGACCCGCTCACTGCTGAGGCTGTCAAGAAATCTATTGAGAGATATAAGAGTATCTCACCATACGCGGAAGACTTCGCTGACGTGGTAGAGATGGTAGTGCTGGATACGTACACGCTCAAGCTAATTCTCGATAAGCCGGCACCGTATCTCTGGGCAGTACTAGTAACTAATTACGGAGGGCCTGTTAACGCTAAGGTAGCTGAGGAAGTAGGTAATGACGCGTTTAACAGGCTCCCAGTAGGTAGCGGTCCCTACAAGGTTAGTGAGTGGGTTAGGGGATCGCACGTAGTTCTCGTAAGGAACGATAACTACCTGACTAACATGCCTTTCGTTAATAATAAAGGTCCTAACCCCTACATAGACGAAGTAATAATAAGGTTTATCCCAGAAGACCTTACTAGGATAGCCGAGCTTGAGGCAGGCCGTGTAGATATTGTTAGGGGTGTCCCCCTAGACGAGGTTAAGAGACTTAGAGAAAACCCGAACATACAGCTTTACGAGACTTTGTCGCCAGGCATACACTACATAATGGTTAACGTGCGTAAGGAACCACTAAATGATGTGAGAGTACGTCAAGCAATAATGATAGCGCTTAACAGGAGTGAGATAGCCGCAGTACTAGACAATAACGTGCTGCCTTGGTACTCTTTCCTCTCACCATCACAGATATGCTATAATAAGTCTGTCGAGGACTTAGCTGAGAGTCTCTACTTAAACAACCTTAACAAAGCGAAAGAGTTGCTTAGGGAGGCTGGCTGGGTAGATACGGACGGTGACGGAGTAGTTGACAAAGACGGCGTCCCGTTAAAACTCACGCTACTTTCCCCGACAGACGATCCAGCACTCAAGAAATCTGCACCCTTGATTCAGGCACAACTAGCCAAGATAGGTATTAAGATAGAGATTAAAGAGTATACCTACGACTACGTGAGAGACTTAACTAGAGAGTGGAATTTCGAGCTAGCTCTGAGGAGGTTCTCTTGGGCTGACCCAGACATACTCATATACCTAGTTCACAGCGAGTACGGCAACTACACGTACTCAAACCCTGAAGTAGACGAGTTACTAGAGTTAGGGCGTTCCGTGAGTGACATGACTGAGAGAACTAAAGTTTACTCTAGAGCACAAGAGATACTGCTGAGAGACCTCCCGCTAATACCTCTCTTCGTACTTAAGGAGTATACGGCTGTTAGCAAGAACGTTAAGGGGTTGATTGTGCTCCCGCCTTACGGCACCCTAATAATAAACGATGTGCGGGTAGAGCAGAGATAGTTGGTTAGTGTAGGTACCTGAGATGGGTTTACTCACGTACGTGGTGAAGAAGCTCTTAATAGGAGTTCCAGTTATTTTTGGTGTAACGATAATTCTCTTCTACATAATGTACATGTTGCCTGGAGACCCCATAAAACTCTTATTGGCTGGGGAGAGAGTAACCCCGGCCAAGATAGAAGAGTTGAGGAGAGCTTGGGGACTTGACCAACCTGTCTACATACAGTACTTTTACTGGCTCTCTCACGTCATCAGAGGTGATTTAGGTGTTTCTATAGTCACTAAAGAGTCTGTCACCCTACTCATATCTCAGAGACTCCCTTACACGTTAATCTTAATGCTTACCTCGACACTGCTGTCTTACGCCATAGGTGTTTTAGCTGGACTCATAACGGCGTTAAAGAGAGGCACTCTGATAGACGGTGTCGTATCTGTGGCAGGAGTCGTTAGCTACTCAATACCTGGCTTCTGGTTTGGTCTCATGCTAATGTTGGCTTTTGGTTACTACTCGAAGCTTCTGCCGATCTCTGGTTATGAGGGACCGCAATCCTTAGTACTGCCTGCGATATCTTTAGCACTCCCCTCATCAGCTTACGTAATGAGGCTTACTAGAGCTGAGATGGTTGAGGTACTTAACGAAGACTACATAAGGACTGCCTGGGCTAAAGGACTTAACAAGAAGAGAGTTTTGTTTGTTCACGCGCTTAGAAACGCGATGATACCCGTAGTCGTCATGTTCTTCCTTGACATACCGTGGTTAATAGGTGGTGCTGTAGTCATAGAGACCTTGTTTGCTTTGCCTGGGATGGGCAGATTACTATACGTGTCGATAATAAGGCAGGACTATGCCGTGGTTCAGGGCATCGTGCTGATAATCACTGTCCTCACAGTAGTATTCAACACTCTAGGCGACATCGTGGTAGCGGTTCTAGACCCGCGCGTACGTATAGAGAGGGGTGGTAGCTTATGATCCTACTCATTAAGGAGAAGATTAAGTCGTTTAGTAGTAGTGAGGGGTTTAGACTCTTCATGAGGCATAAGAGGGGTGTGGCTGGCTTAATCCTGTTGTCTTTCATGTTATTCGTTGCTTTAACTGCTGACTTCATAGCTCCTAAGAGGTTTGATGAGGTAGACCCGTCTTCCAGGCTGTTACCGCCGTCTACTGAGCACGTTTTCGGTACCGACCAGCTAGGTAGAGACATCTTTAGCAGGATTGTTTACGGTGCTCGGATAGCTTTGTGGGTAGGTCTGCTAGTAGTAGTCATTGAGGCGGGGATAGGGGTTCCTCTAGGCTTGATAGCCGGGTATTACGGAGGGTCAGTCGACAAGTTTATATCAGCGATTACAGACATGCTCTGGGCTTTCCCACCCATAATCTTAGCTCTAGCTATAGTCACTATCTTGGGTCCTGGCCTAACTAACGTAGTTATCGCTGTATCGATAGTTAGCTGGGCCCCCTACACAAGGATAGTGAGAGCTAAGACACAGTCAATAATGAGCAGAGAGTTCATAACTGCTGCGAGAGCAGTAGGCGAGTCTAGCTTCAGCACAATGTTTAGGTACGTGTTACCCAACACCCTAGCCTCAGTTATAGTCTTAGCAACACTAACCATACCTTCGGCAATACTCTACACAACCGCACTCAGCTTCTTAGGGTTCGGTGCTCAGCCCCCGACTCCTGACTGGGGCGCCATGCTCAACGAAGGGAAGGACTACATATTTAAAGCGCCGTGGTGCTCTATATTCCCCGGCTTATTCATAACTCTGACTGCGTTGAGCTTCAACCTCCTGGGGGACGCGTTAAGAGACGTCCTAGACCCTAAGCTAAGACTAGGGTGACGTGAGTGCCTGAAGTATTACTTGACGTAAGAAACCTACAAATATGTTACGAGACTAGCAGAGGCTGTGTTAGAGCTGTTGATGGCGTGAGCCTAGAGGTCTACAGGGGTGAGACTTTCTGCTTAGTTGGTGAGACAGGGTGTGGTAAGAGCACGTTGGCTCTAGCTATACCTAGGTTACTCCCTCCTAACGCGAGACTCTTGAACGGGGAAATAATCTTTAAAGGTAAGAACCTACTCACGGCAAGCGAGATTGAGTTACAGAAGATTAGAGGGAGGGAGATAGCGATGATTTTTCAGAATCCCATGACTTCCCTAAACCCTGTTCATAGGGTAGGTTTTCAGGTAGCTGAGGTACCAGCAACACACTTCAGGATTTCATGGAGGGAAGCGTTAGTGACCGCAGTAAAGCAGTTAGGTAGGGTCGGGATACCTGATCCTGACTTGAGGTCTAGAGATTACCCACACACTTTCAGCGGTGGCATGAAACAGAGGTCTATGATAGCCATGATGACGATTTGCAAGCCCAGCCTATTAATAGCTGACGAACCAACGACGGCCCTAGACGTCACTATACAGGCGCAGATACTTAAGTTGTTGCACGAGCTTAAGATAGAGTACGGCCTCACACTACTACTAATAACACATAACTTCGGTATCGTGGCTGAGGTATGTGATAGAGTTGGAGTAATGTATGCTGGGAAAATAGTTGAGGTAGCTGACGTAAGAGAAATATTTGAGAGTCCTCAACACCCTTATACTAAGGGATTGATAGAGTGCGTGGTAGCTAGAAGAAAATCAAAGTCGAGACTAAATCAAATACCTGGGGCACCGCCCAGCCTCCTAAGCCCGCCAAGCGGTTGCAGGTTTCACCCGAGATGTACCTACGTTACTCATAAGTGCTTAAGTGAAGAGCCTCGGTTAGTTGGGGTGCGTGAAGGTCACTTAGTAGCTTGCCATAATCACGAGAGAGTTAGGTGATGGTTACGGAACTCTTAATAGTTAGGGATTTAAAGAAGTATTTCGAGTTTAGGAAGGGGTTCTTCACTAAGACGCAGTACGTGCGTGCGGTTGACGGAGTTTCCTTTAGTGTTGAGAGAGGAACTACGTTGGGTGTTGTTGGTGAGTCAGGATCCGGCAAGACTACTCTAGGATTAACTGTTTTAAGATTGATTGAGCCAACCTCAGGTGATATAGTATTTAACGGCAGTAACGTGATGCATCTTAACAGAAAAGAACTAAAGAACTTCAGGAGATCTACTGGAATAGTTTTCCAAGACCCTTACTCCTCGCTGAACCCGAGAATGAGAGTGAAAGAAATACTTGAGAGGCCTCTAAAGATACATACAGAAGATGATAGCGAGACACGTCTCGAAAAAATAGTCAAGACTCTAGAAGAGGTTGGTTTGAGCTCAGAGCACTTGATGAGGTACCCGCACGAGCTCTCAGGAGGCCAGCAACAGAGAGTAGCTATTGCGAGAGCAATAATACTTAGGCCGCTCCTAGTCGTTCTAGACGAGCCGACTTCATCTCTCGACGTCTCAGTGCAGGCACAGATACTCAACTTACTGCTAGAGCTTCAGAGCAGGCATGAATTAACTTACATATTCATCACACACGACTTACTAACAGCTAAACACGTTAGCGACTTCATCATGGTCATGTATTTAGGGAAAGTCGTGGAGTACTCAACAACACAGGAAGTCTTCGGGAATCCTAGACATCCTTACACAGTCTCCCTCCTTTCTTCAGTGCCTATGCCAGACCCTAAGTTAAGGGGTAGGAAGCGCGTGGAGGTAGTGGGTGAACCCCCAAGTCCTCTCAACCCTCCTAAAGGTTGCAGGTATCATCCTAGGTGTCCCTACGCTACGGAGGTGTGTAGGGTGAAGGAGCCTGAATTACTCGAGTTTAGTAAGAAGCATTTCGTAGCTTGCCACAGAGTAGGTGAGTTAAGTTTCGACGAGTTTCTTAGAGACGTAAGTAGTTTTTTATCTGAGTAGCTACTATTATTGTGGTGGGGTTTAGTTGGATTTTAGCGTGCTAGAGAACTTCATTCAGGAGAGGCTAACTAAGTATAAGTTCCCGAGTATGAGTGTAGCTTTACTAAAGAACGGTGAGGTGATATATTCTAGGGGTTTTGGCTACCGAGACATCACGGAGTCACTTCCTGCGACACCGAGTACGAGCTACTGTATTGGCTCCGTGACTAAGGCTTTTACGGCCGCAGCAATTATGCAGTTAGTTGAGAAGGGCTTAGTAAGTCTTGAGGATCCCGTGAATAAGTTTGTCGACGTCATTAAGTCTAGCGATATCAAGGTTTACCACATGCTCTCGCATACGTCAGGCATACCAGCGCTAGGCTACGCTGAGGCACTAATAGATAGCTACTACGGACTGAGTAGTTACTGGTTTCCTGTAGCCACCCCAGACGACGTAATTACCTTCATGAGAGACTATAGTAGGTGGCTCACGCACAAACCCGGTGAGAGGTGGTTCTACTTAAACGAGGGCTACGTCCTCCTAGGGAAAATAATAGAGAGAGTTAGCGGGGTGAGCTACGAGTCCTACGTGAAAACCAACATACTAGATAAGCTCGGCATGAAGAGAAGCTACTTTACTAGAGACGAGTACCTGAGAGATTATGACAGGGCTACACCATACATAATAGGTAAAGAAGGCAAGCACGTCAAAGTAGAGCCAGTCTTCGGGATCTCGGCTGACGGAGGCTTATTCAGTAATGTGATTGATTTACTCAAGTTTGCTGAGGCTCTAATCAATAGAGGGTCTCGCGGCAACATAGAGATTCTCGGTAGAGACTCAGTCATGCTGATGGAGAAACCCTTTACTCGGTTACCATACGAGACCCCCGTAGCTGACTCCTACGGTCTCGGCTTAATAATACGTCACGACTTCTTCGGCCGCAAGCTAGTTGGTCATAGCGGGTCTGTACTCGTATATACTGCTTACTTAGGTTACGTACCCGACGAGAAGATAGGTGTTGCAGTCTTAGCTAACGCGTCAGGCTACCCACTCTCTCTTGTTGGTGGCTACGCTCTAGCCATGTTATTAGGGAAGAATCCTGAGAAAGAATTACCTTACGTGCTAGCTGAGAGAACATACGAGAAGTTAGTAGGGATCTACAAGAACTATAAAGAGACTGTCAGGGTACATATTAAGAAACGTGGTGACACTCTATTCCTAGAAGAAGATTCTAGTGACTCAATTCCAGCGCCTTTAGTGCCTGAGAAAATATCTGAGGATTACGCCTTATTCCGTATCTACACGCTAGCTAGTAAGATCCCAGTAGAGTTTCACATTAAGAGCTCGAAAGAGATCGTAATGGTTTACGATAGGTACGAACTAGTAAAGTCGAGTTAGGAGCTCCGCGAAAGCTAAGCTTATTTACTCACTGAATTTTTGTTTTAAATAGTTATACGCTAGTAGGGAGTGTAGTGCAGTCCCTAACCACAACGCGTCTTCGTCCACGTTAAATCTTGGGTGGTGGTGCGGGTATTTAATGCCCTTCTCTTCGTTCTTTATTCCGAGTGATATGAATACGCCCGGGACTTCCTGAAGATAGTACGAGAAGTCTTCAGCTCCCATAGTCATTGATGCCTCAGAAGTCTTGGATATTTTGCTAGCTATCTCTAAGACGAAGTCAGCGAGTTCCGGGTTATTAACTACTGGAGGGTAAAAGACTTCACTCATTTCTAGGACTCCCTCACATTCCCACGCTAGTGAGTAGTGCTTAACTATGGTTTCTATCCTAGCTAACACCTTATTCCTCACGTTTAAGTCGAAAGTTCTTAGAGTCCCTGTAATCCTTACTTCGTCAGGTATCACGTTACTAGCTCTACTCCCCTCAAATTTCGGGGTAGTTATGACGACAGGGGTTAACGCGCCTACGTTCCTAGTAACTATCTTCTGTAGTGCGTTATATATGTCTGCTGCAGGTGCTGTAGGATCTTTAGTTAGTTCTGGGTGTGCTGCGTGACCCCCCATACCCTTAATCCTTATCGTGAAGGAGTCTGCCGAAGCACACATAGGTCCTCTCCTAGTAGCTATGGTGCCTGCCGGTAAGTCAGACCAGACGTGGATGCCGAAGATCGCGTTAACGTCTTTCAGATGTCCTTCCTCAACTATCTTCTTAGCTCCCGCACCCCCCTCCTCAGCTGGCTGGAAGATTAGCTTGACACTCCCTTTTAGGTACTCTCTAATACTTGAGATTACTTTGACGGCACCTAACAACATAGCTACGTGCGCGTCATGCCCGCAAGCGTGCATCTTGCCATCAATTCTAGACTTATAAGGTACTTCATTTTCCTCCTGTATTGGGAGAGCGTCCATATCAGCTCTCAAAGCCACAACCCGATCCCCACCTCCCTTAATGAAGCCTATTACCCCGGTCTCGGCAGCTCTAACGTGCTCAACACCAGCGTTAGTTAACTCCCTCACAACAATTTCAGAAGTTCTGAACTCCTCAAACCCTAACTCAGGATACATATGAATGTCTCTCCTCAAATTAATGACGTAATCGCTTAACGACCTAGACAACTCAATAATCTTAGTCTCAACAGGATCTAACACCATGATAAGCACCAAGTAAAAACGAGAACGCCGCAATAAAAACTTTTAGTAAGTAAGTTATTCCCTAAGTATGCTTCTGAGGTAGGGGTTAGTCTTCCTCTCGTACTCAAGCGTAGTGATGTCGCCGTGTCCAGGCAAAACCACGTAATCCCCAGGTAGCTCGGCTAGCTTAATTAACGAGCTCCTCATATCTCTAGCTGAACTCTCTGGGAAATCTGTTCTCCCTATAGTATTCTTAAATAGGGTGTCACCAGTTATGAGGAGATCACCTACTAAGAAGCATAAGCTACCTCTAGTGTGTCCCGGCGTGTGAAGAATTCTAATCTCTAATTCTTCGTTAAGTTTCACCAAAGTATCGTCACGAACAAACACTAAGGACTCTGGCATTGCTAGAGTGTCACCGTAGAGAACCTCAGCTAAAAACTTGTTCTTATTTAGTAACTCGAAGTCAAGTTCATGAATTAATAACTTAGTGTCGTAAAGTCTAGAAAGACTACCAGCATAAAAGACGTGGTCGAAGTGACCGTGCGTAGCGATAATTAAGTATATTTTGGTTATGCCTAACCTTCTAATAACTCCCTCCACGTCACTAGCAGGGACCCCGGGATCCACAATAACGCCAGAGCTACCTGAATAAACTACGTAAGTATTAGTGCTTAATGGTCCCCCAACAATCCTGTAATACTTAATCATATGACCTCACCGTTCACTCAAGAGTGTTCTTTGATTGCTGTTCTCGTAGTTCCTCACGGTCTTCGCCGACCCCCCTCACCACCCTGCTGGAGCAGTTCCAGAAGACTAGCAGTCACCAACACGTTTATGGGGATCCCTCCTTATAAACTTATCGGTGTACACCCCCAGGGCATTAAAGCACCTACAAAGAACTTGAGAGACGTTCACCTCCGAAACTGTTGCTAAACCCTTAGCTCCTGAGAGGAGCTCTTCCTGAGAGCATCCGACACACAAGACTAGCTAGAATCAAGCATGTGTTAATGAAATTAGAAAATTTATTAGTTTTTACTAGATGTATTAGTGGCTTGGGCCCGTCGTCTAGCCTGGTTAGGACGCCGCCCTCACACGGCGGAGGTCCGGGGTTCGAGTCCCCGCGGGCCCACTAATTAATACTCTGTCTTCACGGTAAAGACGTCGAGTAGGTCATCAGAAATGAGTACCTAAGAAGCAGTTATTTTAGTCAGAACAACTTCTTGAGACTGTAGAGGTCAGAATATCAGAAATCTTAATAAATTAAAACAGCAGTCTCCTTTTCCTCACTTCATTCTACGCCCTCTTACGAGGATGCGAGGCATCCCCAGAGGGGTCAGTCTCGTGGACAACACAGGGAGCGAATAAGGAGTATGAAAACAAGGGATTAAGAAATTAACATGAAACACTATGAAAGTCCGACCCCATATACTTAGTTAGTGCTTTCCTTGGTGAGGAGTAGTTTACAAAAGCCGAACCCCTACCTAAACGTCTCTAACCAGGTCTATCTAAATCTTTTGTTACGGCAAGTACGCATGTAATCCGTGTTAGGATAGAGTCTTAGTTCCTATCGTTTTTAACTATATTAACGAGTTCTATAACTAGACTGTCTAGAAACTTAACGAATTTCTCCTCGTCATGCATTAGTAAGTGCTTACCTTCTTCAATTATTTTCTGAAGCTTCTCAAGCTCGTCGGTAATTTTCCTTCAAGCTTCATTATATCTATGAGTTTTGACGCCGCGTCAACTAGTCTGAGAGGACCGTAAAGGTGTGGTTCGTCCACACGACCTCTAGCACTCGTTATGAGGAACGCTAGTAGCTTGAAGTGTTCATCTCTAATAATGTCTTCAGTATTTTCGTGATGCACTACCTCTTCAAGAGGCCTTCTTCTCGGCGGCTCAGGCCACTTATCCGGGGGTACCCGAGACTAACCATAAGAACTGGATCCACGTGAGCGGGAATACCCAGCA
>ERZ1669248.803-NODE-803-length-13392-cov-15.908975_pt1 | contig 13392 bp, 13 predicted proteins | sample MGYA00579296_ERZ1669248 | MGnify/ENA primary metagenome ERZ1669248 (study PRJEB41166, sample SAMN08046057) | hot springs metagenome | biome: hot spring; feature: neutral hot spring; material: thermophilic sediment; isolation source: thermophilic sediment from...
GCGGTAAACTTTCTTCAGGTGATGCTTGTGATTTCGGAAAAGCCTTTGTTGGGGAAGCGGGTTTTGGTCACCCGTGCGGAGGAGCAGGCTGAAGTGCTCGCAAGCAAGTTGGAGGAACTTGGTGCTGAAACTGTCAAGTTGCCTCTAATTCGCATTGAACCTCCAGAAGATGAGAGCCCCCTTCAAGAAGCCATTGACAAAGTTTTGGCTCAAGGTTACGACTGGGTTGTCTTCACCAGCGTTCATGGCGTCCGAACTTTCTTTGAGCGGCTGCGACAACGAAATGCAGGCTTGGAAAGGCTAAATTCTGTCAAGTTCGCTGTCATCGGTCCGGCAACAGGAAAAGAGTTGGAACGCTTTGGGGCTCAAACGGCAGCAATGCCTGAGCGATACACAAACGAAGGTTTGACGGAAATGTTTGAGGGCATGCTGAAAGCGAGCAGGTGTAGCCGACCAATTCGCTTCCTGCTATGGAGGGCTCAAGGGGCTCGTGAAGTTTTGGCGAAAAAGTTGCGAGAACTCGGTGCTTCCGTTGATGAAGTTTATGCCTACCGCACTGTTCCAAATCCGCTCCCTCAAGAGCAGATTGACGAAATGCTCAAAGAGCCGGTCAATATCGTCACCTTCACGAGCCCTTCAACGGTCAAAGCCTTTTTTGAAGTTCTGGGCAATGAAAGGGCGAGAAAAATTCTCTCCAATGCGAAAGTTGCAGTCATCGGTCCAGTAACCGAACGGGCTTGCAAGGACTTCGGGGTTGAGCCGGAAATTGTCGCTCAAGTTCACACCGTTGACGGTCTTGTCAATGCCATTCTTTTGTGGGCGAGGGGAAACTTGAATAAGCACATGGGCGAAAGGGGTGATGTGCAGGATGGCTAAGCCTACGCTTGGGGTTGGAGTTATCGGCTACGGCTTAATGGGTCGTGTCCACACTTACGCTTGGCGGACGATCCCGCTACTTTACAACGGCGAGCCTTGCAACATCAAGTTGGTCGGAGTTTGCGATGTCAACGAACAGGCAGCGGAAGCAGGGCGAGAGCAGGCAGGCTTCCTCTTCCGAACTACTGATTACCGTGAGGTCATTCACCATCCCGAAGTTCAAATCGTTGACATTTGTGTCCCGAACCGATGGCACGGGGAAATCATTCGCGAGGCTTTGAAGGCGGGCAAACATGTCTATTGCGAAAAGCCGTTGGCTTACGATTACGAGGAAGCGAAGGAACTGGCATCGCTGGCGCGAGAGGCAGCAAAACAAGGTGTCAAAGTTCAAGTCGTTTCCGAGTATCGCTTTTTCCCAGCAACGATGAAGGCTAAGGAACTCGCCCAAAGCGGTTTCGTTGGTCGGCTCTTTCACTTTCGCGGCTGCTATTTGCATTCAGGTTATGTTGACCCCAACAGACCTTTGGAGTGGCGGTTGCGCAAGGAAATCATCGGCGGTGGTGTCCTCGTTGACTTGGGACCACATCTTCTGGATTTGATGCTCTGGCTTCTTGAAGGGATTGACGAACCCGATGCTGTTTGCGGCTTGACAGAAACTTTCATCAAAGAACGACCACTGCCCGAAGACCCAAGCAGGAAAGCGCCCGTTGAAGTTGACGATGCTGCCTCAGCCCTCATCCGATTTAAAAGCGGCGCACTCGGTTATGTTGAATTTTCCCGAGTGGCGACAGGGACTGAAGACGAACTTAGGTTTGAAATCCACGGCGACAAAGGGGCAATGGCTTTCAACTTGATGGAGCCGAACTGGCTTTGGGTCTTTGACCGAACACAGCCTCAAAGCGAATGGGGCTTTAAGAAACTGTCAACGGTGCAGAAATACCCGCCGCCTGCCTCCTACCCTTCACCGAAGTTCACTTTGGGCTGGATGCGCTCCCATGTCCACGCCCAATTTTGCTTCCTTGACGCTATCGTCAACGACAAACCTGCAAAGCCAGACTTTGACGATGCGCTGAAAGTTCACGAGTTAATGGAAGCCATTTACCGCTCCGCTCAAAGCGGCAATTGGGTTCAACTACCTCTAAGTTGAGGTTCGGTTTCAACGCACCATCGTTGTTCTTGCGTCAACAACGCTCCTTTCGCCATGCGACCGATGAGGGCTGCGAGATAGCCAGCGCCGAAACCGTTGTCTATGTTGACGACGGCAATCCCAGGTGAACAAGCGTTCAACATCGTCAGCAAAGCCGAAAGACCGTGAAAACTTGCTCCATAGCCTACGCTCGTTGGGACAGCGATAACGGGCTGCCACATGAGCCCTGCGACGACACTCGGCAAAGCCCCTTCCATCCCTGCCACCACGACCAAAACATCCGCTTGTTCCAAAACTGGCAGGTGCTCAAGCAACCTGTGGATTCCTGCGACCCCAACATCGGTTATGCGGGAGACTTTGCAGCCAGAATACTCTGCAGTTAACGCAGCCTCCTCGGCTATAGGCAAGTCTGCGGTTCCAGCACACACGACGGCGATGTGAGGCTGTTTCTCCGGCGGAAGTTTGGTGGGTTCTTGCCCTTCCACGATTATGAGTTTCGCCAGTTCATGATAGACGGCTCTCGGAACTGCTTGCCGAACGGCTTCGTAGTGTTCTTGACCTGCCTTCGTTGCCAAAACGGTCACTCCAGTTTGGCTCATCGCTTCCACTATTTTCGCCACTTGCTCAGGTGTTTTGCTGGGGCAGAAAACGGCTTCAGGGAAACCTCGCCTCAGCAGCCTGTGGTGGTCAATTTTGGCGAAGCCCAACTCTTGAAAAGGCAAATGCCTCAATTCCCGCAGGGCATCGTCAACGCTCAATTGACCTTGCTGCACTTTTTCCAAAATTTGCCTGAGCCGTTGAAGGAGCATTTCCATCACCCGCTCAAGTTTATCTCAGCCGCTGACTTTGCGTCTAATTTTGCGAAACGCAGAAATTTCGGCTATACTGATATCCGGCTTCGGGACATTCGGGGCAAGTGGCAGTTTTCTGGGCTTCGGTTTTTTAGCGACGAGGTGGAGGCAATTGGGACGCTACAGTGGCGACCCGAGAACTGTGGGTGAAATCATTGCTCAAGAGAAGCGAGCGAGCATCAAACGCAAAAAGGATTTTCCGTCCGAACTGATGGACAAAACCTTGATGAAGTTGACAGGTTGGCGAAACAAGGGAACCGTCGGGCGATACAAATGCGCAAATTGTTAACAGACGGGCGTTTTGACAAAAAGTGAGGCGATGCACATGTGGTGGACAGCCAGTTTGTTGTTTTGCAATAAGCGCATAGAACCAGAAGTTCACGACTTGGAAACTGTGAGGTTGCCAGAAATTTTCCACATTGCCGTTCAAGAATTTCTACGGCTCATGGAATCGCCTCAGAAATGGAGGGTGCTTTGGGGATGGGAACGATTGCTGACAAATTTCTGTCGCTATGCCGTCGCTCAGGGTGCAAGTAAGTTAGGTGATTGCCACTATGAGCACTTGTTGGGTTTTTTGGAACATCGCTACTTGCATGGCATCAGAAAGTCCCGTTTGAAGGAAGAAGCCAAGGTGTTATCCGAATTCCTTCGCTTTCTTTGGGCGCAAGCCGGCAAGATGGAAGACCCTTTGGAAGGCGAGGACTTGGACGAAGATTTGGATTGGCTGGATGAGTGGTTTGAAGAAAGCATCGTTCTCATTCAAGCCAATGACGAAAAGGAAGCACTGGAAAAGGCAGAGGCGTTAGGAGAGCAAATCGCTTTTGAACATCAGCGTGAGGCTAACTTCGGAGTCCGATGGGAATTCGTAGGGGTCCTGAGCGTTTATGAAGTGCTGGGCGAGGAGTTGCTGGATGGGATGGAGATATTCTCTCGTTTCCTGACGGGGAAAGAAGCAAAAATGCTGATGAAAGCATACCGTTTGGCAAGGAAAGCGAAGAGGGCTTAAATCCCAGAGATGGGGGGAATGGGCATGAAGTATCGCTGGTCGCAGTTGCTGGTGCTAATTGGGTTTTTGAGCGGTTTGATTTTCGCTCAGCAGGAAATTGCGCTCAAGTTCCGTTATCAGTCTGGGCAAACCCTCAACTACAAGGTGACGGTTGAGGGCAAGGTCAACCTCGTCAGTGAAGTTGGAGTGGCTTCGGATTTGAAGTTCAAGGGCGATTTGATGCAGGAACAAGTTGTCAAGGAAGTTGCCGACGACGGCACGGCAACCTTGTTGGTGACGGTGAGCGGAAAATTGACGCTTACTCCCCCGACGGGAGGGACACAACCGAGCGAGCAAAAAATTCCGACGACAAAAGTCATGATTAAGATGACCCCAGATGGCAAGATTGTGGAAAGCAAGCCCATCCGCGAAGAGGGTGAGAAATCGCAAGAACAAATGTTGGCGATGCAAGACCCGTTCCAAGCGCTCACGATAAGCGCAAGCGCATGGGCTTTGCTCTCACCAAATCTCCCAACCAAGCCACTGAAAGTTGGCGAAACTTGGAATTTGAGTGGAGTTATGCCCATCCCACTGCCGAGCGGTCAAACTGCATCGGCGAAAGTCTCAGCACAAGGAAAATTGCTTGCAGTGGAGAAGAAGGACGGAAGCGAAATAGCCATTGCGGAAATTCAAACTGAAGTTCCCGAACTGGGGGAAGTTGTGACCAAGATGTTGCCTTTGAAGGAGATGGGAATTGACTTGACAGTGAAGGGAGGCACAAAAGCAAACTCAAAGATTTGGTTTGACTTGACGAAGGGGCTGCTCTCGCGAAGCGAGGTCAACTCGGAGACGAAATTGATGGTCGTAATTGTGACGCCGGAAAATGTCGGCGCTGGCACAATGAGCCTTCAGACCCAAACTCAAGTTAAAAGCGTGATTGAGTTGGTTTCTGTCAAGCAGTGAAACTGCTCCAAGCAAGGATGAGGGGTGACGGATTTTTGAATCGCCTTTTGACCTTTGCGCTTTGTCTTGTCGTTGGAATAGCGGTTCTTGGTCAAACGCCGCAGATTTCATTGACGCCCTCCTACATGCCTGCGGTTGGGCGGACATTCAACTACCGCCTGCTCGTTAACGGTGAAATTCAAGCGGAAGCAGGTGGCTTTGTTGGGTTCGCTCATTTCGCCGCAACCATTGAGATTGAACAGAAATGGCAAAAGGCGGGAGACCAATTGAAATGCGATTTGACAATCAAAGGCGGAACTTTGAGGGTCTTCTCTTCCCTCGGCGAGCAGACACAAAAACTCGGCTGGACACAAGTGACTTTCGTTACAACACCGACAGGCGAAGTCGTTGATTTGATGGGCGGCGGGGCAAGGTCGTTTGATGAACTGGTTGCGAACTTTGACTTGATGGCGACTGCTTTGGCAACGCTAATCGTTCCCTTCCCGAAGGAAGGCGTGAAAGTCGGTGATGCGTGGCAGGGCGCTCACCAACTCGGTCCAACGATAACCTTGACGACGGTTCAATGCGTTGAGCAGCCAACGAACTTCCCAACCCGTTTGCAACCGCTGAAAGTTCGTCTCCGTTACTTGCTCCCAATTGACGCGCTGGTTGACCCTATGCTTCGTTCCCAGATGAACTTTACGGCTCGCTATACCGCAGAAAGCGAAGTCGTCTTCAGCGTCGCAGAGGGCAGAACCCTCTCGGCATCGGGAACAATCAAGTTGGAAGTCAGTGGCAAACTGCCGATGCCCGTCCAGCCTCAACAACCTGAACCTGAGCAGACACAGCAAAACCAACAGGAAAAGCCAAGTTCAGAACAAAGTGAAGGCAACCCTCAGGAGCAAAGCCAAGAAGGTCAACAGCAACCTACCCCTTCACCTGCCCCCTCAACGGTAACTCCGTCGTTCCAGTTGAAGGTTGATGCGAGGTTTGACCTCGTTCAGGTTCAGTGATTTGCCCTTACGACAGCACAGACCATTTTCGCCACTCAGCGAACAGTTGTCCAGTTTGTGAAAGTTCCGCTTCAATTTCCCGCAGCATTTGCCAATCCTCTTCGGTCAGCGGGGCTTTAATGAGCAAATCTGGTCGGCGGAGCAAAGTCCGTTTGAGTGCTTCTCGTCGCCTCCACCTTCTGATTTCCTCGTGGTTTCCGGTGACCAAGACCTCAGGGACTTCCCAACCTCGGAAAACTCTCGGGCGCGTGTATTGGGGATACTCAAGCAATCCCGAAGCGAAGGATTCCTCAACGGGCGATTCCTCGTCAATGACGCCTGGCACTAACCTTGCGACGGCATCAATTATGACCATCGCCGCAGGCTCGCCGCCAGTTAGGATGTAATCGCCGACACTGATTTCATCAGTGACCAAGTGCTCACGAACCCGTTCATCAATGCCTTCGTAATGACCACAAATCATGAAAAGCACGGGATGTTGAGCCAATTCGTGGGCAACTTTCTGGTTGAACGGGCGACCTTGCGCACAAAGCAAAATGATGGGTGGCGGCTGGGGCAAAGACAAAGCAGCCAAAACGCTTTCAACCGCTGCGAAAATGGGTTCGGGTTTCAAAACCAGACCTGCTCCGCCGCCATAGGGGTAATCGTCAACGGTTCGGTGCTTATCGGTGGCGTAATTGCGGATGTTGTGGCAAACGACGGCGATGTGTCCTTCCTTGATCGCACGCCCGATGATGCTGACTTTGAGCGGGCTCTCAAACCACTCAGGGAACAAAGTGAAGATATGGAAAGTCACCTTCGCCATCCCAACCTGCGCTTCTTCGGCACCTCCTCGGCGAGCAAACCTTTCGGCAGTTTGACAACGATTTGGCGTTTCTTTGTGTCCACTTCCTTGACAAATTCTCGCCTCATCGGAATCATGCCCCGCTCTGTGACGATTAGGTCGTTGGCAGGACTTTCAACGATGTCCAGCACCTCGCCGACAACCTCACCCTCCTCAGTGACCACTGTCATGCCCAAAAGTTCGCTGAGCAGAAATTCGCCTTCCTCAAGTTTCGGCTTCCAATCCTTGTGGACAGCCAACTGCAAGCCCACAACTTTTTCCGCATCGTCAATGCGCTCAATTTCGGCGAACTTGACAATCCAAGTTGAGCCCTTTGCGTAGCAGGTTTGAATGGTGAGTTTTTGCCTTCTGCCAGAAGGCAGGATTACGCACATCTCGCTGCCGAGGGTGAAAAGTTGGTCAGCAGCGCCGTGAAGGGGTCTCACCTTGACAGCGCCTTTCAAGCCGTGAGTGGCAACAATGAGACCAATTGGCTGAGTCCACTCTCGCAGTTCATCGGTGACGATGGTGATTTTCTTTCGGGCAGGCATTTCAAGTCCCCTCTTTTAAGCCGAAAAGGCGGGGCAAAAAGCCCCATCTCCGATACGAACTGCCACTTCCGCTTGATGTCGGGGTCGTTATCGTCACTGCTTGTTGTCCAAAAGCGTCATTCACAGGATTTCAACGGTGACTTTCTTGCCCATTTTCGTTGCCGCCGCTCTCACTAAGGTGCGGATGGCTGTTGCGATGCGCCCTTCCTTCCCGATGACTTTCCCCAAATCGCTCGGTGCTACTTTGACCTCAACGATGACGGTCTTTTCGCCTTCAATCTGCTTGACTTGAACTTCGTTTGGGTTGTCCACCAAAGAGCGGACGATGGTTTCAACCAGGTGCCCTAACGATGTCCTCTGCTCCATCTCGTTCCCTCCTTGCGAGAGTTTTGTCTTTCACAGTTTTGCCCGTTCAGGCTTTGGTTTTTGCTTCCTTCTTGAGCCGATGGAATTCCTGCCAAATTCCCAACTTACACAGAAGTCGCACAACCGTATCAGTCGGCTGAGCGCCCACTGACAACCAGTAAAGCGCGCGCTCGCGGTTAATGTTCAATTCCTCTGGCTCTCTCGTCGGGTTGTAGTGCCCCAAGATTTCAATGAACTTGCCGTTCCTCGGCGCTTTAGCGTCGGCAACGACGATTCTGTATCGTGGGTTGTTTCGGGCGCCGACGCGCATGAGCCTCATCCGCACCAACTGCTTCTCACCTCCTTTCAAAGCAACCATAATTCTGTCGCTGTTGGGTCAACGATGATTTCCTCGTTTGCCATGTCCAATCGCAACCGCCATTTTTGCATCGTCGCTGCGCCAATGAGAACTGGTCGGCTCAGTTGCTCAATCACTAAGAACTCATCGGAAAGCCTATAACCGTCAAGCCAAATTGTCAAGCGGACGCAATGAGTGACTGTTAGTTGTCGCCCTTGCTCAGCGGTTCTGAGCACAATTGGTTCGTCCAGAGGGACGATGGTTGCCAGTTGTTCGGCTATGTCTTTTCGGATAACTGAGTAAGTTGAACCTGTGTCAAACATTCCGTCCAAATGAATTTGACCTTTGTCGCCCCTCAAAGTAACTGGTTTGACCAAAATGCCCAAAACGGGTCACCTCTTGTTGCCTCAAAAACCGCCAAACAAACGCATCAAGTCTTTGTCGCTCAACTTCGCTTTTGAGAGCCGTTTCATTGTATCACGCATCGCTTTGAACTGACGCAAGAGTTGATTGACTTCCTGAACGGTCGTTCCGCTGCCCCTTGCGATGCGCCGTTTGCGAGAACCATCAATGATGTCGGGGTTGCGCCTCTCCTCTGGTGTCATTGACAAAATTATGGCTTCCATCCGCTTCAGTTTTCGCTCGTCAATTTGCAACCTCGGCGCACCGAGCCCACTAAAGCCGGGCAAAAGGGAGAGCAAATGCTCTAAAGGTCCCGATTGGCGCATTTGTCGGAGTTGAATCAGCAAGTCTTCAAGGTTGAAAGTCCCCTTCGCAATCCGCTCTTCCATCCTCTTGGCAGTAGCCTCGTCAACAATGCTTTCAACCTTTTCCATCAAACTTGCCACATCGCCCAGTCCCAAAATCCGCGCAGCCATCCTGTCGGGATGGAAAATATCCAAATCTGTCAAGTGCTCGCCGAGACCGACCAACTTGACAGGCTTTCCCGTAACTGCTCTAACCGACAAAACCGCACCGCCCCTTGCATCGCTGTCAAGTTTCGTCAGTATGACGCCAGTGATGCCGATTTCGTTTTCAAAAGTCTCTGCGACCCGAACTGCATCCTGACCTGTGGTTGCGTCAAGGACAAGCAAAGACTCATGGGGACGAAGGGCAAACTTCAACCGCCTCAGTTCATCCATCAACTCGTCATCGGTGTGGAGGCGTCCGGCAGAATCAACGAGAACAAGGTCGTGTGCATTGGTTTTAGCGTGGCTCAGCGCCGCTTGCGCCAACGCTTCGGGAGAGTCGGTTCTCATCGTGAAGACAGAAACTCCAACTTGAGCGCCAATTTGTTCCAACTGCTCAACGGCAGCGGGTCGCTTCAAGTCGGCTGCCACCAACAACGGGTTTTTCCCTTGCTTTTTGAACATCGCAGCGATTTTACCGCAAGTCGTCGTTTTGCCCGAACCTTGCAACCCCAAAAGCAAAAACACCGTCGGCGGTTGAGACGCAACTTGCAATGGCTCAGGCTTTTCACCCAAAAGTTTCACCAGTTCCTCGTAGACAATTTGGGTCATCCGCCTGTATGGGTTGGGGTGCTCCATAACCTCAGGTGTCATGACCCGCTCGCGGATTTGATTGACAAACTGGCGGGCAACCCTAAGGTTCACATCCGCCTCAAGCAAACTGAGCCTAAGTTCCCTGAGCCAGTTCTCAACTTCTTCCTCGTTAAGCCGACCACGCCCCCGCCATCTTGAAAGGAGATTTTGCAGTCGCTCTGTCAACCCTTGCCACATATCCCTGCGCCTCCGAAAGGGAAAGTGTAGCGCAAGCCAGATGGAGGAGACAATGCGGCTTCGGGTTTTTTGACCCATGAATGGTCAGCGGAATTGCGCCGACAAGCACAGTGAGGCATGACTTTCCCCGATGGACAAGGTTAGCCCAATCGGTTTTTCGGGCAGCAAAATTTGAATTGAAGTCGGAGCAAGAAGTGAATTTGCACACGGTGATAAGGGATGGGATTGGAGTCCATTTTGCTTGAGTTGACGAATTCGCCCGAGCCGAAACTTTGGTTTGCGAGGCGTGCTGAGTTTGGCATTTCACAGGGCGGGCAGAAATTGGGCGTCTTCTCTGGTTCGTTCAACCCGCCAACCATCGCTCATGTCCGGCTTTGCGAACATGCTCAAAAACACTTGCAGTTGCACGAGGTTCTCCTCCTACTCGCTGTCGTCAATGTTGACAAAACCCGCTTTGACTTCTCCCTTGAAGAGCGGGTGAAGATGATGGCGACGGTGGCACAAGAACGCCCGAATTGGTCGGCAGCGCTCTGCAGTCACGGTCGCTTCGTGGAAAAGGCTCAAGCCGTCGCAAAGGCTTACCCTGAAGGCACGAAAGTTTGGTTCATTGTCGGCTATGACACTTTGGTTCGGATTTTTGAACCTCGCTTTTACCCTGATGCGCCCATGCAAGAGGCTTTGCGAAGGTTTTTTGAACTCGCCCGACTTGCGGTTTTCCCTCGGGGCAATTCCGATGAGCGAGCCATCAGCGAATTCTTGAAGCAGCCTGAAGTGAAACTGTTTGCCGACCAAATTGACATTTTGCCAACAGAACCTTCCCTGCTCTGGATTTCTTCCACCCTCGTCCGCCAGAAATTGCGCCTTGGTGAACCAGTGAATGAACTTGTGCCACAGAGCGTTCTAAAGTTTTTGAGAGCGAAAGTCGCCGCCCTCGGAAACCCATGCTCAAGGCGAGAGACCAACTGCGAGGTGAAGTAAGGTGAAGCGAATATTTTGGCTGGGTGTCGTTCTGCTTGTCGGAGTCTCGTCGGGGCTTGCACAAGTCAAAGCATTTATCGCACAATCGCCTTCGGACTTGCCGCCAAGCAGAAGAGTTGGCGGTCGCGTCGGGGATATTGTTTTGCGAAACGAGAAAATCACTGTGGTCATCACTGCAGTTGACCATGCCCATAGGGGCGCTGCGAGCGGGGGCAACATTGTTGATGTCGCCTTAACTGGAGCGAAGGAACGAGGCGCTGACGAGTTAGACCAAATCTTTCTCTTCCTCGCCCGCTATCCCCGGCAAGGCTGCTACAAATCTGTCCGCATAGTGCGAGACGGCAGCGACGGCGCTGCTGAGGTTGTAGCCGAAGGCGTTGATAGTGAAGACGGCTCGCTGAAGTTGCGGACGGTTTACCAGTTGGAAGCGGGCAAACCTTACCTGCTCATCCGCACCTCTGTCACCAATACAAGTGACAAACCCTTGACAAAGTTTGATTTGGGCGATGCGGTTCAGTGGGGCAATGCCCGTTCCTTCGCCCCTATGTTCGGCTTTGGAATTCAAAGGCGAACGGAAACTTTGGATTGGGTTGGGGCTGAAGGCTACGGTATTGCTTATGCTTGGTGCACCTTAAAAGGGCAAAACAGGGTCATCAACGGCTTGGGCTGGAGCGACCCGATAGCCCTCACGGTTGACATCTCACCGGGTGAAACGATCACTTACGAACGCTTCTTCATCGCTGCCCCGTCGCTTGCTGAAGTCGCCAAAATCGCTTGGACTTTGCAAGGCAAGAAACTTCACGAAGCAAAAGGGGTAGTCCGCTCAAGGGCAACGGGAAAGCCCGTCATCGGCATCAGAGTCGTGGCAGTGGCGCTTGATAGGAGCGTTGACAAAAGGAAGGGAGATTTGCCCGAACCACAGCCAGAACCATTGGTAGCCGCAACTTACACCGATGCCAAGGGCGAATTTGCCTTCTGGTTGCCTTCAGGCAAGTATCGCTTTCAAGCGAGGCATGTGGCGAGGTTAAGTCTGCGCGACGCTTTCGTCCAGTTGCCGATGGAGGCAAGCAAAACCTCTGAACTTCTCGTGAGCGGTGCTGGGGTTTTGGTCTTTGAGGTTCGTGATGCTGAGACCGAAGAATTGCTCCCTGCCCGATTGACATTCTTTGGCATCAAAGGAACAGCGACGCCAGAGTTTGGACCGAACTTTTTAGCATCTGGCGCTGAAAATTATGTCTTCACAGCGACGGGCAAAGGTGCCCGCACGGTTCCGCCGGGGACTTACAGAATTTACGCTTCGCGTGGGCTGGAGTATGACATTGACATTGCTGAAGTTTCCGTGCCCGAACAAAAACCCGTCAAGGTCAGTTTTTCGCTGAGGCGGAGCGTTGACACTAAGGGCTGGATAGCCGCTGACCTCCACATGCATTGCAGCAACAGTTTTGACAGTGCGGTTTCTCTGGAAGACCGCATCATCAGTTGCGCTGCTGAGGGTCTTGAGTTCATAGTGATGAGCGACCACGATTTCGTCACTGACCCGACCCCAGCAATTCGCAAACTTGGGCTTGAACGCTGGCTTGCGGGAACTGCGGGAGTTGAAGTCACAACTCGGGGGATGGGGCACTACAATGTTTTCCCGCTTGTCCCTGACCCACAAAAACCGGGCAATGGTGCGATACAATGGCAAAACAAGACGCCCGAGCAAATCTTTGCGGAAGTGAGGAGTCTCCCAAATCGCCCGCTTTTGATTGTCAATCATCCCCGCTTCAGCACCCTCGCCTACTTCACCCCTTATGGCTTTGACCCAGATACTTGCACGGCTTCCAAACCCGGCTTCTCTTTGGATTTTGATGCAATGGAGTTGTGCAACGGGAAGGCTCAAACCGACCTTGACATCCTGCTCAGGGATTGGTTTGGATTGCTCAATCACGGCTACCGAATCGCCGCAACTGCGGGTTCAGATAGCCACACCTTGACACAAGATGAGGTTGGCTACGCACGCAACTTCGTCTATGTTGGGGATGACGAACCGAAGCAAGTCACACTGGAAAAAGTTTTGCAAGCGTTCAGGGAAGGAAGGGTTGTAGTTAGTCTCGGTCCGTTCGTGACTTTCACCGCAGACGATCAGCCAATCGGTTCGCTCCTCAGCAAACCCAAAGGCGACATCTCTTTGAAAATCCAAGTCCAAGCGCCAAACTGGGTCTCGGTCAGAGAGGTTGAACTTGTTGCCAACGGAATCGCCATCAAGCGGTGGAGGCTTGACGAGTTCAATCGTGAGGGTAAATCCCTCAACTGGCGCGTGACGACAAAGGTTCGCCCACGCCGTGATGCTTGGTATGTCGTGATGGTGAGAGGCGTTGAGGGGAGTTTGGAGCCGATTTTGCGACCGTTCCGAACATTTGAGGGGCAAACTCACCGCGTCGTTCCTTTTGCCGTCACGAACCCTATTTGGGTTGATCGGGACGGCAACAAAACTTTTGACCCGCCAAAACGGAGGGTCTTGCCATAGCGTTTTGACCTCTTGTTGCTCACAAATCCAAAAAGGGGAACTGGCGATGCCGAAATTCAGCCGTAAACGCTCTTTGCCGAAAACATTGTTGATGCGCATACAACTGTAGGGGCAGGTGAAACCTGCCCGAAAAATCCTACGGGCGGATTTCATCCGCCCCTACAGTTTAGGGTTGACAGCCGCCAACAATCCTTTGAGTAAAGAGCAGCCGTAAAAGAAATGGTGCCAGGGCGCGGAGTCGAACCGCGGACACCCGGATTTTCAGTCCGGTGCTC
>ERZ1669248.805-NODE-805-length-13365-cov-10.086927_pt1 | contig 13365 bp, 12 predicted proteins | sample MGYA00579296_ERZ1669248 | MGnify/ENA primary metagenome ERZ1669248 (study PRJEB41166, sample SAMN08046057) | hot springs metagenome | biome: hot spring; feature: neutral hot spring; material: thermophilic sediment; isolation source: thermophilic sediment from...
ACAGCTCATTAAAGATAATGAATTATGGTTATATGCTAAAAAGATAGATGGTAAGATAATATTCTTCGACGAGTTTAATAAGAAGATCGACGACTACATTATAGAGTTTAACCTATTCAATAATATAGTTGGATCAAAATCTCCAAGATATAGTAAGGGTTACAAGTATTGTAGTAGATGTGAAGAAGCATTCCTAACAAATACTAAGACTTGTCCAAGATGTGGAGCAACATTAAGAACTAAACCTAGAAGAGTTAAGAAGAATATTATAGAATGTTTATCCTAGAGATGAGATAGATCTCTAAGAGTAATGTTTATAGAGTTTATGATGATAGTAGGATTATATGTCCAGGATGTAACACCATCATATATCCTGAGATGATTATAACTATGAGTTTATAGATATTGATGATTATTATGTATTCTCAATGAGATCCTATTCTTTTATGTAATTGTGGTCTCGATTACAGTCTATCTCACTTTTATTAGAGGTTGGATAGTTCCAATCTTCACAGCTATCGGATTATTCTTCACCTATGCTTATAGTGGTGAACCCTTCAAGTTTAAGCATCAACCAATAGGGGAGCTGTCTGCATTCATAGTTTGGGGATATTCTTAAAGACGGAGATGAACCAGTAATAATTTCACTGATATCTAGAGGTTCACTCTTCTAACCATCTATAACTTCCATTAACGTAAACTTCTCTTTTGAAGAGAGCGGGCTCCTTCTTATATCTTTCAACTAATTCAGGTAATGCTCTAAAAACTTCCGCTAAGCCTGTTGAAGTATTTCCGAGATTTTTGGCTAACCATAAGAAGATATCTAATTACATTCAATTACATGAAGAGCTTATCCTATCGATCTTCTTAGTTTCGCTGCTTCAATTAATTCATCTTTTGCTTTATCATATTCTTCTTCTAGGATTGATATTAGAAAATTCTCTATAGTGTTTGCATATCTTCTATCAGATAGATTTCTACCACCAATCTTTACTCCAAGTATTTCTGAAACAGTCTCAAGGTCTTCGAGATATAGTGGGAGGAACTTCCTATAGAATTCATCTGATAAATGTTTTGATAACTGGCTCCTATATTCAGTTAGAAGTGATATGGCTTCCCATACTACTCTTCTTCCCGCTTCTTCAAAGTCTTCTCTAAGTTTTGTATGAACTTGACGGAGTATATTGTACTCTTCCTCGTTTAGATTCCTTAAAACTCTCATGCCTATGAATTCTGGGGGAAGTCCCAGAGAATAGAATGCGCCTGTGAATGGTATAGCCCGAGGTACTGATTTCCCCGCTACTCTCCTAGAATATCCATATAATCCTATGTGTAGCTTCCTACCTCTACGAGGTGGAATAAACGATGCGATATAATTTACAGCATCGACAGCTGCTTCAATGGATTCTTGATATTTTTCTATGAACTTCTGTGCAAGAGAGATGATCTGTTCTTCTATTCCAGCTAGATCTTTTGGATAATTGTATGGGAGCAAATTATTTAACCGCTTCACGGCTTCCTTAACCTTCTCTTCTGGATAATCATATCTATAAGCGGATTGTATAGTTATAGTCCATACTCCCCTATACTCTTCAACTACTCTATCGATATTTTCTGGAGAGTTATGTCCTCTAAAAGGTAGACATCCCACACCGATTATTGGATAGATCTTTATCCCATAATGGTTCTCAAGATTCCAAAGCTTTGATAAAGCAAGTTTCGCAAGAAGAGTAGCTGATACGAAACCATAGTTTAACGCGGGGTCAGACCTTGCTATGAAAACTCTTACATAATTTGGTGAGACTAGTTCGATATATTTACTTACTATTTCATCGCATCCAACTAAAGACTTGAAGTCTTCTAGGAGTGGGATAACCTCAATCTCTTGAGGATAGACTTCCCCAACTAGTTCTTTCAGCTTCAAGCCATAGTAATCTATTCGTTCATTTACTGGTTCAACAATAACCTTCCTATAAGTTTCTCTAACCCTTATTAAGTCGATATGACTTACCGTAAATGGTAATATTATTTCGAAGATTGAGACCATAGGAGATTGATTGTAAAAGCTGGATGCAACATCATTGTGTTTAGGTATAGACTCAAGAGTCTCCAAGAAAATCTTCCTCTCACTAAACTCTATTAACGGGTTAGGTATTCTAAGAGTTAGAAAAACATCTTCTCCCAGTTTATTGTTAGAGAAATATTCACCATAGTTCGTAAAGAGTTTTCTCACTACATGCGGGTCGATGTCTTTACCTTCTGCATCCCACATAACTTCCTGACATCCTAATACTGCATAACTATAGTATGCTTCATATACTTCATCTTCACCAGATATTAATTGACCCTGACACCATGCTGGAATAGTAGCGTTATCAGGATGCTGAGAAGCCATAGTTCTAGGAATATTCCTCTCCTTCTTCATCCTTTACGGATCTCCACCTACTCCTACTTTTTATCTCTTTACAATATCAAGCATATCTAACAACTTTTTCGTCATATTCTATTGGTTAGGAAAAGTTTAAAGTAACGTTTGGGTAGCTCTTACGCAGGTGTTAAGCATTGAAGATACTTCAATTGCATGTTGACTACGTTGAGTATGAGCCTATACAAGTGGAGAGCTCAGTATATGAAGAAGTAGAGAAAAAAACATACAGAGTAGATGATGCTCTCCTATTACTTGTAAGTGTTGAGAAAGACGATGATGAAGGATTAGTAGGGGAAGTCGTCAAAGATTCCATAGATTTCATGAATAGAATGAAGATAAATAAGCTAGTTCTATATCCTTATGCTCATCTAAGTACAGAGTTAGCTCCCCCTCTTAAAGCCTTCAACATCATTAAGAAGATGAAAGAAGAAGCATCTTCAAATAATGTAGAAGTGTATTCCGCTCCATTTGGGTGGAATAAACGTTTAGTAATCGCTGTTAAAGGGCACCCACTAGCTGAACAACTTAAGAATTATAGTGGCCGCCCACAATCCAGAGAAGAAACTGTATCAAAAGCATTATTAATGGAAGAGAAACTGAAGTCTTACTGGTTTATCCTTACTCCTGAAGGAGGCATGATCCCTGTCGAAGAATTTGATTTTACATCTCACAGGAATCTCGAATACTTAACTAGATATGAGATAGCTAAGTCTAGAGCTGTCTTAGAGCAGCCTCCTCACGTCCAGTTGATGAGAAAACTCAAGATCGCAGATTATGAGAGTGGTAGTGACCCTGGGAATATGCGTTGGCTCCCTAAAGGCAGGTTGATAAAATCTCTTCTAGAACAATATGTTACGAGTAAAGTTATCGAGTATGGTGGGGTTGAGGTTGAGACACCTATAATGTATGATATGCATCATCCAAGTTTAGAGAAATACCTTCATAGGTTTCCTGCAAGACAATATATTATTCGAACAGAAGATAAAGAATACTTTTTAAGATTTGCAGCATGTTTTGGTCAATTCCTTATGGCTAGCGACATGGTATTGTCCTACCGTCATCTACCATTCTGGCTCTACGAACTAACAAGGTACAGTTTTAGAAGAGAGAAAAGCGGTGAGTTAGCAGGACTTAGAAGGCTTAGAGCATTTACAATGCCTGATGTACATGCCTTTGTTAAAGATATTGAGCAAGCTAAATCAGAAATGAAGAAGAGACTCAAGCTTAGCCTAGAAGTACTTGAAGGAGTCGGTTTAACTAGAGATGATGTAGAAATGGCCATCAGGTTTACGAGAGAATTCTACGAGGAGAATAGAGAATTCATATACGAGTTGGTTAAGAGTTTTGGGAAACCAGTCCTCGCCGAGATGTGGGATGAGAGATTCTTCTATTTTGTATTAAAGTGGGAGTTCAATTTTATTGATGGACAGAGGAAAGCTGCAGCTCTTTCAACAGACCAGATAGATGTTGAGAATGCCAGACAATACAATATAACATATGTAGATGAGGATGGTGTTGAAAAATATCCTATAATTTTACATTGCTCACCGAGTGGTGCAATTGAGAGAGTCATCTACGCTCTACTTGAGAAAGCCTATTTCACAATGGAGAAGGGAGGAAAACCGATGCTGCCCGTATGGCTCTCACCTACTCAAGTTAGATTGATACCTATTGCAGAGAGACATCTACATGATTGTATGAACATAATGGCGAAACTTGAAGAAGAACAGATTAGAGTTGACTTAGATGATAGAGAAGAAACGGTAGATAAGAAGATCATGGAAGCTGAGAGTGAGTGGATTCCATACATAGTAGTATTTGGGGATAAAGAGAAGGAGAAGGGGGAATTAGCGGTAAGAGTGAGAGAGACAGGGCGAATAGAGTACATGAAGCTAGAGAAACTAATTGAAGAAGTAAGGAAACATAATAGTGGGAAACCGTTTAAGCCGCTCAGCCTTCCCAAGCTACTGTCTAAGAGACCTAGCTTCAAGTAACGCTGTATAACCGAATCTTTCAAATACTTCTTAACAATGATATTAAATGATGAGTCATGAGTAAATCACTGATTCTAAGAGAGAAAGCTAAGATAATATGGGATAGAATACTTGATCACCCATTTGTAGTGGAGCTATATGCGGGGAAGCTCCCAATTTCCAAATTCAAGTACTACATTCTTCAAGACTATAATTACTTAGTCACTATGGTCAAGGTTTTGAGTATTGTTGCAGCAAAAGCTCCCAACATTATGCAGAGCAAGAAAGCACTACATCTTGCATATATGACTGTAACGGGCGAGATGGAGAATTATGAAAGACTCCTTAAAGAGATGAATCTTACAATCGATGATGCTATATCAACTATCCCGAATCCAACAAATGTTGCATATATGAATTTTCTTCTTTCAACAAGTTTTCTACATGATTACTGGATTTCTATGTCGGCTCTCTTACCATGTTTCTGGACGTATCTAGAGATTGCTGAAAAGCATCGAGAAAAACTTGAGTCTAATCAATCGATTCTCTACAGGAAGTGGGCTTTAACATACTTATCGAGAGAGTATAGAGAAGTTGTTGAAATATTCAGAGACGAAGTAGACTCATCGAATTTGACGGTAGAACAGATGTGGCCATATTTTGAGTTAGCTTCAAAATATGAGTATATGTTTTGGAGTTCAGCGTATAGTGAGGAGAAATGGTTAATATAATTAAGAAATTGAGAGAAGAATTAGAAGACTTAAATGTTAAAATTGTTCGCCATCCATCTATACAGAAGCCCAGTAAGGAGGTATTAGTCAAATTCGTTGAGAACCAGCTTTACATAATCCCCCACGACTTGAAAGCATTATCCCATGCTCTTTCCAAGGCAAGAGTTTTAGACGAAGTTGAATTCTTCAAGACTCTCGTAGATGGAGACTATGAAGCATTAAAAGCATTAAACATGTTAGCAGATGAGCTCGGCGTAAAGTTAGACTATGCTAAACTATCTGTTAAAGCTGTGTCATACACTCATTATCTTTCATGGCTTGCATTGAATGGCTCCCCTGGAGATATTGCAGTAGCTTTAACTGTTAATCTTCCAGTATGGGGTGAAAACGTTAAGAAGCTTGGAGAACATGCTGGAAACTTAAAAATAAGATCCACTAAATTATTTAATTTATTTTCTGGACCATTCGAGCCCCTAGAAGAAAGAGCTGAAAAGATTGCTGAAAGATATCTTGACTGGGAGAGATACAGGTTTATTGCTAAAGCAATCCAACAATACGAGCTAGAATTCTGGGACAGCCTAATCGAATAATTTCACTAATATTCATGTTAACATAGATCTCATTGGAAATAGATTATCATATTGCCTCCATCTGAAAACGAACAAAATATATATTCTATCCTCAACATTCGTATAAACATGGATGGAGGGTTTGACATAGGTTTTGTCTTCTGGCTGTTCTTGATACTTTTCATATTCTTGTGGCCTCAATATAGAGTTAAAGCACTTCAAAATGCTAGGTTAGCGCTTATGAAGAAATGTGAGCAGAAGCTGGGCTGTAGAATCATAACCTTAATACATAGACAGGAGAGGGTAGGATTATTCGGTATCCCTTTCTACAAATACATAGATATTGAAGATTCTGAACAAGTATTGAGAGCTATCAGGAATACTCCACAGGATCTACCTATTGCGATGATAATACATACGCCTGGAGGACTAGTTCTTGCAGCTACTCAAATTGCTCTCGCATTAAAAGAGCATAAAGCGAAGACGATCGCGATAATTCCACATTATGCTATGAGTGGAGGAGCATTAATAGCTCTCGCAGCAGATGAAATATGGATGGATAAGAATGCAGTGATTGGACCTGTGGATCCACAGATAGCTGACCAGAGATTAGGAGTCCTTCCCGCTGCTTCTATAGTTAGGGTAGTTAATGAGAGGGGAAGAGAGAAAGTCAGAGAAGATTATCTTATATTAGCGGATGTAGCTGAGAAAGCTTTACGCCAAATGGAGCAGACTGTTTACAATCTAATAGTCGACAAGTATGGTGAAGAGAAAGCTAGAGAAATTGCTAAGATAATGGTTGAGGGTAGATGGACACATGACTATCCTATAACAGTTGAAGAAATAAGAAAACTTGGAATAGATGTGAAGACTGATTTACCCAGTGAAGTTTATCAATTGATGGAGTTGTATCCTCAGCCGACAGGTCTAAGACCAAGCGTTGAATATGTACCAGTTCCATATGTTCCACAGAGACAGAAGAGAACTCAATAGTAAAGACGGCCACCTAAATCCTATCAAGAAATTAATGCCATCGGATAGCTTTCTATTTTTCTCAAAGCTTTTTCAACGAAGTCTACGGGCACATCTCTACCTAACTCAGAGATGTATCCCGTGATTAGGCTTGCTTCTACTATCTCGAATACGTTGAAGTCCATGTGGATATCTTCTAAATCATAACCCCATATTTCAGGTCTCCAGAGATGTTGAAAATCTAACTTCATACAGTCGCATACAACATATAATGGTATAGATTTTTCATTACAGATGAGACCAGCAAGTCTGGAACCAGACCTATTAACCATTGAACCATTTGTTAGGATTGCGTCGCATCCCAGTAGAACGGCTTCAGAAGAACAGACTGCTTCAAGAATAGATGAGTCGGGGTATATTTTCACTCTTAGACCTTGAGATGATAACTCTTTAAAAGCTCTAACTCCGTCGAAGAGAGGCCAACCCGTGATCATAAATACTTCAACATCTCTGAGTTTCTTTAAGGTATTCAATACTTGAGAGCTATAGCTTAATGTGAACACCTTCCTATAATCCTTCAATACTTCAAAAGCGTTTCCAACTACTCTAACAATATCATCCACATAGTATTTTGAGAGTCTTTCAGCTATTATTCTAAAATTCACTCTCCCAGTTATCTTAAGAGATGAGTCTACAGCTTTCTCCAAAATATAGACTAAATTTGAAGGTAAGATTATTGAGGATCTGTTCTTGATAATGTTTAAGACTTCATGTAATACTCTGTGTACTTGAGATTCTTCGAGACGAGTTAAAGTTTCTGAAAGGAATTCGAGAAGATGTAGAGCAATCTGAGTTGAGCCATGGACTCTATCATTTACAATTTCTCTGACTCTTCTATGGATCTCTTCTTCCATTATCTATCTAGAATTAGCTCATGTGAAACGTTTATAAAAATATAGTAGGCGATTACGGTTGGATTATCTAAGTATTCTCTCCTTCATACTTCGTCTTCTAGAATACTTAATATTTTTAGATTATCTTCACAGTTTCTTTCTTTGACCTCCTTTGACGGAGACTGCAATAAATGTTGACACTATATTGGACTCTCTAGCATCATCTACGAGATTGAAGATTCTGAAACTATTATCTAAGAAAGAGTTAGGATACTCAGAGTTAATGGATTCACTGGGGATGGAGAAAAATAGAGACGCTGGAAAATTCTCTTATCATTTGAAGAAGCTTCTGAACTCTAAGTTGATTGAGGTAAATAGAGAGACAGGTAAGTATAGAGTATCAAAGACAGGGTTGCTAGTACTCGATAATCTAGACAAGCTTGAGAAAGATCTTGGGACCAAAGAGTTGCTGATAGTTAGAAGAAGTGAGAATATTATTGAGCCATTTGATAAGACGAAGATTATTAATTCTCTTGTGAAAGAAGCGAATCTTACGCCTAAACTTGCTTCTGAGATTGCGTCAATAGTAGAAGAGAAACTACATAATTTAAAGATTGAATATTTGACCTCGCCTCTCATTAGAGAACTAGTTAATACCGTTTTACTTGATATGGGTCTTGAAAAATATAGGCATAGGCTTTCCAGAATAGGTATGCCGATTTACGATGTCTCAAAGCTTTTCAGAAAAGTCTCCGTTATAGGCGATCTTAGAGAGTTCATGGAGGAGTCATCGAAATCAATAATGAGAGAGTATTGTCTCCAGAATTTCCTATCTAGAAACATTGCGGAGATGCATTTAACAGGGAGAATTGACTTATATCCTTTAGATAATTGGCTTACAGGTGTAATAGCTAGAAGTTATCAAGCTCCAAGCGATGAAGAAGAAGTTTTTAAAATATTGGCAGAAATATCTGCATCAACGCTAAACATAAGACATGAAATAAACTTGAGACTAATAGATAAGAAAGGATTAGAGAACACTCTAAAAATCATTAGACACATAGTCTCCACAAGTTTACTTAGAGGCAGATACTTATCAATAACAATCGAGCATGAAGATTTAGTTGAAAACTTTCCCAGAATAATGGAAAAGATCAGAATGCTTGATCAATCTATTAAGAAGATTAGATATATTGTAGTAGTCGATGAGCCTTCTTATTCTGAGTTATTGAAGCTTGACGAACTCTTTAGAAGCTCTAAGCTCCAGTACGTGATTACAAATTCTGATGAATCTTTATTCTATGGTTTGAGGTTACCGTTAGAGAAGCCTTCATCAGATATTCATGCAGTCTTCACATTGAACCTACTATTACTCGCATTGGAGTCAAACAAAGATGTAGACTATCTCCTAGAGAGAATCAGAGAGTTGACTATGTATGGGTTCTCAGCTCTAAGTAAAAGAGCCAGAATGTTTAAACAAGTTTATGGGAGAAGATATTCAAAACAGATATATTACGTTAGCTCGTTATATGGATTAACGGAGGCTGTCAAGACGATACACGGCGTTGTCCCATATTTATCAAAAGAATCATCCTCACTATTGAGTAGCATTATACAATACTATGTTGAAAACTTGAAGAAATATCCTAGTGAGATGGGGAAGTTAACATTAGGTTCTAGAACTCCGAAGTCTTCAGCTAAGAGATTGTTTAGATTGATATCTCATAAAGTAAGCATGGATGATCATGAAAAGATAAGTAGTCATGGGTACTTGATTAGTGCACCTATTGAGAAATTTAGAAATATTGAAGAGAGAGCATTATTTGAATCTCGGATAGCTTCATATATTGATGGTGGATACTACACGGTTGTTAAGGGAGCTAGGAGGAAAAAAATAATTGAGGATGCGGTAGTCCTCTTTGAAGAATTATCGAAGACTGGTAAACCATTCACGATTAAGATTGATGAAGCTGGAGTAAGCTAGGTTTTCCTCGACTTTAAAAGTAGGATGGCTTTTGCAAGGTCGCCGTTTGTTTCAACTAAGGCATTTTTTGCTTCTTCTTCAGATACTCCTGCTTGGACAGCTACAAGCATTATGTCTTCCTGGGATGGCTGATACGCTTCTTCTACAGGTTTTTCAATTGTAGACTCTATTTCTTCTACTTCTCCACCGATGACTTGATAGATGTTTTCATTCTCTATCTTCATGAACATGATGGAGGGGTTCTTTATCCGTAATTCTTTATCCTGTAATCTAATGACTACTTCTTCAGCTACGCCCAGTTCTTTCAAGTTTAATCCTAAGCTTTCAAGCATGCGTGCTTGCATCCTCCTCAACTGTCTAGCAGGCAGCTTCTTCATACTGTTTAACACCTACGCCTACTGTTCTATTAAGTTTCATGGTTGAGCAAGTATAATATCTTTCCCATCTCTAAACTAAGCTTGATTAGCGTATTGAGAACAGTGTTATTTAATGTCTTTCCTCAAGTCTCTAACTTTTACAGCTGTGCCTTTCGTTGAACTAGTTATAGTCTGCCCTGAAATCTGAGCTTTTCCTACAGCGATTAGTTTTCTATCCATTGTATATACTAAGACTTCTTCATTGGGGCTTAGTAGTTCATCTACTTTCACGATCCAGCCAACTCTTACAATCTTCATCCTCGATAATTCGGGAAGATGTTTTTCTCTAATTACTACTCTAAATCTAGGCCACTCAATTATTTTTTCAAGCCTCTCCCCGCCTTCTAACGTTAATGCAAGCATTCCATCATTACTTCTTAGAGTTGCCAATAGTTTTCCATCTAGAATTATGTATCTAGGTCTCCCAGTTCTCTTCGATACTTCAATTACTGTATCTTCTGGGAATAACTTGAATCCTACACCGTAGCCGAACTGGTAATCAGCAACCATTCTAACGATATTGAGTAACTCTTCTTTACTCAACTTTAAACTCTCCCCGGCTTGAAAACCTCCGTAGTTTTTCAGCAAGCTCTACTGTTGTTTCAACATCAACTGTTACACGTCGGTCATCATACTCAATATTTATTACTTTAGACTTGTCATATAATTCTTTTATCATTCTCATCGATGTTGAGTCGTAGGGGATTGTAGCTTTAACTCTAATGAATCCTTTAAGCATTTGGGAGACTTTCTCTTCTAGATTCTTGATGTTCCATCCATTCTTCGCAGATATTGCAACATATTCATAGGGTAAGCTTAGTTGTTCTATTTTATTCTTTAGTTCTTCTTGATCCATTAAGTCTATCTTGTTGAAGACCAGTAGTATTGGGACGCCATTAGCACCGATGCTGTTTAATGCATCTATTGATGTTTCAAGCTTCTTCTCAACGATGTGTAGCGGTTCTGAAGCATCTATCATTAACAATATTAAGTCTGAAAGCGCGATCTCTCTAAGAGTTGCGTAGAATGCTTCGACTAGTAGGGTTGGTAGATTATTGATGAATCCGACTGTATCTGAGAGGAAGGCGGGTTTGCCGTCAAGCCTTACAATTCTAGTTGTAGGTGTTAGAGTTGTGAAGAGCTGGGAGCTGACCTTGACATCCTCGGAGGCTAAGAGATTGAATAAGGTAGATTTACCTGCGTTAGTGTATCCTGCGAGAGATATTACTGGGAGACCATGTTTCTTCCTCTCGAATCTTATCAAGTCCATGTGTTTCTTTATTATCTCTAGTTTTCTATTGATGGAGACAATTCTTTTATGGATTTCATCATAATACACGTCGGCTTCGTATGCTCCGAGACCGTGGAATCCAGGCTGTTCCCCTTTCTTAGCTAGTCTCACCTTCTCTTTGGCTCTGGACAGTTCATATTTTAGTTCTGCAAGTTTTATCTGGAGTTTGGCCTCTATGCTGCTAGCGTGGAGAGTGAAGATCTCTAAGATGAGTTGGGTTCGAGTAATCACTTGTACTCCGAGTTTCCTCGCTAGATTGTATTCTTGAACAGGTTTTAACTCATTCTCAAATATTATCTTCTCTATTCCGAGTTCTTTGACAGCTTTCTTTAATTCTTCGACTTTTCCTGGTCCAATATTATATTCTGGATGGGGTGGTCTCTCCTGCCTTATTCTATACACTACTTCATATCCTGCAGTGTGACAGAGTTCGCTAAGCTCATCTAGGTTGTCTTCTTCTCCAGGGTTTACACGGTGAACTATTGCAACTTTCAATCTCTTTATTCCCTTCTACTAGAATCCATGTTGAAGGTCTTTAAAACTCTTTGCATGAGAACCTCATTGTTTCTTCCTTTCTCTCTCCTCACTTTTCTTGAGAAATAATCCTAGAGATATGCTTTTAGAAGGTTCACCTTTCTCAATATATTTTGAGACATCTTTAAGTTCTTCTTCCACTGGAACAATCAATTTAACCTTGAGTAGTTTCTCAATCTTTCTCATAAGCTCGATGGGTGGATTAAATTCTCCTGCTTCTATCTTCCTAATAATAGTCGATTTCTCATTTAATTGTTGAGCCAAATCTTCCTGTGTTAAACCCATCTTCTCTCTAGCCTCACGAATTATCCTCCCAAAATCTTCAACATACTCAACATCTTCCACGGGTAAACGTGTTGAACCACGTTTCCCACTTTTAAAACCTCTATTCATCCACGACACACAACATCTAAACAACTAATAACTATTTCCAGGGAAAAACTTAGGTAGCCCCCTATAAACCTCTGAACTAGTGTCCTCTCTGAAGCAACATGTTTTCAAAGTTTAAAGACCAGTTATGAAGTCGAGATTTTGATGAAGAGAGGTACACTCTGTATACCGTGTACTGTTAGAACTGCTTATGATGTAAGTGTTAAAGCAACGGAGGATGTAGAGTTGAGGGAGAAAGCTTTGGCAGAGGTATTAGAGTGGTTGATTATGAATTACCGTAACCCTAGCTTAACACCAAACCTTCTCCACACTAATGCTTTCAGGATAGTAACCATGATAACTGGAAACAGTGATCCATTCAAGATTCTGAAAACTGAATCTAACAAGCTTGCACTAAGCTTAACACCATTCCTAAGGAGAGAATTTGAGAGAAGAGATTTCGTAGAAGGTTTCAGGTTTGCTGCTTTAACAACGATATGTGGGAACACGATAGACTTCGAAGTTGAGGGTTACGAAGTATCTCTAGAAAACCTATCAAGCCAGCTGAAAACATGTCTAGAAAGCTCATTAACAATAGATGATACAGATAAGCTCCTACAACTCTTACCCAAAGCTGGCAAGATACTATACATGTTAGACAACGCTGGGGAAATAGTATTCGATAAATTCTTCATGGAAGTGATAAGCCAGAAATACGATGTCAAGATATATGCTGCTGTAAAGTCTGGTCCAGTACTAAACGATGCAACAATTGAAGATGCTGAACAAGTAAAACTCAGTGAAGTAGCAGAAGTAATCACAACAGGAAGTAACTCAATAGGATTAGCACTAGAAGAATGCTCAGAAGAATTCAAACAAAAACTCAAAGAATCAAACATAATCATAGCCAAAGGACAGGGAAACTACGAATCCATAACAGAGGTAGAGAACATCCTACAGAAACCAGTAACCTACATACTCAGGGCAAAATGCCAACTAGTAGCCCGACATCTAAAAGTAAAAACAGGAGGCAACATAGTAAAACTCACAAAATAAACACAACACTAAAGAAAAAGACAATAAATGTTCTATAACGAAAGGTCTTTGTTTTTCCGCTATGGATTGTTAGACAATTAGGTCTTTATGCTATAAACAATTAATATTAGGGGCAAGTCTAAAGATTAAACTAGAATGCCTCCACTACT
>ERZ1669248.806-NODE-806-length-13359-cov-6.090274_pt1 | contig 13359 bp, 14 predicted proteins | sample MGYA00579296_ERZ1669248 | MGnify/ENA primary metagenome ERZ1669248 (study PRJEB41166, sample SAMN08046057) | hot springs metagenome | biome: hot spring; feature: neutral hot spring; material: thermophilic sediment; isolation source: thermophilic sediment from...
CTCTTGCCCTTTGAAGAGCCATATTGATCCATGCAGATGGTAGGTCTGGAAAGGTCTCTTTTGCTATATGATAAGCGGATCTTTCTGTGTGGTTTTCCAAAAGCCTATTGTAGCAAAATCTCACACAAGAGGAAAATCTACGCATGAGTGCTAAAACTTTTTCTTTGTCCTCTTTGCTTTCAAACTCCAAAAGACAGCTTAAAGTAAGCATATTTAGATTATAGCTTTAAGAAATCAAGTTTTGTCAATGCTTTGAGATTTTTCAAACAGCTTCTGTTCGTGAATGACAAAAGTGTTCATTGCTCTAAGAATGCACCCATACTTGCAAACTTTTCTATCCTTTCTCTTAGTATCTCTTGGGGACTTTTTGAGATAAGCTCTCTTAGGCATTTTCTTAGGAAGTACTTGAGCACTCTTGCACTCCTGATGGGGTCTATGTGAGATGCACCTAAAGGTTCAGGAACTATGTAGTCTATCACACCTAGCTTTAGCAGGTCTTGAGCGGTAAGCTTTAGAGCCAAAGATGCTTCTTTTACTTTGGATTGGTCCTTCCAAAGTATAGCTGCACAACCTTCTGGTGAAATAACAGAATAGATGGCATTTTCAAGCATAAGCACCCTGTTGGCAACAGCCAAAGCAAGCGCACCACCAGAACCTCCTTCACCTATAACTACCGCTATGGAAGGCACTTTTAGGTATCCAAAGGTGTAGAGGCTTTCCGCTATAGCTTCTGATTGTCCCCTCTCTTCTGCACCTATTCCTGGATATGCTCCAGGTGTATCCACAAAGGTGATAACAGGCATGCGGTATTTTTCTGCAAGCTTTGCAACCCTGATAGCCTTCCTATAACCCTCCGGGTGAGGCATGCCAAAATTTCTTTCCATCTTTTCCTTTGTTGTTTTCCCCTTTTCGTGTCCTATTACTGCAACAGGCATACCATCAAAGTAAGCAAAACCAGACACAATAGATTTATCATCTCCAAAGCATCTATCACCGTGCAGTTCAGTAAAGTCCTTGAATATCAGATTTATATAATCCAAAGTGCGAGGCCTTTGTGAGTGACGAGCCAAAAGCACCTTATCCCAAGGATCAAGTCTCTTGTAAATTTCCTTGGCTTTTTTTCTTAACTCTCTCTGAAGCCTTCTGAGTTCTTCTTCCTTCTCCTTATGTCCCAGCCTGTAAAGGCGTCTTAGTTGATCAACCTTTTGGTAAAGTTCCAGATATTCCCTTTCAAACTCAAGGATCATACTAAGATTATATGCTATAATGTTATCTCATGGAGAGGACGCTAATAATAATAAAGCCAGATGCTTTCCAAAAGGGAGCTACAGGAAAGATAATAGACAGATTTATAGAGGAAGGTTTTAGGATAATCGCTATGAAGCTCTTTAGGTTTACCAAGGAGCAAGCGGAAAAGTTTTACATAGTTCATAAGGACAGGCCCTTTTACAGAGAGCTTGTAGAGTTTATGACTTCAGGACCTGTTGTTGCCTGCGTTCTTGAGGGTGAGAACGCCATAAAGAGGGTGAGAGACATTATAGGACCCACGGATAGTGAGGAAGCAAGAAAGGTTGCGCCTTCTTCCATAAGGGCTCTCTTTGGTACAGATAAAGGTAAAAACGCCATTCATGCTTCCGATTCAAAAGAGTCTGCAGATTACGAAATACCCTTTATATTTTCCCATCTTGAATTAGTTGAGTGATCTCTTCTGCTATCTTTTGAGGTTCTTTGTGCGCCTTTATGTGCAGATGAGCTTGTGAGTACTTTTCTTTTCTTTGCTCATACAGAGCTTTAAGCTCTTCTTGAGTTTTTTTCAGCATGGGTCTGCTTTTGTCCCCTGCACACCTTTGTAAAAATTCATCAAAACTCACATCAAGCCATACCACTAAGCCCTTCTCTTTCATAAAATGCATAGCCTCTTGGTTGGCACCAAGACCTCCACCAGTGCTTATCACTACCCTTTCTTCTGATAAAAACCTTTTAAGGATTTTAAGCTCTAGATTTCTGAAGTATCCTTCGCCTCTCACACGGAATATCTCCTCCACACTCATACCCTCTTCTTTTTGTGCCTCCTCATCTATATCGTAAAAATGCCACCCAAGTTTTTCTGCCAAAATTTTACCTACAGTACTTTTGCCACTACACATAAAACCTACAAGAAATATCCTTTCAAATTTCATGCCTTACAAACAGCAAGTTCAGTAGTGAGAGAAAACCTCCCAAAATTATAAAAGTGGAAAGCTGTTTGGGTTTTAAGCCTCTTATTAGATTCATATGGACTACTAAGGCATAGTAAATCCACAAAAGCAGTGTAAAGAGTAGTTTTGGGTCATCTATCCAGTGTTTGCCAAAGTGTATCCTTGTCCATAAACTTCCAAAAAGGAGGGTAAAGGTAAAAAAGACAAAGGACAGATTCATCATCAGCCTTTCCAAAGACCTAAGAAGGTTTATGGGCAGGAAAAAAGCTGGTACATGTTTGTGTTTTAGTTTCTTCTCAAGCGCAAGCCGGAAAAGGCTTGCCAAACCTCCAAGAAAGGCACACGCATAAGCAAATAGAGCGGAAAGCGTGTGGAGAGAGTATAGGGGGTTTCTGTAGGGAGAAGGTTCTGAGGGTAGTGCAAGCAGTGTGGACATTAATCCAAAAAAGGAAAATATAGCAGAAAGTTTGAGCAGTTGGGGATTTTTTAAAGAAAAACCCATTAGAATAAGTATCATGGTGTTTCCAAGAAGACCTATAAACCCATAAACATTCGCAAAAGGAAAGCTACCCAATTTAAAGCTCATGTAGAGCACATGGGCAAAGTAAGAAAAAAGTGCAAGAAATATAGGAAAGAGAACCGTTCTGTTGGGTAGCTTACCATAATAAGAAAGCAGTGCTATGACAAAAGATAGGAGGTAAAAACTTATGCTAATTACCAGCATCTTTACTTAATATAGTTTAAATAACTTTTACTTATTACAGAATGAGCAAGCCATAGGGCTATAAGGGAGAAAAGAAGGTTTGAAGTACCATAGCTGAGCAGTGGGAGTGCTATTCCTTTTGGTGGAAGAAGATTTACCGCCATACCTACGTTCCAAAGTAAAGCTACAGCAAAGTTCATGGCTATACCAAAAAGCAGTAGCTTGCCAAAAGGTTCATCAATTTTGTAGGCAAGGTAAAAAAGCCTACCTATAAGCACAGAGTAAAGACAGAAAACCAACAGAACTCCTAAAAATCCAAACTCTTCCGCTATTAGGGATATGACATAATCTGTATCTACAGCAGGTAAAGCTCCCATTTTCTGCAAACCTTTACCTATGCCTACTCCCCAAAGTCCGCCGTGGGCGAAGGCAAAAAGAGACTGAATAATTTGGTATCCTGACTCTTCTGGGTCTGCAAAGGGATCTCTCCATGCGGAGAATCTCTCTGCCACATATCCAGACTTAGAGGTCAGTAGGTAAAAGGCAAAGAAGAAGAAGAGCGCTAATATGGGTAGGTAAACTTTTTTTGGAATGCCACCCACATAGAGCATTAAACCACAGATCAGCAAAAGAAAGATGGCACCACCCCTATCAGGTTGTAGAGAAATTAAGAAGGCATTAAGTAGCACCACAAAAGAGGCCCAAAGTATATACCTCCACTCCTTTATAGAACCCTTTTCCACCAAATAGTAGGCTATGAAGATTATGAGAGCTATCTTTGTAAATTCTAATGGTTGAAGGCTTGTGCCTATGAGCCATCTATCCACACGCTTATGTGTCAAAAATTTCTTTATAAGTACAGCGATGAGCATAAGTGTAGATGCGGATACCAAAAGATAGACTACGGACTTTTTCCTAAGCACCTGGTAATCAAACCTTTTGGTCATAAGAAACATGCCCATAAGGAAAGTTATTAGCTGTAAAAAGGGCTTTTTGTATATGCTTATGTCCCAGTAGCGTTCAAAAATGTGGGGTAGCACGTTTGAGCTTATTATGGCAGTTTCGCCTATGATGAAGAGCAGTAATACTGAGTAGAGTATCCACCTGTCCATCTTAGAGGAAGAAGAAACCATACAAAAAGCCAATAACTATCCGATATATGCCAAAGGGAAGGAAGGAATGTACAGATATAAACCTCAGGAAAACTTTTACTGCCAAAAGGGCGGTCAAAAAAGCGGATAGAAAGCCAACTGCAAGCAAATGCCATTCACTCTGCGTAAAGGTGCTATGGGACTTATAAATATCGTAAGATGTAGCGATGATCATGGTAGGAACCGCAAGTAGGAAAGAAAACTCAGCGCTGGCTTTTCTGTGAAGTCCCACCAACATACCGCCTATTATGGTGGATGCGGACCTTGAAACTCCGGGTATCATGGCTAAGGATTGGAACAAGCCTATGATAAAGGCTCGCTTTAGGCTTATGCTTTTGACATCTCCTATATGGCAGAAGCGTTCGCAAACCCTATCCACAAAGAGAAGGAACACACCACCCACTATAAGAGAAATCACAACAACCTTGTCATTGCCTATAAGGTAGGTCTTTATGAGTTTGTATAGCAAAAAACCCAAGATGCCTGTAGGTAAAAAGGCTACTATTACCCTTTTGAGGGTCTCCCAATCTGTGAGGAGTCTTTTGGCATATAGCAGGACTACTGATAAAATGGCACCTGTTTGAATGGCTATCTCAAAGCTCTTTGTAAAATTGCTGTGATCTAAGCCTAAGATGTGAGCGGTGAGTATGAGATGTCCCGTTGAGGACACAGGCAGGAACTCTGTAAGTCCTTCTACCACTCCTAAAATTATGGCTTGATATATGTTCATCAAAGTACCTCCACATATAAGCCTTTTAGGTATAGGCTGTTTGGCACTTGAAGTATCCAAGGGTGGTCAAGGTCTTGGAAGCTTACCTTTAAGACTCTTACATGCCTTCTTACATCTTTTGCTGCATCAAGGAGTACCTGAATAAGATGATCCAAAGTAACATGAAAGGAGCAAGAGTAAATAACCAGTATGCCACCTCTTTTGGTAACGTGCAAGCCTCTAACTAATAGCTCTTTGTAGCCTCTGAGGGCGTTGGGTAGGCTGGCTTTATTCTTGGCAAAGGAGGGTGGATCCATAAGAACCAAGTCAAAGGTTTGACCCTCTGCGTGTAGCTTTCTCATAAAGTCAAAGGCGTTGGCTTCCACCCATTCTATACCATCAAGACCGTTGAGCTCTGCATTCCTTTTGCCTACTTCTAAAACCTGAGAGGATATATCAACCGCTATTACCTTTTGAGCACCAGCCTTTCTCATGTTTAGAGCAAAACCACCCGTATGACAAAACACATCAAGACATACATATCCTGGCTTTACCAAATCCCTAATTAACCTTCTTGCGTATCTTTGGTCCAAGTAAAAGCCCGTTTTTTGTCCTTGAGGGATATTAACGTAGTATCTTAGGTCTCCCTCGCGTATTATGATCTCTTCTGGTACTTCTCCGTATATAACTCCTCCTTGGGTTTCAAATCCTTCTATGCTCTGTGCGTACTCGTTTACTTTTTCATAAATACCCTTGGGTTTTAAAATATCAATTATTGCAGAGATGACCCAATCCCTCATTAAGTTCATGCCAAATGTGGTAAACTCAAGTACCACATAGTCTTTATAGACATCTGCTATAAGTCCTGGTAGAAAGTCTCCCTCTGAATGCACTAATCTATAAGAGTCCGTATCCAAAGAAAGGCTTTTTCTGTAGTTGTAAGCTTGCTGTATTCTCTCCTCTATGAGCTCTTTGGATATCTTTTTGTCCTTGTTGAAAGAGAGAATTCTTATGCTTATGCTCACCTGTGGGTTTATGTATCCATACCCAAGGAAGTGCCCTCCCGCATCTCTGACTACCACGTGTTCACCCTTTTGGGGCTTCCTGGAATAGCTTGATATTTCAGGTCTATAGACCCACGGAAAGTAAGCCCTGAGTTTTTCTTCTACACCTGGTTTTACCCTAACTTGAATCATTCCCAATCTACGAGCATCTTTTGAGCTACCTCTTTGGCTTTTTCTTTGCCCATGAGCTTTTCCACAAGCTTTATCCCAAAGAGCAGTGCTGTGCCAGGTCCCTGACTGGTGATCACCCTGTCATCCTCAACCACTTTCTCATCTACAAAGATGGCAGGCTTTATGTCTTCCTTGAGTGCTGGGTAAGCAGTGGCTTTTCTACCCTCTAACAGACCAAACTTGGCAAGAGCGGTAGGAGCTGCACATATGGCAGATACATACTTACCCTTACTTTCAAGAGCTTTTACAAGAGCCTCAACCCTTTTGTCTTGCTTTAACTTTTCTACACCACCCGCACCACCAGGAAGAATGATCATGTCAAGCTCTTCGGGATTTAGCTCATCTACAGATGCATCTGGCACTATCCTTACATTCCTTGCGCTTGCAACAGGCTCTTTTGAAAGTCCAGCAATAATGACTTCTACACCTGCCCTTCTTAGAGCATCAATGGGAGCTACCGCTTCTACTTCTTCAAAGCCTTCAGCAAGTATTATAGCCACCTTTGGCATGCTTCAACCTCCTTAAGGATGCTCAAGCTTTAATTTTATAGCGGAAATGAGCTTTTCGTAAATGTATCTTATCTCGTATGCCATGTCTATGAGCTTTGAGTTTTTGGTAGCTTCCGCCCTTTTGACCAAAGGCATTACCACGTTCTCAAGCTGATACTGGTACTCTCTGATGTCTGCAGAAAGCTCATCTGATGTGTAGTCATCTATGCTTATCATGTACGTTTTGTAGAGTATCTTAGCAGAGGTAAGGGTATGAAGGAGTTCTTGCTCTATATCACCTTTGTCAAGACCTGCTTTTGTAAAATCGCCCATGATTTTAAAATTTAACACATGGACATAATAAAAACCTACAGACTTATACCCATTGAGGAGGGTGAGAGCTATATAAAACTGCTTGTTCCCAAGGGTTATGATGTCTTCTCCGTGGAAGAAATAAGGTTTATCACTGGTAAAAGCGTTGAGGTGTTGGAGGTAGAAGAGGAAGAGTTTTCCCAAGAGCTACAAAAGAGGCTCGCGCAGGAAGAGGTCTTGATAGAAACTCAGGTGGAAGAGGACAAAGAGCAAAGGGACATACTTCTTGAGGAAGAAAAGAGCCCTGCGGTGAGCTTTGTAAATGCCACCCTTATAAAAGCTACCACCCTCTCTGCTTCTGACATACACATAGAGCCTTACGAAGATGTGTCTTTTGTGAGGTTTAGGCTTGATGGAATCCTTCACGACTACATGAGCATACCCCTATCTTTGCACGAATCTGTCATTTCACGCATAAAGGTGCTTGCCAACTTAGATGTTGCGGAAAGGAGAGTCCCCCAAGATGGAAAGATAAGAGTTAGGATAGGTAAAAGGGACTTGGACATAAGGGTGTCCATAGTTCCTACCACTTTTGGAGAGAGAGCGGTGCTTAGACTCCTTGATAGGTCAGGAAGTATGCTCACCCTTGAGGAACTGGGACTTTCTCTGCAAGACCTTGAAAAGGTAAAAAGGCTTGCCCAAAAGCCATACGGCATAGTGTTAGCCACAGGTCCCACAGGTGCAGGAAAAAGCACCACCCTATATGCCATGATCCTCTATGTAAAGAGCCCCGAGAAGAACATAATAACCATAGAAGACCCACCCGAGTACCAAGTAAAGGGAGTTAGCCAGATACAGGTAAACCCAAAGGTGGGACTAACCTTTGCCAGCGGACTAAGAGCCATCCTAAGACAGGACCCAGACATCATAATGGTAGGAGAGATAAGAGACAGCGAAACCGCCCAAATAGCGGTCCATGCAGCACTCACAGGACACCTGGTGCTTTCCACTTTGCACACTAACGATGCGCCCTCCGCTATCACCCGGCTTTCTGATCTGGGTATAGAGCCCTTCCTTATAGCTTCCTCTTTGGAGGGTGTGATTGCCCAAAGACTTGTTAGGAAGGTGTGTGAGCACTGCAAAGAGCCCTATAAACCCACAAAAGAAGAGCTGTCCCAACTGGGACTTGATGGGAATTATACCTTCTATAGAGGTAGAGGGTGCGATATGTGTATGGGAACAGGCTATAGGGGAAGGACAGGCATTTACGAGGTTTTGGAGCTAAGCGACGATCTAAAACAACTCATCATAAAAACCCAAGATGCCAACGAGATAAGAAAGAGAGCAAAAGAGCTGGGTTTTAGAACCATGTACGAAGATGGACTTGAAAAAGTCATAAAGGGTATAACCACGCCTGAGGAGCTCATAAGAGCGGTAAAGGTGGAAGGATGATATACACGGGTGTAGATGGAAAAAAGCTATTCAGCGTAGAAAAGCACTTTCTGAAAAACACGTGGAGACCCACACAAAAAACAGGCAAAAAAATATGCGTAGTGCCCTCGGACCTTTGCTTGGTAAGAGTAGAACCAGCCTTCTCAAAAAAGATAAACCAGCTGAGGGGTTTCTATACCCTAGATGTGGAGCAGAGGTATGGAAAGGTAAGTTGGGACTTTTCCCTACATCAGGATAAGGTCTTTTTGGGAGTGTATAGAGATTATCAAGGCGAAGACTGTTTTAATGTGGAGCTTGAGGTGTTTGCTCTTGCAAGGGTGTTGCAAGTTTTGGGTTATGAAAATGCATACCTTTTGGACATGGGAAGAAGGAAAACCACTCTAATAAGCCTAAAAGACGGTTTGCTAAATGCCTACCGTGTTTTGATGAAAGGCGGAGATTACCTTACTGAACTTATAGCACAGGAAAGAAGCTTAGACTTTAAGAGCGCAGAAGAGCTAAAGAAAGAAAAAGGTATGGAGCTAAAAGAGGTCCAAAGAGGCATAGAGGAAATACTTAGCTCTTTGGGAATGCATATAAAAGATAAGCCAGTCCTTTTGAGTGGTGGTGGCTCCAACACCAAAGGACTAAGAGAGCTCTTTTCCCATGTCTTGAACAATCCATACTGTGAGCCAGCTCTTAACACAGCCTTTGGAGCAAGCTTGAAGTTTGTTCTCAAAAACCCTTACCCAACCTTTGTAGAAAAAGCCCTTTCAAAGGATCAGTTAAGAGCAGTATCCCTTTTGACAGCTTCAGGTGTTATACTTTTCCTTGTGTCTTATGTCCTTGTGGGTAAGCTCTGGTCTTCAGAAAAGCTGAGAGAACTCCAAAGAGAGGAGTTCAAAAAAGCCTTTCCTGGCACACCTATTGTCTCTCTTTACGATCAGGTAAGGTCAAAAGTTTCTGCGGAAGAGCCATACGAACTTACAAAGAAGCTTTCCGAACTTTCCCAAAGGCTAAAGCCGGATATCAAGATCTACTCCATAGAGTTTTTGGATGGTAAGCTAACTATTAAGGGTGAGGGCAAGGAGGAGGTAATAAACCAGATAAATCCTCAAAAGGTAAAGAAAACACCCACTGGAAGCGTAGAATTTGAGCTTGAGATAAAGTAGGATGCGAAAAATTCTTATGCTTATGGGACATTCTGCAGGTATTGGGGACATGCTACGAGGTAGCGCAAGTTGGAGAGCCCTAAAAAACCACTTTCCCGATGCAGAGCTTCACCTTTTGTTTCTCACTAAAGACAAGGGGGCGGTTTCGGAAAGACTCATATCAAGACATCACCTGCTCTCTTCCTTCCACGTTATTGACAAAAACATCAAAGGTATAAGAGACTGGGTGAGGTTTTTTAGGGAGTTTGACAGTGTTGTAAGAAAGGTAAATCCAGACTTTATTATTGACTTTGAGCCCCACGGTCTTAAGTCTTCGTTTCTGTGCCTTTATGCGAGGTTAAAGTACGGCATAAGGTCTTTGGGAATTGCAGAAATACCTTTTAGAAGATACTTTTATAGCATCTCTTCACAGTCATCAAGAAAGCTAAAGATTCAGGATTACACAGACAGGTACTTTGTAGTCTTGAAGGCTTTGGGTATAGAAAGAAAAGGCATTCCAATAGAGCTTGAAGAGACACCAGAGGCGGTAAGCTTTAGAAATAGCTTTAGGAAAAGGTTTTCCATTCCTGAAGACAAAGAGCTTATTGGTCTTAACATAGGATGTGGAACACCAGATGCCCTTTGGAGAAGGCCCAACTTGGACCTTTTGAGGGAGGTTATAAAGCAGTTGCAAGAAAGAACCAACACGGTGTTAGTTTTAACGGGTGCCAGTTTTGAAAAGGACATAAACCAAGAGTTTCTCAAAAACTACCCTCTGCCAGCCTTTGATCTTGCAGGACAGACAGATATCTTAGAACTTCCGGGACTCATAAGGTCCTGTAGGCTTTTTGTGTCCACAGACAGCGGACCTTATCACATGGCGGTAGCCCTAAAGGTGCCCACCCTTGCCCTTTTTGTCAAAGACTTTCCCATCGCTTACCATAAGCACCCTTGGGTTTCTTGCGTGGTTTTAAGTTCAGAAAAAGATATACATCGCGCAGTAGAGGAAGGTTTAAGGCTTTATGAGAATTTTAAAAAAGAAGGACAGCATAGCCCCTAAAGCCTGCCAAAAGACCACGCTAAAACCCGTGGGAAAGTCCCAAAGGTAAGAGAAGATCACTGCCCATGCGTTAAGAATAGAGCCATAAATCCATGCAAACAAAAGCTTTTTCTCAAACAAGAGACTCACCAAAGCAGGAGCCAGCAAAAGAGCAAAAACCACCAAAACACCAGCCAACTTTACTGAGCTTGTAAGAGTAAGGGCAAAAAGAAAGTAAAAGCTTATGGACCTGTAGGGTTCTCTTAGTTTTTTCTGAGAAAGGTAGAGCAAAAGACCTACAAAAGCGTAAAGTATTCCTGCCTTTAGGACTTCTGCCTTTGGAGTAAAGAGTATGTCACTAGCAGAGAGCTTCAAAAACTCCTCCGCTCCTTGGGGATTTTTGGAAAGGAGCAGGTATGTGGAAGAAATACCAAAGGCATAAAGAAGGGCTATAAAGGCTTCTTGGTAAGTTTTTAGCCTTTCTGAGAGATACACAAAGAGAGCACCAAGCAGGGCAAAAAGCAGGGTAAGAAGGTACGCATAGGATTCTTGGGAGAGCAAGAGGGATAGGGCAAGGCCTGTTCCAGCCATCTGCCCTACCGCAAGGTCAGTAAAGACTATTCCCTTTTGAATGATCACCCTTCCAAAGTAGGCGTGAATACCCACAAGGACAACAGAAAGTAAAAAAGCGGTAAGGAGGACATCCATTATTTGCATTCGCTCAACCTCCTTACCACCTGATCAAAAAGGCTAAAGAGGTCTGAAGCTTCCTTTATAGCACCAACATCGTGAGGAAGGACCACCAGCTTGGCATTTGTCTTGGAACTCACATACTGAGCGGTCCTATTTTCGTGATAAACATCCTGAAGTATGCACACCTTAGTACCTGCTCCTTGTATAGCTTTTATGATCTCTTCCGTGTGTTTTGCGGTAGGTGGAATACCCGGAAGTGGTTCCAAAGTGCCTATGAGCTCTATTCCATATCTGTAAAGAAGGTACTCATAAAGCTTGTGGTAAGAAACCATTTTGGTGCCACGCAGTGTGGAAAGCTCCTTGTCCCAAACTTTTAGCTTTTCATTCCAGCGTTTATTAAAGTCCCTTAGGTTCTGATCGTAGTAAGCGCAGTTTTTCTCATCAAGCTGGCATAACTTTTCCTTTATTGCTTTGGCAAGTATTGGTATGTTGTGAGGATCAAGCTGGTAGTGAGGATTGCCTTCAGGATGCACATCTCCCATAGCTCTTGAGACACTAATGGGTTTTTCTATGATCTGGACAAAAGCGGATAGGTCCAAAAAGCCCTCCCTTCCGGGTTGTATCTTGGGATTGTTAGACTGCTGTATGAGTGGAGGTAAAAAGCCTATTTCAAGGCTTGCTCCTTGAATTACCAAAAGGTCAGCGCTTCTTAGCTTTGCTATGTGGGAAGGCTTGGGAACCACAAAGTGTGGGTCCTCTGAACCTTTGGCTATAACGTGCAGGCTCACTCTGTCTTTTCCTATTTCTTTTACGAGGTCACCTATCCAGGGGTACGTGGCTACAACTTTGATCTGCGCAAAACTAAGAGCTATAAAGGATAAGAGAGCAAAAAGCACCTTTCTCATGGCTTACCTCCTTAGAAGGGATGCGCTCCGTGAGCGCCTATAGCAAAGTTAAACTGCAAGATAACTTCATTAACCGTCTTGCGCTGTCCTCCGTAAAAGAAGGCTTTGTTTTGTCCCACTTGCAACCTTATTCGTGAAAACTCAGTGGGATTGTACTCAAGCATGGCATAGTAGGCAGGAAGATGTGAAGAGAGCTCTCGCTTTACTCCATTAACTTTCACGTCGTTTTTGTTTATCAGGTTATACTGAATGCCAGCTCTCCACCTTGGAGCAAACCTCCACACAAGCTGAGCGTAAAATCCCCCTTGCTTTTTAGATAAGTAGCGTAAAGCTTCCAAGTTTCCTTGGTTGTCATAATCGTAGCGCGTGCCCTTCTGATCTCTGTAGAGATACTCACCTTGGAAAGACACATACCTGTAAGAGTCTATGGAGTATCTAGCGGTCAGGTCAAAACCATAAAGCTTGGTCTTTCCTGCAAAGGCGTGAGGATTTTTATCGTCAAGGTGATTTATCCTACTTTTACCAGTAGCAAAGGACAGGCCCGTAAGTACCGAGAGGTTGCCCACATCAAAGGAGGTCTTCACAAAGCCCACATAAAGGTTGGGTTTGCGCGCATCTCCAACGGAAATACCACCTTTTTCAAAGCCTTCTGTTCCAAAGCTCTGCTCGTTTTCTCCTTGAAGTACCTCTGCACCAAAAAGCAGATAGAAAGGTGTAGGTGCAAGCCAGTTTATCTGAACGCCCTTTTCTTTTAGACCGTCATCTCCCAGAAATACCTTATACACCAAAGGTTGGTTGGCAAAATCCCACACATGAGGGTGCTGAGCGTTTAGCCTTCCAAAAGAACTCCTAAACTTACCCACCTTAAACTGAAAGCCAAAGGGAAGCCCGCGCGTGACCGCATAAGCCTCTTCAATTTCTGATCCTTCCTCCGAGAAAGGAATGGTAGCGTAAAGGTCAAAGTAAGGGTCTACAGGTGCATACAGGTAGAGCTCACCGTAATTGAGATTAAAGCCTCTCTTTTCGTTTAGCTCTCCGTGTGCGTGTCCTTCGTGGGTATGTCTGTGATAGAGCCCTGGGATTTCAAGCTTTTTGTAGAGCTGATCGTCTTTGTTTCTAAACACTAAGGAAGTATCCACTATGAAAGAGATATCTGGTAGAAAGGCGGTCTGTCTGAAGGGAGACACCTGATAAGCTTTTAGTCTGTCATCGTACTTTAGCCTTAGCTGTAGGGTGCGGTCTGCGGGTGCTGGTTTTTGTGTCTCTTCTTTGACTTGAGTGGTGGGTTCTTGGACCTTTTCCTTTTCAAGAGCTTCTATCTTCCTTTGTAGCTCTTCTATGAGC
>ERZ1669248.808-NODE-808-length-13350-cov-2.981948_pt1 | contig 13350 bp, 11 predicted proteins | sample MGYA00579296_ERZ1669248 | MGnify/ENA primary metagenome ERZ1669248 (study PRJEB41166, sample SAMN08046057) | hot springs metagenome | biome: hot spring; feature: neutral hot spring; material: thermophilic sediment; isolation source: thermophilic sediment from...
TCGGAGATGTGTATAAGAGACAGCGCCTGCTCTACACGGTCGAGGAGGCGGTGAGGGCCGGCGCCGACGCTGTCGTGGCCTTCGGGTACGTGGGGGTGGAGGGCGAGAGCAGGCACCTCGCCAAGCTCGCGCGGGTGGCCCACGAGTGCAGGCGGCTCGGCGTGCCGCTGATAGCGGAGATGCTGCCCGCGGAGGTCGTGCGCCACCACTTCGCGGGCGGCGAGCGCACTCTGAGCGCGGAGAGCGTCGCGCTCGCGGCCAGGGTCGGGTGGGAGCTGGGCGCGGACGCCATCAAGACGTACTACACGGGCGACCCCGGGTCGTTCAGGAGGGTCGTCGAGGGGTGCCCCGCGCCCATCTACGTGCTCGGGGGCCCGAGGGTCGAGGACCTCCTCAGCTTCCTCAGGCAGGTCGAGGTCGCAGTGTCCTCGGGGGCTGCTGGCGCCGTCGTCGGCAGGAACGTCTGGCAGCACCCCAGCCCCGAGCGCGTCGTCAAGGCGCTCTCCCTGATCGTCCACGAGTCAGCGCCAGCCGAAGAGGCGGCGAGGAGGGCCGGCCTGGCGTAGAAGCAACCGGTAAATACCTGACGAGGGGGGGAGGCGCGCGTGGAGACGGGGCAGGGGCCCGAGCTCATCGCCAGGGCGGAGCCCGAGCCGCTGACCCTCCCCGTCCGCTCGCTGGACCACCCCGACCACTTCCTCAGGCTCGCCCTGATGGGGTACCCGCAGCTGGCGGCGGACCACCTCCTCCACCCCGAGGCCTCGGACCACCTCCCCCTCTACGTCTCCTCCCTGGTCAGGAGGGCGGCCCGGCTGGTCGGGGAGGGCCTCAAGCCCGGGGAGGCGGGGTTCGAGGCGAGGGCCGTCGCGAGGGCCAGGCTGTACGAGGCGCTCCTGGAGCTCTCCCTGAACCTGATGGGCGTCGAGAGGGCGTGGGCCCGCGTCGAGGGGCAGCGCGCCGCCAGCGCCCTGAGCGCGGTGAGGGAGGCTCTGGCCTGGTGGGAGGAGCTGGAGAGGCGGGAGCTGGGGCGCCCCCTCGTGCTGGAGGCGGTAGTCGAGAGGCTGCTGAGGTCGGCCGAGCTCGTCAACAGGGGCAGGAGCATGGTGGCGCAGATGGCGCGCGAGATCAGGCGTCAGCTCGACGGGGGGCGCCTCGCCTCCAGCTTCCTCAGCGCCGCCGAGCGCGTGCTGGCCGGCAACTTCTACAGGAGGGCTTACGAGGCCGGGCTCTGCAGGTTCGGCAACGACTACGCGCTGGGCCTCAGGTGGCTGCGGCACCTGGGCTTCGTCCAGGTCTCCACGAACCCCGTCCTCGCCGCGAGGGCCTACGACGACGACCCGTCGCTGTGGGAGAGGTTCGGCAGGTACGCCCGGGAGGTCCTCATGAGGGAGCACCCGGAGTGGTTCAGGGACCCGCAGGCCCACGCGGACGACCTGGCGATGGAGGCGACGCGCTTCGCTCTCATGGACAACTTCATCGTGTTCCGCCTCCCCTTCATCGTCTCGGGCTACCGCGACGGGCTAGTCAGCTACCAGCTCAACCCGCTCATCGCCCACGACGCGGCCAGGAGCGTCGAGGCGGCGAGGGTCTTCGTGGAGAGGCTCGAGAGGGACCTCGCCGTCTACGACGAGTACCTCTGGTGGGGCTACGGGGTCCCGGAGAAGGGCAGGGCCAACGTCGTGATCAAGGTGGCGGCGGCCTACCCGGCGGCGCTGGAGATCGTGGAGCGCATCAACGAGATGGGCATCGGCCAGAACGTGACGCTCAACTACACCGTGAGCCAGGAGGTCCTCCTGGGCGTCGCGGCGATGAGGGGGATGGCGAGGGCCGTCAAGAGGGGCATCATCCCCACGCTGACCTACGACACGAACATGGGCGGGAGGCTCGAGGACCACCTGAGGGAGGTCGCGGCCGCCCGCCTCCTCCTCGAGGCGCTGGAGGGGCTGGGCGAGGAGGACAGGTGGAGGATCCTGGGGAGGCTCGCGGAGGGGCTGGGGGTCAGCGGGGACAGGTGGGAGGAGCTGAGGGGCCGCGGGCTCCGCGCCGCCGTCGAGGCGCTCTGCAGCGCGGGCGTGCTCGGCAGGGACCTGCGGAGGGGCGCCTTCGTCGAGGCCCTCGTCGAGGCCCTGGGCCCCGGCCGGCGCGGGGAGGTGGAGCGGAGGGTCGGCGAGCTCGAGGAGGCGATACGGCTTGCCGGCACCTTCGTGGCGAAGAGGGTCTACGAGATACTGTTCTCGCCCTGGAACAGGGAGAAGTGGGTCAGGTACCTGATGGAGGAGGAGGGACTTACGAGGGAGCAGGCGGAGCTCGTGCTGAGCAGGATCGACCTGCTGCCCGCGTCGAAGCGGAAGCCGGCGGACACCCTGCTCACGCTCTCCTCCAAGAACGTGACCAACACGGAGTTCCCCGACCACCAGCTGAACGTGGCGGAGGCCTGCGCCAGCTGCGACCTCTCCAGCCTTAGGGAGTCGATCTCCCAGCCCCTCGACGGCCGCCACCTGGGCTTGCTGATGGAGCTGGAGGACTTCGTGAGGGCGTACGAGGCCTCGCCAGAGGTCAACGAGCTGCTCAGGAGGGCCGGTGTGGCGGGCGACTACGGGTCGAGGGGGGTGAGCCCGCGCGACTGGCCGACGTACGGCCCCTGCGTCAAGACGCTCGACGAGTTCACGAGGGCCTACCTGGCCTTCAGGGCCCGCGTCGTGGAGCTGGCCAGATCGATCGGCGGTTCCACCCGCTAGCGCCTCGGAGCCGCGAAAGGGTTAAGGGAGCTGCCGCACGCGCGGCGGGCGTGAACAAGGCTCGCGACCGCTGCGGCCTCAAGGGTTGCAGCGAGCCAGCGGAGTACGTGGTGGAGCTGGACGGCAGGCTGTACATGCTCTGCAGGGGCCACTTCAGGGCGCTCCTGAAGGCTCTGGAGGGGCTCGCCTCCAGCCGGGGGGAGGCCAGCCTGCGCGAGCTGAGCCCCGAGGTCCTCCTCAGCCTGAAGCCGGTGAAGGTGGGCGGGAGGCGCAAGCAGCAGTGATGCGGGGCAGCTTCTAAGCCCGCGAGCCTTGGCCGCCCTCAACCCCCAGGCGGGCCTCCCGGGGCAGGACGGCGCAGCGCGAAGCAGCTTTATTTAGAGGCGCTCAAAGGGAAGCCGGAGAGGTATGTCCGAGTTCGACGAGTGGCTCAGGCGCACGAGGAGGCTCTTCGAGGAGATGGATCGCCTCATCGACGAGCTGATGCGGGAGAGCTTCGGCGAGTTCAGGAGGGGGCGCGTCATCGGCCCCTACTACTACGGCTTCTCCGTCACCATCGGCCCCGACGGCGTGCCGAGGGTCAGGGAGTGGGGCAACATCAGGCCCGGCGTCAGGCCCAGGATCAGCAGCTACGTGGAGCCCTTCACCGACGTGATCGAGGAGGAGGACGTCGTGAGGGTCGTCGTCGACATGCCGGGCGTCGAGAAGGAGGACATCAACATTGAGGCCACCGAGACCGAGCTCAGGATCTCCGCTGAGAGGGGCGAGCGGAAGTACTCGAAGGTCGTCAAGCTGCCGGTGGCTGTCGTGCCCGAGACGGCCAAGGCGACCTACAAGAACGGCGTGCTGACGGTCACCATCGAGAAGGCCGAGAAGGCGAAGAAGCCCTCCGGGTTCAAGGTGAAGGTCGAGTAGCAGTCAACTTCTTTTTCCCCACAGTTCTCCCAACCCCGATTGCCCCCCATGAAATGCACGGATGCTAAAAATGCAGCGATAGAAATCCTTAAATATGGATGTTTTTTAATGCACGCGTATTTTCCAAAAAGATGCAAAAAGGTTTAAAAAGTCCTTAAAGGAGGGGGGCCAATGCCCTCCCCCCAGATCCTCCGGGGCAAGGTCCTGCTCGCTGCGGTAGTGGTTGCATCCCTGGTTGCTGGCTTCGTGTCCGGCTACTACTCGAGGGTCATCATGGGCGCCGGCCAGAGCGAAACCGTGACCGTCAGGATCGGGGCCCTGCTGCCCCTGAGCGGCAGCCTCGCCAGCTTCGGGAAGCGCAACCAGTACGCGCTGCAGCTGGCCGAGGAGGACATCAACCGCTTCGCCGAGCTGACGGGGAGCAAGTTCCGCTTCAGGATCCTCTTCGAGGACACCGGCACCGACCCGCAGGTCGCCAGGTCCAGGATGGAGGCGTTGGCTGCGCAGGGTGTGAAGGCCTTCATCGGCCCCATGTCCAGCCGCGAGGTGTCCCAGGTCAAGCCCTATGCTGACGCGAACAAGCTCGTGGTGATCAGCCAGTCCTCGACGGCCCTGGCACTGGCGATCCCCGGCGACTACATCTTCAGGGTCGTGCCGCCCGACAGCTACCAGGGTAGGGCCCTGGCCAAGTACGTCTTCGCGAGCGGGTTCAAGAAGGCCATCGCGATCTACAGGAACGACGCCTGGGGCGTCGGCCTGTTCGACAGCTTCAAGAAGAACTTCCAGGCCCTAGGTGGGGCCGTGGAGGGCTTGGCCTACGACCCCAGCGCCACGGAGTTCTCGGCCGAGGTCTCCCGCGCGGCCGACCTGGCGAAGGCGATGGGGGCCGACACGGCGGTCGTGCTGATCTCGTTCGAGGAGGGGATCCCGATCATCAAGCTGGCGGCGCAGAACCCCGTGCTCTCGAAGCTGAAGTGGTTCGGCACCGACGGCCTCGCCAGGAGCTCCAAGCTGGCGGCCGAGGCGGGCGCGGAGACTGTGGCGCTGGGCGGCCTGCCCTCCACCGTCTTCATCCCGGCCACCAACCCGCACCAGGAGGAGTTCATCAAGAGGTTCAGGCAGCGCTTCGGCGAGGACCCGGACAGCTACTCGATGAACGCTTACGACGCCGCCTGGCTGATAGCGCTCTCCACGATGCTGACCGGGAGCTATGACGGCGAGAAGATCGCGCAGGTGCTGCCGAAGGTCGCCGCCATGTACTACGGGATCACCGGGACCCTGGAGCTGGACGAGAACGGCGATAGGAAGGCCGGCGACTACGGCGTGTTCCAGCTGTTCAGCGCCGGCGGCTACGAGTGGAAGCTCGCGGCCGTCTACCACATCGACACGGACACCGTGACCCCCGTCCAGGGTTAGCGTTATGAGCCGTAGCCCCCTTTTTCTCGCCAAGAACGTTTCCAAGCGCTTCGGTGGCGTTCGCGCCCTCAACGGCGTCACGATCTCCGTGGAGAGGGGCTCCCTGACCCTGCTCATGGGGCCCAACGGCAGCGGGAAGACCACGTTCATCCAGGTGGCCAGCGGGCTCCTGGCCCCTGAGGAGGGGAGGCTCTTCTTCGAGGGGCGCGACATCACCCCCTACCCGCCCCACCTCAGGTTCAAGCTGGGCATCACGTCGACGTTCCAGACCCCCCGCCTCTTCCCCTCCCTGAGCGTGATCGAGAACGTCCTCCTCGCCGCGCAGGGCGACCGCGGCTTCCTCGGGTCCCTCAGGGGGGACGAGGAGGAGGTCGTCGAGAGGGCTTTCGAGGTGCTCCGCACCCTCTCCCTCGACGGAGTGTGGGACCGCCCGGCTTCTGCGCTCAGCGGGGGCCAGATGAAGCTGCTTGAGCTGGCCCGGGCCCTCGTCAGCGAGCCCAAGCTCCTCCTCCTCGACGAGCCGCTGGCCGGCGTGAACCCCGCGCTGGCCGGCGAGATCATGAGCCGCCTCACCAAGGCCTGCAGGGAGCTGGGCGTGACCGTGTTGATGGTCGAGCACAGGCTGGACATCGCGCTGAAGCACGCCGACCACGCCTACGTGATGCACAACGGCAGCGTCATAGCGCAGGGGGCGCCGGAGGAGGTCGTGGAGAACCCCGAGGTGGCGAGGGCCTACCTGGGTGAGTGAGCTTGCTGCTGGAGGTCAGGGGCCTCCACGCCGGGTACGGAAAGATCAAGGTGCTCTCGGGGGTCTCGCTCACCGTCGGCGAGCGCGAGGTGCTGGCCGTCGTGGGACCCAACGGCAGCGGGAAGAGCACGCTGCTCAAGGCCATCTTCGGGCTCTGCACGGTGTACTCCGGCTCCGTGCTCTTCAAGGGCGTCGACATCACGGGCCTGCCCCCCCACAAGAGGTCCCTGATGGGCCTCGGCTACCTGCCCCAGGTCGGCAACACGTTCGAGGGGCTGACCGTGAGGGAGAACCTGCTGCTCGCGCTCCACGACGGCTCGAAGCTCGAGGAGGGGATCGGCAAGGTCGCGGAGCTCATGCCGGAGCTCGGGGGCCTGCTCGACAGGAGGGTGAGGACCCTCAGCGGGGGCGAGAGGCAGATGGTGGCGCTGGCGATGGTGCTGCTCCGCAACCCCTCGCTCGTGATGTTCGACGAGCCGACCGCCGCGCTGGCCCCCAGGGTCGCTAGGAGGGTCATCGAGAGGATCGCGGCGCTCCGCGACGAGCTGGGCGTGTCTGTCATCCTCGTCGAGCAGAACGCTCGGGCCGCGCTGGAGGCCTCCGACAGGGCCCTCCTCCTGGTCTCGGGGCAGCCCAGGTTCTTCGGCGGCTCCAGCGAGCTGCTGGGCGAGAGGGACCTCGTCAAGACGTACCTGGGCCTCTAGGGGTGATCCCGATTGCTCGACGTCCTCGTGGGGGCCCTCGTCTACAGCAACCTCCTGGCCCTCTTAGCGATCGGGCTCTCCCTGATGCTCCTCACGTGCAGGGTGTCGAACTTCGCGCACGGCGACGTGGTCACCACGGGCCTGTACGCTGCCTACACGGCTAGCGTCCTCCTCAGGGTCTCCCCCTACGCCTGCATCCCCTTCGCGCTGCTCGCCGGCGGCCTGGTATCGCTGCTGAGCTTCCTCCTCGTCTTCGACCCCCTGAGGAGGGCCGGGGGCGGGCCGGTGACGCTGATGGTCGCCTCGATGGCGGTCGGCATCATCATCCGCTACTCCCTCCACGCCTACGCCGACGTCATGCAGCGGACGCTGGGCGTCTACACGAGGCAGTTCGTGCTCAGCGACTTCGAGCTCCAGCTGGCGGGGCTCAGGGTCCCCGGCGTCCTGCCCCTCTCCTCACTGACGGCCGCGGTGCTGCTGGTCTCGCTCTACGTGCTCCTCTACAGGACGAGGCTGGGAGTCGCCATGCGCGCCGCGATCGAGAACCCGCAGCTGGCCGAGAGCCTAGGGATCGACGTGAAAAGAGTGTTCGCGATCGGCTGGTTCCTGTCCGGCGCGCTGGCGGGGGCAGCGGGCGTCTTCCTCCCCTTCCGCGTGATCTCCGACCCCGACGTGGGCTGGTCGATGCTGCTCCCCGCCTTCGCCTCCGTGGTGGTGGGAGGCATCGGCAGCCTGGCGGGCAGCGTGGCCGGCGCCTACGTCGTAGGGTTCTCAGAGCTCCTGCTCTCCTACCTGCTGGCGACTCTGGGGGTCAGCACGGCCTACAGGCCCCTCATCAGCTTCGCGGCGATCGTCGCGACCCTCCTCCTGCGACCCAAGGGCCTCTCCTCTCTCTGGAGCAGGTGAGGGGCGTGGAGGTCCTCAGCTTCCTCGTCAGCACCGCCGTCCTGTACTCCGTCTACCTGATCCTGGCGTCGTCGATGGAGATCGAGTACGGCGAGCTGGGCCTGCCCTCCTTCGCGAAGGCCGCCTTCTTCGCGCTCGGCGCGTTCGCCGTGGGCGCGCTGACCGTCAGGCTGGGCGCCCTGCTCACGGGCGTCGCGCTGGAGGGGGAGTTCAAGCTGGTCAGCTACCGCTACGCCACCCTGATCTCGGCCAGCGTGGCGAGGAACCCGGCGCTCGGGCTCGCCCTCTTCGCGGTCCCCCTCCTCGTGGCGCTACCCCTGGCCGTGCTGATGGGGCTCGCCGCCAGCTACCCCGCGCTGAGGCTCCGCGAGGACCACCTGGCGATAGCCCTGATCGCCTTCAGCGAGAGCGTCAGGGTCGTGGCGCGCAACTACGAGCCGCTGGTCGGAGGGACCTTCGGGGCAGGCGTGGTGGACTTCCTCGCTTGGCTGAGGAGCCCGTGGAAGGAGCTGGCCCTGCTCGCGGTGGCTCTCGCGATGGGGTTCGGCGCGTGGCTCGTCGAGTACAGGATCTCGACGTCGCCGCTCGGCAGGGTCCTGCGGGCGGTGAGGGACGACGAGGTGGCGGCGCAGGCCTACGGCATGGACGTGGCGAGGCTGAGGGCCCAGATCCTAGCCCTGGGCTCCGCGATGGCCGCCGTCGCCGGCGTCCTCTACGCCTTCTACGCCGGCACCGTGAACCCCGACGACTTCACGGTCTCGAGGACGTTCATCGTCGTGCTGATGGTGGTGGTCGGCGGCCGCGGCAACCCCTTCGGACCCCCGGTGGGCGCCGCCGTCTACCTCCTGCTGGACCGCGGCATCACGCTCGTCAAGCACTACATCCCGGTGCCCTTCGACGTCAACTACCTCTCGTACATCCTGATGGGCCTGCTCCTCATCCTCCTGCTCCTCAAGAGGCCCGGCGGCATAGTCCCGGAGCGGCCCCTCCTGACGCTGAGGAGGGCGCTGCCGCAGCGCGGTAGCGCGGCTGCGCCGCAGCAGAGGGGGGCAGAAGGTGGTGGACCGGCCGGGACTTGAACCCGGGACCTCCCGCAGTCTAGCCCCCTCGCGGGGCTGCCAAGCGGGCGATCTCCCAGTCTGATCTACCGGCCCACTTTCCGCCCCGTGGGCGGGGGCTTAAAGCTTTCGCAGCGCGGGCTACGCCGGCTTGACGAAGCCCCACTTCTCGAGGGCTCTGGCCAGCTCCCTGTGGTCCTTAGCGTACTCGCCGAGCGGCACGCCCTTCAGCGCAGCTTCGATGGCCTGCCGCACGGCCGCCGCCCCCGCCCCCGGGCCGTCGGGGTGGCCGATGACGCCTCCCCCCACCTGGAGCACCAGGTCGACCCCCATGACCCTGATGACCTCGGGCAGGGTGCCGGGGTGAAGCCCCCCGGAGGACACGGGGAGGGCCGGCTTGATGTGGTGGAAGGGCTGCCTCAGGCGCAGCGCGTCGCCGGCGTCGGGCTCGTAAGTGGGCTCCCTCAGCACCCTGGCGCACCTCACCACGTCCGCCGTCTTCGCCTCGAGCTTCCCCACCTCCGGCGTCCCCACGTGGAGCTGGTCGACCCCGACGACCCTGTACAGCTTCGCCAGCACGAACATCGAGATCCCGTGGGCCGGGTTCCTCGTGAAGGCCGCGTGCATCGCCCTGTGGGCGTGGATGGCCAGCCCGTGCTCCTCGGCGAGGTCGCGGACGTACGTGAGCGCCGACCAGCCGGCGATCACCACGTCGACCATGACGTAGGGGTTGCCGTAGTCGGCGACCAGCTTCAGCCTGCGCTCCATCTCCCTGACGTCGGCCGTGATGTTCGCAAACCACGCCTTCCTCTCCCCCGTCTCCCTCTCCGCCGCGTCGATCGCCCTCATGATCGCCCTGGCCCGCTCCTCGAAGCGGCAGAACCTGGGGCTCACGAGGTTCTCGTCGTCCTTCACGTAGTCGAGCCCCCCGCTCAGGATCTCGTAGGCCAGCTTGCCCACCTCCTCGGGCGAGTAGCCTACCTTCGGCTTGGGCACGGTGCCCACTATCGGCCTCCCCTCCACCTTCAGGACCTCCCTGACGCCTCTAATGCCCTTGGAGGGCCCCTTGAAGTGCTCGAGGAAGGCCTTCGGCAGGTAGAGGTCCTCGAGCCGGAGCCCCTTGACGCGCCTCATGCCGAAGATGTTGCCAGCGACCGAGGCGAGGAAGCCGGGCATGTTGCCCTCCTCGAACAGCTCGACTGGGTAGGCGACGCGGAGCAGGTAGGAGCCGTCCCCCAGCCCCCTGATCTCGTAGGCCTTCCCCATCAGCCTGTCCACGCGGGCCTTGTCGTACCAGGTGTAGAGCGTGGTCCACGTCCCGGTGCTGCTCTCCGCCGCCACGCCGCCGGCCGCGTCCTCCGCCGTGAACCCCTCGGCCGGGGTCAGGCAGAAGGTCGCGACGACGTCGCCCTCCGGGTCCGGCACGTAGCCGGGCTTCAGGAACTCGGGGTAGGGCTCGAACTCCAGCGGCACGGGTGAAGGGCCCGGAGGGGGTATTAGAAGGTGCTGGGGATCAGAGAAACCCATTTATCCTCCGCAGCGAGCATCTGTAATTCAAGGGGTGCGCCGCTCGGCGGCACGGGGTGCCGCAGGTGGTCAGGCCCGAGCTCGAGGAGGCTGTCGAGAGGGTGAGGACGGGTAGGATAGCCAGCTCGACGGAGGCCACCTTCTTCGCGTTGGACAAGATGCTACAGGCGCTCGCGGAGGGGGGCGTCGGCGAGTTCGCGGAGCTCGCCCTCCGGCTCACGAGGGCCCGCCCCACGTCCGCCCTCCTGGTCAACGCGACCCGCGAGCTGGTCAGGGAGGTCGCCGAGCACAGGGGCGAGCCCCTCGAGGAGATCGCGGAGCGGGCGAGGAGGAAGGTCGAGGAGCTGAAGGGGCGCATACGGAGCGCCATCGAGGCCTCGGCGGCGGTGGCCGAGAGGAGGATCGAGCCGGGCGACACGCTGCTCACGACCTCCTACAGCCTTTTCGTCAAGCAGGTCGTCAGGAACGTGCTGGAGAGGGGCAGGGACGTGAGGGTCGTGGTGACCGAGTCGCGCCCCGGCGGCGAGGGGCTCCGGATGGCCTCGGAGCTCTCCTCGATGGGGTGCGACGTGACGCTGGTGGTGGACTCCGCGGTGAGGTACGTGATGAAGGGCGTGGACAAGGTCCTCCTCTCAGCGGAGTGCGTGACCGCCAATGGCGCGGTGGTGAACAAGGTGGGGTCCAGCCAGATAGCCCTGGCGGCCCACGAGGCGCGCGTCAGGGTGTTCGTCGTCACCACCTCGATGAAGTTCAGCCCGGAGACGGTGGTCGGCGAGCTGGTCGAGATACCGGAGGCCGACGCCTCCGAGGTCAGGGAGCTGCTGAGGAAGAAGGGCCTGGAGGGGGTTAAGGTCAAGGCCCCCCTCTTCGACGTGACCCCGCCGGAGTACATCGACGCGATCATCACGGAGAGGGGGCTCATGGCGCCGTCCTTCGCGATGATGGCCGTCCGGGACCTGTACGGGTGGCCCCCGAAGCTGCTCCCCCTCGAGGAGGCCCTCCGGGAGCTGATGAAGGGTGGCGGCTGATGGGGCTCGCGGTCCCCGAGGAGGTCGCCAGGATCGCGAGCGACATAAGGGAGATGAGGGTGAGGGGGGCGGGGAGGATAGCGAAGGCGGCGGCCACGGCCCTGATGGTGGCGGCCGAGAGGTACCCGGGGAGCGACGCGCGTGAGTTCAGGGAGTACATCAGGCGCGTGGCCGAGCTCCTCCTCAAGACGCGCCCCACGGCCGTCTCGCTGCCCAACGCCGTGAGCTACGTGGTGGGCCCCCTCCTGAGGGCGCCGCACGTCGGGAGCGTGGAGGAGGCGAGGAGGCTCGTCGTGGAGCGCGCCTCCTCCTTCATCAGGTACGCGGACGAGGCCCTCGAGAGGATAGCCGAGATAGGCAGCAGGCTGGTGCGGGACGGGGACGTCGTGCTGACGCACTGCAACAGCCTGGCCGTGGTCTCCATCATCAAGCGGGCCGCCCAGCGGGGCAAGAGAGTCTCGGTCTACGCGACGGAGACCCGGCCGCTCTTCCAGGGCCACGTGACCGCGAGGATGCTGCTGGAGGCGGGGGTCGACGTGACGCTGATCCCCGACTCCAGCGTCAGGAGCCTGATCAGGAGGGTGGACAAGGTCATCGTCGGCGCGGACGCGGTGGCCGCCAACGGGGCGGTCGTCAACAAGATCGGGACGAGCCTGATAGCGCTGATCGCGCGGGAGCACGGCGTCGACTTCTACGTCGCGACGGAGACGTACAAGTTCAGCCCCTTCACCCTCAGCGGGGAGCCCGTGGTCATCGAGGAGCGCCCCCCGACCGAGGTGGTCCCGCAGGAGTTCCTCGACAAGCACCCCAGGCTCAGGGTGCTCAACCCCTCCTTCGACGTCACGCCGCCCGGCTACATCACGGGGATCATCACGGAGGTGGGGGTCATACCGCCCAGCGCCGCGCTGCTGGTGCTCGAGGAGATTTACGGGAGGGAGGGGGTGCGCGAGCAGGCGAGCGTGGCGGTGGACGAGGAGGCCTGACGGACCGGCCGCGCTAGCCGCTGGGGCGGACGTAGACGCTCATCCTGCTCTCATCCACTGCGACGAAGTACCCGGCCCTCCTGAGCGCTTCCGCCGAGAGGCGCAGCCAGTAGCCGAAGCTCCCCGCCTGCGTGTTGTCCGGGTCCATGCTGGAGAGATCCCGGTACCCCAGCCTCGAAGCGGCCTGCATCAGGATGTACTTCGCAGCCCAGTAGTCGAGGGCGACGGGGTCCGTGCTCGCCGCTATCACGTTCACCCTGACGGCCTCGCTGTAGGGGGTGGCGGGGCCGCCGCGCGGGTGCGGGTTGATCCAGATCGCGTCGACGATGTTGAGCACGGGGTACCTGGTCTCCGCCATGACGGTCCCCATCCCGCCCCTGCCCACGCTGTTGTGGGGGTTGTGGTTGGTCAGCCGGTCGCTGACGACGCCCATGTAGTGCTTCACGCAGGCGGTCACGCCGTAGATGGCGTGCGTCTTCAGCACGGGGACGTTGATCACCTTCAGCCTGCTGCTGTTGTAGGCCCCCGTGCGCGGGTCCCAGACCCCCAGCTTGAAGCTGACGTAGGTGCCGTACTTCGTCCTGAACTTCGGGTAGGAGACGATGACGCCGGTGTAGGGGTCGGGCCGCTCGTAGACCACGTAGCCGTCCTCCAGGTCCCCCTCGCTGTACTCGCGCACCCGCTTCAGCGTGATCTCGTCCCAGAGGTAGGTGGAGACCTTGTAGCCCTGCGCCGCGAACTGCTGGGCGACCTTCTCCATCGACTGCGTGATGTCCTCAGCGTTGTTCCTGTCCCAGCTGAGGCTCCCTCCCCTGCCGTAGCTGCCGTACTGGGCCTGCCCGTTGTCGGCGATCACGATCTCCCCCACGAAGCCGTCCGGGTGCTCGAGGATCGCCCTGATGAGCGCCTTGACGAGGTCGGTGTTGGTACCTCCCCTCTCGTTCCACTGGGAGTTCACCTTGATGATCACCACGTCGTCCCTCGCGATGAGCCCGTCGGGCCCCGAAACCGGCGACACTCGGCTGGACCTGTAGAACTTCAGCCCGTGCTCGCCCATCAGCTCGATGAGCGCCCTGACGTCCTCGTACCGCCCCCGGGCGCCGGTCACCACGAAGATGGACGAGGAAGGCTGCTGGGACGCGGCGCGCCCCCGGATCTCGAGCTGCAGCCCCTCGGCTGGCGCACGCCTCTGGAGGCCCAGGAGGGCGAGGCTCCCGACGAGCGCCAGGGCCGCCAGCAGCAGGGCCAGGGTGCGCCTGCCGGGCCTCAGGACCCCCGCCAGCGGCAGGACGTAGAGGGCCAGCCAGAGGCTCGCGTTCGCCAGCGC